>OLYA01000089.1_pt1 | contig 62211 bp, 64 predicted proteins | sample 1674361 | NCBI WGS metagenome assembly OLYA01 (sample SAMEA103958165, study PRJEB25191) | human gut metagenome | biome: human-associated habitat [ENVO:00009003]; feature: intestine environment [ENVO:2100002]; material: feces | place: Germany | collected 2013/2015
CATTTGATAAAGATTCCTTCTATTTAGGTGTTCTTGTATTTTCTTGTATAGTAGTCCCTATAATCGCTTCTTCTTATATCTTGATAAGAGAGATACTATACAAATTGATTCATTGCCTTGGTTATCGTGCCCAACCTGATTTGAAAGTCATTCGTATGAGGAGAGGATTTGATATTCACTTTCCTGTATTTGAAAAGTACAGTCAGGACTATAAGTTACTCTACAAAAAGCGTTCCAAGAAGCTTCAAATAGAGTATTTGCTTATATGTTTAGGATACTTTAATGGACTTAGTCTTATAATGATTACCTTTACAGCCCTATTGAGAGGACTATTTGAGCTACTAGAACTAGAATCAAGAATGGCATCTTCTGATTATAAACAATTTCTTGGTTTTTTGGTCTACATGGGATTTTTTGTCCTTCTTTTTACAGGACAGAAATACTGGAAAAAAATCACAGAGAGATTAAAAGCTAGAGAAAATGTGACAGTGCTGGCTGTCGAGCATGGTTATCCTATATTTGCGACAAAAGAAGAAGCTTAAGCAGTACGTCAACTGCTTAAGCTTTTTTACTTATTAAGGATTTTTCTACAGTAATGTGTTGGATACCAGCTTCTTCAAAGATGTTACCGACTTCTTGATAGCCATTATTGAGGTAGAACTTAAGTGCACTGAGTTGAGCATGGAGAGAAATAGTCTGGAAGCCTTGTTCTTGTGCAAAATCTTCAGCTTCTTTTAGGAGAATGCTCCCCAGACCTTGACCTTGGTAGGCATCGAGCACCGCCATACGTTGGAGGGTAAGCTGAGTCAAGTCTTTATTCGGTAGTAGGCGTACGGTTGCTGCAGCCTTGCCTTTGTCATCATATAGAACAAAGTGGATGCAGTAGGCTTCATTCGCATCAATCTCAATGGAGCGAGGAACACCTTGCCCCTTAACAAAAACAGTGTTTCGGATGGCTACGGCATCGAGGTAAGTTTCTGAGAGTGTATCTCTTGTATGTTTGATAATCATAGGGCAAGTGTAACAAAGTCTATAACTAATTGTCAACGAAAAAAAGCTTGATGAGAGGAGTCATCATCAAGCTTTTTATCTTGTTTTATTTTTTAATTTGTCGACCGTTTGTATCTTGGATAGGACGGTTATTTTTAAATCCAAGGATTTGAGTGAATTTCTCCACTTGTTCCTTACTAACGGTTTCTTGATTCTTGAAGACAATCCAGTTAACACCCTCAGTACATGGTGGTGTTGTCAAGGAACCTTCGAAGTTGTAGTAGTCCTTGTCTTCAGGATAGAAATCATCTAGTGAGATAGGTTGAGACAACTCGGTTTCAGTATTAGCAGCCTGAGGCATCTTATCCCAGATTTGTTTTAAGGCTTGATTTTCATCGCCATAATTATAGAGAACTGAGACAACTGTGATTTTCCCATTATCAGTCTTGTAGACGAAGTGACCCTCTAGAGGATAAGTCTGACCATCAATTTCATTCTCACTAGGTGCGTGAAAATGGAACTGCTGTAATTTATAGACATCATCACCAATCGTTAGGGTATTCTTTGGATTTTTAAAGCTGACTTCAATTGTATGCCCGTTATTTTCAACTTGAGCCTCTGATTCTTGATTATTAAGGTTTAGTTCTGGAAGATCAACGTCCTCAGCTCCGGTGATATTGATCGGAGATTGTTCTTTACCATTTTTGCTGAGTTTATAATCTTTAGAAAGGTCACCCCAATGGTCTGGACCAGTAGCATCAGTATAACCCCATTGAACGTCCTTGGACTTTGAGGATTCAGTTTTGGTATCAGACTGGCAGGCTACGAGTAGGATAGTACTTGCTACGAGAGCTACTAATCCAATTAGTTTAAAACTTTTCTTATTCATTTGTCCTCCTTATATTCTTTAATCTTATAACAATGGTAGTTTACGTGTTATTAGACACTATCCATTTGACGTAATTGAGTATCGTTTCTCTATGGTGCTTCTGAGAAGGAAGTGTTTGGAGATACCAAACGGAAACGCTTTTATTTTATAGCTAATCTGATAAAAAGTCAAATGTAAATTATAGTAGATTTAGAAAAATATAATGAAAGCTGGTTTTTGCAAAAATAAAAAAACAGCAAACATTTTGAAATCATGATGTTTACTGTCTTTAATGTGTGTAATGATTCTTAATCGAACATTTTCTTTGCAGCTCTTAACAAGGTTTTGACATCTTTATCATAACGAGGTGTTTTCACCAAACGTGACATGGGGATACCAGCAAAATGGAAAGCTGCGATTTCTCCAGAACGAACAGCACTATTTTCTGTGAAAATCATTTGATAAGGTTGTTCGACAAATTCTCCAGTAAAGGCAAGGTTTGTTGAATGTTTTGGAATAACCTTAGGACGATCTGACTTGGCTCGATTGTTAAAGAGAGCAGAAGCATATGGCATATAGACAGGGATACAGTTAATAACACTGTCCATGATTTCCTCTTCTTTATCGCTGATATTGATAGGCCCTGGGTCTACCTTTGAAAGTTGTCCAATAAGTTCCTGGAGCATCTCTTTACCAGTCATTTCGATATAAGGTTTATCAATGATTTCCCCGTGACGACGAGGGTAGAGGAAGTATCCCCAAAGAACCGTTTCGTTTGGTTTTTGACTAGTGAAGTGAGGTTGGTGATGGACAACGATTGACATGGTTACATCTTTTTGACCGAGTGGTGTCACTGGTTCTGTAGAAATAAAGGAATTAAGGGCGTTGCCTGGTTCCTGAGTGGTAATACGAGCAATTTCGTTCAAGAAGAGATGATTTTTAGTAGTGAGAGTGAAACTTACCCATTCACTGGCATCACGATCAGCGAAGAATTTATCAGGATTACCAAGGTTATAAAAATGATCTGATGCCTTTTTCCAAAGACTTGAAGCAGCACCATAATCCATGTTTTCTGCAGCCGGAGTGTTGAAATCACCTAGTGTTGCAGAGTCAGTAATCGAACCGTTTGTAAAGATGACTGCTGTATCGTTATCCACTGGGACGAACTCATTTTCATCAGTTTTAGTATTGACCATGTGAAGACCAGTAACAGTAATTTCGTCTTGCATCTTGCTGTCCTTGAATTTCCAGTCAACAACACGACGATTAAGGACTATGTGACAGCCCTCTTTTTCCAAGTAATTAATCAAAGGCTTCATGATGCTTTCGTATTGATTATAGCGTGTACGGTTAACACCAACTAAATGCTCAATCTGAGTGAATTCATAAATCATTTGGTGCATGTAACGACGAAGCTCTTGTGCAGAACTGCGAGTCCTAAAAGCGAATGTCGTTTCCCACATAAACCAAAAGTTACTTTCGAAAAACTCAGTATTGTCTTTGAAATAGTCAGCAATCGTGATGTTATCTAGTTTTTCTTCTTGTGAATCAGGCATCATAATTAACTGCGTAAGGAGCTTACGACTTTTATTATTCAAACCAAGCTTACCACCATCAACGATACCTTGTCCGCCTGTTAAGAGACGAGCCTTGTCATAGGTTGGGTGTGCGGCATCAAATTGGCGAGTATCCTCAGCAGCTGTAAGACATGGTTCTGTCATTGAAGGAACCCGATCAAGCAAATCCATCAAGTCAACATAGGTACGGTAGTTAAGCATACGACCACCGCGAGCAATATAACCCTTTTGATTTTCCATCGGATGATTTTTATTCCAATAGTCATCCTTAACATCTTGGGTAGGGGAACCGTCGTTTGATCCGTAATTATCAAGAGCGTAGAAAGTGATTTGGTCTCCTGACCATTTACCTTCTTGAATGAGGTAAACAGCGGCAGCCATATTTGATAAACCAGCACCGATCATAATTGCTTTTTTCTTTTGCATGATAGTTCTCCTCCTTAATCCAACGTAGAATCAAATTCATCATATAAGGCACTATCGTCCTTGAAGAATTCAGATTTGTGGGCAAGGAATAAGACACTAGCTAGGACGCTAAGTGTGATTCCAAGACTAGTTTTGAAAAACACTTTTTTCATAATAATACCTTCTTTCAAATTCAGTTTGTATTATAGTCCTATCCATAATTATTAACAACTGTTAATGTAAGGTTTTGTACAGTTTGGTAGAAACTGTTTAAGAAGCTAAGAAAAAACAAGCATCACTAGGATGCTTGTTTCTTGTTATATGCTTAGATTTATCCCAAAGCGTCGTCCATTGAAAGAACTTCGTGGAAGACACGTTGTGTCAATTCAGTTTTTTGTTCTGGAGTGAGGTATTTAGTGTTTACACAGTATCCAGAGATACGTACGATAACATCTTCACCGCTCATGATCTTTTCGTAAACATCTGACAAGTCCATAACGTTCAAGTTAACGTGTTGTCCACCGTTTTCGAAGTATCCGTCAAGGATAGTTACGAGGTTGTCAACTTGTTCGTCGTGAGTCTTACCAAGGGCACGAGGTGATACTTGAGTAGTAAGTGAGATACCGTCAGCTGCATAACCGAAGTCAAGGCTTGCAAGTGAGTTCAAGTTTTGCAACCATCCACCTTTAGCTTTGTTAGATGGGTTAGCACCTGGTGAGAAGAATTCCAATTTAGACAAGTTCACTGAACCATCTTCGTTGAGGTATACCCCTTTGTGAACTGGAGAGTTACCAGTTTGTTTAGAGTAAGCAACGTTAGAAGTGATTGTAAGAAGTGAAACTGTAGCTTCTGCATCTTTGTAGAGTTTGTGGCTACGAAGACGAGTAGTGTAAGCTTCAATCAACCATTCTGCCAATTCGTTTGAACGTGGGTCATCTTCACCCCAACGTGGGTATTCACCGATTGTTTCGTAGTCGTAGATGTAGCCATCTTCGTCACGGATTGGTTTAACTGTAGCGTATTTGATTGCTGACAATGTATCAACAGTATTTGCGAAACCACAGATACCGAATCCCATGTTAGCACGTTGTTTAGTTGGCAAGAAGGCCATTTGAACAGCTTCGTAGTTGTACTTATCAGTCATGTAGTGGATGATGTTAAGGGCATCTACGTAAGTGTCAGTCAACCAGTCAAGAGATTTTTCAAAGTTAGCTTTAACAGTGTCAAAGTCAAGAACTTCATCACGGACTGGTTCGATGTCAAATACTTTATAGTCTTTATGAACATCGTCGTAACCACCGTTCAAACCAGTAAGAAGGGCTTTAAGCACGTTAACACGAGCACCGAAGTATTGGATGTTGTGACGTTGTTCTTCGTTTTCTGGGTCAAGTGGTGATACACAACATGAGATACAGCTCATTTCACCGTATCCGTCTTTAGCCATAGTAGTTACACCTTCGTATTGGATAGAAGAGTGTTTGTGGCTCATGTGCATACAGTAGCGACGGAATGAGTAAGGCAATTTGTCAGTCCAAAGAACTGTCAAGTTTGGTTCTGGAGAGTTACCGATGTTGTCAAGAGTGTTCAAGAAACGGTAGTCCATCTTGGTAACACGGTGACGTCCGTCAGCACCCATACCAGCCATAGAAGTTGTGATGAATGTTGGGTCACCTGAGTACAATTGGTCGTAAGCTTTTGTACGAGCAAACTTAACTGTACGAAGTTTCATAACGAAATCATCAACGAATTCTTGGATTTCTGATTCAGTGTAAGTACCGCGAGCAAGGTCACGTTCTGCATATACGTCAAGGACGATTGGCACACGACCAAGTGAAGTAGCGGCACCGTTGATTACACGACATACTGCCATGAAGGCGATGTTTGTCCATTGGATAGCTTCTTTAGTATCGAAGGCTGGACGACGAACATCTACACCGTAAAGGTCACCAAGGCGAACAACGTCTTGAAGTGCTTGGTATTGAAGGTTAACTTCTTCACGAAGACGGATAGTTTCTTCGTCGATTTCTTTGATAGCATTCCAGTCGTTAACTTTTTCTTGCATCAAGTAGTCAGCACCGTAAAGGGCAAGACGAGCGTAAACCCCGATGATACGTCCACGTGAGTAAGCATCTGGAAGACCAGTAACTGTGTGAGCGTGACGTGCACGACGGATGTTTGAAGTGTAAGCACGGAAGATACCATCGTTAACTGTAGTCACGTATTTTGTGAAAATTTCGTGTACAGCTGGGTCTGGTTCATAACCGTGTTCTTTCAAAGCAGTTTCCGCCATACGGATACCACCTTTAGGCATGAAGTTCAATTTGAAGAGCTCATCATTTTGGATACCATAGATAAGTTCATCTTCTTTTGAAATGTATCCTGCGTCAATGTCAGCGATTGAAGTTGGACGAGTATCCATTGGGAAGCGTCCTTCAGCTTCATAGCCTGCTTTAGTTTCATCTACGATTTTTTTAATTTTTAGTGAGCGTTCAGTTGGTCCTGCAAGGAAGCTTTCGTCACCATCATAAGGTGTGTAGTTTGCTTGAACGAAACGTGAAACGCTAGCTTTTTCTTTCCAGTCAGTTCCTTTAAAGCCTTCCCACGCTTTTTCAAAAACATCTGTGTTAGTTTTAACCGTTGCCATAGTTTGGATCTCCTATAATTCTAGTAACAAAATCATCTGTTACATTCTCTAGAAGTATTCTATCACACAGTAACCGCTTACACAACTTTAAAACTGCGTTTTTAGAGACATTCTTTTATAATACAGTTTCGAAAACGACAAATCTGTATTATAAATTTCTGTTTTTTGATAGATTTTGGTATCATAAGGGGAGAATGCTTTGTAGTCCCAAAGTTTTATGTGAAAAGCTTTACAATGAGATAAATCTGAGAAAGGAGGCAGGGAGCCATGTTAGAGTTTCCTCTAATAAATGATACCAGTCGGAAAATCATCCATATTGACATGGACGCCTTTTTTGCTCAGGTCGAGATGAGGGATGACCCCAGTCTTAAGGACAAACCGGTTATTATCGGTCACGATCCTAGAAAAACTGGGGGACGTGGTGTGGTATCAACCTGTAATTACGAGGCTAGAAAATATGGTGTCCATTCAGCCATGTCTTCTAAGGAAGCCTATGAACGTTGTCCTAATGCTGTCTTTATCTCAGGAAATTATAGCCATTACCGAGAGGTAGGGATGCAAATTCGTGAGATTTTTAAACGCTACACCGACTTGGTAGAGCCTATGTCTATCGACGAAGCCTATCTTGATGTGACGATAAATAAGCTTGGTATCAAATCGGCGGTTAAGGTAGCCAAACTTATCCAGTATGATATCTGGCAGGAACTTCACCTGACTTGTTCAGCAGGGGTTTCCTACAATAAATTTATCGCCAAACTAGCCTCTGATTTTCAAAAGCCTGCTGGTTTGACGGTGGTGCTTCCAGAGGAAGCTCAGGAATTTTTGGGAAAGCTACCTATTGAAAAGTTTCATGGGGTAGGTAAAAAGTCAGTTGAACGTCTTCATGACATGGAAATATACACCGGTGCCGATCTTCTGAAGATTCCTGAGATGACGCTGATTGATCGTTTTGGACGTTTTGGATTTGATCTCTTTAGAAAGGCTAGAGGGATTTCCAATAGTCCTGTTAGGCCCAATCGTGTCCGTAAATCTATTGGAAGTGAGCGAACCTACGGCAAGCTTCTTTATAATGAAGATGACATCAAGGCTGAGTTGACTAAGAATGCTAGGCGGGTAGCTGAAAGTGCTCAGAAAACTAAAAAAGTTGGTCGAATTATTGTTATCAAGGTCCGTTATTCGGATTTTTCGACCTTAACCAAGCGTATGACCTTGGACAAATCGACTCAGGATTTCGACACCATCGAAAGGATTGCCCATACCATTTTTGACCAACTGGAGGAAAATAGCAGTGGTGTTCGCCTACTCGGTGTGACGCTGACGGGTCTGGAAGATCAAGAAGGCAGGCAATTGGACCTAGATGATTTGGAGTCATTATAATAGTAGAGTTTTGATTTTTTCTTTTGAAAAGTGACCTTGAAGAATCATCAGACCTATGCTATCTTAAATAGTAACTAAAAGAAATGAGGGAATAATCTTAATGAAAAAAGTTCTTACCTATCTAGGACTGATTCTGGCAGCTTGCTTGGTTCTCGTAGCTTGTGCTTCCAATAAACCAGCTGAGAAGAAAAAAGCGACACCAACTCCGACAGAACGTGCCAAGGCTGATGCGACAGTTTTAATTGATACTATGCTTGGAAAATCTAGTAACGGTTTTTCAAAACTCTACGGTGAAAATTACGAAACCTGGACTGAAACGAATGTTTTTGAAAAACAAGTTGCAGATACTATCGAAGAAAAGGGGTATACACCGGAAGACAAGTATACGTTTAAATACATTGAAGGTTATGATGCCAAGACTCCAACCCAAGTGCTTTCTAAGTTCCTCAAGGTCCGTCGTAATATGATTGGTAAGATTCAGGACTATAAGCTGAAAGATGTCAAAGTTAAAGGAAATGAAGCGACAGTTACCTTTACTTCACGTTCTGTTAGTGCCTATGGTGCTGCAGCTGCTGTTCGTACTCTCCTTATGAGTCTCTATGACAACGATATTGACAAGTTGAAACAATGGAATCAAGCTGATAACAACGATGTGGAAAAAGGTAAAGCCAAAGATCTCACAACGAAATTCCTTTATGGTGAAAACTTTAACGGAGATTTGACACAATTTAAGGATATTGATAAAGAAATGGCCTATACACCTTTGACAGGTGCTGATGATTTAGAAAAGACCTTCAAGCTAACCAAAGATGATGGAGGCAACTGGACGATTTCTGTAGAAGATTATAAAGAGCTTGCCGAAGCTTTGGTCGATCATGATGAATCAGGAAGCAGAGCTGTTTACGCTGAACGCATCCATAAGAATTTATCAGATTATCAACCTGAAGACAGTAGCGATTCAAGCAGTAAGTCATCAAGTAAGGATAAATAGAGTTTTATTGTCTTTGATGTCAAACATGTACGGAAAGCCTTTTTGGGCGAGAAGAGTTGTCACACCAGTGGTAGCTCTTTTCTTATTGTTCGTTGTATTGATTCCCCTATAACCTTTATCTATCACCTCTTAGGTTTTTATTATTAGACGAGTTTGGATGAAGATGGTAAACTGTTATCACTAACTATTAATGAAAGTATCGAGGATTATAGATATGAAAAAATGGCTTGCAGGTTTAGGGATTCTTGGCTTGTCAGTTTTGACTTTGGCTGCTTGTGGAAACAAGAGTGACAGTAAGGCATCTGGTGAAAAGCAGACGATTACTGTTGCGACAGACTCTGATACGGCGCCTTTCACTTTCAAAAAAGGTGACGACTTCAAGGGTTATGATATTGATTTGGTCAAGGCTATTTTCAAGGATTCGGACAAATATAAGGTCAAGTTTGTGACGACACCTTTTGATTCTATCTTGACAGGGGTGGATTCTGGACGTTATCAGATTGCGGCTAATGACTTCAACTACAATGAAGAACGTGCGCAGAAATATGGTTTCTCAGATCCGATTTCACGTTCTAACTATGCCATCACTAGTGCTGAGGGTACCAAGTATACTAGCCTAGATGATTTGTCTGGTAAGACAACAGAGGTGCTTCCTGGCTCTAACTATGCTCAGTTGCTTGAAAATTGGAACCATGCCAATGCGGACAAGACACCAATTACTATCAACTATGCTTCTAGCTCAACTGGTCTTTCAACACGTATCCAACACATTCAAGAAGGAAAGATTGACTTTATCCTTTACGATGCCATTTCGTCTGAGTACATTGTTAAAGATCAAGGCTATAAGCTAGCTGTAAACAAGATTAAAGACGATATCGGTATGAAGACTGATGGTCTTGAATATCTTCTATTCTCAAATGATAAGCAAGGTAAGGAACTCAAGACTTTTGTTAATAAGCGTATCAAAGAGCTTAAGAAGGATGGAACCCTTGCCAAACTCAGCAAGGAATATTTCGGTGACGATTACGTCAGTGATTTGAAATAAGACTGTTAAAAGTTGAGACTGCCATCTCAGCTGTGGATTAAACACAAAGCTTTCTTTTGAGGCTTTCCTGAGGTGATGACGGACGTCAGCGACCTTCTTCGAAGTTCCATGACTAAGTTTTGAGCCTAAGGTCTCAAAACTTCCGAACACCTGAAACTTTAAAGTTTCAGGTGTTTTTCTCACGCCGGAAAGCCTCGGTTTATGCTCACTTTGTTCGTTAAATAAGGAATAAGTTCAAATCTTTTTGGTCTTAACAAGGTATTACTGTCAGTGATACGATTTTCTTATCACTATGATAAGAAAAGACTATTTCACAGACTTTCTGAGTCGTGCTAAAATGAATACTATAAAATTATGATAAGATATTTGAATGGTTAGCACTAGGCTAACCTACTTTTTTAGAAAGAAAGGGCGACATTGTGAAAAAGAGTATAGAAGCATTTAATCGGTCACCTTGGTATCTCCAAGTTATCATTGGCTTGGTTGGTTTGGCAGTAGCTGTTGCTTTAGCCATTCCCTTGTCTTGGCTAGTAGAAATTCTTTGGGGCTATGTTTTGCAACTGATTACGATTATCTTCAAATGGATTTCGTCTTGGATGCCAGCTGGTAAGCTCTTCTCATGGAAGGCAGTCTTTGATGCTGTTCCTAAGATTGTGGAACGCTTGCCTTTGACTTTGGGATTGACCATTGCAGGTGCTTTCTTCGGTTTGATTTTGGCCCTTGTCTTTGCGGTCGTTAAGATCAATCGAGTACGTATCCTTTATCCAATTCAAGCAGTTTTTGTGAGCTTCTTGCGTGGGACACCAATCCTTGTACAACTCATGTTGACTTACTATGGAATACCACTCTTCCTTCGTTATTTGAATGGTGAATTTGGTTTGGATTGGAATATCAATGAGATTCCACCAGCTATCTTCGCGATTACGGCCTTTGCCTTTAACGAAGCAGCCTACATGAGTGAAACCATTCGTGCAGCGATTCAGGCCGTTGACGCTGGGGAAATCGAAGCTGCCCGTTCTCTTGGGATGACATCGGCACAGGTTTACCGTCGTGTTATTATTCCAAATGCGGCAGTTATTGCAACACCAAGTTTGATTAACAGTTTGATTGGCTTGACTAAGGGAACATCACTTGCCTTTAGTGCTGGTATCGTCGAAATGTATGCTCAGGCTCAAATCTTGGGTGGTGCTGACTACCGTTACTTTGAACGTTATATCTCAGTTGCCCTTGTATACTGGGTAATCTCAATCTTGATTGAGTACATTGGTCGTTCAGTTGAAAATCACATGGCCATTAAGGCGCCTGAAGTGACTGACATTTCTGGAATTGGAGGTGACCGCTAATGATTAGTATCAAAAATTTGACCAAGGAATTTTCAGGTCAAAAGGTTCTCGATGGTATTGATATTGACATTGAAAAGGGTGAAGTTGTAGCTCTTGTTGGTGCCTCTGGTGCAGGGAAATCAACAATTCTTCGTAGCTTAAACTATTTGGAACAACCTGATTCTGGTACCATTACCATTGATGATTTTAAAGTCGACTTTAAGACTATCACTAAAGAACAAATCCTTACCCTTCGCCGTAAGTTGGCCATGGTTTTCCAACAGTTCAACCTCTTTGAACGTCGTACAGCCTTGGATAATGTTAAGGAAGGTCTTAAGATTGTTAAGAAACTTTCTGACGAAGAAGCTACCAAGATTGCGAAAGAAGAGCTTGCTAAGGTTGGGCTTTCTAATCGTGAAAACCACTACCCACGTCACTTGTCAGGTGGTCAAAAGCAACGTGTGGCCTTGGCTCGTGCCCTTGCAATGAAGCCTGATGTGCTCTTGCTTGACGAACCAACATCTGCTCTTGACCCTGAGTTGGTTGGTGAGGTTGAAAAATCAATCGCTGATGCAGCTAAGTCAGGTCAAACTATGATTTTGGTCAGTCACGACATGAACTTTGTTTATCAAGTGGCTGACAAGGTGCTCTTCCTTGAAAAAGGTCGTATTCTTGAACAAGGAACACCTGACGAAGTCTTTAACCATCCAAAAGAAGAACGAACAAAAGAATTTTTCGCTTCTTATTCAAAACAATATCTTTAAGATGAGATTTTTGTTACAATAGAAAAGGTGGTGGGAGTGGACGACATTTTAGTCCATAGTCAAAGTCCCACAAGGATGATTAGGAACTTTTGAATGTTTCAAAGGCGACTATAGTCCAATCAGAAACTGCATCGTGCAGTTATTACTAGTCGAATTTAGAGGTTGGAGAATGTTATCTCAGCCTTTTCTATTTCTCACTTTAGGATGATTTATGTTATTAAATATTTTTAAATTTTACCTCTTAGGCCTTGTGATTGCTTTCTTTGTGTGCTTGGTGATTGGTGCCATTTGGCTTGGATGGCGTGCCTTACGTCGTGCGGACAAAACTGTTAAGGAGCGTCAAGGTGCCCTCTATGATGCTATTATGATGTCGATGGTTTCGATCCCAGTTTTGGCATTTGCTTTTATGGCGATTCTTATCGTGCTGAATGCATAATTCTAGCTTTGTTGGCACATTAGGTGTAAGATATCTCTACAAGAAAATCATATAAGGAGTTACTTATGTACGATACAATTGTTATTGGAGTTGGTCCTGCGGGGATGACTGCAGCACTCTATGCAGCACGTGCCAACCTTAAAGTGGCAACTTTGGAGCAAGGTGCTCCTGGTGGACAGATGAATAACACGTCTGATATTGAAAATTACCCTGGTTTTGAAAGTATTTCTGGTCCAGAATTGTCAATGAAGATGTTCGAACCTTTGGAAAAATTGGGCGTTGAAAATCTTTATGGTATCGTGTCTGGTATCGAAGACAAGGGTGACTATAAAGTTGTCAAAACTGGTGATGAAGAGTACCAAACCAAGACAGTGATCATTGCGACTGGTGCCAAACATCGCCACATTGGTGTTGCTGGCGAAGAAGAGTACAACAGCCGTGGGGTATCTTACTGTGCGGTCTGTGATGGTGCCTTCTTCCGTAATCAAGACCTCTTGGTCGTTGGTGGTGGAGACTCTGCCGTTGAAGAAGGAATTTATTTGACACGCTTTGCCAATAGCGTGACCATTGTTCATCGTCGTGATGAATTGCGTGCTCAAAAGGTCCTTCAAGACCGTGCCTTCGCCAATGAAAAGGTTAAGTTTATCTGGGACTCAGTCGTTGAAGAAATTAAGGGTGATGACATCAAGGTTTGCAGTGTTGATATCAAGAATGTCAAAACTGGTGAGGTGACTAACCACGAATTTGGCGGTGTCTTCGTTTATGTGGGACTTGATCCTGTTTCAGATTACTTGACAGGTCTCGACGTCACTGACCAAGATGGTTGGGTAATTACAGATGATAAGATGGCGACACGTATTCCTGGTATCTTTGCCATTGGGGATGTCCGTCAGAAAGACCTTCGCCAAATTACAACAGCCGTAGGTGATGGTGCCACAGCTGGTATCGAAGCCTACAACTACGTGACTGCACTTGGTGATAAGTAAAATAATAAAAACTCGGGATGTTCTCGAGTTTTTTGTGTTCTCTTGGGGGGATTTAGCTTGTCTAGTCCCCTTTGGACCAACATCTATGCGTGTTTTTTGTTATAATAGAAAAGTCTTACTAAAAATCAGTAAAAACGAGGTGACCGACTTGCGTGTTGTAGCAGGTGAATTTGGCGGACGTCCGCTTAAAACGTTAGAAGGCAAAACGACTCGTCCAACAACGGACAAGGTCAAGGGTGCCATTTTCAATATGATTGGTCCTTTCTTTGATGGAGGGCGTGTTTTGGATCTTTTTTCTGGAAGTGGTAGTCTGGCTATTGAGGCTATCAGTCGTGGTATGTCGTCTGCTGTCCTCGTGGAAAAGGATCGTCGGGCACAGGCTGTTATTCAGGAAAATATCAAGATGACCAAGAGTGAGAAGCAGTTCCAGCTTTTGAAGATGGATGCGGCGCGTGCGCTGACACAATTGACAGGAAAGTTTGACTTGGTACTTTTAGATCCGCCTTATGCCAAAGAGCAGATTGTGGCCAATATTACTCAGTTAGAGGAGCAAGGGCTCTTAGCTGAGGAGGTTATGTTGGTTTGCGAGACGGATAAGGCTGTGGACCTGCCTGAAGAAATTTCAAACTTTGGGATTTGGAAACAGAAAACCTATGGTATCAGTAAGGTGACCGTTTACGTGCGTTAGCCTTTGATAGGGAAGTTGTAGAAAGGAATGCTATGACAAAGATTGCTATGTTTACGGGGTCTTTTGATCCGATTACTAATGGGCATATGGATATTATTGCCAGAGCCAGCAAGCTCTTTGATGAGCTCTATATCGGTCTCTTTTATAATAAAAATAAGCAGGGCTTCTGGGACGTGGAGACTCGCAAGCGTATCTTGGAAGAGGTCGTGGCAGATCTTCCCAATGTAAAGGTTATAACGGCTCACGATAGTCTGGCTGTAGATGTCGCCAGAGATCTTGGGGTGACTTATTTGGTCCGAGGCCTTCGTAATGCGACAGATTTTGACTATGAGGCTAATATGGATTATTTCAATAAGGGGTTGGCCCCTGAAATTGAAACGGTTTATTTGATTGCTAGTCATGAGGTAACACCAGTCTCTTCCAGTCGTGTGCGTGAGTTGATTTATTTTGAGGGGGATATTAGTTCCTATGTTCCTCAAGCAGTTGTTAAGGAAGTGGAGGCTAAGCGTGGCAAACAAGAACGAATCTAAATCACTATTAGGGAAAATTTGGCGGATTAAGTGGTGGTTGTTAAGTATTTTTACGGTACTTTTCCTCCTATTTGCCCTCTTTTTCCCGCTAAATAATTATTATGTTGAGCTTCCGGGTGGTGCTTTTGATACTAAGGAAGTCTTGACTGTAGACAAGAAAGCTGATGATTCAAAAGGATCCTACAATTTTGTGGCAGTGGCCCAAACCAAGGCGACTTTAGCCTTGATGCTCTATGCTCAGCTTAATGATTTTGCAAAGCTTCAAACAGCTGAAGAGGCAACTGGGAATTACTCTGATGAAGATTTCATGCGTATCAACCAATTTTACATGGAGACTTCCCAAAACCAAGCGATTTATCAGGGCTTGACTCTGGCCGGTAAGGAGGCTAGCTTGGAGTATATGGGTGTCTATGTGCTTCAGGTGGCTGATGATTCTAGCTTCAAGGGTGTCCTCAATATTGCGGATACGGTGACAGCTGTCAATGGCAAGACCTTTGATAATTCTGCTGACTTGATTAAATACGTTCAAGGACTTAAGCTGGGTTCAAAAGTCAAGGTCACTTATACGACAGATGACAAAGAAAAGACTGCCACTGGTAAGATTATCAAGATTGCCAATGGTAAAAATGGTATTGGTATCGGTTTGACAGATCATACCGAGGTTAAGAGTCCTGAAAATGTGAAGTTTAAACTTGATGGCGTTGGCGGACCAAGTGCGGGTCTTATGTTTACCCTAGCTATTTACGATCAGGTATCTGGTCAAGACCTCAAGGCTGGCCGTAAGATTGCTGGAACAGGAACCATTGAAAAGGATGGTTCGGTCGGTGATATCGGTGGTGCCTACCTCAAGGTGAAATCAGCGGCTGATAGTGGTGCAGACATTTTCTTCGTGCCAAATAATCCAGTAACCAAGGAAATGAAAAAGGCTGATCCGGATGCCAAAACCAACTATCAAGAGGCCAAGGAAGCTGCCAAGAAACTGGGAACCAAGATGAAAATCGTCCCTGTTAAAACAGCTCAAGAAGCCATTGATTATTTGAAAAAGACTAAATAAGAAGAGAGTAGGACAGGCAGAAATTCATGATTTTTGTCTGAGTCTTACTCTCTTTTTTAGGTCAAAGTGTTATAATAGTCTTTATGAAAAAACGTTATAGAACAGTCAATGATTACTATCGTGAAATTTTTGGCGAAAAGATTTTCAAACTACCAATTGATGCGGGTTTTGATTGTCCCAATCGTGATGGCACAGTGGCCCACGGTGGCTGTACCTTTTGTACGGTATCGGGGTCTGGGGATGCTATTGTAGCACCTGAGGCACCGATTCGTGAGCAGTTTTACCATGAGATTGACTTCATGCACCGCAAGTGGCCAGAAGTTCAGAAATATCTGGTTTATTTTCAAAACTTTACCAATACCCACGCGTCGCTTGAAGTTATCAAGGAACGCTACGAACAGGCTATCAATGAGCCTGGTGTTGTTGGCATCAATATCGGTACCCGCCCGGACTGTTTGCCAGACGATGTGATTGATTATCTGGCAGAACTCACAGAACGTATGCATGTGACCGTTGAACTTGGCTTGCAAACGACTTATGAAGAAACGTCAGAACTCATTAACCGAGCACACAGCTATGATCTCTATGTGGAGACGGTTAAGCGTGTGCGTGAGCGTGCGCCAAAGGCTGAGATTGTATCGCATCTGATTAATGGGCTACCAGGGGAAACCCACGAGATGATGGTGGAAAATGTTCGACGTTGTGTGACGGACAATGACATTCAGGGAATTAAACTCCACCTCCTCCATCTGATGACCAATACGCGTATGCAAAGAGACTACCACGAGGGGCGTCTTAAATTGCTGAGTCAGGAAGAGTATGTGTCCATCATCTGTGACCAGTTGGAAATCATCCCTAAGGATATCGTCATTCATCGAATTACTGGTGATGCGCCGAGAGATATGTTGATAGGTCCTATGTGGAGTCTCAACAAATGGGAAGTCCTCAATGCCATTGACAAAGAGATGGAACGTCGTGACTCATGGCAAGGGTGCAAAGTAGCTAACGAGAAGGAGGAAAAAGCATGATTAAACGACCAATTCATCTATCTCATGACTTTCTAGCTCAAGTGCTGGACGATGAGAGTGTAGTTGTCGATGCAACCATGGGAAACGGCAATGACACAGCCTTTCTGGCTGGTCTTGCCAAGAAGGTTTATGCCTTTGACGTGCAGGAGCAGGCGCTCGAAAAGACTCGTCAACGCTTGTCAGATTTGGAAATTGAAAATGCGGAACTCATTTTAGACGGTCACGAAAATCTGGACCGTTATGTCACGGAACCTATTCGTGCAGCTATTTTCAATCTGGGTTATCTGCCATCTGCAGATAAGAGTGTTATTACCAAACCCCACACGACCCTTGAGGCCATTGAGAAAATTCTTGACCGTCTAGAGGTGGGTGGTCGTTTAGCTATTATGATTTACTATGGTCATGATGGTGGCGATATGGAGAAGGATGCTGTGCTTGAGTACGTTATCGGTTTGGACCAGCGTGATTTTACAGCTATGCTTTACCAACCCCTTAATCAAATTAATACCCCACCATTTTTGGTGATGTTGGAGAAATTACAATGATTACAGATATTAAAGAAAAACTTGCAGATATGCAGGCCAAATATATCGATAAGCAGAGTGCCGAGGGTACTTTGAAAAAGGTTGATAATCGTAAAACGGCTAAAATTAAGAAAAAGTTAGCTAGTCTTGAGGTCGAACGTTGCCATAAACTTTTGGCTAAGGAAGATGTCACTGCCATTGATAAAAAAATTAGTAAGCAAAAAGAACTATTCTCAAACTGTTGTCATAAGGAAGGGTAGGAGGAGCTATGCATTTATCATTAGCTTTGCTTGTTCTTCTTTTTAGCTTGATTTTATCGAACGTTATCAATCGTGTCTTTCCACGTCTTCCCCTACCTTTGATTCAAATTATTTTTGGGGTTGGTATTGGTTTACTTTTAAAGGGACGCGCTTTCGAGCTTGAAACAGAACTTTTCCTAGCTTTCATTATTGCTCCCTTGCTGTTTCGTGAGGGTGAAGAAAGTGATATCACTAGTATTCTACGTAACTGGAAACTCATTCTATTTTTGATTTTCCCAGTTATCTTTGTGTCTACCTTGGGAATCGGTTATCTTGCTAAGGCCGTCTTGCCTGCTTCGGTACCCTTGTCTGCCTGCCTAGCCATCGGTGCCGCCCTTGGACCAACGGATTTGGTTGCCTATTCCGCTATTTCCAAACGTTTCAGTTTTCCAAAGTGGATTAGCTATATTTTGCAGGGTGAAGGTCTTCTGAACGACGCCTCTGGCTTGGTTGCCTTTCAGGTGGCAGTGACTGCATTGACAACAGGGACCTTCTCCCTCCTTGGTGCGAGCTGGAATTTGGTTATTTCTGTGCTTGGTGGTTTTTTAATTGGCTTGATTACAGCCTTATTTAATCGCCTCTTTTTGACCATTTTGGACAATATGGATGCTGCAGATGTCACAGGTGCTCTCTTACTAGAGTTGGTACTACCGATTTCCTCTTACTTTGTAGCCGAGGAAATTCATGCTTCTGGAATTATTGCCGTTGTCGTAGCAGGGATTTCGCTTGCCAGTCGGTTCAAAAAAATCACCGTTTTTGATGCCAAGTTGGATAGTGTTTCTCATACGATTTGGGGAACCATTACCTTCATGCTTAATGGTATGGTCTTTTTCCTCTTGGGAACAGAACTTCCAACCCTAGCAGCCCCAGTACTGCGTAGCAGCACTTACGATAATCTCTGGATGCTTCTTGCTATCATCCTTTTAACAGCGACCATGTTTGGCATTCGCTTTGTTATGATTAGTGCAGTATTTGCCCAAAGAGCTTGGAGGGCCAAACGATCACTAAAAAAAATCTGGAAGGGTTCTACTCTGTTAACCTTTTCAGGTGTTAAAGGAACGGTTTCCATTGCAACCATCCTTTTGCTTCCGGTTGCCAATATGACGGCTTTGGAACATAGTCTCTTGCTCTTTACGGTAGCGGGTGTCACTTTATTAAGTTTCTTAACAGGGATTTTAGTCCTACCTAAGCTAGCCACTGGACCAGCCCACACGACCAACCATTATATGCAGATTGCCATTCTTAATGATGTGGTCGGCGAGTTGGAAAAAGATCTAAAACAGTCAACTAATCAAGGAGCTGTCTATGCTACGATTGACAACTACAATCAACGCTTGGAAGATTTAATCTTGGAGCAGGAATCAAATGATGTCAAAGAAGAGTTGGCCAATATTCGAGTAATGATTATGGAAATCGAGAGTGAGGGTCTGGAATATGCCTACAAGAAGGGGAAGATTTCAGAACTCGAATACAATCTCTACCAACGTTATATCAAGGGCTTGGAACGTCGTATCAACCGTGGTTTTGTCTCTAGCCTTTCTTACGCCCTAGCTGTCTTTGTGCGTGGCCTTCGTAGATTGTTGCACTTAGCTCTTACTTTCAAGTTTCGTATTGATCAGGATGATACTAGAAGAGGTCCTAGGTTGACGGAAGAAAACCGCGACCATATGACTGAGCTCTATTTGACAAATACTGAGCAGATTTTGGAAGCCTTGAGTAATCTGGAAGGTGTTTATCACTCAGATCTCTTGTCTTATCTGAAACGCAGTCGCCTTCAAGAGGCTGAGATTATTCAATCAGGTGCCTTTGTTGAGCGGGTTATCACCCACCTTCATCCAGACAATATTGATGAAATGTTGCGAGGCTACTATTTGGAACGTAAGGTTATCAACGAGTACGAGCAGGCTGAACTTATCTCTAGCCGTTATGCCAAGCAGCTTCGTAAGGAAGTCAATACTTTGGAGGATTACTCTCTCAAAGAAACTAGCAACACGTTAACCTATGATATGATTAATCTGGCTCGAGGTCGGGCTTAAGCAATGAATGTTATCACAAAAAGAAGCCAAGATTTTTCTTGGCTTCTTTTTCATATATTTTTATAGAACAGCATATCGTTCCAGCCTTAATTTTGTATGGTGTATCTAAAATAAAAGAGGAGTAGTGATAAAACAACAAGTCCCCCAGATAATGTCTAGGGGACTTGTTTCTTTGAGCGATTTTTATAGAAGAGGGTTAATGTAAAAACGATGGTCATCAATTGGAATAATTTGAACAGGATTTTGGTAGAAGTCAGCTAAAACTTCCGGTGTGATGATATCATTTTTTGGTCCTTGTGCCACGATTTTTCCTTGACGGAGTAGGAGGATGTGGTCCATCTTCTCAGTAATCTCTTCAGCATGGTGGGTGACGTAAAGGACCAGGGGTGCGTGAGGAAGCGAGGTGATACGGTCGATCTGACGTAACAGCTTTTCGCGGGCAAAGAGATCCAAGCCCACAGTTGCTTCGTCAAGGATGATGATGTCGGGATCTTCCATAAGACTACGAGCAATCAAACAGATTTGCTTTTCTCCCTGAGAGAGGCCATGGTATTTACGACCAATCAAATCTCCAGCACCAAGTGAAGTTAGCATATCCTTGGCTTCTTGTAGCTCTTTGTCTCCATAGGCTTTGTAGAGGATTGAGCTCTTGTACTTACCGGTAAGGACGATTTTTTCAGCAGTCATATGTTGAGGTAGACGCTCAGTGATGAAGGAGCTGACGATACCGATGTGTTGACGAAGACCTGTGATGTCTCCATTACCAAAGGTGTAGCCTAGTATCCCAGCCTTCCCTTCAGAAGGGAAAAATTCAGCTGTCAACAAACGTAGGAGGGTTGATTTTCCAGCACCGTTAAGTCCCAGGATAGCCCAGGTTTGTCCTTTTTCAACTGTCCAGTTAAGGTCAGATAAAAGTGTTTTTCCTTGGCGGACCAAGCTGACATTTTCTAATCGTATAAGTGACATAAGTCTCTCCTTTGATGATAAATTACCCTAATTATAGCATAAAATAGACGCCTTTATTGGGAAATTATGGTATAATGAAAGTCAGAATTTTTTTTAGAGGAGAAGAAAAAATGGAAGACTCTAGTGGTCAGTCCTTATTATTTCAATCTATTTTACTACTAATTTTAACCTTGCTTACAGCCTTTTTCTCAGCATCTGAGATGGCTCTTGTATCACTTAACCGCTCACGTGTAGAGCAAAAGGCAGAAGAAGGCGATAAGAAATTTATCCGCCTGCTCAAGGTTCTTGAAAATCCAAACAACTTCCTATCAACTATCCAAGTTGGTATTACCTTTATTAGCCTCTTACAGGGGGCCAGTCTCTCTGCGTCACTAGGTGCAGTGATAGCGACTTGGTTTGGTCATGCGGCTTGGGCTAAGACAGCGGGTAGCATGATTTCTTTGGTTGTCTTGACCTATATCTCTATCGTTTTTGGGGAACTTTATCCAAAACGTATCGCTATGAACCTCAAGGAAAATCTAGCCATCTACTCAGCTCCTGTTATTATTGTTACAGGTAAGATTGTTAGTCCCTTTGTTTGGATTCTTTCGGCGTCAACCAATCTTTTGTCTCGTTTGACACCTATGACCTTTGATGATGCCGATGAGCAGATGACACGTGATGAGATTGAGTACATGTTGACCAAGAGTGAGGATACGCTTGAGGCTGAAGAAATTGAAATGCTCCAAGGGGTATTCTCTCTTGATGAATTGATGGCGCGTGAGGTTATGGTCCCTCGTACGGATGCCTTCATGATTGATATTGAAGACAACACTCAAGAAAATATCCAAGCTATTCTCAAGGAAAGTTTCTCTCGTATTCCTGTTTACGAAGATGACAAGGATAAGATTATCGGTGTCATTCATACCAAAAATCTTCTTAAAGCAGGTTTCGAACTTGGTTTCGAAAATATCAAACTTCGTCGAATCATGAACGAACCTCTCTTTGTTCCTGAGACTATCTTCGTAGATGATCTCTTGGCAGCCTTTCGTAACACCAATAATCAGATGGCTATCTTGCTTGATGAGTACGGTGGCGTTGCTGGTCTTGTTACCTTCGAGGATCTTTTGGAAGAAATCGTTGGTGAGATTGACGACGAAACAGATAAATCTAGTGTGGAAGTTCGTGAAATTGGTGAGAATACCTATATTGTCGAGGGAGCTATGACTCTTAACGACTTCAATGAACATTTTGATACAGAACTTGAGAGTGATGACGTTGATACTATCGCAGGTTATTATTTGACTGGTGTGGGAGCCATTCCAACTCAAGAAGTCAAGGAACACTATTCAGTTATCAACAAGGACAAACACCTCGAATTTATCAATGATAAAGTTAAGGATGGTCGTGTAACCAAACTTAAGGTAATCATCACGGCAGCTCCAGAAGAGGCAGAAGAATAGTTTTCTACATGTTTTTATTAGAAAATATTGGAACTTAAAAGCGACTATTTACTAATTAGGCACTTTCTCTCATTATGAGTGAAAGTGCTTTTTCTTATCTATCTTGGAATATCAGCTTATCAAAATAATAAGATTAGAAAACGTCTATAAAACACGTCATAAAGCCTTTTTTACCTATCAAAACTGCCGGACTTTGTCAGGAAAACAACCATAATTTTGAAGATAATCTAACATATTTCAGCGTGTTGAAAGATTTAGAATAAAAATAAATAAGATTTTAATTAAAGCGGTCTTTTATTACTTTTTTATGGTAGAATGTAGGTTAACTGATAAATGAAAAAAGGAGAATCTTAATGGCTTCTAAAAAATCTATATATAGTAGCTTGCTTTTACTCACCCTTACCCTAGGAGCTTTTGTACCAGTAACTTCTTTTGCGGACGACGGTATTGCGACAAATGATGCTGTTCTTACACAACCAACGACAGATCGTGCAACAACTGGTCCTTCAACAGCCCCAAGTGATGGTGACTTGGCTCGTAGCAATGATTCAAACACAGGTGTGGCAACGCCAACAACACCAACACCTACAGTTCCTGAAGTACCAGCTGAGCCAACAACACCAGCAACTCCGGAAGCACCTGCGACACCGGCTCCAACAGCTGATTCATCAACAAAACCAGCCGATAAGCCAGAAGACCCAGCTTCAGCAACTGATAAAGGGACAAGCGAAGCACCTCAAAACTCTGAAACTCCAGCGGTGAATGTTAATGGACAACCTGTTGTTACTGTAACACCAACAGCTCCAGTTATCACTGCAGCTGGCCAAACAATTGTGTCTACACAAAATAGCCAAATTGTTATCGCTAACACTGATGGTACAACAAGTGTTGTCGCTCCTGAAACAGTAGGATTCAAAGTGAACGCTGACGGTACATTGACTGGTAAAGATGCTAAAGGTAAGGAAGTTACACTTCCTAAGACTGGTGAAGCATCAACAGTAATCTTGACAATGGCAGGAACATTCTTCCTTGCTGCTGCAGCCTTTTTGGGGCTTAAGAAACGTGCCTAATAATATAGATGATAAAAGACTGGATTTTTCCAGTTTTTTTGTTTTTCTTCTGGTATAGTATAGATATTCCTTAATTTCAGATGTATTATAGTATAACCTTTGCCTGAATTCAGGCAGATATGGAGCATGTTTCTGATAAAAGAGGTATAATAAAAACATGTAAAAAGCGTTTTCAAGGAGGCTGCCATGGCAGAAATTGATTACAGTCAGGTGACTGGACTTGTTCATTCAACCGAAAGTTTTGGATCCGTAGATGGTCCTGGTATCCGTTTTATTGTTTTCATGCAAGGCTGTAAGATGCGTTGCCAATATTGTCATAACCCAGATACTTGGGCTATGGAGTCAAATAAGGCTGTTGAACGTACAGTTGAAGATGTCTTAGATGAGGCTCTTCGTTTCCGTCATTTCTGGGGTGAGCATGGTGGTATCACTGTATCAGGTGGTGAGGCCATGCTTCAGATTGATTTTGTCACTGCCCTCTTTACAGAGGCTAAGAAGCTAGGGATTCACTGTACGCTTGATACTTGTGGGTTTGCGTACCGCAATACTCCTGAGTATCATGAAGTTGTTGACAAACTTTTGGCTGTGACTGACTTGGTCCTACTTGACATCAAAGAGATTGACCCCGAACAACACAAGTTTGTGACCCGTCAACCTAATAAGAATATTTTGGAATTTGCTCAATATCTATCTGACAAACAAGTTCCAGTCTGGATTCGCCATGTCTTGGTACCTGGTTTGACAGACTTTGACGAACACTTGGTTAAGCTTGGTGAGTTTGTAAAGACCTTGAAAAATGTCGATAAATTTGAAATTCTTCCCTATCATACAATGGGTGAGTTCAAATGGCGTGAGCTCGGTATCCCATATCCTTTGGAAGGGGTTAAACCACCAACTGCAGATCGGGTCAAAAATGCTAAAGCTCTCATGCACACTGAAACGTATCAAGAGTATAAAAATCGTATCGGTGTGAAAACCTTGGATTGAAAAAGAAGCTCTTGACAAGGGCTTTTTAACTTTGCTATTATTTAGGGAGCAATAAAGAGCAGGTAAATTATGTTTCGTATTTTAAAATTTGATGATGACTTTGTTTATCTCAGTCATCCTGACGGGCGACTTAAGAAAATAGATCGCACGCTTTTTGATTTTGATATAAAATTAGGAGATCGTATTGATGTCTACCAAGATGGGGACTTGACAGTTGTTACTCCGGCAGAAGTCCAGACGGACTTGAGCCTAGAGGGAGACAAATCTGTTAAATCACACCTCTTGCAAGGGATTTTAGATCTTTTCCTTGAAACCCTTAATATTCACAATAATCATTTGGGTGACTTGAAGAAGATCTTCACGCAATTATTGATTACACTCTTCATGGCTTGGAGCTTGTTGGGAGTTATTCTGGTTGAGATTCTTCTCTTTGCAGAGTCAATTATTGTCTTCCTATGGAGACTTCTAGTTCGTCTTGTTAAGTGGATGCATATTAAAGACAACACTAAGGTCTTGATTGATGAGACACAAAAACGTCATGCTAAGCGTGAGCGTCAAAAAGCTCAAAGACGTGAGCAGGAGAGACGTCGTCAGGAAGAACTTGAAGAACGTGAATATCTTCGTGAAACAGAACGTCAAAAGGAACTCATGATTGTTGAAGCTAGCCTTAGTCAGGAAGCAGAACGTGAGAGCCTTTCAACTAGCCTTGCTTTGGAGCAAGCAAGTGCTTCAAGTCAATCTGCTAGTGAAGATTTGGTAGAAGAAAGCCAGTCAACTTCAGAGTCAGAAGTGATGTCTGAATCAGCAAAGTCTGAAAAATAGAACAAAAAAAGAACTGAGATTTAGGATCTCGGTTCTTTTTCATATGAGAAAAGCACCAGAGGTGCTTTTGTGAGAGGTGACTAAAGTGTTTTTTCAGAGTCACGAACAATGAGCAAGTCAACTTTTGCGTGACGGAGAATGTATTCAGAAGATGAACCAATAAGCAAGCGTTCAAAAGTATTGAGACCAGTGGCACCAACCATAATAAGGTCAACATTTTCCTTATCAGGGATATCAACAGCCAAGAGGCTCTTAGGATTACCGAACTCAATAACTTTGCGAATCTTGGTTAAACCAGCTTCTCTGGCTTGGCGTTCAAAGTCAGCCAAAACAGCTTTAGCTTCGTCTTCTAGTTTTTCATAGATATAAGAGTCGAAAGTCGCAACGCTTTGAAGGGCGCGTGTATCGATAACGTGTACCAATAGTAACTGAGCATTATTACGTTTTGCAACGTGCACACCTTTAATAAAGGCCAGTTCTGATTCGTAAGAACCGTCGATAGCTACCATAATACGTTCATATTGTTGAGACATAAGCTCTACCTCCTATCTTTAGCTTTATTATACTCCTTTAGTCTAAAAAATGAAAGCGTTGTTATAGATTTTCTGAAATCTTTTTTTGACTGCTTACTTTAGGATGCTCTTAGTAATGTGAAGATTTCAGTATTATCTAAAAATTGAAGATTGCTTGAAAAAGAGGTATAATACAATCTGTTATTAGCTTCGTAAGAAACATGATAATTAAAAAAGAGGAAGACAAGTCTTCAGAAATGATACCAAATGGCTGAGCCTAAAGTTGGTGTCAATAAAAGTGGAAATCCTCATCAGGTGTTGAATTTTCTTATTTTCTGCTAGATGTATCTACTTTTAGTATCTTTTGAAAGGATTAACTTATGAAAACATTTGATAAATCATCAAAGTTGGAACACGTTGCCTATGATATTCGTGGACCAGTTTTGGATGAAGCCAACCGTATGATTGCTAAAGGTGAAAAGATTCTTCGTCTTAATACGGGAAATCCTGCGGAATTTGGCTTTACAGCACCGGATGAAGTCATTCGTGATTTAATTATGAATGTTCGTAACAGTGAAGGGTATTCAGATAGTAAGGGGATTTTCTCAGCTCGTAAGGCGATTATGCAGTATTGCCAGCTAAAGGGATTCCCAAATGTAGATATTGATGATATTTATATTGGTAATGGTGTTTCAGAGATGATTTCCATGTCTATGCAGGCCTTGCTTGATGATGGAGATGAGGTCTTGGTCCCAATGCCAGACTATCCTCTTTGGACAGCCTGTGTCAGCCTAGCAGGCGGTAATGCCGTACACTATGTCTGTGATGAAAAATCTAACTGGTATCCAGATATTGATGATATCAAATCAAAGATTACGTCAAATACTAAGGCAATTGTAGTCATCAATCCCAATAATCCTACAGGTTCACTCTATCCTAAGGATGTCCTTGAACAGATTGTGGATATTGCTCGACAAAATGATTTGATTATCTTTGCGGATGAGATTTATGACCGCTTGGTTATGGATGGTAAACAGCATACTGCGATTGCTAGTCTTGCACCAGATGTCTTCTGTGTGTCTATGAATGGTCTTTCTAAGTCTCACCGCATTTGTGGTTTCCGTGTAGGTTGGATGGTTCTCTCTGGACCTAAAAAGAATGTCAAAGGCTATATTGAAGGGCTTAATATGTTGGCCAACATGCGTCTTTGTGCTAATGTGCTCTCTCAGCACGTTATTCAGACTTCACTTGGTGGCTACCAATCCGTGGATGAACTCTTGATCCCTGGTGGGCGTATCTATGAACAACGTGAGTTTATCACGAATACCGTAAACGCTATTCCAGGGCTTTCAGCTGTTAAGCCAGATGCAGGTCTTTATATCTTCCCTAAGATTGACCGTAACATGTATGATATTGAGGATGATGAAGAATTCTGTCTTCGTCTCTTGAAGAAGGAGAAGGTTCTCCTAGTTCCAGGTAAAGGCTTTAACTGGAATGAACCAGATCACTTCCGTATTGTCTACCTTCCTCGTGTGGAAGAGTTGGCTGATCTCGGTAACAAAATCGAACGAGTCTTGTCATATTACAAGCGTTAATTTCTTGAAAAACTGGACAAAAAGGCTTGTCCAGTTTTTATTGTCTCTAAAAAGGGGACATATTTGAGCAAAATCCGAACATTTTCCTAATAATGCCATAATATACTTAATATAATGAATAGTAGAATAATAAATAATTTTCAGACAATTGTTTGCAATTTCTGGGTTAAGTGTGCTATAATGATAGGGCTAGTAGGTCTTGACGCAGAAGATTAGTACAAGGCTTGATATTATTATGATTACAATAGAAAGTGAAGACAATAAATATGGCAAATTTGCTGGCTAAAACACGTAAAATTACATCTATCTTGCAACGCTCAGTAGATAGCTTGGAAGGAGATCTTCCATACAACAACATGGCTGCTCAATTGGCGGATATCATTGATTGTAACGCTGCTATCGTTAATGGTGGTGGTGCTCTCCTTGGTTTTGCCATGAAGTACAAAACCAACAATGATCGTGTGGAGGAGTTTTTTGAAGCCAAACAACTTCCAGAAGAATATACACGTGGTATCAGCCGTGTTTATGACACTCAAGAAAACATTGGTATTGACAGTGACTTGACCATTTTCCCTGTGGAGTCAAAAGATGACTTCCCAGATGGTTTGACTACAATTGCACCTATCTATGGTGGTGGTATGCGTCTTGGTTCTTTCATCATTTGGCGTAACGATCATGACTTTGTAGATGAAGATCTTATCTTGGTTGAGATTGCCTCTACAGTAGTTGGGTTGCAGTTGTTGAACCTTCAAACAGAGAATTTGGAAGAAACAATTCGTAAACAAACAGCTATTAACATGGCTATTAATACCTTGTCTTACTCAGAAATCAAGGCAGTTTCAGCTATCTTGAATGAGTTGGACGGTTTGGAAGGCCGCTTGACAGCGTCTGTTATCGCTGACCGTATTGGAATCACACGTTCAGTTATCGTTAATGCCCTTCGTAAGTTGGAATCAGCTGGTATTATTGAGAGCCGTTCACTCGGTATGAAAGGGACTTATCTTAAAGTCCTTAACGAAGGTATCTACGATAAATTGAAAGAATACGAATAAGAAGAATACTGAAGGAAAGTGAGGTAGGAGGAACCTGCCCCACTTTTTTTAAAAGGAGAAAGTAATATGACAAAGGCATTGATATCAATTGATTACTCTTATGATTTTGTGGCAGATGATGGGAAGTTGACGGCTGGAAAGCCTGCCCAAGCCATTGAAGACCGCATTGCCCAGGTAACTCAAGAGGCCTATGATAATGGGGATTATATCTTCGTTGCTATGGACCGACATGATGAAGGAGATACCTTCCATCCTGAAACCAAGCTCTTTCCACCGCACAATATTGCAGGGACGTCTGGGCGAGAACTTTATGGTAAGTTAGCTGGTGTATATGATGCTATTAAGGATGATAATCGTGTCTTTTGGATGGATAAGCGACACTATTCAGCCTTTTCGGGAACGGATTTAGATATTCGTTTGCGTGAGCGTCGTGTGACGACAGTTGTTTTGACAGGAGTTTTAACAGATATTTGTGTCCTACATACAGCCATTGATGCCTATAATTTAGGTTATGATATCGAGGTTGTAGTAAGTGCAACAGCCTCCTTGACGCCTGAAGCTCATGACTTTGCTATTGGGCATTTTAAAAATGTTCTTGGAGCAACCATTGTGGAGTAAGAAGATTTATAATCGAGAGTGGGAATCCATCCTACTCTCGTTTTTTGTCTAAAATCATAGGATAGTATCAGTTTTTCGTAGTTTACTATAAGAAAACGATTTCAGACTAGTATATACTATTACTGAAATATTCTTGAATCATAAAGAGGTAGAACAATGACTAAAAAAATGACTTTTCCTGATGGATTTTTGTGGGGTGGAGCGACAGCAGCCAACCAATGTGAGGGTGCCTATGATGCTGATGGACGTGGTTTAGCCAACGTTGACGTGGTGCCAATTGGTGAGGATCGCCTTTCAATTATCACAGGACGTCGTAAGATGTTTGATTTTGAGGATGGCTATTTTTATCCAGCCAAGGAAAGTATCGATATGTACCATCGTTACAAGGAAGATATTGCTCTTTTTGGTGAAATGGGCTTTAAGACTTATCGTCTTTCTATTGCTTGGTCACGTATTTTTCCTAAAGGGGATGAAGCTGAGCCAAATGAAGCTGGGCTTGCCTTTTACGAGGACCTCTTCAAAGAATGTCACAAGTATGGCATTGAACCTTTGGTGACAATCACGCACTTTGATTGTCCTATGCACTTGATTACAGAGTATGGGGGATGGCGTAATCGTAAGATGCTTGGTTTCTATGAAAATCTTTGCCGTACCCTTTTCACACGCTTTAAAGGCTTGGTTAAGTACTGGCTCACTTTCAATGAAATTAATATGATTCTCCATGCACCATTTATGGGAGCAGGACTCTGCTTTGAAGAGGGTGAGAATGAGGAACAGGTTAAATACCAAGCAGCTCACCATGAGTTGGTAGCTTCAGCTATGGCGACGAAGTTGGCCCATGAGATTGACCCTGAAAATAAGGTTGGTTGTATGTTGGCAGCAGGTCAGTATTATCCAAATACAGCCCACCCACGTGACTACTGGGCAGCCATGCAAGAAGATCGTAGTAGCTATTTCTTTATTGATGTTCAGGCTCGTGGAGAGTATCCAAATTATGCTAAGAAGCAGTGGGAACGTGATGGCATTGAGATTGAGATGACTGAAGAAGATTTGGCCCTTCTTAAAGAGTATACTGTAGATTTTATTTCCTTCTCTTACTATGCAAGTCGTGTGGCTTCAGGTGATCCAGAAGTTAATGAAAAGACAGCAGGAAATATCTTTGCCTCTATTAAAAATCCATATTTGGAAGCTTCAGAATGGGGTTGGCAAATTGACCCACTAGGTCTTCGTATTACCCTTAACGTTATTTGGGATCGTTACCAAAAACCGATGTTTATTGTTGAAAATGGTCTCGGTGCTGTGGATACACCAGATGAAAATGGTTATGTTGAAGATGATTACCGTATCGACTACTTGGCAGCCCACATCAAGGCCATGCGTGATGCTATCAATGAAGATGGTGTAGAGCTTTGGGGCTACACAACATGGGGTTGTATTGACCTTGTTTCTGCTGGAACTGGTGAAATGAAGAAACGTTATGGTTTTATCTATGTGGACCGTGACAACGATGGTAATGGTAGCCTTAAACGCTCTAAGAAGAAATCATTTAACTGGTACAAAGAAGTTATCGCAAGTAACGGTGCCTCTGTAGAATAGTCTATGAGTTCTCGACTAATGACATCAACGGTAAAGGTGGGGAGCAAGAGAATCTACAAGATCTGATTGATACTCTTGGGGCGAATGATTATATCAAACTTAGAGGACATGCGGATTTGCGTGACGTCTACCCACAGTACGAACTTTATGTCACTACCTCTCAGTGGGAGACCTTTGGTTTGACCCTGATGGAAGCGGTAGGAGCAGGTTTAGCCCTAGTTGGTTTTGATGCCCGTTATGGCAATCCAACCTTCATCAAAGATGGTGAGAATGGCTATCTGGTTCCTTATAGCGAGACTATGGATGAGGACCTGCTTGTTTCTCAGATGGCGGATAAAATTGTATTTGCCTTAGAGAGTGATCTTGAGTCTATGCACCAAGTCTCATACGACCTGGCAAAACAGTATTTGAAACCTGTAATTCTAGAGGCTTGGAGAAAGCTCTTGATAGCCATACGATAAGTGTTTTGAAAAAGCTCTATCTCTGTAAACTGTAGTGACAAAAAAGTTACTACAGTTTTTTTATCCTCCAAGCAAAATAGGCTAAATTATGGTAAAATAGAGGGTATTGAAAAATCATCATTTCACGAAAGGAAGCAAGATGAAAATTACGCAAGAAGAGGTAACCCACGTTGCCAATCTTTCAAAATTGAAATTCTCTCCAGAAGAGACAGCTGAGTTTGCGACAACCTTGTCTAAAATTGTCGACATGGTGGAATTGTTGGAAGAAGTGGACACAACAGGTGTTGCCCCAACAACGACCATGGCTGACCGCAAGACCGTATTGCGTCCGGATGTTGCTGAAAAAGGGACTGACCGTGACCGCTTGTTTAAAAATGTACCTGAAAAAGATAACTATTACATCAAGGTACCAGCTATCCTAGAAGATGGAGGAGATGCCTAATGTCATTCAACAATAAAACCATTGAAGAGTTGCACGACCTCCTTGTCTCTAAGGAAATTTCGGCAACGGAATTGACCCAAGCAACGCTTTACGATATCAAGGCGCGTGAAGAAGCAGTCAATGCCTTTGTGACAGTGGCAGAAGAAGTGGCTCTTGCGCAAGCCAAGGCCATTGATGAAAAGGGAATTGATGCAGATAACCTCTTGTCAGGGATTCCACTCGCTGTCAAAGACAATATCTCAACAGATGGCATCTTGACTACTGCGACATCAAAAATGCTCTACAACTACGAGCCAATCTTTGATGCGACAGCTGTTGCCAATGCCAAAGCCAAAGATATGATTGTCATCGGGAAGACCAACATGGATGAATTTGCCATGGGTGGATCTGGAGAAACTTCTTACTATGGACCAACCAAGAATGCTTGGGACCACAGCAAGGTGCCTGGTGGATCTTCTAGTGGTTCAGCAGCTTCTGTCGCTTCAGGGCAAGTCCGTTTGTCCCTTGGTTCAGATACAGGTGGTTCTATCCGTCAACCGGCTGCCTTCAACGGGATTGTTGGTCTCAAACCAACTTATGGAACGGTTTCCCGTTTTGGTCTCATTGCCTTTGGTAGCTCACTCGACCAAATTGGTACTTTCTCACCAACGGTTAAGGAAAATGCCCAATTGCTTAATGTCATTGCCAGTGAAGATGCCAAGGATTCAACTTCAGCACCAGTACGCGTAGCCGATTTTACTTCTAAGATTGGTCAAGACATCAAAGGTATGAAGATTGCCCTTCCTAAGGAATACCTCGGTGAAGGGATTGACCCAGAAGTCAAAGAAACTATCCTCAATGCGGCTAAACACTTTGAAAAATTGGGAGCAACTGTCGAAGAAGTTAGCCTTCCACACTCTAAATACGGGGTTGCTGTTTACTACATCATCGCTTCATCTGAAGCTTCTTCAAACTTGCAACGTTTCGACGGTATTCGCTATGGTTTCCGTGCAGAAGATGCTAAAAACTTGGATGATATCTACGTGAACACTCGTAGCCAAGGCTTTGGTGATGAGGTCAAACGCCGTATCATGCTTGGTACCTTTAGTTTGTCATCTGGTTACTACGATGCTTACTACAAGAAAGCTGGCCAAGTCCGTACCCTCATTATCCAAGACTTCGAAAAAGTCTTTGCGGATTACGACCTTATCCTTGGACCAACAGCTCCAAGTGTAGCCTTTGATTTGGATTCGCTCAACCATGATCCAGTTGCCATGTACTTGGCTGACCTCTTGACCATTCCAGTCAACTTGGCAGGTCTTCCAGGGATTTCGATTCCTGCAGGTTTTGCGCAAGGTCTTCCAGTTGGTTTGCAGTTGATTGGTCCTAAGTATTCTGAAGAAACCATCTACCAAGCTGCAGCTGCCTTTGAAGCAACGACGGATTACCACAAGCAACAACCCCTTATTTTCGGAGGTGACAATTAATGAACTTTGAAACAGTCATCGGACTTGAAGTCCACGTTGAATTGAATACAAACTCAAAAATTTTCTCACCAACCTCTGCTCACTTTGGGAATGAGCAAAATGCCAACACTAATGTGATTGACTGGTCTTTCCCAGGGGTGCTTCCTGTCTTGAACAAGGGTGTTGTGGATGCTGGTATCAAGGCTGCTTTGGCGCTGAATATGGATATCCATCAGCACATGCACTTTGACCGTAAGAACTATTTTTACCCTGATAATCCAAAAGCCTACCAAATTTCGCAATTTGACGAGCCAATCGGATATAACGGTTGGATTGAAGTGCAATTGGAAGATGGCTCAACTAAGAAAATTGGGATTGAACGTGCCCACTTGGAAGAAGACGCCGGTAAGAACACGCACGGAACAGATGGATTCTCTTACGTAGACCTTAACCGTCAAGGGGTTCCATTGATTGAAATCGTATCTGAAGCAGATATGCGTTCTCCAGAAGAAGCCTACGCCTATTTGACAGCTTTGAAAGAAGTTATCCAGTACACTGGTATTTCAGACGTCAAGATGGAAGAAGGATCTATGCGTGTAGATGCCAACATTTCCCTTCGCCCATATGGTCAAGAGGAATTTGGTACCAAGACTGAGTTGAAAAACTTGAACTCTTTCTCAAACGTCCGTAAAGGTCTTGAATACGAAGTGCAACGCCAAGCGAAAATCTTGCGTTCAGGTGGTGTCATTCGTCAAGAAACACGCCGTTATGATGAAGCTAATAAGAGCACTATCCTTATGCGTGTCAAAGAAGGAGCAGCGGATTACCGTTACTTCCCAGAACCAGACCTTCCATTGTTTGAAATCTCAGATGAGTGGATCGAGGAAATGCGTACGGAGTTGCCAGAGTTTCCAAAAGACCGTCGTGCTCGCTATGTGGCAGAGCTTGGCTTGTCTGACTATGATGCCAACCAATTGACAGCGACGAAAGTTACTTCTGACTTCTTTGAAGCAGCGGTAGCCCTTGGCGGAGATGCTAAACAAGTGTCTAACTGGCTCCAAGGTGAAGTCGCGCAATTCTTGAACGCAGAAGGCAAAACGCTTGAAGAAATCAAGTTGACACCAGAAAACTTGGTCGAAATGATTGCCATCATCGAAGATGGAACCATTTCATCTAAGATTGCCAAGAAAGTCTTCGTTCACTTGGCGAAAAACGGTGGCGGTGCGCGTGAATACGTCGAAAAAGCTGGTTTGGTACAGATTTCAGATCCTGAAGTCTTGATCCCAATCATCCACCAAGTCTTTGCAGATAATGAAGCAGCCGTAGCTGACTTCAAATCAGGTAAACGTAACGCTGACAAGGCCTTCACAGGCTTCCTCATGAAAGCAACCAAAGGCCAAGCCAACCCACAAGTAGCTCTTAAACTACTTGCTCAAGAATTGGCTAAGTTGAAAGAAGAGTAATAGATAAAGAATCAGCCGAAAGGTTGGTTTTTTCTTTGCAATATTTGTGTTAGACTAGTTGGGAATATTTTTATAGAAGATTTCAGGAGCAAACCAATGAACAAATTCTTAAGAGTCTTATTTATCCTAGTCATCATCGCCATGACTGGTGCCATTATTTTTCAGCTATTCTTTCCCACCTATATGGGAAGTCATTCGGGTTACGGTATTTCAGTTGGATGGCAGAGGGAGATTGGTATTTGGAATGTGGCGGTTCTGGTCATCCTCCTTGCCGTTAACTTAAAGTACGATTGGTTTTATCTGAGAGCAGTTCTGATTGCTTTGATTCTGGGAGGCCTAGGTATTGGAACCAATCATTTCCTTAGCTATCTTCAATACCATCACTCTGTTAATGCTGTTGGAGCTTTTGAGAATTATCTTTTAGTCCTTGGCTGGATTGTCGGTTGGTGGCTGGAAAATTCTTCAAGAAAAACAGTTTAATTTTTCTGAAGTTATCGCCTGGCTGGCAACTCCCTGTGTTATAATAAATAGGCATTATTATAATCGAGGAAAACACATGTCTAAACAATTAAAAGGTAGTCTGATGGTCATAACTGCTGGGATTGCCTGGGGGATCTCAGGGGTTTCTGGTCAATACCTGATGGCTCATGGGGTTAATGTCAATCTTTTGACGAGTTTACGTTTGATTCTAGCTGGGACCTTACTAACGGCTTCGGTCTTTTTTAGGCAGCGAGACAAATTAGTGCAAGCGATTAAAGATAAGAAAACCTTAGTAAGTATCGTTTTATTTGCTCTCTTTGGTCTGGTCTTGAATCAATATGCCTATCTTAGTGCTATTCAGTACACCAACGCTGGAACTGCGACAGTCTTACAGTATGTCACACCAGTCCTTATTCTGGCTTTTGTTTGTGCTAAGAACCGCAGATTTCCAACGGTCTCAGAGTTAGTGGCGATTATCATGGCTATTGCGGGAACTTTTATCATCGCAACGCATGGTCAGGTGACAGAGCTAGCCATCACACCTATTGGTTTGTTCTGGGGACTCTTCTCGGCAGTAACCTATGCACTCTATATCTTACTGCCTGCTAAAGCTATTGAAAAGTGGGGCAGTCTGATTGTCATCGGTCTAGGAATGTTACTTGGTGGTCTGGTCTTTCCGATTGCTATCCAAGCTTGGAAGTACGAGCTACCCTTGACTGGTGGAAATCTTCTAGCACTCTTTGGCTTGATCTTCATTGGGACAGTCTTTGCCTATACGGTTTTCCTTAAGGGGACGACCATGGTTGGAGCCGTAAAAGGGAGTCTTTTAGCTTCGGTAGAACCTGTGGCATCGGTCATTTTAACGGTCTTAATCATGGGTGACCACTTCTTTGCCATTGATGTGCTTGGAATGATTTTAATTGTTCTTGCTGTCATCCTCATTTCGCTTAAGGATTTAGTAGCCCTTAAAAAACAAGAGAAAATTCAAAGATAAAGATAGAGCCCAAGTGATTGTGGCTCTTTTTCTATACCGTCGTGTCAAAGATGTTCTTAAAAAATAGGACTTAAGTCTCACACATAAACCTTAAAAATATGGTAAAATAAGAGGTAAACTAACATTTTGGAGAGAAAATGAGTATAGACGATTACAGGCCCCATTTTATGGTGGAGGCTGTTTATGATTTGAAACCTGACCAGCTACGTGAACACGGTATTCGTGCTGTCTTGGTCGATTTGGATAATACCTTGATTGCTTGGAACAACCCTGATGGGACTCCAGAGCTACGTGCTTGGTTAGACGAGATGACAGAGGCTGACATTCCAGTTGTTGTGGTCTCTAACAATAAACATGAACGTGTTGAACGTGCGGTTGCCAATTTCCATGTGGATTTCGTGAGTCGTGCCATGAAACCTTTTACGAAAGGGATTAATGAAGCGATTGAGCGTTACCACTTTAACCGTGACGAGGTCGTTATGGTGGGAGATCAGCTCATGACTGACATCAGAGCGAGCCACCGAGCTGGTATTCGCTCGATTTTGGTTAAGCCCTTGGTGCAATCAGATGCTTGGGTAACCAAGTTTAATCGTTGGCGTGAGCGTCGCATGTGGAAAAAGATTGAAAAAGCATATGGTCCAATGACCTTTAACAAAGGAATTTAATGGAAGAATTATTTTGTATTGGCTGTGGAGCCCAAATTCAAACAGAAGATAAAGAAAAGGCTGGTTACACACCTGCTAGCTCTATAAAAAAAGCTGAAGAAACAGGTGAGTTGTACTGTCAACGTTGTTTCCGCCTTCGTCATTACAATGAAATTGTGGATGTCCACATCACAGATGATGAATTTTTAAAATTGCTTCATGAAGTTGGAGACAGTGATGCCCTCGTTGTCAATGTTGTTGATATTTTCGATTTTAATGGATCAATCATTCCAGGCTTGTCACGCTTTGTTTCTGGTAATGATGTGCTCTTGGTCGGAAATAAAAAGGATATCCTACCTAAATCCGTTAAAGATGGTAAGGTAACCCAATGGTTGACAGAACGTGCCCATGAAGAAGGCATGCGTCCCGTGGATGTCATGTTGACGTCTGCCCAAAATCATCACGCCATTAAAGAGTTGATTCAACGTATTGAAAAACTCCGTAAGGGTCGTGATGTTTATGTTGTCGGTGTGACGAATGTTGGTAAATCAACCTTAATTAATGCAATTATCAAGGAAATTACAGGTGATAAAGATATTATCACGACTTCTCGTTTCCCAGGAACAACCCTTGATAAGATTGAAATTCCTTTGGATGATGGTACTTACATTTTTGATACACCAGGAATCATCCACCGCCACCAGATGGCACACTATCTGTCAGCGAAGGACCTCAAGTACGTTAGTCCTAAGAAGGAAATTAAGCCAAAAACTTACCAGTTAAATGCAGGCCAAACACTATTTCTAGGCGGTCTTGGACGATTTGACTTTATTGATGGGAATAAGCAAGGTTTTACAGCCTTCTTTGATAATAACTTGAAGCTTCATCGTACCAAACTTGAAGGTGCAGATGCCTTCTATGATAAGCATGTTGGAAGCCTTCTCATGCCTCCTAGGCCAAAGGATCTGGCTGATTTTCCAAAACTTGTTCGTCACGAATTTACTGTCAAAGATAAGACAGACATTGTCTTCTCGGGATTAGGTTGGATTCGTGTCCAAGGAAAAGCTGACCAACCAACCATCGTTGCTGCCTGGGCACCAGAAGGTGTTGGCGTCGTCGTACGAAAAGCGATTATTTAAACTTAATAAAGTAGTTAAAAGTATAAAAGAGTCTTTTCAATGAACATGAAGTTTGCCTAGATTTACGTCATGAGCAAACGATGTGTTTTTCGCTGTGATAGTAATCCGAGTAACATAAAATGTGACTTGGATTCGGAATTTTTGAGACCCTAGACTCAAAAATTAGCTATGAAATCGAAGGTTTGCTAGCACCGTATCACCTAAGAAAAACAGCAAAAAAATTAAAAGGAATAAACATGTCATTAACATCAAAACAACGTGCCTTCCTCAAATCGGAAGCGCACACCCTTAAACCTATTGTACAAATCGGGAAAAACGGTCTTAACGACCACATCAAAACTAGCGTTCGTAACGCTCTTGATGCCCGTGAATTGATTAAAGTAACCCTACTCCAAAATACTATGGAAGATATTCATGAGGTTGCTGAAATCTTGGAAGAAGAAATTGGCTGTGATACAGTCCTTAAGATTGGACGTATCTTGATTCTCTATAAAGAATCAGCTAAAAAAGAAAATCGTAAGTTGTCACCAAAGGTCAAAGCAATCCAAAAATAGTTGCTGATTTTGCTTGGTGAAGGACAAACTAAGGTATAGGAACACTTTCGAAGCATTAAAGCTAGCCTTAAGTCAGTTGTATAATGCTTGAGATAGAGGAGACGTACATGGCATTAGATCTCGTAACCCCATTTACAAAGGTTCAACTAGAGGAAGAAATCAAAGATACAGGCCGTAAGCAAGTGGGAATATTAGGTGGAAATTTCAATCCTGTTCATAATGCCCACTTGGTTGTTGCTGACCAGGTGCGTCAGCAGTTAGGCCTCGATGAAGTTCTTCTCATGCCTGAATATGAGCCACCTCATGTCGATAAAAAAGAGACCATTGATGAAAAACACCGCCTTAATATGCTTATGTTGGCTATTAACGGTATCGAAGGATTGGACATCGAAACCATTGAGTTGGAACGTAAGGGAATCAGTTATACTTATGACACCATGAAGCTCTTGACGGAAGCCAATCCTGATACGGATTATTACTTTATTATTGGAGCGGATATGGTCGAATACCTACCTAAGTGGCATCGTATTGATGAACTTATCGAGATGGTCCAATTTGTTGGTGTTCAGCGTCCTAAGTATAAGGCTGGAACCTCTTACCCAGTTATTTGGGTGGATGTGCCCCTTATGGATATTAGTTCAAGTGTAGTCAGAGCCTACATTAAGAAGGATCGCACACCTAACTTTATGGTACCACAGTCTGTACTTGCCTACATCAAGAAAGCGGGGCTCTATAAATGACCTATGAAAAATATCTAGACTATTCTCGTGAAGAACTTCTTGAAAAAGTTCGAGCGGTCATGAGCCCTAAACGCTTCAATCATGTTCTGGGTGTTGAGCGAGCTGCTATTGCTCTTGCTGAAAAGTACGGTTATGATACTGAGAAAGCCGGATTGGCTGGTTTGCTTCATGATTATGCCAAGGAACTTCCAGATCAGGAATTCTTGGAACTTATCGATAAGTATGAGCTTGATCCTGCATTGAAAAATTGGGGGAATAATGTCTGGCATGGCATGGTTGGGATTTACAAAATCCAAGAAGATTTGGGATTGACTGATCCCGAAATTCTACGCAGTATTGAAATTCATACCGTCGGAAGCCATGAAATGTCAACCCTAGATAAGATTGTTTATGTGGCTGATTATATTGAGCATAATCGTAATTTCCCTTTGGTAGAGGAAGCTAGACAAGTAGCAGAGCAATCCTTGGATAAGGCCGTTGCTTTTGAGACAGTTCATACTGTGGAACACTTGGCTCATCAGGCCTTGCCGATTTTCCCGCAAACCTTGGAAACCTATAATGCTTTTGTGCATTACTTAAAAGATTAATAACAAATTACTGGAGAATATCATTGACTAAAGAAGAATTACTTGAATTGGTTGTCAAAGCTGCTGATGAAAAGCGAGCTGAAGACATTGTTGCCCTTGATTTGTACGGCCTTACAAGCCTAACAGATTATTTTGTTATTTTGAGTGCAATGAACAGCCGTCAGTTGGAAGCTATTGCCGACAACATCCGTGAGAAAGTGAAAGAAGCTGGCCTTGATGCTAGTCACATGGAAGGTGACAACAAGGGTGGTTGGATTCTTTTGGATCTTAACGATGTTGTTGTTCACATCTTTACAGAAGATGAACGTGCACACTATAACCTCGAAAAACTCTGGCATGAAGCACCAATGGTGGATGTGTCAGCTTATTTGGCATAAAAATTGAACTCAGTTGGCGACAACTGGGTTTTGTTGCTTAAACTAAAGATTTAATAGGAAGGATAGAGCCTCGTGTTTAGTTAATTTGTCAACTGAACACGAGCTAAAAGCTGTGAGAAAAAGATAAACTTTCTTTGTATCTAGCGATACGGCAGAAAGTTTCCTATTTTTTCTTTGCTTTTGACGCTCTTTGTATCTTAGAAAGGATTTGAACCCGTCCTGTAATCGTCGGAAAATAGATAGTTCTATGTCAAATTATCATTATTAAAATTTATTATTTGGCGCAGTAGCTGATTGGACTCTTCATTCGCTTTTTAAGCTCGGAAGAGTACCTAATCAGCCTTGCGGGGGTGAGACAACGAACGATTTTTTTAAGAAAACTCGTTCTGTCTCACTCCCCCTAATTTTCATTCCGATTACGGACGGACTTGGTATCATCATTATGGCTACTTATGAAACTTTTGCGGCGGTCTACGACGCTGTTATGGATGATAGTCTTTACGATTTGTGGACGGATTTTTCGCTTCGTCATTTGCCAAAGACTAAGGACAAAAAGAAATTGCTCGAATTGGCTTGTGGAACTGGGATTCAATCTGTACGTTTTTCTCAAGCTGGTTTTGATGTAACTGGACTCGATTTGAGTGCTGATATGTTGAAGATTGCGGAGAAGCGTGCGTCTTCCGCCAAACAGAAAATTGACTTTATTGAAGGCAACATGTTGGATTTATCGCAAGCTGGTAAGTATGACTTTGTGACTTGCTACTCAGATTCAATCTGCTATATGCAGGATGAAGTAGAGGTTGGGGACGTCTTCAAGGAGGTTTATAATGCACTGAATGAAGATGGCGTCTTTATCTTTGATGTGCACTCAACCTATCAGACGGATGAGGTTTTCCCTGGCTATTCCTACCATGAAAATGCAGAAGACTTTGCTATGCTCTGGGATACCTATGAGGATGCGGCTCCGCATTCTATTGTCCATGAATTAACTTTCTTTGTCCAAGAGGAAGATGGGAGCTTTAGCCGTCATGATGAGGTGCATGAGGAGCGTACTTATGAGGTTTTGACTTATGATATCTTGTTGGAGCAGGCTGGCTTCAAATCTTTCAAACTTTATGCCGATTTCGAGGACAAGGAACCGACTGAAACTAGTGCCCGTTGGTTCTTTGTAGCCCAAAAATAAGAGCTATGACAGTTACAGGTATTATTGCTGAGTTCAATCCTTTTCATAACGGCCACAAATATCTCTTGGATCAGGCTGAAGGTGTAAAAATCGTTGCCATGTCTGGGAACTTTGTTCAGCGAGGTGAGCCAGCTATTGTGGATAAGTGGATTAGGACTCAGATGGCTTTGGAAAATGGGGCAGACCTCGTGGTTGAGTTGCCTTTCTTGACGTCAGTCCAGTCTGCCGATTATTTTGCTGCTGGAGCCGTCGATATCTTGTCCCGACTGGGGATTGATAGCCTTACTTTTGGAACGGAAGAAGACCTAGATTACCAGGCAATAGCAGATGTCTATGCTGAAAAGTCAGAGGACATGGAAGCCTTTGTGGAAAACTTGCCGAGTGACCTATCTTATCCACAAAAGACACAAAAAATGTGGGAGAAATTTGCTGGTGTGGACTTTACTGGCAATACACCCAACCATATTCTAGGATTAGCCTATGCCAAAGCTTGTGCTGGTAAGGGCATTAAGTTGAATCCTATCCAGAGACAAGGGGCTGGCTATCATTCCTCAGACAAGGAAGTATCTTTCGCCTCGGCGACCAGTCTACGACTCCACAAGCAAGATAGTGATTTTGTGGATAAGTTCATGCCCAATAGCAAACTTTTTCAGACTTCTCCACAGGCCTCTTGGGATAATTATTTCCAATTGTTGGTTTATCAGATTCTTACAAACCCCGATTTGACTAGTGTTTTCCAAGTGAATGAAGAGATTGCCAGTCGTTTAAAAGCTGCTATCCGTGAGGCCTCTTCTGTGGAGGAATTGGTGGATAAGGTAGCAACCAAACGCTACACCAAAGCACGTGTACGTCGTATTTTGACTTATATCCTAGTCGGAGCTGTGGACAACCCTCTAGCTGAATCCATTCATGTGCTTGGGTTTTCTCAAAAAGGGCAGTCTCATCTCAAATCTGTGAAAAAGTCTGTGGATATAGTGGCTCGTATTGGAAGGGAGCCTTGGGATATGCTTACACAGCAAGCGGATAATGTTTATCAATTAGGTAACCCCGAGCTTTGTGAACAAAACTTTGGACGTGTACCGATTAGAGTAAAATAGTTTTATAGAAGGTCTACCTCTGGTAGGCTTTTTAAATCTTTTTTCGAATAAATATTGTAGAAAGTATAAACTTGTCAGGAACTTGTACAAGTTTATACTTTTGGTATATAATAAAAGAAAAGAGGAAAATGAGGTATGCTGATGGAAGCAGTCGTCTATTCAACGTTTCGAAATCATTTAAAGGATTATATGAAAAAGGTTAATGATGAATTTGAACCTCTAGCTGTAGTCAATAAAAATCCTGATGAAGATATTGTAGTAGTCTCAAAGAGTGAGTGGGATAGCATTCAAGAAACATTGCGTATTGTTCAAAATAAAGAACTATCAGACAAGGTTTTAAGAGGAATGGCTCAGGTACGTGCTGGAGAGACTCAAGAGCATGCACTAAAGGAGTAGAAAATGTTACTCACTTTCACTGAAGATGCATGGATGGATTATTGTTATTGGCAAAATCAGGATAGGAAGACACTTAAGCGAATCAATAAGCTGATTAAAGACATTCAACGGGATCCTTTTTCAGGTATTGGGAAACCAGAACCCTTGAAGTATGACTTTCAAGGAGCTTGGTCTCGACGAATTGATGCTGAAAATCGTTTGATTTATATGGTTGATGGTAAGAGTGTCGCCTTTCTCTCTTTCAAAGATCATTATTAGGTCTACCTTTGGTAGGCTTTTTTACTTTCCGTAAATTATTTTCCAAAAGGTCAAAAAAGATCAAATAAATCTATTGACCTTTACTGACTAATAGTGTATGATAGTGTCATAAGGATTTAGCTTCCTTATAAATCTTGCAGTGCTTGCCTAAATACTTGTCATAAAGTTATTTTGGTTTGACTGCAAAAAAATATGACAAAGGTCAAAAAAAGTCAAAAAAACTATTGACTATTACTGACCAATGTTGTACAATATAAACATAAGGAAATGAAATCCTTATGAAGGTTATGTCAATAGCCCATGTACCAATAAAAAAGTATTGCAGCTAGTCTGCAAAAATTTTCATCTGAAAGGTCAGTGAAAGTCAAAACTAAATTCTTGACCTGATCAAATGAAAGGTATATGATAAAACTATAAGGAAAAGAGATTCCTTGATATTCAAGTTTCTTTCTGAAAGAACTATTTATAGTTTCGAAAGGGGCTTGGAAGTTAGCTATATTGAGAGATTCACAGAAAGAAGGTGGCTCTTATGCTAAATGACAATTTATTTAAGACTGAGAAAGTTCTCAGTCTCCTACCAAGAGCAAAACCTGAAATTATTAGAAGAGTAGTTGAAGCTACTAAAAATTTTTAGGGTTTTGGTCAGTAAAAGTCAAAACTTACACATTAACATAAAAAATAACACTTAAAAAATTTCACAAGAAAACACAAAACGAGGTAATTATATGAACAACAACTTTAACAATATGGATGATCTTTTCAATCAATTGATGGGTAACATGGGTGGTTACCGTTCAGAAAACCGTCGCTACATGATTAACGGTCGTGAAGTGACACCTGAAGAATTTGCTATCTACCGTCAAACAGGTCAATTGCCTGGTAATGAAGGTGAAGCAGTGAACCCAACTCAACATCAAGGTAAAGGACCTAAACAAGATGGCATCCTTGCTAAACTTGGTCGAAACTTGACTGAAGAAGCTCGCGAAGGTAAATTGGATCCAGTTATCGGACGTAACAAAGAAATCCAAGAAGCTTGCGAAATCTTGGCTCGTCGTACTAAGAATAACCCAGTCCTTGTCGGGGACGCTGGGGTTGGTAAAACAGCCGTAGTTGAAGGTTTGGCTCAAGCCATCGTAAATGGTGATGTCCCAGCTGCTATCAAGAACAAAGAAATCATCTCAATTGATATTTCTGGACTTGAAGCTGGTACGCAATACCGTGGTAGCTTTGAAGAAAACATTCAAAACTTGGTAAATGAAGTCAAAGAAGCTGGAAATATCATTCTCTTCTTCGATGAAATCCACCAAATTCTTGGTGCCGGAAGCACTGGTGATGGTCAAGGATCTAAAGGTCTTGCTGATATCTTGAAACCTGCTCTTTCACGTGGTGAATTGACAGTGATTGGTGCAACAACTCAGGATGAATACCGTAACACTATCTTGAAGAACGCAGCTCTTGCTCGTCGTTTCAACGAAGTTAAGGTTAATGCTCCTTCTGCAGAAGATACTTTCAAGATTCTCCAAGGTATTCGTGATCTTTATGAAAAACACCACAATGTTATCTTGCCGGATGAAGTCTTGAAAGCAGCAGTAGATTTCTCTGTGCAATACATTCCACAACGTAGCTTGCCAGATAAGGCTATCGACCTTGTCGATGTGACAGCGGCTCACTTGGCTGCTCAACACCCAGTGACTGATGTGAATGCTGTTGAACATGAAATCGAAGAAGAAAAAGCTAAACAAGAAGCTGCAGCTGCCAAAGAAGACTACGAAGCAGCTCTAAACGCTAAAGTTCGTATTGAAGAACTTGAAAAGAAAATTGCTAACCATACAGAAGACCTTAAAGTCACAGCAACTGTTAACGATGTGGCTGAATCTGTAGAACGTATGACTGGTATTCCAGTGTCACAAATGGGTGCAACTGATATCGAACGTTTGAAAGATATGGGTCACCGTTTGCAAACTAAGGTTATCGGTCAAGATAAAGCCGTTGAAGCAGTGGCACGTGCCATCCGTCGTAACCGTGCAGGATTTGACGAAGGTAACCGTCCAATTGGTAGCTTCCTCTTTGTAGGACCTACTGGTGTTGGTAAAACTGAGTTGGCTAAACAATTGGCTCTTGATATGTTCGGAACTAAAGATGCTATCATCCGTTTGGATATGTCAGAATACAGCGACCGCACAGCCGTTTCTAAATTGATTGGTACAACAGCTGGTTATGTTGGTTATGATGACAATAGCAATACTTTGACAGAACGTGTTCGCCGTAACCCATACTCAATCGTCCTTCTCGACGAAATTGAAAAGGCTGACCCTCAAGTTATCACACTTCTTCTCCAAGTTTTGGATGATGGTCGTTTGACTGATGGTCAAGGTAACACTGTAAACTTCAAGAATACTGTGATTATCGCAACTTCAAACGCAGGATTTGGCTATGAAGCTAACTTGACAGAAGATGCTGATAAACCAGAACTTATGGATCGTTTGAAACCTTACTTCCGTCCAGAATTCCTTAACCGTTTCAATGCTGTCATCGAATTCTCACACTTGAGCAAAGAAGATCTTTCTAAGATTGTAGACCTTATGTTGGTTGAAGTTAACAAGACTCTTTCTAAGAAAGACATTGACTTGGCAGTTAGCGAAGCTGCTAAAGAATACATGACTGAAGAAGGCTACGATGAAGTCATGGGTGTTCGTCCACTCCGCCGTGTGGTTGAACAACAAATCCGTGACAAAGTCACAGACTTCCACTTGGATAACCTTGATGCTAAACACCTAGAAGCTGATATGGAAGATGGTGTCTTGGTTATCAAAGAAAAAGATGCTAAATAAAAAGCATAAAGCCTCCTAATCCTATTTATGAAGCAGAGATGTTAAACGTCTCTGCTTTTCTTTTTATAAATTTTTTAGACTTTCCTTGGGTGCTAGGGACGGAAGTGACTTCCTAGCGGATTCCATTCCTAAGATTTGAGCCTGGGTCTCAAATCTTCCGAGTGAGGGAAACATTATTGCTTCTCTCACTTTTAGCACAGCGGAAAGTCTTGTATTGTGTATAGCTGTGACTTTTATATTTATTCTTAAATATAAAATGAGATAAAATTGTTTAAATTATGATAATATGGTAAATAGTTAAAAATATATTCTATTTTCAAGAAAGCGTTGACAACGCATTCATATCGCTATATAATTTTTGTGTAAAATTAAATTTTAGTTAGTGATTTCTTGGGTTTAATATTACAATCTTTTGTTATTTGATAAGGAGAAATAATGTTAAAAGTAGTTTTATGGATTTTGGCTATTCTACTTCTTGTAGGAATAGCAATGTTGAACCCCCTAATTGCAGCTGGTATTGTGATTGCAGGATTGTTAATCCAGTTGTTTTTGAAGAAATGAGTTAATAGGAAAAAAGTATGAAAAAGATAATATATGGTATTTTAGCGATTTTATTAGTGATTGTCGTAGGATTCATTTTTCTTAGCGTATATAAAGGGAGTGAGTCATCTGGTAATCAAAAACCAAAGACAGAAATCATAGTAAATGTAAAATCTTTGGAAAAGGTCAGTGAGTTAGTTTTACTCAATGCATCTATTCAAAAAGTTAAGTCAATAGAAAATAATACAAAGTTATTTGGTAGTAACTTTGTAATACCTGGTTCAGAAAAGAAAGCACTCATTATTCTAAATTATACGGCAAAATTCGGTATTAAGAATGATGTAACCATTAAAGATAATGGTAATCATAATTATCAAGTTACATTACCCAAATTTGAAGTTATTGGTGTTGAATTAGATAAAGACAAACCTTATACACTCTACGATACTAGTGGAGGGATTCTTAGTTATTCGACTAAAGACATAGATACTGGTGAGGCTGTTGCAGAAGGTTTTTCAAATAAGGAACAACAAGGTTTTATAAAGGACAATAAAAAATTATTAAAGGAGTCAGCCGAGAAGTACTACTCTACAATGATTAAATCTTTGGACCACGAGGCAAAAGTGACAATTGAAACTCAAAAATAAAGGTAAGGAAAAGATATGTTAAAGTAAATTTTTAATGTTAGCGTTTATGTATTTGCAGTTTTTGGATTTATATTTACATTGTTAATAATTTTTTTGGCTATTAGAGATTCTTCGAATGAAAATTCTACTAATGGCAATAATACGTCAAAAGTAGGACAAAGTATTACGGGTTCGAAAAAAAAGTAGCAAAAACGGAAGAACTATATAGTGATAAAAATATTAAAATAACAAGAACTGGTGGAAATATTATTATTGATAACTTAACGGATAAAGAAATTAATATTGAATCAACTATTGTAATTAACAATAGTATTGAAGCAACACCATTTAGTTCGTCACAATCTAGTATCGATCCGAAAGGAAAGCAGTCAGTATCTATATCAGAATTTGTTGCAGTTAATCCAGGACAGAAAGTTGAGGAATCAGACGAAAAAGCAAAAAAAGCAAACTACTATAAGCATAAAATGAAGAGCGGTGAAAATATTGGGTGGACTGCTAATATACAGAATGGTAACTATGATACAATGAATTCATTTAGTATAAATTTTAATTACTAATTGTGAGGAGATGCAGAATGGATTTATTGGATAAACTGTTAAGTAATAAGATTGTTAATACAAATGGTTACACACGTTCAGATACTGGTACCAAAGTCCATTCCTATTTAAGGACACATCCTAAAAATCAAGGCTTAACGAGATCAGCAACACGTTCTATTATTAATGCTTTAAAAGAGAAATAGTAATTATATGAAAATAGGTTTAGTAGTGTTCTCTTTAATCTGATTAGTGGTGCCTTTTATTATTGAATGGTACTTTCTGTTGTGAAAAAAAGGAACATTGAGTGACTATTACACTATCCATAAACTTTTTATAAGTTTTCATCATTGATAAAAAAGGTAAGTAGCACAGGCTACTTACCTTTATTCTTTATCCTCACCCTGATATTTTTTCAAGCGTTCTTGGATGATGTTGAGTCGGGGTTCGAGGTTTTTCTTGAAGACGCGTGTTTTATAGTTAAGGTCTTGTTTGATGTCAGCGAGAACAAGGTTTTGTTCCTTGATGATGTCAAGGTTGCGTTTGATATTGTCCAGATCGTGAGAGATATTTTCTCGTGATTGGTTGAGGTCTAGGATTTCCTCTTTGATGTCTTCACGTCGTTTATAGGCGTAGTAGGCACCGTAGGCGAGGGCTCCAAGAGCTAGAAAGCGTCCAATTTTCATTCTGTTACCTCTTTAGCGATGCTGTCAGCAAGGTCAGCCAGGGCAGCGAAGTCTGGTTCGTGTTCGTCAAATCCCATGTGGATACCATCGTCTGCACCGTAACGAGGAACGAGATGAATATGAGCGTGGAAGACGGTTTGTCCAGCAACTTCTTCGTTGTTATTAAGGATATTCATGCCGATTGCTCTAGTTGCTTTTTGCACGGCACGAGCAATTTTTGGAACACGGCTAAAGACAGTCTCAGCAGTCTCAGCAGACATTTCTAAGATGTTACGAACGTGCTCTTTAGGAATAACCAAGGTATGTCCTTTTGTAGCTTGTGAAATATCGAGGAAGGCTAGAACCTTGTCGTCCTCGTAGACTTTTGATGAAGGGATTTCTCCAGATATAATTTTACAGAAAATACAATTATCCATAATAACGACCTTTCCATGAGTTTTTGTTATAATAGATTATATCATACCAAAGAGAGAAAAGATAATGCTTAAATTAGAAAAGGTGACGGGTGGTTACGCTAATATTCCCGTCCTAAAAGATGTGACCTTTGAGGTGGCTGATGGTGAATTGGTTGGTCTCATTGGTCTTAATGGTGCTGGAAAATCAACAACAATTAACGAGATTATTGGTCTCTTAACACCTTATGGGGGACAGATTGCCATTGATGGGTTAACCATTCAGCAAGATTCAGCTAGCTATCGTCAGAAGATTGGTTACATCCCTGAAACCCCAAGCCTCTATGAAGAATTGACGCTTCGTGAACATTTGGAAACGGTGTTGATGGCCTATGGTCTTGATGTGACTGAGGGTATGGCACGTGCGGACAAGTACCTCAAACTCTTTCGCTTAGATGAAAAGTTAGATTGGTTCCCGACTCAGTTTTCAAAGGGAATGAAGCAGAAGGTCATGATTATCTGTGCCTTTATTGTTGGTCCAAGTCTTCTCATTGTTGATGAGCCCTTCCTAGGTTTGGATCCCTTGGCGATTTCGGACTTGATTGAGCTTTTAGCTGAGGAAAAAGCTAAGGGCAAGGCAATTCTCATGTCTACACACGTTTTGGATTCGGCTGAGAAAATGTGTGACCGTTTTGTCATCTTACATCACGGTCAAGTCTTAGCACAGGGGACTCTCGAGGAGCTCCGTCAGATTTTTGGCGACGATAGTGCTAGTCTTAACGATATCTACATGCAGTTAACTAAGGGAGAATTGTCATGATAGCTAAGCTATTTAAGGAGCGTAGCAAGCGATTCAATGCCCGCTGTGCTAAGTATAGCCGCTACGTCTTTAATGATCACTTTATCTTGGTTCTCCTCTTTCTGTTAGGTTTTGTCTTGGTTCAGTATAGCCAGTTGCTTCGACATTTTCCAAAGAATCCGTGGGCAATCATTCTTGGTTTACTTATGCTTTGTCTGTTATTACCTTTCTGGGGGAATATTGCGACTTATCTAGAACCTGCGGACAAACACTACCTTTTGGTTAAGGAAGAAGAGGTGCTAGACCATGTTAAGAAGGCAACGGGGCGTGCTTTCAGATTTTGGGCCTTTATCCAGACCTTGATTTTTATTTTGGTAATTCCCCTCTTTTTAGCCTTGGGGCTGCCAGTTTGGGGAGTTATCCTTGTAGCTGTGGCAATGGCCATTCTTAAGTACTTTATTTTCCAGAAAAAGGCTCAACCTTTTTATAAGCAGTCTGGACTGAATTGGACTGAGGCTATTGCAGGAGAAAATAAGCGTCAACAATCGATTCTGAAGTTCTTTTCACTCTTTACCAATGTTAAGGGGATTACGTCGAGTGTTAAACGTCGTGCTTATTTGGATGGTATTCTCAGACGTACAAAGAAAGACAAGGAACATACCTGGTACAATCTTTACCTAAGAGCCTTCTTACGTTCTGGGGATTACTTTGCTCTTAGCCTACGTCTTTTTGCCCTAACGCTTTTAGTTATCTTTTTGGTTCCTGAAAAATGGCTGGCTATGGTGCTTGTGGTTGTTTTTGACTACCTTTTGCTCTTCCAGCTCACGGCGCTTAAATCGCACTTTGCTTATCAGAGAATGGCTAACCTTATGCCAGTTGGAAAAGACATGCAGGTGAGCAATCTTAAGCGCTTGATTACACAGATTGTACTTGTGTTGACTCTGGTACAGGCTATTTGTCTCTTCGACCTTAAATTTAGCCTGATTTTGGTTGGAATTATGCTAGTTTTGAGCCTTGTTTACCTACCAGCCAAGCTTAAGAAGATGATTGACTAACACCTATTAAATAAGTTAAAATAGAAACAAATGACTAAAGAAAAAGGAGATGCCTAGGTGACATCAACAGATAAAGATTTGAGCCTGACTCCTCTCAAAGGAAATAGTGGTAAGGCCTATATGGGAACTTACCCAAACGGAGATCGCGTCTTTGTGAAGATGAATACAACACCAATCTTGGCAGCTCTTGCCAAGGAACAGATTGCACCACAGCTCTTGTGGGCTAAGCGTCTGGGAAATGGTGACATGATGAGTGCACAGGAGTGGCTTGATGGTCGTATTTTGACCAAACATGACATGAATAGTAAACAGATTATCCAAATTCTTGGTAATTTGCACCGCTCTAAACACTTGGTTAATCAACTCTTGCAGTTGGATTATCATATTGAAAATCCTTTTGATCTTCTGCATGAGTGGGAGGAGAATGCTGCTTACCAATTGCGTGAGAACGGCTTCCTTCAAGACGTTGTTAGAGATTTGAAACGTCATCTTCCAGAGTTTCGTGCGGAAATTGCAACAATTGTTCACGGAGATGCTCGTCATAGTAACTTTGTCATCACAACCTCAGGATTGATTTATTTGGTTGATTGGGATTCTGTACGTCTAACAGATCGTATGTATGATGTGGCACAGATCCTCAGCCATTACATTCCATTGGCACATTGGCCACAGTGGTTGTCATACTATGGCTATAAGAACAACGACCTTGTGATGGACAAGATATACTGGTATGGGCAGTTTTCATATTTGACACAGATTTCAAAATTCTTTGATAGTCGTGATATGGAACATGCCAACCGAGAAATTTATGAACTTCGTAAATTCAGAGAGACCTTGCACAGATATTAGAAAGTAGACATGCGAGTTAGAAAACGTAAAGGTGCAGAGGAACACCTAGCTAACCATCCTCAGTACGTTATCCTTGAGCCGGAAGCTGCTAAAGGTAAGTGGCATGAGCTTTTTGGTAATGACAATCCTATCCATATCGAGGTAGGATCGGGTAAAGGGGCCTTCATTACTGGTATGGCCCAACAAAATCCTGACATCAACTACATTGGTATTGATATTCAGCTGTCTGTATTGAGCTATGCCTTGGATAAGGTTTTGGCTTCGGGTGCTGAAAATGTCAAACTCTTGCGCGTGGATGGTTCAGCCTTGACCAATTATTTTGAAGATGGCGAAGTGGATATGATGTATCTGAATTTCTCAGATCCATGGCCTAAGAGTCGCCACGAGAAACGTCGTTTGACATACAAGACTTTCCTAGATACTTATAAGCAAATTTTGCCTGAAAATGGAGAGATTCACTTTAAGACAGACAATCGTGGACTTTTTGAATACAGTTTGGCGAGCTTTTCACAATATGGAATGGTTCTCAACAAAGTTTGGTTGGACCTTCATGCCAGTGATTATGAAGGCAACGTCATGACTGAATATGAGCGTAAGTTTTCGGAAAAAGGTCAGGTCATCTACCGAGTAGAGGCTCAGTTTAAAGATTAACTCTTGAAAACTTGATTAAAAATAACGATTAGTCTATTAATGGCTAATCGTTTGTTGTGGAGAGGTCGCATAGAGGCCGAGTGCGCACGCTTGGAAAGCGTGTAGTCCTTAACGGGGCTCGGGGGTTCGAATCCCCTCCTCTCCTTTGAGTAATAGACAAAAGGTCCCTTCTATGACAGAAGGGACCTTTTTGTTGTCGTTAATTGAAAAATCTTCCTAGTCCCAAGGGCTCTGTATACCTGCTACCCAACCAGTACAGAGGGCGCTAGTGATATTAAAACCGCCGGTATGGGCATTGATGTCAAGGACCTCTCCTGCAAAGTGTAGGTGAGGGACTTTTTTACTTTCTAGGGTCTTGGGATTAATTTCCTTAAGGTCAACGCCACCTTTAGTCACAAAGGATTTGGCAAGTGACATTTTACCTGTGATTGGAATTTCCATGTCCTTAAGCTGACTGATAATATTTTCCAAGTCTTAGGGGTGCAGTTGTTTAACCTTGCTATCAGCCTTATCTTCTGCTAGGAATTCAGCAACACGCTCAGGCACAAGCGCTTTGAGGGTGTTTTTGACAGATTTCTCACGGTTTTCTTCAAAGTAAGTCTTGAGATTTTCTTGGCTTTGGTTGGGAAGAAAGTCCAGATGAGCGATCTCACCACCCTTAACAAAGCTAGAAAGACGTAGGGCGGCTGGTCCAGATAGGCCAAAATGGGTGAAGAGAAGGTCGTGAGTAATCTTGTGTTTGCCATAGGACAGAGTGACATCGTCAAGAGAAATTCCCTGCAAAGCCTTGTGGGGAAAGTCGGTTAGGAGTGGACTTTCCGCAGCTTCAAGATCAGTGACATGGAGTTTAAAATGGCGGGCAATATCATGTCCAAAACCAGTTGAACCAGTCGATGGGTAAGATTTTCCTCCAGTTGTGACGATGAGCTTATCACTGGTAAAAGTCTGGTCTGAAGACTTAACTTGGAATTGCTCATCAACCTTTTTGACAGAGACAACTTCTGTATTGGTAAGGATACTAGCACCCAGTTCCTGAATTTTATTTTCTAGAGCTTGGATGATGGTCCGTGATTTATCTGTCTTAGGGAAGACACGTCCGTGATCCTCAACCTTGAGTTTGACACCATTGTCCTCGAAAAAAGCAATGATATCGTGGTTATCAAATTGTGAAAAGACGCTATAGAGGAAACGTCCATTACCAGGAATGCCTGCTAGAAGATCGTCTAAAGTCCCGTTGTTAGTAACATTACAACGTCCACCGCCAGTACCAGCCAGCTTCTTTCCGAGACGTTTGTTTTTTTCAATTAGGAGGGTTTGTTGGCCATAGAAGGCTGAGGCGATGGTCGCCATCATGCCAGCAGGTCCCCCACCAATAACGATAGTATCAAAATGTTTCATGCCTTTATTTTAGCATAATTTAAAAAGGGAGAATAGTTGGTAAATGGTCAGTTTTTTTAGACAATTTATGTTAGAATAGGAGTAGAAGTCTAAATTAGAATAGTTATTAACTATGGAGGAAAATATCGTGTCTGAAAATAACATGAAACACCGTTCATCTGTCTACGATAGCATGGTTAAATCGCCTAACCGTGCCATGCTTCGTGCGACTGGGATGACGGATGATAGTTTTGAAAAGCCTATTGTTGGGGTTATCTCAACTTGGGCTGAGAACACACCATGTAATATCCACTTGCACGGTTTTGGTCAAATTGCCAAAGAAGGTGTTAAAGACGCGGGTGCTTGGCCAGTTCAATTTGGTACGATTACCGTTGCTGATGGTATTGCCATGGGGACACCAGGGATGCGTTTCTCATTGACATCTCGTGATATCATTGCTGACTCAATCGAAGCAGCTATGGGTGGTCACAACGTCGATGCCTTTGTGGCTATCGGTGGATGTGATAAGAACATGCCTGGTTCTATGATTGCCATTGCTAACATGGATATTCCAGCGATTTTTGCCTATGGTGGTACCATTGCACCAGGTAATCTTAACGGTAAGGATATCGACTTGGTTTCTGTTTTCGAAGGTATCGGTAAATGGAACCACGGTGATATGACCGCTGAAGAGGTTAAAGAGCTTGAATGTAATGCCTGCCCTGGCCCTGGTGGTTGTGGTGGTATGTATACTGCCAACACAATGGCGACAGCAATCGAAGTAATGGGGATGAGTCTTCCAGGATCATCATCTCACCCTGCAGAATCAGCTGAGAAGAAAGCAGATATCGAAGAAGCAGGTCGTGCGGTTGTTAAGATGCTTGAACTAGGTCTTAAACCATCAGATATCTTGACACGTGAAGCCTTTGAAGATGCCATCACCGTCACAATGGCACTTGGTGGTTCAACCAATGCGACACTTCACTTGCTCGCTATTGCTCACGCCGCTAATGTTGATTTGACACTTGAAGATTTCAACGATTTCCAAGAGCGTGTGCCTCACTTGGCTGACTTGAAACCATCAGGTCAATATGTCTTCCAAGACCTTTACAATGTCGGTGGTGTGCCAGCCGTTATGAAATACCTTCTTAAGAATGGTTTCCTTCACGGTGATCGTATCACATGTACTGGTAAGACTGTTGCAGAAAACTTGGAGGCCTTCGATGATTTGACACCAGGTCAAAAAGTCATCATGCCACTTGAAAATCCTAAACGTGCTGATGGTCCATTGATTATCTTGAAAGGTAACTTGGCTCCAGAAGGTGCGGTTGCCAAAGTATCAGGGGTTAAAGTTCGTAACATTACTGGTCCTGCTAAAGTATTTGACTCAGAAGAAGATGCCATCGAAGCCGTTCTTTCTGATGAAATCGTTGATGGCGACGTAGTTGTTGTACGTTTTGTAGGTCCTAAGGGTGGTCCTGGTATGCCAGAAATGTTGTCATTGTCATCAATGATCGTTGGTAAAGGTCAAGGGGACAAGGTTGCCCTCTTGACAGATGGACGTTTCTCAGGTGGTACTTACGGACTCGTTGTTGGTCACATTGCTCCTGAAGCTCAGGTTGGTGGACCTATTGCCTACCTCCGTACAGGTGATATGGTTACAGTTGACCAAGATACTAAAGAAATTACTATGCACGTTTCAGACGAAGAGTTGGCGAAACGTAAAGCTGAAACTGAGTTGCCACCACTTTATAGCCGTGGTGTCCTCGGTAAGTATGCTCACATCGTTTCATCAGCATCTCGTGGTGCCGTTACCGACTTCTGGAACATGGATAAATCAGGTAAAGCCTAATTACATGATATAAAATAAAATCACACCGGACATTTGTTCGATGTGATTTTTTGGTGTTAAATCCTGAGACAGTTGATGGCAGCATCATGAAAAAGTGATCGTCTATCTGCTGTTAGCCTCAAAAAAACCGGTTGGAAATGTCCAATCGGTTTTCCTTTTATTTTCCGCCTCGAGGTGAGATACCAAGAGCAATACGTCCATAACGACTGATACGTGTCATCTTCCAGACAGGTGAATAAGTGGTTTCTACCTTGACAGAGTTAATGCCGTCGATGGCTTTTAGCTTTTCAGCGATTTCATAAGGCATTGTCTCTTCACAGCCACAACCAGTATCAGTAAAGGTCATAAGGAAGTAGCAGTGGCCATTTTCATCGACGGTGATTTCATAAATCAAACCAAGGTTGTAAATATCTAGCTCAATTTCAGGGTCGAATACAGTGGTCATTTGTTCAACGATTGGCTCTAAGAAGGGCTGGGCCAAATCATTGACCTTAATATCATCACGGAAGTTTTTCATAGGACTCATTCTTTCTATTTTGCTTTTGCTTATTATGGCATAATTTAGGGCTTTTTTCAATCTCGGATGGCAATATGAGGCTTTAGTGAGCGAGTGGATTGACAATAAAAAAACTCCAACAGTCAAACCGTTGAAGATAATGTGATTTATGCTTCAATATCAAGTAGTTTTGCAACCAAGGTTGCTCGAATGCCACCCATAATTGGAGCAAGAATGAAAATCCCAAACCTTGTGGAATTGTTCTCACCATTCCTAGATACAACAGATCTGATACCGACCAAACCCAATTTGGAAGTACCGATTGTTTTAGTCAAAGACTTTCCTTCTATATACATTTATACCCACACATAGTTTACCAAAAGCTTAGCTTCCTATCAAGTAAATTGTTTGAAGAGTGAAAGGAAAAAGAAACTTAAAAAGAGTTCTTCAGATATTCAGAATAACTAGTCAAATTGACAGAAAGGAGTGATTGTGATATTCTCATAGTAAGACATTTCAAGAGAAAATGAGGCTATTATGAGTATTGAAAAGACAGTCAGCGAGATTGCTGAAATCCTTGGCGTTAGTCGTCAAGCAGTCAATAATCGTGTCAAACAACTTCCAGAAGAAGATTTAGAAAAAAATGCTAAAGGGGTTACTGTCGTTAAACGCAGTGGCTTGATTAAGTTGGAGGAAATCTACAAGAAAACCATCTTTGACGATGAGCCAATCGATGAAGAAACAAAGCAACGTGAGTTGTTGGAAATTCTTGTAGACGAGAAAAACTCTGAGATTGCCCGTCTTTATGCTCAGTTGAAGGCTAAGGATGAGCAGTTGTCTAACATGGATGATCAATTGCGTGTCAAAGACGTTCAAATCGCTGAAAAGGACAAGCAAATCGATCAACAGCAACAATTGACCTTGACTGCTATGAAGGACAAGGAAGAGCTTAAACTGGAACTCGATGAGGCTAAGGTTGAGGTTGACGAAGCCAAGGCTCAAGTGGAAGAAATCCAGACCAAACAAGAAGAAGCTTCTAAAAAAGGTTTCTTTGGACGTCTATTTGGAAAATAAAAAAGAAGCTGGGACTCAGTCTCAGCTTTAACTATTATAGGAGATAAAATGGAAAATTTAGAAACTTATATTGCCTTTGATTTGGAGTTTAACACAGTGGATGGGGTTAGCCATATTATCCAAGTATCGGCCGTTAAGATGGACCAGCACAAGGAAGTGGGCCAGTTTGATTCTTTCGTCTATTCGGATGTTCCTTTGCAGTCCTTTATCAATGGTTTGACGGGAATTACAGCGGACAAGATTGCCAAGGCACCAATGCTAGAGTCCGTTCTGACGGACTTTAAATCATTTGTTGGCGACACTCCACTTATCGGCTACAATGCCCTTAAGTCGGACTTACCTATTTTGTCGGAAAATGGTTTGGACCTGGAAGAGCAGTATGCTTTAGATGTTTTTGATGAGGCTTTTGATCGTCGTGCTACTGATTTGAACGGTATTGTTAACCTTAAGTTGACTAGTGTGGCAGATTTCTTTGGAATTAAGGGACATGGCCATAACAGCTTGGAGGATGCTCGCATGACCGCACAGATTTATGAGAAGTTTCTCGAATTAGATGAGAATGCCAAGCTTCTGGAGCAACAGGAAGAAGTCAGTAACAATCCTTTTGCAGCCTTAGGTTTGGGCGGTCTTTTCGACTAAAGCTTTACAAGAGCTGTAAAGGTTGTAAAGAGTGATAGCTAACTTTTTCTGTAAGAAAAGAAAATCCTCTAGGGTTATAGCTTGCATATTACCTTGCGTTATAAGGTAGAATCTAGGTATCAAAGGTGGTGAAAGACCTTCTTTGATAGAAAATCTTAAAAGGAGGTGACTGAGATGTCGCAGTTTTCAACAGGAGAGTTGGCTAAAGCAGCAGAAGTGTCTGTTAGGACTGTCCAGTACTATGATCAACGAGGTATCTTGACGCCATCTGAAGTCACGGAGGGTGGTCGGAGAATCTATCACGAATCAGATTTGGAACGTTTGCAAGTCATTTGTTTCTTAAGAGATTTGGATTTCTCAATCAAACAGATCCAAAAACTCTTGCAAGAGGAGAATAGGGAACAGGTTTTAGAGCTGTTGTTGACAGACCAAATCGAGAGTTTGGAAAAGTCTTCAGAGGAAATAGAGGTCAAACTAAAACGTGCCCGTCACTTGCAAAAAGCAACTGCTAAACGACATCAACTTTCGCTGGAAGATTTGTCAGACATTTCACGTCTTATGGAAAATCAAAAATCATGGCGTCATTTGCAGTTGAGAATATATGGGAGTGTCATTCTAATCTCCCTTCTTTATCTGATGAGCCTACTGGTTGTCATTTATTATTTTAAGGATTCCAGAGGTATCTTTATTGTCGGTCCTGCTTATTTTTTAGTAATGAATTTAGTGGTGTTTCACTATAGAAAGCAGGTTGAATACCTCTGTCCTAATTGTCATAGGACCTTTGATCCAAGTTTTAAAGAATTTGCCATTGGAGGACATACACCAAGGACTCGTAAGCTGACTTGTCCTCATTGTCATGTGAAAACCTACTGTCTAGAGTTGGCTAAGACTAAAACAAAATAAGTTATCGAACATAAAAAAACGCTTGAGAATTACTTCTCAGGCGTTTTTAGCTTATTCAACTGAGCTTAGGGCTTCAAGCATATTAAGTTTGGCAAGACGTTTGTTGACGACGAAGCCAAGGATAATAAGGATTATGCCGATAAGAACAGCTGGTAAAAGGTAGGTAGCCAGTCCGATAGATGGATCAAACATGATACGATCTGGCGGAATGATGCTTACCATATATTGGTGGAGTGCCTGTCCAAGACCGAACCCTACGAAGATACCGATGATTGAAAGGTAAATGGTTTCACGATAGATGTAGAGGGATACTTCGTTATTGTAGAAACCAAGAACCTTAACGGTTGAAAGTTCGTGGATACGTTCTGAAACGTTGATGTTAGTGAGGTTATAGAGAACAACCACAGCAAGGAGAATGGAAACCGTAATCAAGATACCAATAACCTGTGTCAATGAATTGACCATAGTGCTGATTTGCAGTTTAAGGTTGTTGTTTTGAACAACACCGTAAACATTAGGTAAGTTGATGAATTTGGCTGCCATATTTTCAACATTTTGCTTAGTTGGTTCAGCAAGAGTAACAAGGTTGGCATTATTCACTGAAGGTGTCCCAAAAGCTTTTTGGTAGTAGCTAGCATTCATAAAGAGGAAATGCCCCATGTACATTTCAGTGATACCAGCTATCTTAATCTTGGCAGACTCATCCTGACTGTTTTGCACAGTAATGGTATCTCCAACCTTGAGGTTTAGGAGTTTTGCCATTTTTTCAGAGATAATAGCTCCGTCATTAGATAGCTTGAGAGTCTTATTACGGTCTCGGTCATGCAAGCTAACGTAACTATCAACGAGTTTATCGTCACGGTCATTAAAGACAAGGGTTGAGATTTCCTGAGTGTCCTTGTTGCTACCGGCAATTTTTTGCAAGGTTTCAAAATGGACATTCAAGTATTCTTTAACGTCTTTGCTATCGAGGAGTTTAGTGAGTTCCTCATCCAAAGCACTTGACGTATTTGGTTGCTTGGCAACAATCATATCATAGTGAATGATGTCTTCAAACTGTTGCTGGTTAAGGTTAGATACAGAAGATCGAATGCCTAAACCTGCGAAGAGCAGTGCAATAGAACCTGCGACACCAAAGAGGGTCATAAACATCCGTTGCTTATAGCGGAAAATATTACGCATGGTAACTTTTTCCGTAAAGCTGAGACGTTTCCAAAGAGGTGTGATGCGTTCTAGGACAATCTTAGCTCCTGCACGAGGTGGTTTTGGAAGAAGGAGTTGGGAAGGTTTTTCCCAGAGCTCTTTCTTGGCAACCGCAAAGGCAGGTAGCACAGCAGATAAGAGACCTAAAAGGAAGGCCACAAGAGTAAGTCCTAGGTAGAAGTGCAACTCGAAAGCAGGAAGTTGCAAATCGCTCTTATAAGTATTGTGGATTAGAATCGGAAGTAGTGTATGACCGGTAATAACACCTGCGGTTGTACCAGTAATACTCGTTATCAAACCATAAATGACGAATTTATGGATAATTCTCGGACTACTGTAGCCCAGGGCGTTGAAAATACCAGCCTTACCACGTTCTTCTTCAACAAAGCGTCCCATAGTTACAAAGGTAACCAAAGCTACCATAAAGTAGAGAGCGACAGGGAAGATGTTACTCACATCGTGAATGATGTTAATATTACTTTCATAAGCAACATATCCCTCAGAACCCGGAATCTCACGACGAGAGTAGAATTGATAGCTAGGCGCTGGTAAATTATCAACCATTGCTTGACTTTCTTCGAGTTCTTTTTGCTTGGCTTCAATTTTGGTAGTAGCTTCTTTGACGCTAGCGGCTTCGGCTGGGTTGCTTGTAGCCATTTGCTGGGTCTGTGCGAGTGCTGTTTCAAGTTCTTGTTTAGCTTGAGTAATTTGAGCTTGAGACTGTGACTTGATTTCAGCGAGGCGTTTCTCAGGTTCGTCTTTAAAGAGTTCCTTGAGTTCAGCCTTTCGTTCAGAAATCTTATTTGCGTATTTCTCACTAAAAGGACTAACATTTTCCAAATCCTTGTAGCGGATGCGGGCAATCATGTAATCATTAGAGGTGAAGTCCGTCTCTGGAACAATGGCGTAGCCATCCAGTTTCCCCGTACCAGCACTGGCATTACCAAGGCGGTTCCTAGAGAGAAGTTCAGAGGAATTAACAAAACCAGTAATGGTATATGTTTGTTCCTTTAATTGTTTTTGCCCTGAGCTATCTACTGGCTCAGAAAAGTTAATCTTATCTCCGACGCTATATTCTTCTTTATAAGTTGAGGAAAGAGCGATTTCCCCGTCCTTAGTAGGAAGTTTCCCCTCAATAAGGTCGTAAGTAGAGATTTTATTAGGTTTAGAGAAAATACGAAATGCCGTATTCGTCCCCTTGATAACAGCATCTTTGAAATAACCATACTCGATGTCTACATTCTTTTTCTTAATCGAATTGAGAAGGTCCTGATCGGTTTGGTTGATACTGTAAGTACTGATTAAGCTCAAGTCAGCGGTTTGATGCGTCTTGAAGAAGTGTTCCCCAGTTTTTTTCATATTAGGAGAAGTTACTTTAAGACCAATCAAGGCAAAGGATCCCAGTGCCATAAGCAAGGCAATAGAGAGCATACGCCCTTTAGAAGCTACAAAGGTTCGCCAAACATCTTTCCAATAAGTTGTTTTTTTCATGACGGTGCTCCTTTCTAGTATTCCAAGTCCTCGATTTTTTGTGGATTAGGATTAAGTTCCACACTCTTAATCTTGGCATCGTGCATTCGAATGACACGATCGGCAATTGGAGCTAGAGAAGCATTATGGGTCACGATAATAACAGTTGTTTCCTGTTTGCGAGCCATTTCTTGAAGGAGGGTCAGGATTTGTTTCCCTGTTTGATAATCCAGAGCCCCTGTTGGTTCATCACAAAGAAGGATCTTTGGATTTTTGGCAACGGCGCGTGCAATGGCAACACGCTGTTGCTCTCCACCAGATAGTTGTGATGGGAAGTTGTCTAAGCGGTCTCCCAAACCGACTTCGACGAGTGTTTGAGTAGCATCTTTAGCGCTTGGAACGATTTCGGATGCTAGTTCGACGTTTTCCCTGGCCGTAAGGTTTGAAACTAAGTTGTAAAATTGGAACACAAAGCCAACGTCCTCACGACGATAGGTTGTCAGTTCTTTAGCTGTGTATTCAGAGATATCCTTACCATCAATAATGACGCGGCCTTCGTCATTGGTGTCCATACCACCCAAGATGTTAAGAACGGTTGATTTCCCTGCACCAGAGGCACCGAGAATGACGACAAGCTCCCCTTTTTCAATATCAAAGCTTACGTCGTTGTTTGCGATAATTTCCAGATCACCGGTTTTATAGCGTTTATAGCTATGCTTCATTTGAATATAAGCCATGAATTTCCCTTTCATACGAAAATAATGATGCTGATAATTACCTATCTTTCCGTACTCTATTGTAACGGATTTTCCTTGGAATATCTAGGTTTTGTGGCAAAAAAAGGTTTAAAAGACGATAAGACTTTCTTACATGTGACAGAAATTTGAGCGAAGCGCTTACACATGAGAAAAACCTATTCTAGATGAGCTTTGAGTGAGGTGGAGATTTGGTGGAATAGTTATAAAGTTAGGTTATTTTTAGTCTTTTACTGCGTAGATTTGTTATTTTTCCAAATTTCCATAATTATTGCAGAGTTTAGGTCGGTAAATGTTTCACCATAGGGGTGTCAGAAGGGATCTGCTTTTGTATCAGAGTCGATGGTGAATAAAGAGTTTTTCATAGTTTCGAGCATGGATCTATCCAGAATACCGCCATTTTTTTGCATTTGGAAGATACATTTTCTATATGGGTTAATTTATTCGTGGGGAAATAGCGGCCTTTTCGTAATCATTTTTCGTGTGTTAGTTATTTTTAAAGAAGTTGTAAATGACTTAAAATGTGATATCTAAATGAGAGGTGCGAATTTTTAGAATGAGTTGTTTATTGGGAGGCGTTTTATAAAGTTATTTATAAATCCTTTTGTTGTAGCTTTCTTTGGTCTAATTGAGGGTTTTAGTTTCTAATAGTATTTTAGGATGTTGAAAACTCCACTTCCTGAATCAAGAATTCTTTTTATAGTTGCATTTAAAGTGTTTGGACAGAATTTTGCTATCCGATAAATTTTTTTGGGAGGTAAGTCAGCAAAAGTGGTTTCTGAAGAATCTGTCTAAAAAACAAGTATTATTTCCCTAAGTACCATTTAAAGAAATTACCATTTGCATAGCGTAAAAAAGCTAATCAGATAATAGATTGTCATCAATTTTAAGACATGAAGTTGTCATTTATTTAAAATCCCTAATTGTCAAGTCAAGTGCAACAAAGATGTTCCTCTGATTAAGTGAGTATCT
>OLYA01000125.1_pt1 | contig 53713 bp, 50 predicted proteins | sample 1674361 | NCBI WGS metagenome assembly OLYA01 (sample SAMEA103958165, study PRJEB25191) | human gut metagenome | biome: human-associated habitat [ENVO:00009003]; feature: intestine environment [ENVO:2100002]; material: feces | place: Germany | collected 2013/2015
AAAAACAGACACTTTTTTAGATATTTAACCTGTCTACTTGACAGGGGGCATATCAAATGCCAAGAGTGCTTTTCTTATAGATTAATTCAGACCAGCCTAACTCCTAATAGCGCCGGTAAGCAAAAAGGGAGTGAGACAGAACAACTGTTTTGTCTCACTCCCACTAGTTTCAAATATTGGACACCTTAATGCCAACAGTCACTTAGGCTGTTTTTTCTACACTAAGGATTTCTACAGAGTAGCTACCTGCTGGTGATTCGATAGCGACTTTGTCGCCAACTTTCTTACCAATCAAGGCTTGAGCAATTGGGCTTTCATTTGAAATTTTACCTGAGAAGATATCAGCACCGGCTGCACCAACGATATGATAAGTATCTTTGTCGTTTGTACCAACTTCTTGAACAACAACTGTTTTACCAATTGCAACCTCGTCATTAGCAACAGCATCACTATCAACGATTTCTGCATAACGAATTTTTGTTTCAAGAATCTGAATTTGTCCTTCAACAAAGGCTTGCTCGTCTTTGGCTGCTTCATACTCAGAGTTTTCTGAAAGGTCACCATAAGAACGTGCAATCTTAATACGTTCTACAACTTCTGGACGACGGACGAGTTTGTACTCCTCCAATTCCGCTTCAAGTTGTTCTTTCTCTGCTTGTGTCATTACATATGTTTTTTCTGCCATTTTTTTCTCTTTTCTATTTTTTGAGCCGTTGGCTGTATCATCAAAACCACTATTCGTTTGCTTGATTTTAATGAACCAATCAGACTATTTATCTTTTAGTTTACTGTTAATGTAAGTTTCAACGTTATGCTGATGCTCTTCATAGCTTTCAGCAAAATAGACATTACCAGTGGTTACATCTGCCACAAAGTACATGTACTTGGTAGATGATGGATTGATAACCGCTTCAATCGCAGACAGACTAGGACTATCCACAGGACCTGGTATCAACCCCTTATGAACATAATCATTATAAGGGGAGTCAATGTTTGTGTCAATAGTTGCATCTTCTTTCAAGGTCGTTTCCTGACCTAGTTTTCCAAGAGCATAAAGAACTGCGATATTACTTTGTAGAGCCATGTCTGAGTTTAGACGATTATAGAAGACGCTAGCAATATTTTTACGGTCGTCATCTGTAGCTCCTTCTTTTTCAACAAGAGAAGCTAGGGTCAAAATCTCATTAACATTGTGTCCACTAGATGAAATCGTCGCATAGTAAGGTGATAGGTAGGTATCCATCGTTGACAACATTTCCTCTGCCAAAGACTCCACCGTCGTATCATCATGAATGTTATAAGTCGCTGGGAACAGATAACCCTCTAGGACATACTTAGCATCCGTAGAATTTGGAAGGTTTGCCAACAAGGTTGGGTACTTCGCTTTCATCTTTGTAATGAAAGCATCATCCTTCATCAATTTCAAGAAATCTTTCGCCTTAAGTCCAGTTGATGATTTTTTGCCTTTTTTAGCTGAAGAATTAACTTCAACTGCCTTGGCAATTTGATCAATGGTATATCCTTCTTTGACTAAGACCGTACCAAGAGATGGCTCCTGAGGTTTATCACTTCCTTTTTTCTGAAGTGCCTCAATAATTTCATCCATGGTCATGCTAGCCTGAAGGTTGTAGTAACCACTTTTCAGATTTGAGATGTTTTTAAACTTGGTATAGTAATTAAAGACCTTACCAGACTTAATAACACCAGCTGATTCCAAGAGTTGGCCGATATAACTGCTACCTGAATTTTCAGGAATTTCAACACTAACAAACTTAGTTGAATTAACATCTTTTGCGCCAACAGCATCACTAACATAGCGATAACCAAAGAATGTAGCTACTGACAAGATAAGTAGCAAGAAGATGATAATGTTTCTTGCAATTTTACCAGCACGACGGTTATTTTTATTGCGTTTGTGATTTCGGTTAGAACGTAAAATCGGCTCTTCGTCGACAATGTCAGCCTGTTTACCATCTTTTGGCGAAGACTTTTTCTTCTTCACTTTCTTGCCTTTCTTTTTCTTAGGTTTTCCAGAGGGTTCTAGAGAAATACTCTCATCATCCTCATTACCATCAGCTACTAGCTCTGATTGAACCTTTTCTTGCGACGCTTGGTCACTTGTTGCATGATGTTCCTGCAAGAATGCTTCTTTTTGACGTTCTGAGGTCAATTTGGCCTCCAATTCTTTAGGATCTGTATAAATAGCTTCGTTAGACTTAGCTTCAATGAGCTCCTTGGCAACATCTGCAGGAATATACTCCTCTTCAGATGCTTCGTTAAGGCTAGTTTCCCAAACTGGACGTTTAAAACGACGTTTCGACGTTTCAGTCTCCTGAGGAATATTTACCTTTGTCTCCTCCTCAATTGGCTCTTTAGGAATAGACGCTAGGTTTGAATGAGCATCAGATACTAAAGACTCCTCTTGAGAATCTGAAAACAAGCCAAGACTATCTTGTTGAGAATCTTGGGCTGTCTCAGAAGTCATAGATTTAGCAAAGGCACTGTGTGAAACAGAATGTGAACTAAAATCTTGGTTACTTACTTTATTAGACGCTGAATCACTACGAGTTGTAGCGCTCTCAGCTGACGTTGAAAGTGGTGTCTCGGGCATAGTTGCACTTTTATTATGCTCCTCCTCACGAAGAGAACGGAGCCGTGTCGCTTCTTGTAAGTCTCGGAGAATCTGATCTTTGAAGCTTAGGCTATCTTCAGAAGCTTCCGAGTGTTCATTAAACTTGTCCGTCAAGGCATACCTCCTCTATAGTAACAAACGCCATTATATCTTAAAAAGTCAGTTAATGCAAATCAATTGGTCCTTTGTCACAGTAACGTAACACTGAAATCAATGGGTTTCTGGGTTCTCCCAGACCATATTATACCAAGAGCTTCCACCATGATTTGATTCTGATTCTCCCTCATCAGTAAAACCATTCATCTCATAGTAGGCAATCAGGTAATCATGGCAAGTCAAGCTAATACCTTGGCGTTTTTGAGCAATAGCCAGATCTTTAAGCGCTGCAATCAAGGCTGTTCCAATACCTTGCCCTTTAAAATCTTTGGAGATAGACAAACTAGTAACTGCAATAAAACCTCCTTGACTAGCATTAGGAGCCACCTTATGGAACAGGTCATCTGTGAGATAACGTTCCGCAATCACAGGTCCTTCGATGTAACCAACTACAACGCCATCAATTTCAGCAATTAGAAAGGTATCACAAATCGTCTCTAAACGCTCTGCAATAGCCTCTGGAGTTGCAGCCTCTTCAGGCGAAAAATTTTCTTGTTCGATACGAACAACATCAGCCCAATCATCCTTTCGGGCATGTCGAATAAGCATATCAAATTCCTTTCTATTAAGAGAAAGAGCTGAGCGAAATCGCTACAGCCCTTAATATATTACATGTGTGTTTGCAAGCTTGCTAGGAGCTCTTCAAACGAGCGTTCGTAAAGTTGGATATCTCCAGCTCCCATAAAGACATAGACAGCATTGTCATGGTCAAGGAGAGGTGAGACATTTTCAACTGTAACCACTTTGGCAGGTTTATTGATCTTAGCAGCAAGATCTTCAACCTTAACATCACCATGGTCAACCTCACGCGCTGAACCGTAAATTTGTGCCAAATAAACAGCATCTGCTTCGTTCAAAGCTTCAGCAAATTCATCAAGAAGGGCGATGGTACGTGTGAAGGTATGTGGTTGGAAAATAGCAACAATCTCTTTAGATGGGTACTTTTGACGTGCTGCATCAAGCGTTGCAATAATTTCAGTTGGATGGTGGGCAAAGTCATCGATGACAACAGTACCACTGATAATTTTCTCTGTGAAACGGCGTTTAACACCTGAGAAGGTTTTAAGGTGTTCCGCAACCAAGCCCATGTCAAAACCGGCTACATAGAGGTTCCCAATAACCGCAGTTGCATTCAAGATATTGTGACGACCATAGGCTGGCACATGGAATTCTCCAAGGATTTGTCCATCATGTTTCACCTTAAAATTAGACCCTGTCGTTGTACGCACAATGTCTGTTGCTATAAAGTCATCATTTTCTTCGAAACCATAGTAATAGATTGGCGCATTGGCTGTAATCTTACGAAGGTGTGGATCCTCACCGTAAACAAAGAGTCCTTTTTGCACTTGCTTAGCATAGTCATCAAAGGCAGAGAACACATCATCGATACTTGTAAAGTAATCAGGATGGTCAAAGTCAATGTTAGTGATGATTGAGTATGCTGGGTGGTATGGCATGAAATGACGTTCATATTCATCAGACTCAAAGACAAAGTATTGCGCATTAGCAGAACCTCGCCCAGTTCCGTCACCAATAAGATATGACGTGTCTGTGATATTTTTCATAACATGTGACAAGAGACCTGTTGTAGAAGTCTTACCATGTGCACCTGCCACACCAAAGCTAGTGAATTGATCCATGAAGTGACCCAAGAACTCGTGGTAACGCTTAAAGCTGTAGCCATTTTTAATCGCATAAGCAACTTCAACGTTGTTATCTTCACGAAAGGCATTTCCAGCAATCAATTCAACATCTTCTGTGATGTTTTTTTCATCGAAAGGAAGAATAGGGATACCTGCTTGCTCAAGACCACGTTGAGTGAAGTAATATTTTTCCACATCTGAACCTTGAACCTTGTGTCCCATTTGGTGGAGCATCAAAGCCAAAGCTGACATACCAGATCCTTTAATTCCAATAAAATGATAAGTTTTTGACATAGTTTCTCCTTACAATCGCACTGCGATTAGTTTGCGTCTTCTAAATGCGTCAAATTTAATTCTTGAGCAACTCGGTGTTCACGGTAAGTTTGACGTTCTGGGTAATTATAAACCTGGCTACGTTTCAAGAAGTCATAGCTATTTTTCTTGACGTTCTTACGAGATGGGTTACTAGGCTGTTGATAGGTTGGGGCCACTTCTGCCAAGATGTAAGAATCTTGTTGCAGACGATTTGCCAAGTGATGGATCTTTGAGTGCTTCCCATTAGGTGCTAAAGTTCGCTTGATAGCACTTACAGGAGCTCCCAAGATAGAAGCTGTCACTGGTCCTTTATCCGTTGTTACAGCAGCTGGTTCAACAGTAGCCTCAAAGCTTGGTTTAGCTTCTACCTTAGGCTTAGTAGTCAGTTGACGGCTATTAGTATGCTTGGTTTGTTGAACTTCTTGGCGGAGGAATTTTTGGCGTTTCTCACGTACATCACGCTTAGCCTTTTCACGGGCTTCCTCAGCATAAGTCATGCCAGCTTCTTGTGTCTCCACTCGTTTTGGAGCCTGCTTACGATTGCTAGGCTTAGCTGACAAGAAATCATAGTTCGGCAACAAATCATTGTAGTCCTTATCTTGGTAAGGGCCACGGATATTTGTGATTAAATCTTCATTTTCGTATAGGCGCATAGAGACCGGTTCTTGCAAGCAAGGTTCCCCGTCTGGAATCAGCGGAAATTGTCGTCTTTGGCGATGCATAAAAGACTTCCTTTCATTTTCGAGATGATGCGTATCTTAATATAAATAATCGGGAATGGGAAGATACGTCTTGCAATATTCTATTATAACCTAATTCAAAAGATTTGCCTAGTAGCATTTTCACCTCTTAGTATTCCAATATCAAATATAACAAATTAAGATATTGCAATACCAAGAATTTCTTTAATATCCTCAACGGTCATGCTGGCACGGCTTTCATTGCCATCCAAGACGGTTGTTACCAGGTTTTTCTTGCCTTCTTGAAGCTCAAGAATTTTCTCTTCAATAGTCCCTCTTGTAATCAAACGGTAAACTTCGACATTTTGTTCCTGACCTATACGATGCGCACGACTAATAGCCTGCATTTCTACCGCTGGATTCCACCAAAGGTCAATCAGAATAACCGTATCAGCACCAGTTAGATTCAGTCCCACTCCTCCTGCTTTCAGAGAAATCAAAAAGGCATCTCGACTTCCTTGATTGAAGGCTCTGGTCATCTCCTGACGACTATCAGATGGTGTTGACCCTGTTAGCTTATATGAGGAAATTCCTAATTCTTGTAAGAGCCCCTCTGTAATATCTAACATCCCACGAAATTGTGAAAAGATAAGGACACGATGGTCTGACTCCTTAATTTGGCTAAGCAACTCTCTAAGGCTATCTAATTTTCCGCTATCTCCCGCATAGTCCATAAAGAGAGCTGGGGTATCACAGATTTGTCGTAAGCGGGTAATTCCTGACAAGATTTCCACCTTACGACGGTTGATTTCCTGATCACTTGCCGAAATTAATCCTTGTTGCATCTGTTGCAATTGTGCTAAATAGATAGCCTTTTGAGCATCTGACAATTCACTTTGATGAGTGATTTCAATCAAATCTGGGAGATCAGGAAGGACCTCCTCTTTTTTACGTCTTAGAATAAAGGGGGAAATATACCTAGCCACTTCCTTAGGTGTTAACTTAAGAAACGTTTTCTTAGCTGGTAAAAGTCCTGGTAGAATAATCTGGAAAATAGACCAAATCTCCAACAAATGATTTTCAATAGGCGTTCCAGATAGTGCTAAGCAATGTGGAACAGAAAAATCACGTAGATATTGGGCAATCTTTGTCTGTGTATTCTTCATGACCTGAGCCTCATCGAGAATGAGATAGTCATATTTACCAGCCTTGTAGGCATCAAAATCCTGACGGAAGGAAGCGTAGCTTGTAATAATAATCTGGTGGTCTTCAGCAATGATGTCATCACGTTTTGGCTTGAGTCCATAAGAAACCGCTACATCTAACTGAGGGGCAAACTTTTTAAACTCATCCTGCCAATTGTAAATCAGGCTTGATGGTGACAAAACCAAAACTCGTTGTCCTTCTTCTAAATGTGCAGAGAGATAGGCAATAGTTTGCAAAGTTTTCCCCAACCCCATATCATCGGCCAAGATACCGCCAAAACCATAGTGATGCAACATCGATAGCCACTGAACACCTCTTTCCTGGTAGGGACGAAGGCCAGCTTCTACCTTATAGGTTGGCAAATCAAAGGTCTCTGGCTTACTCAAATGTTGCGTTAAGAGTTGGAAATCTTTTGAAAAACGAACAGAATCACTTTCTGAAAGAGCATCCATCAATTGATAGGCAGTTAATTGATTGAGTTCTAGGTGACCTTTTCCTGAGTAACGAGCTCTTAGAGTTTTGAGACTCTCACTAATACGATGCGTCGCTTCGTCAAAAACAATCAACTGACCACTACGATTGATAAAATAGGGCGAGCTTTCCATCAAGGCTGCTAAAGCATGATCCACATCTTCGTCGTCAAGACTTGAAAAATCAAAGGAAATATCTAATAAATTTCCCTGACGCTCTACCTGAACCTGTGGACTCTGCTCAACCCGTAAGTCACGTAACTCCTGTCCAATCAGAGCCGTTCCTGCATTTTCAAAATCTGGTAGAGTATTTGTAAAGAAATCATAGAGCTCTTGACTGCTACTTAATCGTTTAGATGACTGAAAATCAGGGGTGAATCCATGCTTAGACATCAAACGAAAAACAGCCTGCTCATGACGATAGTTACTGGTAAATCCTAAATGACTCAACTCTTGGCGATCATGTACCAAGAAACCATCAAAATCAAAGGCTAATGTAAGAATAATCTCACTGTCACCTTTCAGATCAAAGCGAAATCTCGGTGTGAAATCCTTGATATTAAAAGCTTTTGGTGCCTTAACTGGCCCCATAGTCCTAAAATCAAAAAGACTAGCAGCCAAGATGGCTTGTTCATCGAGATTAAAGCTGACGTGCTTATTCAAATCGCTTCCGATTGGAAGAGAGCGTAAGCCAACCAAAAGTTTTTGTTGTTTTCGATTCAGACGATAAAAAACACCTTGATAAAAGAGAATACGATTATTAAAAAAGGCCTGACTATTCTTCTCAGCGACAGTCAATTCAATCATCTTAGGCTCGACACAAATATCAAACGAGAAGAGCTGAGCATCAGCAGTCAAATCCTCGACCAAAAGTTGGCGATATTCGGTTCCTTCCCATTCAAACCTAAAGCCATCCAAATCTTGCATCCGTCTCAAACCTTCCTCAAAAAAACCGTAAGGGAGACAAAGGTGACGTGCATTATTCGGTAAAATAAAGTCTAAATTAGTCTTGGCTTCATCTGGAATCATCCGTCCTAGGAAGTCTAAAAATGCCTGTGAAGCCTGGTCAAATTGAATAAGTGATAGGGGTTCATAGTAGTTCTTACCTATCTGATAATAACCTTCAGCCTCTACAAGTTTGAGGAAGGCAGGAATATCTCGAATAACATAAGAACGTTCATCTGGTAAGCGACGTAAACGTATACTCCACCAAATCTCTGAACCAAAGGTAGATTCCTCTCCCTCTACCATCAAGCTATATCTAACGGTATCATCTTCATTCAGGGAAAGGCCTTCTAAAAATAAACCACCAAAAGAGTGTCCTCGGTCTTGACCTTGAGAGGATTCTTGTTCCTCTTCCAGTTCTGCCAAGAGGCGCTGGCCTTCTTTATCATTTTTTAGATAATACTCAACCGCTGCCAAATGGGGACAATAGCCTTTTTGAACGAAATAATCACAGTCACACGTGATTTCAGAATCATTGAGTGCATAAATTAAATGATGTTGGTCAACTGTTGTATCCAACTGAGTTTCTGAGACCTGATGAATGGTAATGAGATCCTTTTCAAAAAGTTCAATACCCTCATTACGGACTCTACCCGGCATCAATTTTGCCATAGTATTCACCCCTATCTTATCCCTCTATTATAGCACAAAATCCTTATAAACTAGGCCTTCACCAAGATAAAACAAAAAACACTCCCTAGGGAGTGTCGCAGATTATTATTAATAATCAAGTTTATCTGAGTGACCTGAACCATTACCAACATAGTAACCTGTCTTACAGTTGATACTGAAGAGGTAAGTTCCATCTGGAAGGTACAAGTTGTAGTAGCCATTACCATTGATGATGTTAACTGGCTCAAGGATGAAGTTATCTCCTGAGAAGTAACCACGTGAGTGTGATGTTTCGATAATCTTATCAAGAACACCGTCAGCCCAAATCCAAGCTGGGTTACTTGTATCTGCTACTACGTTTGCATTATAAGGCACACGTGAGCGGTCACGTTGAAGGATTGATGGGTTATAATTTGTGATTCCGCGTGTTACAACTGTTGAAGCTGCAGCCGAACCACCAGTAGTTCCTCCAGTCGCACCAGTTGAACCTGAGTTAGCTGATCCATTTTGCGCTCCAGAAGTATTTGATGCAGCCGAACCACCACCATTAGAAGCTGCTCCAGACGTGTTATCACCCGAAGGTGCAGCAGGACTAACAGTATTGGCGCTATCAGCAGCTGTCGCTGCAGATGTTACGCTCGCAGCCTTAGCTTTTTCTTCAAGCTGAGTCTTACCACCCTTAATAGCTTCTTGAATAGTGCTATCAAGACTCGCATTCCCAGTTGTTGTTACACTTTCTGGAAGATTATTAAAGTTAGCATCGGATTTAACAGCGATAGAGGCATTATAGCTACCATCTACAAGAGCATCTGACTCAAACTGACTGTTAATCTTTTGTACAGCTTCAATTTGCTTCTTCAAATTATCATATTTTTTCTTAGCTGCATCATAATACTTGGTTTTCTCCAATTTCTTGAGCAGTTTTTCCAAATCTGATAGCTTACCAAATTGATCATTAGCGAGTTTTGTTTGCTCGTCATCTGTGAAGAAATTCTTATACATTTCTTCGAAGGCCTTATTATCAGCAGCTGCCGTGTCCTTGCTTGATGATGAAGTCACTGCTGAAGAAGCTGTGCTTGTTGTTTTTGCCGATTGGCTATGTGTTCCCTTATAAAGAGCATAGCTACCACCAATAATAGCTAAAGCAAGAACTGCTAGAGCACCGATAACAACACCTTTACGGCGGTAAACTGGAATGTCACCATCAAAGGCACTCTTATGCGATGGCGAAATAGATTCTGAAGAGATTCTGTCTTCTGCAGATGGGCGATTAACTGCCATAGACACTTTTGGTGTTGTCTTTTCTTCATCAGCTTTTGCTCCAGTTACCCCTGCCACTGTTGATGCAATAGCCGCCAAATCGATAGTGTCTGAGATAGTAACATCATCCAACAAAGGGTTTGAAGCTTGTGGCTCAGTATCATCAATATTGGCGACAACAGGATTTTGTGGTTCTGGATCATCAATGTTAGCAATCAAAGGATTGTTATCATCAATATTATCGACCAATGCATCGTTATAGGCTGGCTGATTAGTTGAAGTAGAGGAATCAGCAAGTGCATCACCAATGTCAAATTTTTCTGTTTCTGACGTGATGAAACGATCAGCATTCGTTGACGTAATGATAACTTCAGAATTTTGACTTTCTGGTTCTGCAATAACCTCAGGTTCAACAGGAGCATTTGGCAACTGCTTATCAACATGAGATTGAGCTTCATCAACCTTGTTATCTGTTGCACCAAAACCAAATGTGACCAGTGTTACTTCTTCAGTAGCTGTTGTTGAGTTGATTGACTCATTAGCCATTGATTGGCTAATCAAACCTGAATCCGCAAACTCCTGACGTTGCTTTTGAATAAAAGCATCCAAAGGTGATGTATCGCCGTCAGCTTCAATTTTCTTTGAAAATTTTTGTGAGGCAACTTCTTCACGGTGTTGCTTGATATACTTATCCAAAATGCTATCTGTTTCTGTTACACCAGCATTAATCTCAGCTTCTTTGCGGACAGCCTCACCGACTGTCATTTCCTTGGCATCTTGGAAATCTAGCTCTTGGCTACCTTCATAGCCATTTTGTGTTTTATCTTCTGACACGTTTAATTTACCTTTCTAGCCTCAGAACGGCGAACACGTTCACCAAAATATTGATACAAATCAACACGGAGTGTACCGTTATAAAGCTTACGTTTTTTATCGGCTTTCATACCGTATTTGCTTTCAAATTGTTCATCGCTGGTCAAGATAAACTTGCTCCAAGTTTTAAGTGGCGCAAAAGTTTGACCCATTTCATTATACAAGATATCCACAGCCTTGTCATCCAACAAACGCTCACCATAAGGAGGGTTTGAAATTATGACACCATTGATTTTATCTGTTTTCAGGTCCTGTAAACGCATTTGTTTCAATTTAATAACATCTTCAAGACCTGCCTCACGGGCATTAGCTTTTGCAATCTCAACCATACGGCCATCAATATCACAACCCATAATGTCTAATTCAACATCATAGTTTGCCTTGCTATCTGCTTCATCACGTACCGACTGTACTAAATCTTTATCCACCCAATTCCATGCTTCAAAGGCAAAATCACGATTAAATCCTGGCGCAATGTTCATACCAATCATTGCAGCCTCAATACAGAAGGTCCCTGAACCACAAGTCGGGTCAATCAACGGTTTATCCGGATACCAGTTACTAAGTTCAAGGATAGCAGCCGCCATATTTTCCTTAATAGGTGCCCCACCTTTATCAGTACGATAGCCACGCTTAAAGAGACTAGCACCTGTGGTATCAATCAAAACCGTAGCCTTATCCTTTAAAATAGAAACTTCAATCTTAAATTCTGCTCCTGTTTCTTGAAGAGGCACTCCTTCTGGACGGTGGAAATACTTCTGCAATTTCTTAACGACTGCTTTTTTTGAAATCGCCTGAACAGATGGCTCATTATGAAGCTTTGATTTAACACATTTAGCTTTAGAAATTGGGAACTTTGCACCTAGCGGAAGATAATTTTCCCAGTCTAAGGCAAAAACTCCCTGAAAGAGTTCCTCAAAGGTACGTGCTGGAAATTCACCAACTACAATCTTGATACGGTCTGCTGCTCTCAACCAAAGGTTGGTCTCAGCAATTGCACGAACACCGCCTTGGAAACGCACCTTACCATTTTCAACCTGAGTGTCATAACCTAACTCACGCAATTCACGTCCAACCACAGCCTCAAGACCTGCTGCAGCAGTTGCTACTAATGTAAATGTTTCTTTCATTGTCATCCTTTTATCTCATTGTTACGAGTACAAACTTTCTTAACTGATGGCTTATTTTCCCACTCTTTTCTTTAGATATAGTTGTAAAAGAAAGAATTCTTGCTAAAAGAAGGCTGAGACATGTGTCCCAGCCTCACCTATATGCAATTTTCTATAAGCCATGTTTTGTTCCAGAAGTGACTAGGTACCACTTCCTTCGATAATCATCTGTCTACTGCAAAGCAGTCAGGATGGTCCGTTCGTTTCCAGCCATCCCATGCCCCTACCAAAGTTTGGGTTGCTAGCTTGAGGGGTTTACCGCGTTCCACTTTTTAGGTTTCCCTAAAAACTCCGTCACTGTGGCACTTTCAGAGCTACTAAAACCTATCCGAAGACTTAGCCAGTTCACTCGCCGTAACTTGAAAACAAGTCCCTAGGCTTATTAATTCACCTAGCACAAACACTACTGGCATCACAGCCAGTGCTAGCATGGACTTTCCTCATGGAAGACTAGCAACCATGCGATTATCCAAAAATTGCACAAACCAGTTTTATTCGACGATTTGTTTTCCAAAGACCTCTTTTTCCAAACGACTGATACGTTTTAAGATATCATAGTTTGAAGCCGAAGCAACATTGGCATTCGCACGTGATGGTTCACTTGTCGCACTTGCGTATGCTGGGCGACTTGCAGGAGCTGATGAAGCTTTAGCCTTAAGTTTTGCATTTTCTTCTTGCAATTCCTTAACTAGAGCAATATAGACACCGTAATCTTTGATTACATCATCTAAAAACTCATCAACTTCTTTTTTATCGTATCCACGCATGCTTGTTTTAAATTCTTGTTCGTAGATTTTCTTGGGCGTTAAATTAATCTTAGCCATTTTTATTCTCCAATACTTGTCTTATCTAACTTACTAATACTTTACTGTCTAATGTTTTTATGATACAGAAAAAAAAATAAAAATGCAAGTTTAAAACTCAATTATATCCTATTCCGACATGACCTCATTGAGGTCATCAAAAGTCAGTCGAGATACGGGATAATCCCTTGCTTCTATCATCATACCGTAAAAATATTTCAGATTTGTTTCATTTTCAGGTTCATAAAATAAATAAGCCTGATCTGTATTGTCAATGAGAAACTGATTAAATTGTTTAAACTGTGCTGGAGATTGGTAAGCGGGAAAGCTATACTTGACAAAATCAACCTGCTTAAAGGCTGCTAGTTTTGTCTGATTCGCTTCATTCCAATTCTGACCATGCGTTTCAAAAGGGAAAAGTGTCGCCAACTTCAAAGGATAGTCTTTCTGAAGTTCTTTGGCCACCTCTAGTGCCCAAAATTCAAAACCGAGGTTGCCGGTAAAAATCATCCAATCCACACCATCATCCAAGAAACGCTTAAAATCACGTTTAATTGCTTTCTTGATAATGGTTACTTTAGGGTCCTTGTCTTTAAAAATACCGAGTTCAAAGCTCTTATAACCAGTTACCAGTAGTGATGTCATTTATTGTTTTCCTCGTTCATTTTATGGTATAATAAAATAGTCTTTATGCATATCTTATAAAGAAGAAGGGAAAGAAATGGTAAACTATCCCCATCAGATATCTCGTAAGAAAGCACAAGTACGTCCTAAAAAATCAAATAGAGTTGACTTTGCCAATCGGGGGATGAGCTTTGAATCTGCTATTAACGCGACTAATGATTACTATTTGTCGCGTGGTTTAGCCGTTATTCATAAAAAACCCACTCCTGTTCAAATTGTCAAAGTCGATTATCCCAAACGCTCACGAGCAAAGATTGTGGAAGCTTACTTTAGACAAGCCTCTACTACCGACTACTCTGGTGTTTACAAGGGATATTACATTGATTTTGAAGCCAAAGAGACACGACAAAAGACAGCCATGCCTATGAAAAACTTTCATGCGCATCAAATTGAGCACATGTCTCAGGTCATCAGTCAAGATGGGATCTGCTTCGTGCTACTTCACTTCTCGACGCTTAAGGAAACCTACCTTCTGCCTGCCAAAGACTTAATCGCTTTTTATCAAATTGATAAGGGGACGAAATCAATGCCTCTTGATTATATCAAAAAAAGAGGCTATGCAATTGCAGAAGCAGCTTATCCTCAAGTTCCTTATTTAGAAATCATTGAAAAATTATTAGGTGGTAACACATAATGGCTAAATTTAATTTCAACAACTTTAAAGAATCGCTGAGCGGTTTGACTAAACGTGCTAAAAACATCAAAGCCAAACGTTCAGATTCTTCTCGCTATAGCAAGGGAAAACGCTCAGCTACTTCAGACCAAAGCTTGGGCTGGCGTATTGCAAAATACGGATTTATTGGATTACTGACTTTCTTTGTAGTGTGTGTCATCTCTGGTGGTAGCCTCTTTGCCTACTATATTAGCAGTGTTCCTAAACTTACCGAGAACAAACTACAATCAACAAGCTCAAGTAAGATTTACGACGCCAATGGTAGCCTTATTGCTGACTTGGGAGCTGAGAAACGTGAGAGTGCATCCACAGATGAAATTCCAACAACTCTAGTTAATGCCATCACCTCTATTGAGGATAAACGTTTCTTCACACACCGTGGAATTGACGTCTACCGTATCATGGGAGCGGCTGTTAATAACCTTCGTCGTAGTAGTACCCAGGGGGGGTCTACACTCGACCAACAGTTGATTAAATTGGCCTACTTCTCAACAAACACTTCGGACCAAACCCTTAAACGTAAGTCACAAGAAATCTGGTTGTCTCTCCAAATGGAGCGTCAATTCACTAAACAAGAGATTTTGACCTTCTACGTTAACAAGGTTTATATGGGTAATGGTTACTATGGTATGAAGACTGCAGCTAAATCTTACTTCGGTAAAGACTTGAGCGACCTCTCTGTTGCCCAAGCAGCTCTTCTTGCCGGTATTCCACAAGCACCAACACAATATGACCCTTATGCTAATCCGGATGCTGCTAAAAAGCGTCGTAACACTGTTCTTAGTGAAATGTATGAAGACAAAAACATTTCTAAAGAAGAGTACGAACAAGCTAAAGAAACTGACATATCAGATGGTCTTCTTCCACTCACAAAGAAAGCTAGCTACGAGCCATATCTAGATAACTACATCAAACAAGTTATCGAACAGGTATCTACTGATGCCAATGCTGATATTTACTCAGCAGGTCTCGACGTCTACACTAACCTTAATCCTGATATTCAAAAATACATTTGGAATGTCTATAATACTGATGACTATATCTACTATCCAAATGATAGCTTCCAGGTTGCCTCTACTATTATTGATGTTACTAATGGTCGTGTTGTTGCTCAGCTAGGATCACGCCATCAGGATGAGAACGTTGCCCTTGGTACCAACCAAGCAGTCCAAACTGACCGTGACTGGGGTTCAACAATGAAACCTATCACTGACTACGCTCCCGCTATTGAAAAAGGTGTTTATACAAACACTGGTACGACTGTTTACGATAATCCTTATAATTTCCCTGGCTCTTCAACCCCAGTTTACGACTGGGACCGTAAATATTACGGAAGTATATCATTGACCTATGCTATTCAACAATCACGTAACGTAACAGCTGTTAAAGCTCTTCAGGCTGTTGGTTTGGAATATGCACAGTCCTTCTTGAAAGATTTGGGTATTGAGTATCCAGAAATGTATTACTCAAATGCCATCTCATCTTCAACAACATCGTCAGATCCTAAGTACGGTGCATCAAGCGAGAAAATGGCTGCGGCCTATGCAGCCTTTGCAAATGGCGGTACTTACTATAAACCATCTTACATTAAATCAATCAAATTTGAAGACGGTTCAACAAAATCATTTGATTCTAAAGGTGTCGAGGCCATGTCGCCACAAACAGCTTACATGATGTCAAGCATGTTGAAACAAGTAATGACAGGTGGTACAGCGACTGAAGCTTATGTCCCTGGTACATTCAATGCTGGTAAGACTGGTACATCTAACTATGGTGACGATGAATACTACAAGGTACAAAAAGAAAGTGGCGTCTATGCTTATCTTATGGTTCCAGATGAAACTTTCGTTGGTTACAATACTAAGTATTCAATGGCGATTTGGACAGGTTACAAAAACCGTAAAACACCACTTCATGATTCAGACCTTGACATTGCTAAACAAATCTACGGTGTAACAAGTGGCTACCTTAACCAGATGTATGGTGCGGGTTCTGAAGATTTCGATATGCCTAGCGGTGTTTATAATAATGGTAGCTATGTCTTCCTTACTGGTTCTTCAACATCAAATGTTTACACAGGATCACTTGGAACATCTAGCTCATCATCAAGTTTAGACTCAAGCCAAAGCAGTGACTCATCAAGTTCACAAGATAGTCAACAGTACGGCCCTGATGCTTCAACAAATCCATCGACATCGGCCTCTAACGGTTCTGAACATTCAAATTCAAACACTGCTACAGCAGAAGAATAAGAAATAAAAGGGTTATCCGAATGGATAACTCTTTTTTTACCGATAAAATTTAAAGAAGCTATATAAAACCACTAGCATCATTTCCAGTGGTTTTATATATTGTCTTATTTTGAAGCAAGGGCTCCCATTGGGTCCCAAGGAGCAAGTACTTGTGGCTCTGCTTCATAGGCTGCTAATTCTTCAGCTGTAAGGAAGTCTTTGCGAACAACGATTTGATAAGTGTATTCATCCATCCAGGCATCGGAAGCGACAAAGTAACCTTTTTGTCCGACCTTGTCTCCCCAAGAGTTTTCAACCTTCCATTTAATAGGTTTACCATCAGCATCCAAATCAACCCCAGTCAATACCATGGCATGAGTCATGAGAGATTCATTGTAGTCTAAACGTCCTGCCTTGTCTTGAGTCAAGTTAATATCCATGCTAGCTGTAAAGTCATAAACATTAGTTGCAAGAATACCTTTTTGACGGTCTGAAACTTGACCAACATCTGAACCAAACCAAACAGTCTCTCCAGCCTTCATCTGTGCAATGGCAAGCTCTTTGAAACGATCCATTGGGAGGTTAATATAACGAACACTTGGTGCACCCACAACATTACCCAACATCTCAACAGTATAAGATTTCCCGAAAGGTTTATCAGCTGTTGGAGCGTTGATGACTGACACATAGTCGCTGAGTTTTAGACCCACATATTTTTCAAAGAAAGCTTGTGGTGTGATATTTTTCTCAGATTGATAGTTGTCATCTTTATCTCGGTAGGCAAAATCAAACTGACGTGGTGGTAAACCAAGAGTCATGGCAAGATAATTGAAAATTTCTTGAAGAAGTTCTTCCTTCTTGGCCTGAACAGCAGCTTGATCAGCACCTCCAGCAATCAAATCACGCAAGATTTGAGCATCTTGACGAAGAAGCTTATTGAGGTATTGATTAAGCTCACGACTATTACTTGAAGCTACAGATTCTGGATAAACTGATTTTGGCACAACACCATATTTTTCAAAAAGTGATACGACCATATCCCATTGTCCACCATCTTGTTGAGGGGTATCCAAAAGGAATTTAACCTTACGACTGCCAATCTCTTGATCTGCTGTAGCAATGATTTGTTCCAAGAACCAGTTTGATTTTTCATACTTGTCCCAGAAGAAGGTGTGGGCTTGAGAAAGCTCGAAACTTTCCAATTTGAAGTCTGAGATTAATTTATGGCGGAAAGTATTTAGTGCCGCAAACATCCAGCAACGTCCTGAAGCTTTCTGATTAGACACCTCATCTTTAGTCAAATCGATTGAGAAAACATGGTCATTTTCAACTTCTGATTGACGTGTTTCGATAGATTTGAGCAAGCCATTGTGAGTTACAGCATTTTCGATAGCACTGTATTTGGCATTGGCCTCATAGTCTGCAAATAGTTTATCTGTGAAATCTGTTGATAGTGAAGTCATAAGATTCCTCCTTTTAAGCCTTATTCCTCTCTATTTTATCACTAATTTCTGAAAATTCAATTTAAAAATAACCCTAGGTTTAACCTAGGGTTATGACAATCTTATTCCACTTTATCAAACTGCGTTTCAGGTGCTGGTTTCGTTGGTTGACAAGACATGATAAGGAGGACAATGCTTCCAATCAATGAGAAGATAGCCAAGATTCGTATAAGACCTATATAACTTAGAAGTACCCAAGCCGGATGAAATCCTGCATCTCTCAAACGACGGATTTGTAGAGACAATTGAGGGATAAGTTCAATTAAGCTAAAAAGCATTAGTGGCCAAGCATAGGTAATAATTATTTTTTGCAGTTCAGTCGAATTATTCAACAGAGCTGGGTCACTAAGATCAACATTACTGAAGAAAGGAATAAGAACACAAAAAACAGTAAGAATAGTAATAATAATGACATTAACCAAGTAAGCCCACCAGTAGTCTGGACGAGTCGAACGGCCTCTAAAGTCAAAGGCACGCTTCCAAAAATCAATATAAGCTTTAATCATAACTCATTTCTCCTCTTATTTCCAAAAATCATCAAAAATGGTGATTGGCAAGTGACGTTTGTGTTGACCTTTACGCCACCAAGACTCAATCGTTTCCTGAGCTTTGGCTGAGACTTCCTTGCCTTCAAGGTAGTCATCAATTTCACGATAGGTCACTCCAAGTGCCACTTCATCAGCGATTCCTGGTTTGTCCTCTTCCAAGTCAGCTGTTGGCACTTTTTCATAAAGGACCTTGTCTGCACCAAGTTCTGCAAGAAGGGCTGCACCTTGACGCTTGTTTAGACGAAAGAGCGGCAAAATATCCGCACCACCGTCACCAAATTTTGTGAAGAAGCCCGTAAGGTTTTCAGCGGCGTGGTCTGTTCCGATAACTGCCCCACTATTTTCACCAGCAACCGCATATTGGGTAATCATACGTTGGCGGGCCTTGATATTTCCCTTATTGAAGTCAGAAACGGTGACACCTGCCTTGGCAAGTTCAGCAACCTGACCATCAACAGCTTCTTTGATATTAACCGCAAGACTCACATCTGGCTTGATAAAAGTAAGAGCACGTTGGGCATCATCTTCATCTGCTTGGACACCATATGGTAAACGAATGGCAATAAACTGATAGTCTTTTCCTGTCTCTGCACGGAGCTCTTCAATCGCAAGTTGTGCCAGACGACCAGCCAATGTAGAATCTTGACCTCCTGAGATTCCCAAAACATATGTTTTAAGGAATGGATGTTTGAGCATGTAGGCCTTCAAAAAATCAACGGATTTTCGAATTTCTTCCTTTGGATCAATGCTAGGTTTAACGCCTAGTTGAGCAATAATAGTTTCTTGCAAAGTCATAATTTCTCCCTTTACTCTGACAAGTCATGGGCTTTCTTACGGACATTATCAATCAAGGTCATCTTGTTATCCCAGACATCTTTAGCCAAGTCAACTGGATAATCTTGAGGGTTAAGCACGCGCTTGTACTCATTCCAAAGTTCGTCCAATTCCTTAGTAGCATAAGCCTTGATTTCATCAAGACTTGGTAAGTCATAGATTAGTTGCCCTTTGTCGTAGATTGGAACCAAGAGTGGCACTGCATCAAAATCACGAACCGTCTTATTGATGTAAGTATATGTTGGGTGGAACATATTAATTTCATCTAAAGCATTAACATCCGTATCTGCGAAAGTGATATAGTCACCTTCTGATTTGCCCTTAGCACGACTCGTAATACGCCAAACTTGCTTCTTACCTGGTGTCGAAACCTTCTCAGCATTATTGGACAACTTGATAGTATCATGCATGACTCCCTTATCATCTTCCATTGAGACAATCTTGTAAACAGCACCCAAGGCTGGTTGGTCATAGGCAGTGATGAGCTTAGTACCTACTCCCCAAACATCAATCTTAGCCTTCTGCATCTTCAAGTTAAGGATAGTATTTTCATCAAGGTCGTTTGAAGCGTAAATCTTAGCATCAGGGAAACCAGCTGCATCCAATTGCTTACGAACCTGCTTCGATAGATAAGCCAAGTCACCTGAATCAAGACGAACACCCAAGAAATTAATCTTATCACCTAGCTCTTTAGCGACACGGATAGCATTAGGAACACCAATCTTAAGGGTGTCATAGGTATCTACAAGGAATACACAGTCCTTATGAGTAGATGCATAGGCTTTAAAGGCGTCATAATCGTTGCCATAGGCTTGAACAAGGGCATGGGCATGAGTACCAGAAACTGGGATTCCAAAAATCTTGCCGGCACGTACATTTGACGTTGCATCAGCACCACCAATCACGGCTGCACGTGTTCCCCAGATTGCTGCATCCATCTCTTGTGCACGACGTGTCCCAAATTCCAACAGAGGAGCATCCTCAATGACAGAACGAATACGGGCTGCCTTGGTAGCAATAAGAATCTGGTAATTGAGGATATTTAGCAAGGCAGTCTCTACAAGCTGACACTGGGCCAAGGGACCTTCCACTTGGAAAATCGGTTCATTAGCAAATACCAAATCACCCTCAAGAGCTGAATTGATAGTCAACTCGAGTTTTAGGTTGGCTAGATAGTCCAGAAAATCCTCAGGATAACCTAAATCTTTTAGATAAGTAATATCAGTTTCTGAGAAGGTCAGATTTTCAAGATAGTTGACAATACGCTCCAGACCTGCGAACACAGCAAAGCCATTTTTAAACGGAAGTTGACGGAAATAAACTTCAAAAACGGCCTTTTTATTGTGAATACCTTGGTTAAAGTAAACCTGCATCATATTGATTTGATACAAGTCAGTGTGCAAGGTTAAACTATCATCTTTATACATGGAATTCCTCCAATCGAATAGGTACTTCTTTTTTTGTTATTAATAGCCTGTATATACTGACTATTATAGCATTTTTGAGCAATTGTCTCCACTTTTCAGAAAGTTAATTATTGTTTGGATTTTCCGATTTTTCTAATGCTTGTTTTGACAAAAAAGAGTAGCCTGAGGAGACTACTCTTTATTTCTATTCATATCTTAGGGACTCGACAGGGTCCATTTTACTGATTTTACGGGCTGGAAGGTAGGCTGACAGATAGCCCATCAAGAGTGAGAAACCAAACATGATGAGAATTGATGTCAGATTTAGGTCAAACACCTTGCTGACACTTGGGTAGAGATGTGAAACAATCATGTTAGCCAAGCTTCCAATGCCCTGCGATACAAGGAGGGCAAGAGCTAGTGAGATACCCGTAATCCAGAGGGCCTCATAAACAAAGATAGCTTTCACATCACGATTAAGATAACCGACAGCCTTCATAACACCAATCTCTTTTGAGCGTTGCATGATGTTAATATAGATGATAATTCCAATCATAACAGCTGAAACTAGGATAGCTTGTGATGAAAGGGTAATCAAGAGGGCCTGGATCACACGGATGAATTTAATAATGACATCTAGGATGGCCTGCTGTGAAAGAACCAGATACTTCTTGTTTTTCTGCAATTTTTTAGTGACTTCCTTAGTCTTGGCTGGATCCTTGAGCTCCAAAAGCATGTAAGATACTGTTTTGGTAAAGCCATTTTCTTTGAGCAATTCTTCCAATTGTTTAGCTGGCATATAGCTATTGCCCTCTTCAGCATCCTCGCTGTCATCAACAATACGGACAATCTTAGTCTTGATATCCGCTACTTTAGTTCCCTCAGCAGTATTTTCAACAATCTGAGCTGAAATTTCTTTACCAATAAAGTCTTTAGCCTTGAGCTTCTTCCCTATTTCTTGGTTGTAGCGTTTGACAAAACTCATCGGAAGGGTTAAGCCCTTTTCATCTTCAGATTTAAAAGGTTTCCCAGCTGAAATTTTATCCTTATCATTGCGAGATGTAGAGATTTTTGTGTTCTTGTAAAGACTGATAACCTGAGAATAGTTAGGAAGGTCCTTGCTGAAATCTATGGTCTTGCCATCAAGGGTAAGACTTGCCATGTTCATTCCAAAGGGACTCTCCAAATACTTAATGTCATCACTCTTAATCTGGCTACGAATAAACTTCTCGTCATCCGCATTTAGAACCCCTCTGGCTGCTGATTTAGCACTAAGACTGATCTGAATCTGGGATGGAATATTGCCACCATCGGTACTGTCATTAATCATACCAACAATAGCATTTCCCAAACCAAAGGAAATCAAGACACCGATAAAACCAATGGAAGTTGCCGTCGCAATCAAAAGATTACGCCACTTACGTTCCATAAAGTTGTTCAATGACAATTTGAGTTTATTCTTGAGGGTCAACCCCTTATTTTTCGATTGTTTCAACGACTTCACCATCCTTCATTTTAATGACAACATCCGCATAATCCGCCACTTCAGGGTTATGGGTTACAATAATCACAGTTTTACCTGCCTCAGCTAGCTCTTTAAAAATTTCGAGAACATTTTCCTGAGACTGAGAATCAAGAGAACCTGTCGGTTCATCAGCCACAATCATTTCTGGATTATTGACTAGGGCACGGGCAATGGCCACACGTTGTTTTTGCCCACCAGAAAGCTGCTTAACATTTTTCTTGATAAAGTCTCCGATTCCAAGACGGCTGAGCTCCCTTTCCGCAATATCGACCATCTCTTTATCAGTCATATTTTTAACGTAAAGAGGCATCTTGACATTTTCAAGGACTGATTGATGAGGGATAAGATTGAAATTTTGAAAGACAAAGCCAATATGAGCCTTTCTAAAATAGGTCAAGTCACGCTCTGAAAAATCTCGCATGTTTTGATTTTTGAAATAAAGATTTCCTTGATACTGACTATCCAAGCCACTAATAATACTAAGCAGACTGGTCTTACCACAGCCAGATGGACCGTAGATAGCAGTGATCTTTCCTGGTGCAATCCCAAGCGTAACATCGTTCAAAGCGCGCTCTTGGTTCGTACCGTCGAGATTATAGTACTTTGAGATGTGATCGATGGTTAAAATGGACATGGTTTCCTCCGTAAATTTGATTTAGGTTAGAATTTGATCAATTTCTATCTGATTATCTGCAAGAAAATTTCAAGCAAAATAGCAGAAACACTTAACTAATCGCCTTTTAAAACGATACATTAATTATAAGCATTAAATGATTATAAAAATAGTGACATAAATGTCACTATGGCATGAAAAGAGCCAAAGTCTTATAGACTTTGGCCTTAGTTTATTGACAATAAATACGAATAGCTTCTGCGAGAAAGGCGGCAGTACCCGATCCTCCGACTTTATCGATAAAACTAGAAAAGCGATTATCTGTTTGGTACATCTGACCTAGACCAGCTAATACCGTTTGGTTACATGGATAAAAATGCTGACTAATATAATCTTGTAACGACTTTACTTGCTCCTGAACACTATCATCACCAGGATTATACTCCTTGAGCTGTCCAAAGGTAGACATGATTGCAGTCATCTCTTTGGTAACTTCAGGGAAGGACTCCTCTCCCTTAGCCACAAAAGCTTGATAAGCTTCTGTCTGACCCCATCTAGCCTGAGCTTCTTCCTGAAAGGCTTCCACAGCTTTTTGATCAAATGCTTCAAATGACATTTCTTCTTCCTCCATTTGTAAGGCCTTGGCATGAGCTATGACGGCTTCCAACCGGGACTTTTTCAACTCTAAGAGCTTAATCTGATCCCTAAGCGCTTGAACTTTATCATAACCTGGTTGACCTACGATTTCCTTAATTTTTTTGAGAGGAAAGTCTAACTCACGGTAAAGCAATATTTCTTGCAAACGGACAACCGCATCGCGATTATAGTAACGGTAACCATTTTCAGCCACAACCGACGGTTTCAGCAAATCAATTTCGTCATAATAATGAAGGGTGCGCACACTGACACCTGATAGTTGGCTCACTTCTTTTACAGATTTCACTAGAACTCCTCTCTAATTAAGAGTATAGGCTATGACGTGGCGTGAGGGTCAAGAGGAAAAAGAGTATTTTTTTGAAGTTTTCTATAATTTATTACTTTTGTTTCTTTTTCTGGCTTCGACGATGCAGTAAAGCTTGATTAATACGCTGTGTTCTCATATGCATTTGCCAAATGAGATATAGCCAGATAATACTATAAACGAAAATGAAAACAATCCAGATAGCAGGGTTCGTTAAAGCCTCATACCAGCCTGATATCAGACAAGTCACTGTAAGTACAATCACCGTCAACAAGAAATGCAAGATTATTCTAAGCCTATACGATATGCAGTCAATCTCTTCCAAAATCCACGAGAGCATTCCCATCAAACCACTCATCATAAAGAGGGCTAAAATATTCCCCACACTAACTTTGGGATAGATAAGCTGGGGAAATAATTGACCAAGTAAAAGGAGTGCAAGGTAAAAGAACGATCCCGTTCTCACGCCGGATACAAAATAAGCAATTAAACGTTTCATTGGTTCCTCCTACACCCCTAAATAATCCATCAAGGATTTGACATATTTTCGGCTGACACTGGACTTCACCCCACCTGTCATTTTAGCCATCATATTGCCAGAAAAACTATCTGATAGGGACTCCAAATGGTCTATATTCATAACAGCATGACGTGATATCTGTAAAAAACTTCGACGATTGATGCGATGCTGAAAGTTTGTTAGTGTCTCTCTCATCGTATAGGTATTGTTTACGGTATAAATCGTTAACACATTCTTATCAATCTCAGCTAGGATAATGTCATCAATTTTTACCATAACCAAATGATCATCCGTTTTAATAGGAATCACCACTTGATTTACAACTGAAAATTGTTCGAGATAATCCATTACCTCTCGTGCTTGATCAGACAATCGCTCTGCTTGGATGACCACACAGGGATCCTTTGCCGAAATATCTGATTTTTCTTCAAAACGAAGTTTCATTCCTATTCCAACTCTCACTTATTTTTTCTGACTAGTTTTTTTCACTAAAACAATCCAAAGGATACTTGCTAGAAGAATACCTCCTAACACTATAAGGTAAGTATTTTCCTTTGTCAATAAACCTTGCCACTTGAGCTGAACGCCCATTTTTTCTTGAAACTCTTGAAGAAGGTTATCTTGACCTTTAAAGGTCTCACTTAATGTTTCTTTCATGAGGACTTGTCGATAAAGTGCAGCAATATAAGTTGCTGGAGTACATTTCATTAGTAGTTGTGCAAAATCAGGTAGAACGCCCAAAGGTACATAAGTCCCTACCAAAAAACCAGAAGCTGTACCCACTATGGTCGAAAACTTCCCAAGACTGTCTACAGATTGGAAAAAATAAACAAAAATGGCATTCACTAAGCTAGAAAGCAGGCTACTAAGCAGCATAATGAGGAGCACTTCAGGTAGTATGTATAAATTTGGCACTTCTCTAAAATAGCCACACATCAGCACATACATAAGGACCTGCATGGCAAAAGAAATGATGATTGCACTCGCTAGATACGAAAATGGTAACTGCCATTTCCCATGATTCGATAAATAAAGATCCTGATCTACTTGATGTTCACGGTCCTTTACCAACTGAGTCAGGGCAGCCAGACTCGTCGTAATCCCTGTCACAGCCAGCGTCCCGCTCATCAACCAATTATTTAACAAAGGACCACTATTGGGGAGCTGATTCCAAGCATCTGTTAGATTTTTTTGAAGAAAAATAATATAGAGAATAAAGGAAATCAAGGCTCCCAACAAGGAGAAGAAAACTCCTGAACGATTCCTGAAGTACAATAAAAAATTTCGCTTTAGTAAAGCTAACATTAGCGGACCTCCCTTCCTGTAAGTGCAATAAAGGCATCATCCATGGTCCCTGGACGAAACTCAAAATGGGCTATTCTATCTCTAACTTGTGCCAGGTAATCAATGGCTTCCCTTTCACTCTCAGGTTGAAAAACATACTCCAGTTGACTTTGTTGCTCTACTGACATTCCCGAAGTTTTAAGACTTTCTATCTGCTGTATCTCCTTGAAACGAATTTTCAAGATATTTTTTGCATACCGACTCTTAATATCTAATGCTGATCCCTGAGCAATCACTTTCCCATGGTCCACAATATAAATCTGATCAGCTTCATCTGCTTCGTCAAGATAATGCGTGGTCAGTACAACGGTCATTCCCTCTTCTCTCTGCAATTGATAGAGCAAATCCCAAATAGACTTCCGGGTTTGGATATCCAAACCTGTCGTTGGCTCATCTAAGAACAGAAGATCTGGACTGTGCAGTAGAGCACGCGCAATGTCAACCCGACGCTTTTGGCCACCTGAAAGCGTCCCGTATCTCTGCTTTTGGAAAGCTGATAGGCCTAGCCGACCAATGAGATCAGACACACGATTGGGTTTCAGTCCTTTATACTGTCTGGCACGAATGGCCAGATTTTCCCTAACCGTCAGCATCTCATCTAAAACACTGGTTTGGAAGACCATACCAATTTTAGCACCTGGTTCATAGATGATTTCACCTTTCGTTGGCTGTTTCAAACCAATCAACATGGAAATCGTCGTTGATTTCCCCGCCCCATTTGGTCCTAGAATCGCATTGAAAGTCCCTCTTTTGAATTGTAATTGAATATTATCAACAGCAAGGTGGTTCCCATACCGTTTGCTTATGTTTTTAGCTTGTAATATCATGTTCTCTCTCCTTTTGATAGAACCAGTCTAGCAAAAAAGCCGTTTAAAAAACGGCTTTTGGGGATAAGTGGTCAAAATGAAGAGCTAAGTGGAGGGATGGAAGAGCTAAAAATAAAGAAGCTGTTCAAGAAATCATTACACACGATCCATTCTATCAAAATGAGATTGCCCAATATGGTGTCATTGAATTTGAGGCAAGTAAGTATTGTCCTGAATTTGAAACTATCATCAGTAAAAGTTTTGACGATAAGTAACTAGATTAGGAAACAGTTGAAATCTATTCTTCAATACTAGTAAAAACAGCTCCTTTCTATTTAGAAAAGAGCTGTTTCTATAAAGAGAAACACATTAATGTCCTTTATGCTTGTCTCTTCGTTTTTGCTGTTTGCGTTCAAATTTCTCTTGTTTGAGCAATTGCTTTTGGACACTAGATTGATGTTTTGAAATCTTTTTCCTTTCCTCGTACTGCAACTGCAATAGTTCTTTCGACTTGGAAGAAACTTTCTGATTTACTTGTTTCTTCACAGCTCGCTGTAATCGTTTAGGATTCTTAATTTTTACATGTTGATTAGCTGTAGTCTCTGGACTAAAAGATAATTGGGTAAACTGAGTCTGTAAAATCTCTAGAATTTCATCATCTTTTGGCTCCTGACCAAATGTCACACGACAAACTTGATAAGATTCTCGATAAACTTGTTCGAACAAACCATGCCAAAATCCATCTTCAAAATAAACTGTCAATCCAATTGAAATTGTTTCCACGACAGCACCTCCTTAAATCTATCCCTAAGAATGGACAACCAAGGAGGAAGGTTACTGATAGGCTTGCCTACGTCTGGACTACCAACCAGAACTGTGTTTTTATCTTAGTTGGGACTATTATAGCATATTTATAATCTTATGTTATTGCTTCTTCAAATGCCTATCAAAAAAATGAATCGTAGCCAACCAAGAATCCTTGCTCTCTTTCATCAGTAAACGCCAATCTTTTCGATAGCGATGATTGGGTTGATAAGCCACTGTCAACATGTGACCTGTTTCATGATATTTTTTAAATGTAATCTGGTGTCCTTTATAATGTGAGACAATATCATCAATTGCTGACGAGGCATCCCATATTTCATCAACAGTACTTCCGAGCAGTAAGATTGGTGAATACATTTGACCAATATCTATCCTAGCAGAGCAATCTTTAGGGAAGGATTTTTTTAAAAGTTTGCTGAACAGATAATCTCTAAGTCGAAACTTTTGATAAGGAAGTTCTTTTTGCAAATACGTCCAAGAAGAAGTATGGGAGTTCCATTTTCCTTTTATCCCTTCATACACCACATCAGAGGGTGAATTTAGTACCAAACATTGAACGTCATTAAAAATGCTCTCCTCAGCTAAAACTAACTCTGCTCCCTTAGACCGTCCATAGATTCCAATTCTTTCACTATCTACTTGAGGATGCTGACGTAGATAATCCTTTGCTTCCACAAGGCACTCTAAAGGAATACGTTCCAAATGTTTTGGCAACCCCTCTAAACCAAAGTAGGCAACTGCTAGGCAAATATAACCTCTAGAAGATAGAAGCTGAGCTATATTCTGTGCCTTTTCAATCCTTCCTTCACTACCGCTCACAATAATCAATGCTGGTGCTTTTATTGCCTTTTTATCATAAAAGAGTCTCCCTTGAAAATGTTTCTCGTAAATATCTTGATGACTAATTTGCGAACTCATATAATATCTTGTGAAAGTTCTCTTTGCGACGACAGTATTACCTTGTATAATTTTGATTTCCACAAAAAAGTGATCTAATAAGGGAATTTTAGAAAGAGAATTTGGAAGTTTCTTTTTCCTATTGGTCAAGGGTTTGGCATTAAAGAATAACCCCATTGTTGCAATGTCTTCATAAGAGCCAGAACAAGATGGAGTTTGTGAAATATCAATAATACCATTCTTATCTGATACAAAAGTCGCTGTTGATTTCCATAAAACATCATGAGCTAAAAGCATGGGAGCATTGATACAATAATAATCGGATAGAAACATTTCGACTCGATAGATTTCTCTTGGTTTTAAGCCATCGATGACAATATTAAAAGATTCGTCTGCTAAATCAGACTCTGAGATCAGTTCAATTTTTATATTCATATCTTCCCCTTTTTGTTAATGTGATTAACAATATAGTTTTTAAATTACCGTGATTTTTACCACGGTAATTCTTGCCATACCTTTTCAACATCATCCATCAGTTTCATAACCATTTGAAGGTCCTCATCACTATAGTTTTTTAAAACTGAAAAAATGGCTGTCTCAATATGTTCTTGCTGCTCTTTATGAATGTTAAAAACGTCAACCCCTTTTTGGGATAATATCAGATATTTATTTTTTTCATTATCCGGTGCAAATTCAAAAGAAACAAGGTCTTTCTTGGTTAAACGTCTAACACTCTGAGTAATGGCACTCCTAGAGACTTCAAGTAACTCAGATAATGTCACTAAATTCACAGGCTGATTCCGACCTATTAGGTCAATCAAATGGACTTCATTAATAGTGATTGATTTATCAATACTGTTCCGATGTTGATCTTTTTTCAACTGTTCAAAGGCTAAAACAAAACTATTAAAACGATTATTAAACTTATGCAGTTCTTTCTTATTCATAGTGTCCCTCTTTTTGTTAACAACATTAACAAAACTACTATTTCCTGTCAAGCTGAACCTAAAAAATCCTCCAGAGCTAGGCTCTGAAGGATTTATTTTTATTTAACAACAATATTAACGAGTTTATTAGGTACCGCAATCACTTTCACGATTTCCTTACCATCAATCTCTGCCTTGACTTTTTCATTAGCAAGAGCGACTTCTTGCAACTCTTCGCGTGAAAGGTCTTTCGCAACCATGAGTTTGGCACGAACTTTACCTTTGATTTGAACGACGATTTCGATTTCGTCTTCAACCAATTTGCTTTCATCCCATGTTGGCCAAGCTACATAAGAGATAGACTCACCTGTTTCTGCGACTGTTTGCCAGAGTTCTTCCGCCAAGTGAGGCGCAAATGGGGCGATCAATTGGATAAAGCCTTTGGCGTAATCCACATAGAGTTTATCTTCCTTGTTGGCAGCATTGACAAAGACCATGAGCTGAGCAATGGCTGTGTTGAATTTCATAGACTCGATTTGCTCAGTAACAGATTTAACAGTTTCGTTATAAACCTTGTCAAGAGCGCCATTGTTTTCCGCAACGATTTCTTTACTTGTAATCAAACGATAAACACGGTCAAGGAATTTACGGCTTCCTTCCAATCCTTCTTCAGACCAAGCGATTGAGGCATCAAGTGGTCCCATGAACATTTCATAGACACGAAGGGTATCAGCACCGTATTGTTCCACCACATCGTCTGGATTGACAACGTTCTTGAGGGATTTAGACATCTTGGCTGGTGCTTGCTCCAACTCTTCCCCTGTTTCCACATGGAAGAAGGAACCGTCACGTTTTTCAACCTTGTCAGTCGCCACAAGTGCGCCACGGTGGTCACGATAGCTTGTTCCCAAGATCATTCCTTGGTTAAAGAGTTTTTGGAATGGCTCTTTAGTCGGTACAACACCGAGGTCATAGAGGAACTTATGCCAGAAACGAGCGTAAAGCAAGTGAAGCACGGCGTGTTCTGCACCACCCACATAGATATCGACTGGCAACCATTGTTTGAGGAGGTCCTCATCGGCCAATTTCTCTGTGTTGTGTGGATCGATATAGCGGAGGTAGTACCAGCTTGAACCTGCCCATTGTGGCATAGTATTAGTCTCACGACGACCTTTGACACCATCCTCACGAGTCACTTCAAGCCAGTCTGTCAAGTTAGCCAATGGGCTTTCACCAGTACCTGAAGGGCGGATGTCCTTGGTTACTGGCAAGACAAGTGGGAGTTCACTTTCTGGAACAGCTGTTGAAGTCCCATCTTCCCAATGAATAATTGGGATTGGTTCACCCCAGTAACGTTGACGGCTAAAGAGCCAGTCACGAAGACGGTAAGTGATTTTTTCTTGACCAAAGCCTTTTTCTTCCAACCAAGCCACGATTTTAGCAATCGCTTCTTCTTTGTTGAGACCGTTCAAGAAGTCAGAGTTGACGTGAAGGCCATCTTCTGTGTAAGCAGCCTCTTCAACGTTTCCACCTTCCAACACTTCTACGATTGGAAGGTCAAACTGTTTAGCAAATTCCCAGTCACGCTCATCGTGGGCAGGTACGGCCATAACAGCACCTGTTCCGTAGCTGGCAAGAACATAGTCAGCAATCCAGATTGGGATTTCTTTACCATTGACAGGGTTGATGGCATAAGCACCAGTCCAAACCCCTGTTTTTTCCTTGGCAAGGTCTGTACGAGCCAAGTCTGATTTAAGGCTGGCTTGATGTTTGTAGTCAGCTACAGCCTCAGCTTGTTCAGGTGTTGTGATGGCATCTACCAAGTCATGCTCAGGAGCCAAAACAGTGAAGGTCGCACCAAAAAGAGTATCTGGACGTGTCGTAAAGACTGTGAATTCCTTGTCTGTCCCTTTTACTTTGAAAGTGACATTGGCACCAGTTGATTTACCAATCCAGTTGCGTTGCATGTCCTTGATAGACTCTGGCCAGTCAAGGTCATCCAAGTCATTGAGCAAGCGCTCAGCATAGGCAGTGATTTTAAGCATCCATTGGCGCATTGGTTTGCGAACAACTGGATAGCCACCACGCTCAGATGTTCCATCTGGGAGAACTTCTTCGTTGGCGATAGCTGTTCCCAATTCTTCAACCCAGTTTACTGGCACTTCAGCTTCATAAGCCAAACCTTTTTCGTAAAGCTTAGTGAAGATCCATTGCGTCCACTTGTAGTAGTTCGGATCTGTCGTATTGACTTCACGGTCCCAGTCGTAAGAGAAGCCAAGCGCATTGATTTGGCGTTTGAAGTTGGCAATGTTTTCTGCTGTGAATTCCGCTGGGTCATTCCCTGTATCCATAGCGTATTGCTCTGCAGGCAAACCAAAGGCATCCCATCCCATTGGGTGAAGGACATTGTAACCTTGCGCACGTTTGAAACGGCTGAGGATATCAGTCGCTGTGTAGCCTTCTGGGTGTCCTACGTGAAGACCCGCTCCAGATGGGTAAGGGAACATGTCAAGCGCATAAAACTTAGGTTTTGAGGCATCTGTTCCTGTCTTAAAAGTATGATTGTCAGCCCAGTATTTTTGCCACTTAGGCTCGATTTCTTTATGATTGTAAAAACTCATGGTTTCTCTCCAATATTCGTAATGCTTCTATTATAGCATTTTTGAAGGATTTTTAAAGATGATAAGGGAACTTTAAGAGGCAAATTCACCTGAGTCTATTTTGCACCTTTTTTCTTCTTTTTAAGTTTTTTTGCGCTCTTGTGTAACAAAAAAGCAAAAAGATGCTATACTAGTATCAGAAAGTAGGTGACTCATGTATCAGGAACAACGATTAGAGAAAATATTAACACTTTTGGAGGAGCGCGGAAACCTATCTGTCAAGGAAATGGTTGACGCATTAGGTGTTTCCAAAGATACCGTCAGAAGAGATTTCGACTGCCTCAGCCAGAGGAATTTGGCTCAGCGTACCCATGGTGGCATTCTTCCAGTTAAAAATACCACTGTTCTTGGCTTCCAGGAACGTCAGAAAGGACTCACTGAAGACAAGAAAAAAATGGCAGACCTAGCGCTTAGCTTGGTCAAAGAGCAATCTCTACTCTTCTTCGATGTCTCTACCCTGATGCTTGAAGTTTCACAAAAATTGACTAAGAGCGTAACTGTCTACTCCCACTCTTTGGACAATGCCTTGGTCCTAAGTGGCAAAGAAGGAATCGACTTTCATCTCTTGGGAGGAAGATTTTACAGCAAAAACCGCTTTTACTATTCGCTTCACGAAGCCCAGCTCTTGCAACATCTACAATTTGACTTAGCCTTCTTTGGAGCGGCTAGTCTCAGTCAAGGAGTGGTTAGCTATGAAGATGAAGAGGACGTTGCTGTCAAACAACTAGCCATGCAAGCTGCTAGAACCAAGATTCTTATTGCTGAATCTGATAAATATGAAAAACATTCCAAATATATCTTGGGCAAGATTGAAGACTTTGACTACTGGATTACAGATAAGAAACCTGACCCTGATTTGGTCGAGTCTCTTAAAGATAAAGTAACGATTTTATACGATGGAAAGGATAGCGACTATGAGTAATATTCGTTTGATTATCAGTGACATTGATGGCACTATTCTCACTAGTAACCACCAGGTGGACGAGCAACTGATAGAGCTAATGCCAAAGCTTGAAAAAGCAAATATTCCCTTTGTTTTAGCTTCTGCCCGTTCGCCACTAGGGATGCAACCAATTGCTCATAAACTGGGACTTCATGACAATCCTATCGCCTGCTACAACGGTGCCCTAGTACTTGAGGGTGATCGTGCTATCATACAGCACCCTGTGGATAAATCTGAGATTCAAGAACTTCTTAGCTACTTATCCACAGATTATCCAAGTGTCTCTGTGAATATCTACTCTGGCAAGGACTGGATCACCAACGAACTAGACAAATGGTCTCAGTTGGAAGGAAGTATCACGGGTGAATCTCCTATCATTAAGGAACTACAAGACACGGTCTCAGACTCAGAACCACCTATCCACAAGCTATTGTTGATTGATGAGCCTGAAGTTATCCAGGACCTCCACCAAAAACTCCTAAGCATGGATTTTCCACAGACAGCCTTCTACTTATCTAAAGATAACTACCTTGAAGTCACAGCCAAACATGTTTCTAAAGAACACGCTCTCCTTGAGGTTGCCAAATATTATGACCTTCCTCTTGAAGAAGTCATGACCATCGGAGATAACTTCAACGATAGTCCTATGCTAGCTCTAGCTGGTCTAGGAATTGCTATGGGCAATGCACCTGAAGGGGTCAAGGAAACTGCAAACTTAGTAACTGCTTCAAATGATGAGCATGGTGTCGCTCAAGCTATTAAAAAACATGTCCTAAACTAAGCTAATATCTAATGGTGGGAACAACCTTTAATCGCCAACTCGAATTTTAGAACACATCTTATGACTAAGATAACATTTAGGGTGGGAACAGCCCTTAATTGCCAACTCGAATTTTAGAACAAAAGGAAAGGTGCCCTAGAGGTGCCTTTCCTTTTTCAACGAAAAAAGCCTTCCTCTCTCGAAGAAGACCCAAATTTTCTAAAGATAAAGAAGGAGACCTATAAGAATCCCAATGACATAGCCTGCCAAAACATCACTAGGATAGTGAACACCACCTAGCACACGCAAAAGAGCTAGAGCGCCCGCCAGAAAAAGCATAGTCCCACCTAGCCAGGGGTTAAGCGTCAGTGCCAACATAGCAATGACAGTCGCTGAGAAAACATGCCGACTGGGAAAGGACTTGCCCAGACTGTCCTTCTTAATAAGGGGTTGAATAGCCCAGGTCTGGTATGGACGCGGTCGATTGTAGAGGCTACGACCAAGAGAAAGAAGGAAAAAGCCTCCCCCCATAATAAGCACCGTCGTAGAGAGAACAAACCAACCATTCCTTAGCCAAACCCAAATAAGAAATATAGGAAAAAGCAGGTAAAAAGTCCTAGTTATAAGCTTGTTCAACCCTTCTAAAACCTTAGCGTAAGAACGCAAAGGAGCGCTAATCCTATCGTAAAATCGTTTGTAATTCATCATCATCCGTTAGAAAAAAAGGGAGTGACACAGAACTAAATTTCAAAAATCTAGCTTCTAGCCTCTCCCTCAAGTTTAATGAGATAGTCTTCCAAGGTTGAAGTCTCTTAGCCCAACCTCTTTTTGTCTATCTTAAAGTTCAGCGATTTGGTAAAGTTCAAGTTCAGCAGCTGTTTCTGAACCAAACATATTAATCATGATTTTAACCTTGTTGTTTTCAATTTCTACAACACGGCCTTCTTGACCCATAAAGGCACCATCAATGATTTGAACCACGTCACCAACCTTGATATTAGTATCAAAGACATCAACGGTTTGACCCATTGAAATCAAGATTTGACGGATTTCTTCTTCCAAAAGTGGTGTTGGTTTAGAACGGTTACCGTGAGAACCAACGAAACCAGTAACGTTTGGAGTGTTACGGACAACGAACCATGCTTCGTCTGTCATTACCATCTCAACAAGAACGTAACCAGGGAAGCGGTTTTCTTCTACTTCTTTAACTTTACCGTTTTTCTCAACATTGACCGTTTGAGTTGGGATTTCAACACGCAAGATATTTTCAAGCATGTTATAAGTTTGGGCACGTTGCAAAAGGTTTTCTTTAACTTTGTTTTCGTATCCTGAATAGGTTTGAAGGACGAACCAGCCCTTGTCGAATGAATCTAGCATTTTAGGATTCCTTTCTTTTTTCTAAATGACATTTAAACACCTTCGGCTAGCTATCTTCTAGCTTCGAGTGTTAAATGTCAATGAATGTCTATGGTTTAATTCAAAGCGTAATAAAAAAGCCTGATGGCCCTCGTTCTCGCTTTTATCTGCATTTATTATAACAAAAAAGAGCAGGCATTCCCACTCTTTTTGTGTTTTCTTTAGAAAAAGTTAATCAGTGCTGACATAGCGCGACTCAACAATTCATCAAACGCATAGATGATGACAGTGAAGAACGCAGTATACTCAAGAACTGAAATAAAATCGTGCCAGCGTTGTTTACGGTCTGGCCAAGTCGTGTCTTTCAAGACTTTGAAAATACTTCCAGTTTGTCTCACGGTGTCTCCTATCTTGTTTCTTTATGCAAGGTGTATTTTTTACAATGTTTACAAAATTTGTTAACTTCTAGTCGTGTTGGTTTGGGAGTGCTACTCACATTAATTGAGTAGTTTCGGCTCCCACATTCAGCACACGCTAGGCTTGCTTTTTTCTGTGCCATAACGCCTCCGTTCTTTTTATCTTACCACTTTTAAATGCAATTGACAAGCTATCTGAATAGACCTGAGAAGGAGTCTGTAATCTTATCCCAAAGGCTGCTTGCCTGATCTTTAACGTCATTCACAACGTCTGATGCCTTGTCTGTCCATGACTTGTTACTGCTATTGCGCGAGTCATTTGGATCTGCCGTATAGTCTAGTGTTTGACCATCAGCTGCATAGGCATTTTCAACGGTAAACTCAGTACCTGGTGTATTTGGCAAAACATCCGCAGCGATGTAGCTGAAAATCGTCGAAGCTGTTCCCGAGCTAGCTCCTGTTAGGTAGTGACTCTCGTCAGTCTTATCAAAACCAATCCAGGTCGTCATAACCACATCAGGAGTATAACCAATCACCCACTGGTCGCTAGTCAAATCCTTGTTAAATTCAGCCTGAACAGTACCTGTCTTACCTGCCATCGTATAACCTGTGTAGTTGGCATTCACAGCGGAACCATTTGAGAAGGTACCAAGCATCATGCTGGTCATCTGGTTAGCTACTGACTGGCTGATAACACGTTTAGACTTCTTACTATGGGTAGCAATAATGTCACCACTGGCATTTTCAATTTTAGTGATGAAATAAGCCGTGTTCATCTCACCACCATTAGCAAAGGTCGCATATGCCTGAGCCATTTGAAGAGGACTGGCTGTCACACCACCACCAAGTGAAATCCCCAGTTCTTCTGGAACATTGTCAAAGTTGAGACCGAATTTTTGACCGTAACTGATCCCTTTTTGAATACCGATTTGATTAAATAGGTAAACTGCTGGGACATTGTAGGAGTTGGCCAAAGCTTGATACATGGGGATATCCTCTGTCTCAATATCACCATAGTTAGTTGGGGTATAGCCGTTGTAGTCGATTGGTTTATTAGGGAGATCCTTGTTGATACTCCACCCTGAAGCCAAGGCCGGGGCATAAACTACCAAAGGTTTGATGGTCGAACCAGGACTACGCTTACCTTGGGTTGCATAGTTGAAATTACGGAAGGTTGTATCACTGGTACCACCTACACGACCTACTAGACCACGGACCGCTCCAGTTGTTGGATCAAGTGCCACACTAGCGGACTGGGCTGTACTACCATCACTTTCTGATGTAGGGAAGAGATAAGTATTTTCGTAGGTTTGCTGCATGTTAGCTTGTGAATTGGCATCCATCTCTGTGTAGATCTTGTAGCCATTTTTAACAATTTCATCCTCACTCAAGCCATAAGTTTTCGTAGCTTCTTCAATGACGGCATCGAAGTAAGACGGATACTTGTAGTCATCGCCAGTCCCTTGATAGGTATCATCCAGACGACTAGCCATATCAACTCCAGCCGCACTGTCGGCATCTGCCTGACTCAACTTCTTGTCATCAACCATGTTGGCGAGGACAGTGTTTCGACGGTTGGTCGCATTTTGGATATTATCGATTGGGTTGTAAATTTCAGGTCCCTTAAGCATACCCGCGAGGGTCGCTGCTTCATCAACGGTTAGATTGGCAGCACTTGTCCCGAAGTATTTTTGGCTGGCATCTTCAACACCCCAAACCCCATTTCCAAAGTAGGCATTATTGAGGTACATGGTAAGGATTTCTTGCTTGCTGTATTTCTTGGTTAATTCCAAAGAGAGGAAGAATTCCTTGGCCTTACGAGTGACTGTCTGTTCTTGTGTCAAGAAGGCATTTTTAGCCAACTGTTGGGTAATGGTCGAACCACCACCAAAGCGTCCCATGGACACAATGGCCAAGAGGAATCGCTTGACGTTAACCCCGCTATTTTCATAGAAGGTACGGTCCTCAGTTGCTATAACAGCATTCTCTAGGCTATCACTAATGGCATCCAGCTCCACATAAGTCCCTTTTTGCCCTGACAAAGAACCAGCTTGATTGCCTTCTTTGTCATAAATAACCGTCGTAGCTTTCAAGGCATCTTGAAGATCTGAAACATTGGTCGTCTTGGCAATATAGAAAAGGTAGGAACCAACTGTCAAAACCAGCATAGCTACCAAGATAAAGAGAATTTTCCCAATATGATAGCGACGCCAGAAACGACGAATAGGATTTCTTGGCGAAAGTGTAAACTTGCTCAAGAACGCCTGAACCTTACCTAAAGGTTTGGTCGTATCAATAGGTTTCTTTTGCTTAGAACGTTGATAACGTGACGTCTCTTGACTTTCCTGAGACATATCTAGGTCTTCAACGGCTTGTTCAACCTCATCAGGTTTCTTAGCGAAGAGTCCCTTTATCTTATTTTGTAAATTCTTCGATTTTTCAGCAGGCTGGGAATCCTTGCCCTTTCCGCTATTTTCTTCTTTAAAAAGTTTGTTTTTTAGATTATCAAAAAATGTCATAACCCTATTATACCAAGTTTTTACAGATTCTGTCCTCTTTTAAACGTTCATGATATAATGAAACCATGACTTTACACGTAGAAATTATCAATCCCTATCCTGCAACAACCGTCAAAGACTTGCTCGAAACTAAGCTCCTCATTCCTCGTAAGATTCGTCATTTCCTACGCACGAAAAAGCACGTCCTCATCAATGGAGAGACTATTAATTGGCAGAGTCCTGTTGAAAAAGGTGATAAGATTAGCCTGACCTTTGATACAGAGGACTACCCTGAAAAAATTATCCCTATGGGAAATGCCAGTTTAGTAGAACCTCTCTATGAGGATCAGCATCTCATCGTGGTCAATAAACCTGAAGGAATGAAAACACATGGTAATGAACCCACAGAAATTGCTCTACTTAACCATGTTTCGGCCTATTGTGGGCAAACCTGTTACGTCGTTCATCGACTAGACATGGAAACTAGTGGGGCTGTACTCTTCGCAAAAAATCCGTTTATCCTGCCAATTCTCAATAGACTCTTGGAAGATAAGAAGATTCAGCGTCAATACTGGGCTTGGCTGAAGGTAAATTTCAGACCAAGGAGACTGTGTACAAAGACAAGATTGGACGCGACCGCCATGACCGTAGAAAACGGGTGGTTGATCCTAGAAAAGGGCAGGTTGCCTATACAACCATCACGCGCCTCAAAGCCTTCAAAGGAGCTAGTCTGGTCAACTGCCAACTAAAAACCGGTCGGACCCACCAAATTCGTGTGCATCTGGCCCACCATGGGCATGCCATTCTGGGGGACCCTCTTTATAGCCACCGCCCCGCATCTCGACTCATGCTCCACGCTCACACCCTTAGTTTCACCCATCCCTTAACACTCGACAAAATCACTGTTAAGGCGAGCTCAAACAGTTTTGAACAAGGGTTGAGAAATCACAAATAATAGAAGTAGGCTCATTCTCAAGCATAGTGCGAAAGGATTATCCTAATGATCCTCTAGTTATGACACAGTGGAAGCTTGCAAATAAGTTGCTTTTATTGACTTCAAAAGCCTTAACCGCCTTGAATCTCCCTTTACAATATGTTATCCTTTACATATCATTTAAAATTTGAGGGGTATTTAATTTATGAATCCAGTCGATCAATGGATAACCATTAACGCCAAGTATTTCCCAACAGAACAAGTTCAGTACATCCGTCAACGTCTTGAAGCACTTCCTGAGCAACAACTTTCAATGCTTTACTCAATCAGCTTCCAAGATCCAACAATGTTGTTGATTATTTCACTTCTAGGTGGGACTCTTGGAATTGACCGCTTTTTGTTAGGACAAATTGGTCTCGGTGTTGGTAAACTTTTGACGTGTGGTGGATGTGGTATCTGGTCAATTGTTGACTTATTCCTCATCATGGATGCTACTCGCCAATCAAACGCTCAAAAACTCTTTGCAGTTATTGGCTAATGAAAAACTATTTTACACGCTTGTGGGCCTACCACCAGCGTTTTTTTAGATTATATCTCTTAGTTTTAGTGGCAGTTTATGGAGTCTACCTTTTGCATCTTCCAACACCACTCAGTTTAATCCTAAGACCATTTGGCCTTAAAGCTTGGAGCACAGGCCTAACACGCGCTAGTGTTAGACTCTTACACCTAGATTGGCAAGGAGCCTGGGACTATAATCCACTGATATATCCTCTAGTGGTCTATGTCCTAACCTATTTCTTTCTCTTTCCCATCTTTAGTGATAAGAAGATTATAAGGAAATAAAGTAAAGACTCCCATTGCGATCCCCTTACACTATTGCTATAATTGTAATTATCAACATTTTTTAATCAAGATATCTGGAGGTTATACACATGAAGCAACAAGATTGGATCGATTTTTTCCAAGCAGTTAATGGTCGTAATCCAAGTATTCAAGAAATGGCTGAAGCAGCTCAGAAAGGCGAGTTTGTCCGAGAAACTCCCAAACAAACTGTCGAAGTAACAGAAACTGTCTCACAAAAAGAGACTGTAGAAACTAAGCAAGATTCAGAAGTTGTTGAACCAGCAGAATCTGCACCATCAACAGAAGTGGTAGAAACTGCCGAAAAAAATGTTGACAGCTATGATGTTGCTGAAGAGCCACTCACTAACTCTACAGCAGATGAAGAAGAGACTTTCCAAGCAACTAACCTAGCTCAAGAAAAGCAAGCAAAGACCTTCCAGGAACAAGTTAAACCTGCTGTAGAAACGGCCAGTCAGACTGTTAACCAATTTGCGAATCAAACTGGTGAAACTTTCCAACAAGCAAGCAAAAATCTAAATGAAACTTGGAAGAAACAAGACAAGAAAACCCAAACAAACTTCATCATGTTAGCCGTCGCTGATATTCCATTTATCATCTGGGCCCTCGGAATATATTTAATTGGAGTTGCTAGCGATGAAGTTGGGGCAACGTTACCCTTAGCACTTTTCCTCCTAATTTTTTCTTTACCTTTTGTAGCACTTATTATCTTACCAGCCCTCCTAAACAAAACAGACGAGAAATGGCTAGTCTTTGTTTTATCCATCCTCCTAAACTGGACCTTCATCGGTTGGGTCATCCTTCTTGTTGTTTCTATCAATATGAATAAGGAAGCAGAGCGTATCAAACAGCAACAAATGATGATGCAAATGGCCGGGCAACAAGGAAGTTCTGATACATTTAACCCTTTTCAGTAATTAACAACAAATAATTGAAAAAAAGAAAACCCAGAAAAAGTTTCTCTACTTTTCCTAGGTTTTTTCTTTTGCTTTTTAAACTCTTAGTAACCCATCATTCCTGGATCCATAGCTGGTGCTGCTGGAGCCTCTGGTTCAGGTTTGTTGGCAACGACTGCCTCGGTTGTCAAGATAAGACTTGCTACAGAAGCAGCATTTTGGAGGGCAGAACGTGTGACCTTAACAGGGTCGATAATTCCTGCTGCGACCATATCTACCCATTCACCGTTAGCAGCGTTAAAGCCTGTACCAACTGGGCTGTTCTTCAATTTATCGATGATAACTGAACCTTCATAACCAGCGTTATAAGCAATTTGGCGAACTGGCTCTTCCAAGGCACGGAGGACAATATTACGCCCTGTAGCGTCGTCACCTTCAAGATCAAGTTCAGCAACCTTAGCAATGACGTTAACAAGAGCTGTACCACCACCTGCTACGATACCTTCTTCAACAGCGGCACGAGTAGCGTTAAGGGCATCTTCGATACGAAGTTTCATTTCTTTAAGGGCTGTTTCAGTGGCCGCACCAACCTTAACAACTGCAACCCCACCTGACAATTTAGCCAAACGTTCTTGAAGTTTTTCACGGTCAAACTCAGATGTTGTTGTTTCCAATTGAGACTTGATGAGGTTAACACGGTTAGCAATCGCTTCTGCGCTCCCCGCACCTTCAACAATAACTGTGCTATCTTTATCCACAGTTACTTTCGAAGCTTGACCAAGTGCTGCCATAGTTGCGTCCTTAAGCTCAAGACCAAGATCCTCAGTAATGACAGTTGCTCCTGTCAATACGGCAATGTCTTCCAACATCGCTTTACGACGGTCACCAAAGCCAGGTGCCTTAACAGCAACAACATTGAAAGTTCCACGAATCTTGTTAAGAACAAGTGTCGGAAGAGCTTCACCATCCACGTCATCAGCAATGATCAAGAGTGGACGGCTTGTCTTAAGCACTTCTTCCAAGAGTGGAAGGACATCCTGAATATTTGAAATTTTCTTGTCAGTCACAAGGATAAATGGATTATCAAGGTCAGCGACCATTTTTTCATTATCAGTAACCATGTACTGAGAAAGATAACCACGGTCAAACTGCATACCTTCAACCACTTCGAGTTCTGTCTCCATACCACGTGACTCTTCAATAGTGATAACACCGTCATTACCCACACGTTCCATAGCTTCTGAAATGTATTCACCAACTTTTTCAGAACGTGATGAAACCGCTGCGACTTGGGCAATAGCTTCCTTATTAGCAACTGGTTGTGCAATGGCTTTAAGCTCTTCCACAGCTGTAGCTACAGCTGCTTCAATCCCACGACGGATACCGATTGGATTAGCACCAGCCGTTACATTTTTGAGACCTTCACGGACGATAGCCTGTGTCAAAACAGTGGCTGTAGTTGTTCCGTCACCGGCAATATCGTTCGTTTTTGAAGCCACTTCGCTGACAAGCTTAGCACCCATATTTTCAAAGTGATCTTCGAGTTCAATTTCTTTAGCAATTGTCACACCATCATTAGTGATAAGAGGTGAGCCAAAAGCTTTTTCCAAAACCACGTTACGACCTTTAGGACCAAGCGTTACCTTAACCGTATCAGCCAAAGTATCAACACCACGGACCATTGCTGCGCGTGCATCTGATGAAAATTTAATATCTTTTGCCATAGTTACTCCTTCTTTATCTTACTTTATATCTGATTAGCATAGACCTAAGCTAGGACTGCTAAAATATCTGCTTCATGGATAATTGAAACGGAATCATCTCCGTCTTTAACATTGATACCTGCACCATTTTCAACAAGAACTTTATCGCCTGCTGCAACACTAGGTGCAATCAATTCACCAGTAAGAGTACGGATTCCTTCGCCTACTGCCAAAACCTCAGCAGTTTTTGTAGCTTCATGACTGGCTCCTGCCAATACAAAGCCACTAGCTGTTTTTTCTTCTGTTTCTTCAAAACGGACAACGATACGATCACCCAATGGTTTCAATGCCATACCAATTACCTCCAAATGTTATTTATTATTAGTAACGTGTGAAACGTTATTTTTAGCACTCATAAACCACGAGTGCTAATCCATATATTTATTTTAGCACTTGGTCAAAAATAGTCAAGAAAAAACTACCCAAAATCTGAACTTTGGACAGTTTCCTTTTTTGTTTATTAACCGAGTACCAAGGCATCGTCATTGAGGACTTGTCCACTATTTTTGTGGAAGAGGTCCATAAGTTCTGCAACTGTGAGGTTTTTCTTTTCCTCACCTCGCACATCGACGACGATTTTACCATGATAGAGCATGACTAGACGGTTCCCATATTCGATAGCATGTTCCATATTATGGGTAATCATAAGGGTTGTCAATTCTTGTTCTTCAACAATCTTACGTGTCAAATTCATGACCATATCACTTGTCTTAGGATCTAGTGCTGCTGTGTGTTCATCCAAAAGCAAGATTTTTGGACGCACTAAGGTTGCCATAGCAAGTGTCAAGGCCTGACGTTGTCCACCTGACAAGAAATTAGCATCAGTCTTCATACGATTCTCAAGACCAAGACCAAGATCTACCAAGGCTTCCTTGAAGACTTGACGTTCGCTTTCAGTGATAGACTTTTTAAAGAAGCTACGTTTCTTACCACGACGATAAGCAATCGCCATATTTTCTTCGATAGAAAGGTTTGTCGCTGTCCCCATTCGAGGATCTTGGAAAACACGACTAATGTCTTTAGAGCGCTCATCTACAGATGCTTTCTTAATAGATTGCCCCTCCAACAAGATATCCCCCTCATCAATGCTAAGAACACCAGCAATTGAATTCATCAAGGTTGATTTACCAGCACCATTTCCCCCAATAACAGAGATAAAATCTCCCTGCTCAATGTCGAGATCCAAACCACGAAGGACGTGATTTTCATTGACTGTGCCTTTTTCAAAGGTTTTGTGAATCTGTTGTAAACTAAGTAAAGCCATTACTTGTCACCTCCTGGAGTCAAGGATTTGTTAGGTCTGATTTTCAATTTTTGTCGTACTTCTGGCACATAAAGGATGATAGCAAGCAAGATGGCTGAAGCCAATTTCAACATTTGAGCATCAACGTTCATGGCAAGGATAATAACCAAGACCAAACGGTAGAGAACAGCTCCTACGACAATTGACCAGAGGCGTTTGCCAAGTGGTAGATACTTGACGATAACCTCAGCCAAGATGATTGCAGCCAAGCCATTTACGATTGTACCAGTACCCATATTCATATCCGCATAGCCATTGTTTTGAGCTAGGAGGGCACCTGATAGGGCAATCAAACCATTAGAAATCATGTAGCCAAGAATCTTCATGCGGTCAACCTTGATACCATTAGCTTCACCCATGGCAAGGTTATCACCTGTTGCACGAAGAGCAAGTCCAACCTGTGTATTAAGGAGAACAACCAACATAAGTACTACCAGACTAACAAAAATCAGTCCTAATAGAATCACACCATTCAGCTTAGATAGACCAAGATCCATCACCATAGTCACAAGCGTGTTATGTCCTGAAAGAGAGACATTGGCACTGCCAAGAACCAAAAGGTTAACTGAATAGAGCCCTGTTAAGGTAATAATCCCTGTTAAGAGTGCTGGTATCTTCATTTTCGTATGCATAAAGCCAGACACCGCTCCGGCAAACATACCAGCTACAAAACCACCTAGAGTCGCAAAGATTGGGTTAATCCCACGGATAATCATAATAGTTGTCGTAGCAGCACCAAGTGGGAAGGCCCCCTCAGCTGTCAAATCAGCAAGGTCCAAAATACGAAAGGTAATGAAGACCCCGATAGCCATAATAGCCCAGAGAAGCCCCTGAGAAATGGCTGTTAGCACCACATTTGAAAATCCTTTTTTAGAAGACTTATTGACCTTAAGCTTAATGACACCCTTATCTTTTTTAGCAATTGGTTTGTCATCTTGTGTTGATGCTTTAGATTCCTCGTCACTAATGCTAGAAACATCAATACCAAGTTCTTTAGCCATGTCATGGTTAACCACAACATTTAGGGTTTTAGGATACTCGGCATCGACATCCTTGACCTTCTCACCTCGGAGAACACGGCCTGCCAACTTACCTGTTTGACGTCCAAGCGCTTCATAGTTAGTTCCATAAGTGAACAGGACACCTTTTTCTACACTACCAGCGTCACTACCAACAACTGGAACCTTAGTCTCTTTAGAAAGATCTACCAAGGTATTAATAGCACTAACAATGGTATTATCAGTTGGGATGAAAATCACTTCGGTTTGACTCATCAAGCTCTTGGCTGTGTCTTGGATATCATTGGTTGATGAAATTCCTTTGATAACCGTTTCAATACCAGCTTCCTTGAAGTATTTCTTGGCTTCTTCAACCTGAACTTCTGAGTTACGCTCACTGGTCGTGTACATAATCCCAACTTTTTTAGTGTTTGGAAGGACCTTTTTTAACAACTCGACTTGTTTGTTGATTGGTGACATGTCGCTTGTCCCTGTCACATTTCCTCCAACATTGTCCATAGACTTAACCAATTTAGCTGAAACTGGATCTGTAACAGCTGTAAAGAGAATTGGCTTGTCCTTTGTCAAACTACTCAAAGACTGGGCTGCTGGGGTTGCGATAGCCAACATGACATCATTATCTTCAATAAGCGACTGAGAAATCGTCTGCAAGTTAGACTGATCTCCTTGTGCATTCTGATAATCGATTTTGATGTTCTTACCGTCGACATAACCTTCCTCTTTGAGTTCTTCAATAAACCCTTTACGTGTCGCTGACAAGGAAGGATGTTCCACATATTGGAGCACACCGACGTGAACCAAATCTTTATTAGAAGCATTGGAACATGCTACCAAGAGGACAGCTGTAATGACAGCCATCATACTGACCAAGAATTTCTTCATCTTGTATACCTCTATTTTTTATTCTATCTATTTCCAATTTTCTGTCATCTTTTTTCCGAGACGATAGAGTCAAATGAAAATTAAAAATAGACCACGGTATGAAAAAAACCAGTTAGGACAGGCCCAACTGGTTTTATGCATCTTGACTAGCACAGGCTAGCTTATGTCACCGGTTAGACCTATTCATCTAATCGGCTAATCCATCACAAAATGCTTTAGCTTCATAGATACAAACTGACTGACGCTTGTATCCTGAAACACAAACGTCCTATCTAAAGAAACTAAAGTAATAAAAAGCTTTAAGATTTCCCAAATGGGTCGCTTTGTTAAGCATGTGATGCCTCCGTAGTTATGATAGTTTTAAGTTTACACTATTTAGACAATTCTGTCAAATTGGAATTTACTCTCTTTTCTCTCAATTTATCATTGTCACTGCAAAAGAAAAATCTCTTCCTGCTCTTGCAAGAAAAGATTTTTTAGATTAAGCATCTTGTTCGGTTGTTAAGATAGCGAGTGTTTCAATCAAGTTATCGGCATTAACTTCAATAGTATCACCAGTTGCCTTGATTTTAACTTCGACAATACCCTCGCTGGCTTTTTTACCAACTGTCACACGGATTGGAAGTCCGATAAGGTCACTGTCTGAGAATTTAGAACCAACACGCTCATTACGATCATCTGTCAAGACATCATAACCTTCAGCCATAAGAGCAGCTTCCAAACGTTCTGTCAAAGCATTGGCTTCCTCATCCTTAGTGTTAACTGTAATCAAGTGAACATCATATGGAGCCAATTCTTTAGGGAAGTTAATTCCCCATGCATAGCGGTATTGACCTTTTGGTGTCTTGTTAACAAAGAGACGTGCATGTTGTTCGATCACAGCTGACAAGATACGGCTAACACCGATACCGTAACATCCCATAATGATTGGAACAGCACGGCCATTTTCATCAAGAACATTAGCACCCATACTTTCAGAGTAACGTGTACCAAGTTTAAAGATATGACCAATCTCGATACCACGCGCAAACTGAAGGACACCTTGACCATCTGGTGAAATTTCACCCTCTTTAACTTCACGAATATCCACGTATTCTGCCTTGAAGTCGCGCTCTGGGTTAACCCCTGTCAAGTGGTAACCATCTTCATTGGCTCCAACGACCGCATTAGCCACATCTTGAACCTTACGGTCCGCAACGATACGAACATTCTCAGGAAGGTTAACTGGACCAAGAGAACCGAAGTTAGCGCCAAAGACTTGACGTGCTTCATCTTCTGTAGCTGGTTCAAGGAAATCAGCAGCAAGGTAGTTTTTCAACTTCACATCGTTAACCTGATCATTACCGACAAGAAGAGCCACCACTGGTTCATCATCAGCAATGAAAAGCAAAGTCTTGACGGTTTGTTCTTCTGGAACATTCAAGAAAGCAGCAACTTCATCAATTGACTTGCAATCTGGTGTTTCAACACGAGTCACTTCTTCTTGAGTCACAACCTTAGTCGCTGGTGTGTAGGCATTTGTTGCCATCTCAAGGTTAGCTGCATAGCTTGACTCTGTAGAGTAGGCAATTGTGTCTTCACCAGATACCAACCATGATGTCAATTCTTTCTTGATTTCTTCCATGACATCTTCTGGAATCTCATCCAATGAAGCAATTGACTTGTCAAGAACTACCCAACGGTTGAGATCTGTACGCTCAGGAGTAACCGCCATAAATTCTTGAGAATCCTTACCACCCATGGCACCACCATCACCGATGATACCCTTAAATTCAAGGCCAGCACGTGTAAAGATAGCCTCATAAGCTTTACGGTAGTCTTCATAAGTGACATCCAAATCTTCATAGTTTTGGTGGAAACTATAAGCATCCTTCATGATAAATTCACGTGTACGAAGAAGACCGTTACGAGGACGTTTTTCATCACGGTATTTTGATTGGATTTGGTAGAGATTAAGTGGCAATTGTTTGTATGATTTAACCGCATCACGAACCAAGGCTGTAAACGTTTCTTCGTGAGTTGGACCGAGGATAAAGTCAGATTTATCACGGTTTTTAAGTTTATAAAGGTCTTCACCGTAAGTTTCATAACGGCCTGACTCACGCCACAAATCTGCTGTCAAAAGCGCTGGCGCCAACATTTCAACCGCACCGATTTTTTCAAACTCCTCACGCATGATGGTTTTGAATTTCTCGATAGCACGATTTGCCAATGGCATATAAGCATAGATACCAGCAGAAACCTGACGCACGTAACCCGCACGTACCATAAGGGCATGACTGATAACTTGAGCATCACTTGGCATTTCACGAAGTGTTGGAATCAACATTTTACTTTGTTTCATCATTTACATACTAAGGAGGCTGGCCCTTGGGTCAAGTCCCTTAGACTTCCTTTCGTTTCTTTGTTTCTAATTAAAAGAAAGCACGCATAATATCATTCCAAGTGACTGCAATCATAAGAACAACCATGATGGCAACACCTGCAAGTGTAATATAGCTTTCAATTTCTTGATTAAGTGGTTTACGACGAATGGCTTCAATAATATTCATAACAATTTTTCCACCGTCAAGGGCTGGAATTGGGATAAGATTGAAAATTCCCAGGTTAATTGAGAGCATCCCCATAAGGTTAAGAATGGAAATCAAGCCATTTTCTGAAGCCTGGGCAGACATCTGGAACATAGCAACCGGTCCACCAAGTTTATTCAAACTAAAGTTGGTGATAAGTCCCTTAAGTGCTACGAGAATTTTGAAGGCCCCTTCCCAAGCCATTTGGAAACCACCAAAAATCTTATCTTTAAGACCTGTTTTTAAAGCAGGAGAAACACCCAAAAAGTAGCTACCTTGGTTCTCCTGAGGTTTAACAGAGATTGTTTCTTCCTGACCGTTACTTCTCTTAACTGTCACAGAAAGGCTGTCACCTTTGGAGAATTTCTGGGTATTCTCTGTCAATGCTTCCTTCAAGCTGTCCCAATCAGTAACCTTGTCCTTATTGATAGCCTCGATAGCATCACCATTTTTCAAGCCTGCCACCTGAGCAGCGCCTCCATCGGCTACCTGGATACGGTTGGTCGATGTATCTTGAACGCCACCCTGAACAAAGGCTAAGATAATAAAGACAAGCACCCCAAGAATGAAGTTATTCATAGGACCAGCAAAGTTGGTAATTAAACGTCCCCAAATGCTTGCATTTTGATATTGGACATCCTTAGGAGCGATACGAAGTTCTGTACCATCCTCCTCAACGATAGTGGCATCATGATCAACCTCATAGGTCTTGGTCTCATCTAGGACTAGACCTGTAATGGTTAACTTATCCTCCAAATCATAGGCAGTGACGTTCATAGGCAAAGCCGTCTGGTCAACCTGGCGATCCGAAAGGTTGATACGTCTTACCTTACCATCTGATCCAATCGTTAGACTGGCAGGGCTACCTGTTTTAATCTCAGTTGTATCTTCACCCCAACCAGCCATACGGACATAACCACCCAAAGGGAGGATACGGATAGTATAAACGGTACCATCCTTACCTGTATGTGCAAAAATTTTCGGTCCCATACCAATGGCAAATTCACGAACCAAAATTCCTGAGCGTTTGGCAAAAAAGAAATGACCAAACTCATGGAAGACGACAATCACACAGAAAATCAGTAAAAAGGTAATAATAGCTTTCATCTAGACACCTCCACTCTTAAAAAAGTCCTAGGAAGTGCATGATTGGGAAAACGAAGATCCAGCTATCGCAACGGTCCAAAACACCACCGTGTCCAGGAATGAGATTGCCTGAGTCTTTAACGCCAAAGTGACGTTTAATAGCTGATTCAACCAAATCACCAAATTGACCAAAGATACTAAAGAGAATCGTACAGATAAGCAACCAGAAGAAGTTATGAGGGGCATAAACGCCGTGGTTAATCAAACCAAAGATAAGAGCCACAATGATTGCGGATAAGATACCACCGACACTACCCTCAATAGTCTTATTTGGTGATACTTTTGGCAATAGCTTATTCTGACCAAATTGACGACCAAAAAGGTAAGCTCCAATATCTGTTGCCCAAACAATAAAAAGGGCAAAGAGAACTTTTTCCCAACTATCCAAACGTGCCGCAATGAGATTTTGGAAACCAAAACCAACATAAAAGGCAGATGCGATTGGATAAGCTGCATCATCAAAAGAATAGTGGTCGCTATTAAGGACAGTCCCTGCTAGAATCAAAAATGAAATAACAGCAAAACCTGTCACACTAGCATTTGTTGGAAGACTGATAAAATACTGATCAATCGGCACAGCCAAGATAAAGGCTGCCACCATTGATAAAATACCCTCGATAGAGAAAATCTCCAAGTGCTTCATGCGAAGCATCTCAGACACTGCAACCATGGCCATGGCTCCAACCAAAAGTTGGAAAGGAAGACCACCGATAAAGAGCAATGGGAGGAAAATGACTGCTGCCACACCCCCACCAATTAAACGTTCTTGCATGAGAGGTCCTTTCTAGACACCACCGAAGCGACGGTGACGTTTATTGTAGTCAGAGATGGCTTGACGTAGCCCTTGCTGGTCAAAATCTGGCCAGAAAACATCTGTGAAGTAAAACTCACTGTAGGCAGATTGCCAAGGCAAGAAGTTACTAAGACGAAGCTCGCCACTCGTACGGATAATCAAATCCGGATCACGGTAGAGGTAAGGCAATTTATCTGTCATCAAATGCTTAGCAATGAGATCTTCATCAATAGCTTCAGGACTGAGTTTGCCTGCTTCAACCTCTTTAGCAATCGCTTGAACTGCAGATACAATCTCCGCACGACCACCATAGTTCAGTGCAAAGTTGAGAACCAAACCGGAATTATGTTTTGTCTGCTCAACTGCCTTTTCAAGAGCATCTAAGGTTTCCTTAGGCAGACGACTGTTATCTCCGATTGTCAAAATACGAACATTGTTTTTGTCTAATTCTGGTACATACTTGTTAAAGAATTCAACTGGCAAATTCATGATGAATTTCACTTCATCTTGTGGGCGTGACCAGTTTTCAGTTGAGAAGGCATACACTGTCAATACCTTAACTCCAAGTTGTGACGCTTCGATAGTTACCTTTTGCAAGGCGTCCATCCCAGCCTTATGCCCCATCACACGTGGTTGTAGACGCTTTTTAGCCCAACGGCCATTTCCATCCATAATAATACCGATATGGTTGGGAATATTGTCTAGAACCTCTTGATGAGATTTTTTTCTAAATTTAAACATGGAATATCCTCTAAATATAGTTTACCCTTTATTTTACCACATTTTCAGGGGTTCTGAACAGCTTTTAATACCGATAAGATTAGAAAACGCAAAAAGACCAGGATTTAACCTAGTCTCAAATACACATCTTAGTTTTCATCAGCAGACTCAATTGCTGAATCTTCTTCGATAATTGTCTTTTTAGTTGTTTCTGCTGCCTCTGTAGTTGGTGCTGGTGTGATTACTTTCATGATTGAACGACTCAAATCAAAGGTCAAGAAGACACCTTCTGCATCCAAAACGATACGGTTATTCTCTTTGTCAATCTCATCAACAATAGCAATCAAACCACCGATTGTTTCAACTTCAGCACCTTTAGCAAGGCCTGCAAAACGATCTTCCTGTGCCTTTGCTTGGCGACGACGGCTGAAAGCTACATAAGCAACAATTGCGACCACATAAATGGCCAAAACTAGCATCATATTCATATTTCGTATTCCTCCAATAATTCACTTGGCTACTACTATATCAGATTAAGCCAGGACAAGCAAGACAAATCCTTAGGCAGACCACATAAAAACACTTTCCGTCATGAGGAAAGTGTTGAATGAGATTACATATCTGCTACGTTGTGATATACCTTTTGAACATCATCGTCTGCTTCAAGCGCATCAATAAGTCCTTCGAAAACTTCAAGGTCTTCACCTTCAAGAGTAACCTCAGTTTGTGGAATCATTTCAAGTTCAGTCACTTGGAACTCTTCTTGTCCGTTAGCACGGAGAGCTTCCAAAGCTTTGTGAAGATCTGTTGGCTCAGTATAAACAGTGATAGTACCATCTTCTGCTTCTACATCTTCAACTTCTACATCTGCTTCAAGCAATTGTTCAAAGATAGCATCTGCATCTTCACCTGCAAATACGATAACACCTTTTTTATCAAACATGTATGAAACAGAACCTGAAGCACCCATGTTACCACCGTTTTTACCAAAGGCAGTACGTACGTTAGCAGCTGTACGATTAACGTTTGAAGTCAAAGTATCTACGATGATCATAGAACCATTTGGTCCAAAACCTTCATAACGTCCTTCAACGAAAGTTTCATCAGTGTTACCTTTAGCCTTATCAATGGCCTTATCAATAACGTGTTTTGGCACTTGCGCTTGTTTAGCACGCTCCAAAACGAATTTCAAAGCTGAGTTTGATTCTGGATCTGGTTCACCTTGTTTAGCAGCTACATAGATCTCAACACCAAACTTAGCGTAAACCTTAGAGTTTGCACCATCTTTAGCAGTTTTCTTAGCAACGATATTAGCCCATTTACGTCCCATGGGATTCACCTCTTCTAAGAGATTTGTATCTCTGATTTGTTTTTTCTTTTTTGAAAATAGCAGAACTTGCTAAATTCACAATCCCTTACATTATAGCACTTTGACTGCCGTTAGTAAAATTGAAATAAATCCTAAGCATTTATCATATGAAACATTTACTCAGTACCCTCTCCCAAACGAATAATCTTATCAAAATATGATTCATTTTCCTTTATAAGATGGTGGGTAACCGTGATATAAGTGATATTAGGATCACTTAATAAAAGGTGCTCAATACGAGTAGCATTATTATGGTCAAGATTTGCAGTGGCTTCATCAAAAATCACAACAGAACTTCCTTTTAAAAACGCTCTTATCAGGCCTATTCTTTGTTTTTGACCCTCCGAAAAGCTACCGTCGCTTACTTGCTCATCTATACGGTTTAAAAAAGATAAAAGATTAACTCTTTCAAGAACTTTCTTGATTTGTGTATCAGTAATAGCTTCATTCCAAAGGGTTAAATTGTTCCTCAAGGTATCATTATAGATATGAGTTTGACTCCCAACATAGGCACATTCAGACACGATTGAGTTCTCATCAATCTCTTTTGACTCCAATTTTCCAAACAAGATTTTTCCCTCGTAATCTTTAAGATTGCCTAGGAATATATTAAGCAGGGTTGACTTCCCACTACCTGAGCATCCAGTAATAGCATACTTGCCTCCTTTTTTAAAGGTTTGGGTGAATCCCTCAAAAATAGCCTTCTCTCCAAAATGATAACTTACATTCTCAAAGCGAACATCCTGAATAGTCGCTATGCAAGTCTTTGGACCCTCTGGAAAATCGTGAAATTTTCTTAAGATAGGATCGACAGACTTAATGGTCACTTGCAGCTGATTAATAGTGGATAGAGAGTTAAAAATATTACCTGATATCTGTCCTACCGAGGCAATGGTTCCAACAGTAATATTTCCAAAAATAATTAACAAACCAGTTAGAAGAAGTATCAACATCTGGGCGATAACTGAAAATAAAGCCATCAGCGTCTCAGTGCTAGTCTTTCTTTTTGTAAAAATAATTTTTTGTACAATATATTTCTCAACAATCGACCTCACTTGTCCAAGAAATATCTGTTTACGACTAGCATAATAAACATCCGCATATCCATATAACTGATCGCTTATTCCAGAAACAAGCTCCTCATTCGCTTTGGAAAATATCTCCATTGATTTCTGCATTTTATTGGTAAATGGTTTGGGAAGATAAGTCAAACACAAAGTTAAAAAAATGGCTAGCAGAACAATCCTTACATCATAACTTAATAAGGCGATAATTGAAAACAAAGTGGTGAATACTGTTGAACAAAGAGTATAAATACTTGTAAAACCATTTGATTCAATCAATTGGATATCATTATTTAATACTGAGAGATGCTCTCCAATATCACTCTTTCTGAATTCACTAAAAGAATGGTGAATAATTTTACTAAGATAAGACTGACGAATAGACAAAGTCATTTTTTGGATTAATTTTGTTTGATGTACAGCAATAATATAATTCAAAACTAAATAAATAACGTAAAGCCCCACCTCTAGGCCTAATAGAGCTAAAAAGGATTGGATTCGCTTCGATACTAGCTGATTAGTCATTAAAGACAAGGTTACCGAGGCACTTACAAAAATAGCAGCATTCAGTGCTAACAGTAAGATATGAACTAAATTGTCATACTTGTATTTAAGAATATAGGTTCTCATAGATTTCCTCA
>OLYA01000182.1_pt1 | contig 43112 bp, 30 predicted proteins | sample 1674361 | NCBI WGS metagenome assembly OLYA01 (sample SAMEA103958165, study PRJEB25191) | human gut metagenome | biome: human-associated habitat [ENVO:00009003]; feature: intestine environment [ENVO:2100002]; material: feces | place: Germany | collected 2013/2015
CCCCGAGATCTCCGACTTCGAATTCGACACGATGATGCGCGAATTGCAGGATCTGGAACGGGCGCACCCCGAACTGTCCGACCCCAATTCGCCCTCGGTGCGTGTCGGAAGCGACATCACGTCGGAGTTCCGGAGCGTAAAGCACCGGTTCCCGATGCTTTCGCTCGGCAACACCTATTCGCTCGACGAACTGCATGAATTCATCGCCCGCATCGAAAAGGAGGCCGGGCCGACGGAGTTCGTCTGCGAACTGAAATTCGACGGCACGGCCATATCGCTCACCTACGAGGACGGGCGGCTGCTGCGTGCCGTGACGCGCGGCGACGGCACGCAGGGCGACGACGTGACGGCCAACGTACGTACGGTGCGCACGGTTCCCCTGCGCCTGAGGGGCGACGACTGGCCGCCCTACTTCGAAATACGGGGCGAGATCCTGATGCCCTACGCCTCGTTCGACAAAATCAACGCCGAGCGCGAGGCGGCCGGGGAGACGCTCTTCGCAAACCCGCGCAACGCCGCGGCGGGGACGCTCAAGCAGCAGGCGTCGTCGGTGGTCGCACGCCGCGGCCTGGACTGCACGCTCTACCAGTTGGCGGGCGACGACCTGCCCTTCACGAACCACTGGGAAAGCCTGCAGAAAGCCCGCGAGTGGGGATTCAAAGTCTCGGACGCGGCGCGCATATGCCGCACTGCGGAGCAGATCGACGCCTACATCGCCCACTGGGACGAGGGGCGCCATGCCCTGCCCTTCCCGACCGACGGCGTGGTGATCAAGGTCAACGACTTCGCCGTAAGGCGGCAGCTGGGATTCACGGCCAAGGCCCCGAAATGGGCCGTGGCCTACAAGTTCAAGGCCGAGCAGGCGCTCACGCGGCTGGACAGCGTGTCGTTCCAGGTAGGACGCACGGGAGCCATAACGCCTGTGGCGAACCTCGAACCGGTGCTGCTGGCCGGGACGACCGTGCGGCGTGCGACGCTGCACAACGCCGAGCAGATGGCCCTGCTGGACATCCGCCCGGGCGACATGGTATACGTCGAGAAGGGCGGCGAGATCATCCCCAAGATCACGGGGGTAGACCTCTCGCAGCGGCCTGCGGACAGCAAACCGTTCGAATACATCACCGTATGCCCCGAATGCGGCACGCCGCTGGTGCGCTACGAGGGCGAGGCGAAGCACTACTGCCCCAACCAGGGGGGATGCCCGCCGCAGATCGTCGGGCGCATCATCCATTTCATCCGCCGCAAAGCGATGGACATCGAGGGGCTGGGCGAGGAGACCGTGGAACTGCTCTATGAGAACGGGCTGGTGCACGACGTGGCCGACCTCTACGACCTGAAGGCCGGACAGCTGGCGGAATTGCCGCGGCTGGGCGAAAAGTCGGCCGACAACATCATACGCAGCATCCGCGGATCGGTCGAGGTGCCGTTCCGCCGCGTGCTGTTCGGACTCGGCATCCGCTTCGTGGGCGAAACGACGGCCAAATACCTGGCTGAGCATTTCCGCTCGCTCGACGCCGTGATGCGGGCCACGCGCGAGGAGCTGACCCAGGCCGACGAGGTGGGCGGGCGCATCGCCGACGCGATCATCGAATATTTCGCCGACGAGCAGAACCACGCCATCATCCGCCGCCTGCGTGCCGCGGGGCTGAAGTTCGAGGAGGAGGCGCGGGAGCTGGCGTCGGAGTCGCTCGCAGGCCGCAGTTTCGTGGTGTCGGGCAAGTTCTCGCGCAGCCGCGACGAAATGAAGGAGCTGATCGAAATGCACGGGGGCAGGAACCTCGCGGCCGTATCGGCCAACGTCGATTACATCGTGGCGGGCGACAACATGGGCCCGGCGAAGCTCAGGAAAGCCGAGAAGCTGGGCGTGAAGATCATCTCCGAAGAGGAGTTCATCGCCATGGTCGGCGGACAGGAAGCCCCGGCGGCAAACGGGACAGAAGCCGACGGCGCAACAACGGCAAATAACGGCGGCAGGAACAATGGCGCCCCGGCCGCGGCGAGAAAGGCCGGGCCGGAAGGCGACGGAGCAATGCCCCATAGCGCCGGACGTAAAACCCCGGAGCCGGCAGCGACAGCCGATGATGCGGGTGCGCCGGGAAAAGGCACGGTGGACAAGCCTGAAAAAGACACCGCGGGAAAGCCGGGGGAAGACACGGCCGACAAGCCTGAAAAAGACGCCGCGGGAAAGCCGGGGGAAGACACGGCGGACAAGCCTGAAAAAGACGCCGCGGGAAAGCCGGGGAAAGGCGCGGCCGACAAGCCTGAAAAAGACGCCGCGGGAAAGCCGGGGAAAAGCGAGCCGGAGACAGCGGGCCGGGGAAAACAGGTGAAACCCTCCGGGAAGAAGGGGGCGGAAGCGGCCGCGACGGAAGGCGGGGACGGCGAACCCGTCCAACAAGGCGAGTTGTTCTGAGCCCCGCGGAAAAGGAATACGCATAAAAAACTACATAATGCCAAACAGAATCATATGATACGACACAAACTCTGCGGCGTGGGGGCCGCCATGACAACCCCCTTTACACCCGAAGGAAAAGTTGACTATCAGGCGCTGGCACGCATGATCGACTATGTGATCGAAGGCGGCGTGGACTACATCGTGGCGCTGGGCACCACGGCCGAGACGCCGACGCTCTACATGCCCGAGCGCGCCGTGATAGCCATGTTCATCACCAACCACATCGCGGGGCGCGTACCGCTGGTGATGGGCTGCGGCGGCAACTCGACGTCGGAGGTACTGGATCAGCTGCGCGAATTCGACCTGCGGGGCGCCGACGCCATCCTGAGCGTTACGCCCTACTACAACAAGCCCTCGCAGGAGGGGCTCTACCAGCATTTCCGCACCGTATCGGAGCACTCGCCGCTGCCGGTGATCCTCTACAACATCCCGGGACGCTCGGGCGTCAACATGACGGCCGAGACGACGCTGCGACTGGCTCGCGGGATGAAGAACGTGATCGGCATCAAGGAGGCATCGGGCGACATCGAACAGATGCAGCACATCCTCGACCGGCGCCCCGAAGGGTTCATCGTGCTGTCGGGCGACGACGGCATGACGCTCGAGCTGATGCGCCGCGGCGGCGACGGCGTGATCTCGGTGGCCGCGAACGCTTTTCCCAAGCGGTTCATGGAGTGTGTGAACTACGCCAAGGCCGGGGAGTTCGACCGTGCGGAAAAGGCATACGAATGCCTCGACGAAGCGGTGCACGCCCTGTTCGAAGAGGGCAACCCCGTGGGGGTGAAGTGCGCACTGGCCGAAATGGGCATAATCGGCCCGACGATGCGGCTGCCGCTCGTCGAAGGTTCGGAGGCGCTGCGCGAAAAGTTCCGCAAACTGATCGCGGAATACGATTTGCGCTGATTTGAGCGTTAGTGCCTAAAATACGGACAAAACACGGATATGAAAAATTTACTGCTGACATTGCTCCTGCTCCCGGCGCTGGCCGCGGCGAAAGTCCCCGTCGAGGAGGACATCGTCGCCAAGACGTCCGACCCCGATTCGCCGTTCTACTACACATCGCTGATGATGCGCTACAACGCGGGCGACGAGACGCTCACCGACGAGGATTACCACTACCTCTACTACGGCTACGCCCACCAGGAGAGCTACAAACCGATGGAGGCGAACCCCGACCTGGACAAGCTGCTGATGCTGGCATCGGGGCTCGACCCCGACAACCCGCTGGCCGAAACGCTCGACGCGATGCTCTACGTGGGCGAAGATGCGCTCGCCCGCGACCCGTTCAGCCCCAAGATCCTGAACCTGATGGCCTATGCCCACGGGGCGCTGGGCAACAAGCTGCAGGAGAAGATGTATTACAACAAGGTGAAGGGGGTGCTCCGCGCGATCGAGGATTCGGGGGATGCCCTCACGCAGAAGACCCCGCGCCATATCCTGATGTTCGACCATGCGCTCGACGTGATGGCATCGGAGGGTTACACCTACGGCAAGAGCCGCATCATCAGCCGTACGGTGGAATTCATCCCCTTCACGGCGCCCCGGATGGTCGGCGACAAGAAACGCAAAGGGCTCTATTACGACTTCGGCCGCGTATACTGGAACAAGCCCGAAGGATATACCTATAAACGTGACCGCACATGGCAATTCAACAACCTAAAACCCCGTACCTACAAATAATCCGGCGCACGCTGTGGCTGCTGCTGGCAGTGGCGCTGCTCGCCGGGTGCGAAAAAACAGAGGAACGCGCAGGGCTGACCACGACGCAGGACGAAGTGGTATTGCGCAGCACGGCGGGTTCGGAGGCGGCATTCACGGTGTCGTCGACCGAAGCGTGGTCGCTCACCACCACGGGAAGCGGCTTCGACGTCTCCCCTACCCAAGGCGGCCGCGGGGAGACGACGGTAACGGTGAGGGCGCAGGACGACAATACGACGACCCGGCGAAAGGCGCTGGGCAGCATGGTGCTGCGCCTGTCGTCGGGAAGGGCCGAGGCCACGATCTCGGTGGTGCAGAGCCCGACCGTCGCACCCCAGACGGTCGTCATGTACCTGCCGTGGTCGGGGAACCTGTACACGCATTTCCTCCAGAACATCGAGGACGTGAAGAAAGCCGTGGCAGGAAACATCCTGCATGACAGCCGCCTGCTGCTGTTCCTACAAACGAGCACGACGAAAGGTACGCTCAGTGAGCTGTACTACGACAACGGAGAGTGCCGCGAAACGGAACTGCGCACGTACGAAGACCTCAACGTGACGCAGGCCGAGACCATCACCAGGATTTTCGACTACATCAAGCAGACCGCACCCGCCGAACGCTATGGCATCACGATCGGGTCGCACGGCATGGCGTGGATCCCCGCATCGGGCTCGGGCCGGAGCGCTGCCGACGCGAAGGCCGGCACGGAACCGACGGCGACAACCGTCCCCGAGAAATGGCACTGGGAATACGTTTCGCCCGACGGGCAGTTCACCCGCTGGTTCGGCGACGGCGGTTCGCGGTGTACCAACACGACGACCTTCGCCGAGGCGATAACGGCCGCAGGAATCCGGTTCGAATACATCCTCTTCGACGACTGTTTCATGTCGTCGATCGAGGTGGCGTACGACCTGCGCAAAATCACCAGGCACCTGATCGCCTCGCCCTGCGAGGTGATGGCCTACGGTTATCCTTACGACCTGGTGATGCCCTACCTGTTCACCGACGGCGGCACGGGATACGACCTGTACGGCGTATGCCGGAGTTTCTACGAATTCTACGAGCAATACGAGGCCCCGAACTATAACTGCGGGGCGATCGCCGTGACGGTATGCGACCAGGTGGATAAGATGGCAGAAGTCATGCGCCTCATCAACAATGCATCGCCCGCGTACATCCCCGACCCGGAGAAACCGTTGCAGCAATACGAGTACCTCTATGCCCCGACGCGGTTCTACGACCTGGCGGATTACGTCTACCAACTGTGCGACGACACCGCCCTGCTAAAGGAATTCGACGAACAGCTCGCACGCACCGTCCCCGAACGCTACCGGCTGCATACGGAGTATTTCTATTCGGGCGGCAAGAGGCCGATCACGACCTATTCGGGCATTTCGACCAGCGCGCCGAGCACGAGCGGGATCGTGGTGAACAACATCCAAAACACGGGCTGGTACAAGGCGACCCACTGACAAGGCGGGCAGGCAGCATTTGCCCGGCAGCATGGCGGCCTGAAGACAGCAGCCGGGAGACAGCAGCCGGAAGACAGCAGCCGGGGGGAGATAGCAGCCGGGAGATAGCAGCCGGGAGACAGCGGCCTGGAGACAGCGGCCGACGGGTGCAGCTGGCATAGCGGCAACAGGTACGGCGGCAACAGGTACGGCGGCAACAGGTACGGCGGCAACAGGCACGGCGGCAACAGGCACGGCCCGTCACCATACGCTCCCGCCGCGCGGGTGCCGTGGTTTTCCGGGCGCACCGGAATCGCCGCCATACCACAGGAATGCGGGGACATCCCGCAACCACCCGGATATGCCGGGATTATCGCTGTTAAAACAGAAGGAGGCTCCCTCGACAGGAGCCTCCTTCTGATTGTACCCTTATCCCTCCGGACAAAGACCGGATGCAGGGACTTATTCGTACTGGCCGGACTTGAGCCGTTCGACCTCCTCGCGGGAGAGGAAACGCCAAGCTCCGCGCTTGAGGTTCTTCTTGGTCAGGCCGGCATAGTAGACACGGTCGAGCTTGGTGACCGTGTAACCCAGGAATTCGAAAATACGGCGCACGATACGGTTGCGGCCGGAGTGTATCTCGATGCCGATCTCCTGTTTGTTCTCCTTGACATAGGAAATTTCGTCGGCGAAGATTTCGCCGTCTTCGAGCGTGATGCCCTCGGCGATGCGATCCATATCGGCACGCGCCAGGGGCTTGTCGAGCGTCACCTGGTAGATTTTCTTTTTCAGGTACGAGGGGTGCGTGAGCTGCTTCGTAAGGTCGCCGTCGTTGGTGAAAAGCAGCAACCCGAGGCTGTTCTTGTCCAGACGGCCTACGGGGTAGATGCGCTCCGTGCAGGCACCTTCGACCAGATCCATGACGGTCTTGCCGGCATGGGGGTCGTCGAGCGATGTGACATAACCCTTGGGCTTGTTGAGCACGAGGTAGACCTTCTTCTCGCCCTGCACGCGGCTGTCGTTGAATTTCACCTCGTCAGTAGGAAGCACCTTGGTGCCCAGCTGGGTGACGATCTGGCCGTTGACCGTGACCAGGCCCGCGGTGATGAAATCGTCGGCCTCGCGGCGCGAGCAGAGGCCCGACTGCGCGAGAAAACGGTTCAGGCGCATTTCGCCGACCTGCTTTTCGGGCGTGAATTTCGGGTAGGAAGCCGGTTTGTCGTCGTGCTTCCTCGGCCCCGGCTTATAGGGTTTGTCGCCGAATTTACGGTCGCCGTATTTCTTATCCCCGAACTTGCGTTCACCGTAGGCGGGCTTGTCGCCATACTGGCGGCGCGGTTTGTCGCCGTCGCGGTTTTCGTAACGGGGTTTATCGCCGAAACTACGTTCGCCGTAAGCAGGCTTGTCGCCGTACTGGCGGCGCGGTTTGTCGCCGTCGCGGTGCTCATAGCGGGGTTTGTCGCCGTACTTGTGCTCGCCATAGGCGGGCTTGTCACCGTACTGGCGGCGCGGTTTGTCGCCGTCGCGGTGCTCGTAACGGGGTTTATCGCCGGACTTACGCTCGCCGTAAGCCGGTTTGTCGCCGAACTGGCGGCGCGGTTTGTCGAATGCAGGGCGGTTGTCCGCCGTGAAATGGGGATTGTAGGAGGCCCGCTCACGGGGCCCCTCGCTGGACGGTTGCTCCGAATCGGCAGCATCACGCTGTAAACGCGGGCGACGCTCGACACGCTCCGCCGTAGCAGTCACGGTACGCTGGCGCTTGTCGCGTCCGAAACGCGAAAGTACCGTGGTCGAGTCGTTTTTGTTGTCTTTCATACGTATTTGAATGAGTTTGTGGGGCAAAGGTAATCCATTTTTCCGGATTACGGCATATTGCAGACCCGATTTGGCGATAAAAGACAGGGGCCGTTACAAATTCGCCGCTTTTGCCTTATCTTTGCACCCGTAAACGACGTCCGGCAGGGGTTGCCGGACATCCCCGCCCCGCACCTATGAACATGAACCGCGAAATACTGCGCATCGCGCTCCCGAATATCGTTTCGAACATCACCGTGCCGCTGATGGGAATCGTGTCGACGGCCATCGCCGGGCACTGGGGCGCGGATTCGGCGGCGACGATCGGCGCACTGGCCATCGGGGTGTCGATCTTCAACTTCATCTACTGGAACTGCTCGTTCGTGCGCATGGGAACCAGCGGACTCACGGCACAGGCGTTCGGCGCAGGGAATTTCCACGAATGCACCAACATGCTCGTAAGGGCGATGGTCGTGGCGGCAGGCATGGGATTGCTGATGCTCGCCCTGCAATACCCGCTGGGCGAGCTGGCCCTGTGGGGACTGAACGGCAACGAAATGACGCGCGAATATTTCTACGCCCGCATCTGGGCCGTACCGGCGGGCATCCTCCTGTTCGGGTTCAACGGCTGGTTCACGGGTATGCAGAATGCCATGATACCGATGTTCACGGCTATTTCGGTCAACGCGGTGCATGTCTTGTGCAGCCTTTGGTTCGCCTTCGGCATGGACATGGGGATCGTCGGCATCGCCTACGCCTCGGTGATCGCACAGTGGACGGGCGTGGGGCTTTCGCTGCTGCTGCTCATGCTGCGCTACCGCAAGGTGCTGACGGGCATCGACTGGGCCGAGGTATTCGACATGAAACCGCTCAAAACCTTCTTCATCGTCAACCGCGACATCATGCTGCGTACGCTCTGCATCGTGGCGGTCTACACCTTCTTCACGGGGGCTTCGGCCCGCATGGAAGACCCGGTGCTGCTGGCCGTGAACACCCTGCTGTTGCAGCTCTTCACGCTCTTCTCGTACATGAACGACGGCTTCGCATATGCCGCCGAAGCGCTGACCGGACGGTTCATCGGCGCCCGGGACGTAAGGGCGCTGCGCGACTGCCTGCGGCGCTGCATCGCATGGGGCACGGCCGTGTCGGTACTGTTCGTGGGAATCTACATCGTCTGGTGGCGCGACCTGGTGGGGCTGTTCATCGACGATTCGGCCGCAAACGCCGCGACGATCGTGGAGGTCGCCGGACGGTATATCGTATGGATCATCCTGATCCCCGTAGCCAGCGCCATGCCCTTCATCATGGACGGCATCATGGTGGGCGCCACGCAGACGCGCGTCATGCGCAACTCGATGTTCTGGGCTACGGCAGCCTATTTCGGCATCTTCTACATCGGGCATACGCTCATAGGCAACAACGCCCTGTGGCTCGCCTTCACGCTGTACATGTTCCTGCGCGGCGTGCTGCAATACTTCATGACGCACAGCCTGCGGACAATCTACCGCAAAGCCGGCGCATAAGGAAGAGGCGGTGAATCCCCGGGCAGGGAGAGGCCGGAACGGCCCGGGAGAGGCAACGTCCGGAATCTGGAAGGTTTCCTGCGATAACAGGCCGCATATCCGGGGAAAATCACTAAATTAGCGGAACGGAACCCCCCAAAAACCCGCCATGATCTTATCCGAAAACGCACTCTATATCAAATACATCCGGCTGAAAGAGGCCGGAGATTTGCCGCACGAATACCCCTATACGGTGCCCGCGCTGGCGGGGTTCAGCGGGTTGCGGTTCCGCCGCCCGGTGACGTTCATCGTGGGCGAGAACGGCATGGGCAAATCGACGCTGCTGGAAGCCATCGCCGTAAAAGCGGGATTCAATGCCGAGGGCGGGTCGAAGAACTTTCGGTTCGCAACGCGCGAGACTCATTCCCCGCTATACGGGAACCTCGTGCTCGGACGCGGGTTGCAGCCGCGCGACGGCTATTTCCTGCGTGCCGAGAGTTTCTACAACGTCGCCACCGAGATCGACCAGATAGCCGACGGCATACACCGCTATTACGGCGACAAGTCGCTCCACAGGCAATCGCACGGCGAAAGCTTCCTGAGCCTGCTCGAACACAGGCTCCGCGGAAACGGGCTCTATATCTTCGACGAGCCCGAGGCCGCCCTCTCGCCGTCGCGGCAGATGTATATGCTGTGCCGGATAAAACAACTCGTGGAAAGCGGATCGCAGTTCATCGTCAGCACCCACTCGCCTATCGTCATGGCCTACCCCGGCGCCGACATCTACGAGATCGCGGACAACGGACTGCAACTCACCGAACTGGAGCAGACGCCGCATTACCTGCTGATGAAACGCTTTTGCCTCGACCACGAAGGGATGCTCCGGCAGTTGGGCTTCGACATCCGGAAACCTTGAAGCGCGGGTCGCGCCACAGGCAGAATGCCCGGAGATCGGCACAACAGCACAGGCATTTCGCACGGATGCCGCACAGGATTTGCACGGACGTCTTGCACGGATATTACCCTACAAACACGACGGCACGGACATCACGACAGGCGCATCGGCGCATGAAAAATCCCGGCTCCGAAATGCGGAGCCGGGATTCCTGTAAGCGCAGGGCGGCAGCGCCGCCCCCGCAGGGGATTATTCTTCGCCTTTGGCTTCTTTGAGCAGGGTGTTGTACTTGTTGTACTTGTCCATCATGCCCTCCTCATCGCGCAGGCGGAAGCAGATCGACTTGAGGAAGTCGAGCGTATTGACGTCGTCCTTTTTCAGCTCGTAAGCCTTTTCGAACCAGGGCACGGCATCCATATAGACGGCATTCACCTCCTTCAGGTCGGTATCGTAGGCAGTCTGGCTGCTATACTGCTTCTCGTTCATCACCTTGTTCATCTCGTCGGCCTTGATCGTGTAGAACACGCCCAGGTAATAGTTGCCTTCGAACAGGTCGGGCTTCAGCTCAACGACCTTCTTGAACGATGCGATGCTCTCGTCGTAGTTTTTCAGCGCATAGAAGATACGGCCGCGGCCGAACCAGAGGTCTACGTTCTCGGGGTTGTCGGCAATGGCCGAGTCGATCAGCGTTACCAAGTCGGCAGGGTCGCCCACGCCCTCTTCGGAGGTGTAGAGCTGCATCAGGCCGTCGAGGATACGCTCGTTCTTCGGGAATTTCCCGATACCCGTGATCAGGGCGTCCTTGGCCAGCATGACATTGTCCTGGCTGACGTTCTTCAGGCCGTAGTAGCAGTGGAAGAGGTAGTAGTAGATGTTACCCTCCTCGTCGGTATACCCCAGGTCGATCGCTTTCTTGAGGTACTCGGCACCCTGTCCGAACGACGAGGGGTGCGCCGAACCGTCCACCGTGCGCAGGTAACCGGCATAGTAAAGCAGCGCGGGGTCAGCGGCTGCGCCGTAAGCGGGGCTCGACTGCGCCTGGAAAGCCGTGGCATAGGCGTCGGCGGCGGCTACGTACTCGCCCGTGTCGATGCCCGTATTACCGACCTGCGAACAGAAATCGCTGATCTGCTGCAACCCGTCCTTCGCCTTCGCAGCGCTCTTGGGGTCGATCTCGTAAGCCTTGTTGTAAGCCTCGATGGCCATAGCAGGGGCCTCTTTCAGCACCCAGTCGGTCTGCGTCCAGGTAACTACCTTGCCGTCCTTGATATAGGCGATGAAATAGGGGTATTCCCACGCTTCGTAGGGAACGTTGAGAAGCGTCACCTGCTTGGTGGCCGAAGGTTCGCCCACGGCCAGCTTCAGCATCGCGGCGTCCATGTTGACGAAGAGGCTCTTGGTCGGTTCCACGGCAGCCTCGTACAATGCTTTGCCACGGTTGATCCACGTGGAGGCCTTCGCGTTCTTCTTCGCGTCGGCGATGTCGGCGTCGCTCTTCTCGATCTTGGAGAGGAGCCCGCTCTTGTTGACTTTCTGCGCCTGAACAGCGGGGATTGCCATGAGCAGGGCAGCGAAAGCCGTCAAAAATGTTTTCTTCATAACAAATTTAATTTAAAGTTTTTCAAATTCATTTCATCTATTCCTCCGCCGGCTGTCCTGCATCGGGTGTTGCGTCCCCGGCACCGGTAGCCTCTGCGGACTGTACTTCTTCTTCATCGCCGGCAGCAGGCACGGCCATCACCGAGGCAATGGCATCGCCGTCACGCAGGTTGATGATACGCACGCCCTGCGTAGCACGACCCGCCAGGCGGATCTGCGACACGGCCGTACGTATGGTAAGTCCCGAACGGTTGATAATCATCAGGTCGTTGTCGTCCGTAACGGCCTGTATGGAGATAAGTTTGCCGGTTTTCTCCGTCACGTTGATCGTCTTCACACCCTTACCGCCGCGGTTGGTGATGCGGTACTCGTCGAGGTCGGTACGCTTGCCGTAACCGTTTTCGCTCAGCACCAGTACGTCCTGCGTCGAATCGGGTTCCACACAGATCATGCCGATCACCTCGTCGGACTCCTCGATCGAGATGCCGCGCACACCGGCGCCGACACGCCCGATCGGGCGCACCGTCGACTCGTTGAAGCGGATGGCCTTGCCTTCGCGGGCCGCAATCATCACTTCGGCGTTGCCGCTGGTGAGCTTGGCCTCGATCAGCTGGTCGCCCTCGCGGATGACGATGGCGTTCACACCGTTCTGGCGCGGGCGCGAGTAGGCTTCGAGCTTCGTCTTCTTGATCGTACCGTCCTTGGTACACATGATGATGAAGTTGTTGTTCACATACTCGGCGTCGTTCAGGCGCTTGACGTTGATATAGGCGCGAACCTTGTCGTCGGGTTCGATCTGGATGACGTTCTGGATGGCGCGTCCCTTCGAGGAGCGTGCGCCTTCGGGGATCTCGTAGACCTTGAGCCAGTAGCAGCGCCCCTTCTCGGTGAAGAAGAGCATCGTATTGTGCATCGAAGCCACGTAGATGTGCTCGATGAAGTCCTCGTCGCGCGTAGCACTGCCCTTGGCGCCGACGCCGCCGCGGTTCTGCGTGCGGTATTCGGCCAGCGGGGTGCGCTTGATGTAGCCCATGTGCGAGATGGTGATGACCATGTCGTCGTCGGCATAGAAATCCTCGGGGTTGAACTCCTCGGAGGCATAAACGATCTCCGAACGGCGCTCGTCGCCGTATTTTTCCTTGATTTCGAGCAGCTCGTCCTTGATGATCTGCATTTGCAGGCCGACGTCGGCGAGCACCTCCTTGAGGTGGGCGATGGTTTTGGTCAGCTCGTCGCGCTCGGCGGTGAGCTTGCCGTATTCGAGCCCCGTCAGGGCGCGCAGGCGCATCTCGATGATGGCCGAAGCCTGGAGGTCGCTCAGCTCGAAACGCTCGATCATGGCCTGCTTGGCCAGGTCGGGGGTCTGCGACGAACGGATGATGTGCACGATCTCGTCGATGTTATCCTGCGCGATCAGGAGGCCCAGCACGATGTGCAGCCGCTCCTCGGCCTTGCGCAGGTCGAAGCGCGCACGGCGCACCACCACGTCGTGGCGGTGGTTGACGAAGTGCTTGACCAGGTCGCGCATCGGCAGCAGCTGCGGACGGCCGTTCACCAGCGCGATGTTGTTCACCGCGAACGAAGTCTGGAGCGGAGAGTTCTTGAAAAGCGTATTGAGCACGACGCTCGCCACGGCGTCGTGTTTGAGGATGATGATGATGCGCAGGCCGTTGCGGTCGGACTCGTCGTTGATGTAGGAGATGCCGTCGATCTTCTTTTCGTTGATCATGTCGGCGATCTTCTTGATCATCTCGGCCTTGTTGATCATGTAGGGGATTTCGGTGATGACGATGCACTCGCGGCCGCTGGGGGTATGCTCGATGTCGGTCTTGGCACGCATCATGACGCGGCCGCGGCCCGTAAGCATGGCCTCCCGGACACCCTCGTAGCCGTAGATGATACCGCCCGTGGGGAAATCGGGGCCCTTGATATACTGGAGCATCTCCTCGCCCGTGATTTCGGGGTTGTCGATATAGGCGCAGCAGGCGTCGACCACTTCGCAGAGGTTATGCGGGGCCATGTTGGTGGCCATACCTACGGCGATACCGCTGGCGCCGTTGACGATCAGCAGCGGGATCTTCGTGGGCAGCACCGTGGGTTCGGGGATCGTATCGTCGAAGTTGAGCGTCCAGTCGACGGTCTCCTTGTCGATGTCGGCCATCACCTCGTCGGTGATCTTCTTCATGCGGGCCTCGGTGTAACGCATGGCAGCCGGCGAGTCGCCGTCCATCGAACCGAAGTTACCCTGGCCGTCGACCAGCGGGTAGCGCATCGACCACTCCTGTGCCAGACGCACCATCGCGTCGTAGACCGACAAGTCGCCGTGGGGGTGGAACTTACCGAGCACGTCGCCGACGATACGCGCCGACTTACGGGTCGGTTTGTCGGAGTAGAGGTTGAGCTCCGCGCTCATATCGTAGAGGATACGGCGGTGCACGGGCTTCATGCCGTCGCGCACGTCGGGAAGCGCACGCGACACGATGACCGACATCGAATAGTCGATGTACGCCGACTTCATCTGCTCTTCGATATTGATAGGAATGATACGTCCTGTCAAACCTGCATTCTTTTCTTCTTCAGTTAGCATCTTATCTCTTTAAAATTACAGTCTTTTAACGAACAAAAATACGATTTATTTCCGATCTGAGCAACTTTAAGCCCATAAATATCGCATCCGGGCAGAAGATTTCCGGGACAACGCCCCGTTTTTGCCCCTTTTCCGGCGATCTGACGGCCTCAAAAAAAATTCCCGGCAGACTGACGGCATCCGCTTGCGCGTTCCGGATCGTTTCACTACCTTTGCGGCCTCTATTCCCCGAACATGGCACAGATAAACACACCCAAGGAAGTACTCGCGCTGGCTCAGAAGTCGGCAACGGGCAAAATGCAACTCCCGGCGGGCAAGACCCTTCTGCTGGCATTCCTGGCCGGCGCATACATCGCCATGGGCGGACTCTTCTCGCTGATGGCGGGGTTCGGGTTCCCCGGGGCGGCCGAAGCGCCCGGGTTGCAGCGCCTGCTCTCGGGGCTGGTATTCCCGCTGGGGCTCATCCTGGTGGTATTCGCCGGGGCGGAGCTCTTCACGGGCAACAACGCCGTGCTCGTACCCGGGGCGCTGGGCCGCAGGTACGGATGGGGCAAGGTGCTGCGCAACTGGGGGCTGGTATACGCGGGGAATTTCATCGGGGCGGCCTTCTTCGCCTATTTCCTGGTGGTGCTGCCCGGCGTACTCTCGTCGGAGCTGTGGCGCGAAGCGGCCTGCAACGTGGCGCAGGCCAAGGTTTCGATGCCGTGGCTGACGGTATTCCTGCGCGGCGTGGGCGCCAACTGGCTGGTATGCCTCGCGGTATGGCTCGGGCTGAGTGCCGACGACGCGGCAGGCCGTATGATGGGGTTGTTTTTCCCGGTCATGTGCTTCGTGGTGATCGGTTACGAGCACTGCATCGCCAACATGTTCTTCATCCCGCTGGGGATGATGCTGGGCGCCCCGGTGACGGCGGCGGACATGGTCGCCGCAAACCTGGTTCCCGCCACGCTCGGGAACATCGCGGGCGGCGGCATCTTCGTCGGCGGGCTCTACTGGTACCTCAACCGGAAATAGGGGTCAATCCGCCAGCCTGAGCCACAACCGCCCGTGGCGGAAATCGAAGACCACCCGGAAGGCGGAGAAGAATTTTACGCCGAGGAAACCGTCTCCGGGGAGTTTCATCGGTTTGTCGAGCACCACGACAGGCAGCCCGCAGAAGGGGTAGCGCCCCATGAAAGTGGCTACGGCGGGCATCAGCACCCGCAGGGTCATCCCGCCCGGCGTCCGGCCTTCCACCAGATCGACAGGGGCACGCGACACGAATTTCCCGACCGCAGGCTTGAATGCGAAGAGTGCCAGCAGGTTGGCATTGCCCAGATCGACAACCAGCCGCATCGGCATCGCACGGCTGCGTCCCCGGACATCGGACAAGCGCACCGTATCCGCAACCCAAAACATCCCCGATTGCCCGTCGGCCACCAGTTCGTAGGCCTCCCACCCGTCGCCGGGTTGCGGCAGGCTCCCGGATGAGAGCGGACGGAAAATGCCGCGGCGGACATCGAGCTCGAAAATACCGGGCGCAGCCACGCTGTCGGTCGTGAAGGTATGGAGCGGGTAGAGCAGGTCGCAGGGCTTGCGTCGCCGCAGATCGACGACATAGCTCTCGCACAAACTGCGCGTATCCCCCACCCTGACCCCCGGTGCCAGTTTATAGCGGGCCGAATAGTCCGTGCCGCCGGCCATGCGGAAACGCACGGGGCGTTCGAGTTCGACGGGTTCGAAAAGCCCGGGGTGCGACCAGACCAGCGCGCTGTCGATCAGCGGAAAATAGACGCCCGATTCGAGAAACACCCGCACCGGTATGGAATCCCCTACGAAAGACGCCGCATAGAGCAGATCGCGCTCGGAGGTAAGCTCCCATGCCGTGCCGGAAGGCAGCTGCCCGGGCGTCGGCGAGGGGTCTTCCGGCGCCGCAGCCAGCGTCGCCGCGGGGATGGCGACGGACAACAGCAGCATGATCGGCCGGCGGAACATGGTCAGCGGAAGTCGATGAATTCGTACCCGGCGTAGTTATCCTTCGCAAAGGCCTTGAGCGGCGTTTCGAGGGGCTTGATGCCCAGCACCGAAACCTGCACCTGCTCGCCGTCGTAATCGTAGCGGAGCGACACGGGACGCATCGCGGCGGTATCGACCGTAAGGACGATATTGCCCGCCGAGGAGGTATTCCCCGGCGCAGGGGTCAGACGCACCACGGCATGCCCCTCCTGCTCGCCGACGAGCGAGGCCGCATATTCGCTGCCGAGGAAATCGAAGGCATGGACGGGGTTATTGAGGATATTGCGGCTGTCGGTGTCGACCACGTCGATCGTCACCTCGCGGCGGCGGTTGTCCACCTCGTAGCGCACGGCTCCGTCGCAGTAAACCTCGGCATCGCCCAGCACGAGGTAATAACCTTCCCCCTCGACGGCATAGCGCCCGCGCGTGACGTATTCGTCCGAGCGCACCTCGAACGACACCCCGTAGGCACCCAGTGCCCGGAAGCCGTCACGAACCCCGGCAAGTATCCCGGCGGCACGGTCGGCGGCCGGAGGCAACGGGCTGGCCCCCTGCGTCGCACCGGCAGCAGCGGCCGAAGCCGCGGAACCGGAAGAGAAACCGAAAACGGAACCCGTAGCGGAACCGGAGGAGAAACCCGCCGCGGAACCGGAGGTGGAAGCGGCGTAAATAACGGGCGACCCATGGAAGCCAAAGAGCGCATGGAAGCCCGGGGCGGGATCAGCCTGAAAACCGGAGGCCGAGGCGTCGCGGCGGGCAAAAGCCGAGGCAGAGGCGGGAACCGCCGGGAAATCAGAGGCGGCCGCAAATCCGCAAGCAGCCGGCACATCCGCGGCGACGGGGAGTGCGGCGACGCATTGCATCGCGGAAAGCAGCAACAGGAGGGACAGGAGTCGTTTCATGGCAGCATCAGAATAGGCCCAGCTCCTGCAACTTGGCTTCGAGCGAGGGCATGTCATGGAAAAGGATGTCGCGCGGCTTGGCTCCCTGCTGGCGGCCGACGATGCCGGCACGTTCGAGCTGCATCATGATGCGCCCGGCACGGTTGAAGCCCACCTCGTAGTTGCGCTGGATCATCGAGGTCGAGATATTGCCGCCCGAAACGGCGTCGCGGGCGATCTCGGCGAAGAGCGAATCGTATTTCACGGGGGCGGAGTCCTCGCTGCCCATGCTCCCCGAAGAATCGCCCGTATCGGGCGTATAGTCGGGCAGCGAATAGGCCGAGGTATAGCCCTGCTGCTTCGATATATACTCGACGATGCGTTCGACCTCCTTGGTTTCGACCAGCGCGCACTGGATACGGGTCAGTTCCCCGTCCTTCGAGAAGAGCATGTCGCCGCGGCCGATAAGCTGGTTGGCCCCCGGCTGGTCGATGATCGTACGCGAGTCGATCATCTGCATCACGCGGAAGGCGATACGCGCGGGGAAATTGGCCTTGATACCGCCCGTGATGACCTTCACGTCGGGGCGCTGCGTGGCGATGATCAGGTGGATGCCGACGGCACGCGCCTTCTGCGCGAGGCGCATGACGGGTCCCTCGACCTCGCGGGCGGTCATGATCAGGTCGGCGAACTCGTCGACTACCACGACGATATAGGGCAGGTAGCGGTGCCCGTTGAGCGGGCTGAGCCGCCGGGCGGTGAATTTCTCGTTGTACTCGGCGATGTTGCGCGCCCCGGCTTTCTTGCAGAGTTCCAGGCGGCTGTCCATCTCCGTGCAGAGCGAATTGAGCGTGTAGACCGCCTTCTTGGGGTCGGTGATGATGGCATCGTCCTCGGACTCCATCTTGGCGAGGAAGTGGCGCTCGATCTTGGCATAGAGCGAGAACTCGACCATCTTGGGGTCGATCATCACGAACTTGAGCTGCGCGGGGTGCTTGCGGTAGAGCAGCGAGGTGATGATGGCGTTCAGCCCCACGGACTTACCCTGTCCCGTGGCGCCCGCCACCAGCAGGTGCGGCATCTTGGCCAGGTCGAACACGTAATTCTCGTTCTGGATCGTACGGCCGATCACCACCGGGAGCTCGGCCTTCGACTCCTGGAAACGCAGCGAACGCACGGCGGAGTACATCGACACCACCTGCTTGTCGCGGTTGGGCACCTCGATGCCGATGGTTCCCTTGCCGGGGATAGGGGCGATGATGCGGATACCCAGCGCCTTGAGGCTCTGGGCGATGTCGTTTTCGAGCCCCTGGATCTTCGAGATCTTGACGCCTTGCGCCTGCACGATCTCATAGAGCGTCACGGTGGGGCCGACCGTGGCCTTGATACGCTGGATGGGGATGCCGAAATTGCGGAGCGTATCCTCGATCTTGGTCTTGTTCTCGAAAATCTCCTCGTCGCTCACTTCCGAGTCGGAAACATAGTCTTCGAGCAGCGTCACGGGCGGCTTGTGGTAGTTCACGAGGTCTTTCAGCGGGTCGTAGCTCTCGGTCGGGATCGCCTTTTCGTCGACCAGGCGGGCTTCGTTGGCCTCGACGGTCACGACGACGCCCCCGGCAGGAACGGGTATCTCGGTAAACGGCCCGTCGGGGAGCGGCTCCCCGGATACAGGAGCGGCAGCGGAGGGCATCCCGGCAACAGAGGGCATCCCGGCAGCCGGGGCCGGTGTCCCGACGGGGTCTTCCCCGCCCAGGGATAATTCGGTGAAAGGTTCGTCGGACACGGGCGCAGCAGGCCGGACAGCAGTGCCGGCGGCAGGACGCACCGCGGGGCGTTCCAGCTCGACAAGCCCGCTGGGGCCGATCACCAGCCGGCCTTCGGGGCGCGACAGGTCGACCTCGGTAAACTCGCCGTCGTCATCGGATGCGGCGGCCTCTGCCGCCTGCGGGGTTTCGGGCACAATGGGCATGCCATCGGGGCCCAGTTCCACGAACGGATCGTCGTCCGCATCGCGGCGGGCGGCCTGCGGGGCGGCGGGAGTCCCGGCGGCAGCAGGCCCGGGAGTACGTGCGGCGCGGGGCATTTCCGGCACCGGACGCTGCACGGCCAGTTCGGGTTCGGGACGGCGCACGACCACCTCGGGCTCCGCCTTCACGGCAGACTCCACGGCCGGAGTGTCGGCCGACCGCTTGGCAGGCCTCTCTCCGGGATTCCCGACGGATTCCGCGGCTACAGCAGCCGCATCCCCGGCGGCATCGGACGGTTGCCCGTGCGCGTGCACGACCTTATGTTTGACGATCTCGACGATCCTGCCACTCTTGTCGACCATGACGTTACCCGCACGGTTGACCTTGTTGATGAAATTGCGGTTGATGAATACCCCCGTAAGGATCCAGCAGCCCAGCAGCAGGATCAACGTCCCCAGCACCCCGATATGCGTGCGCAGCAGCGCCGCGGTCTCGATGCCGAAGGCACCGCCCCACCCCGTCGAACTGCAAAGGCTCCACTTGTCCGAGAAGGCGAAGCCCAGCGTCAGCGAACTGAGGATCAGGACGAGGAAAAGCGAGAGGATCGAATGGTTGAACAGCAGCGGGCGCTGGCGGATGACGCGCACGCCGACGAGCACCACCATCACCGGGATCAGGATGCCGGATACGCCGAACGAGTTGTCGACCAGCAGGCGTCCCAGCCTGGCACCCGCCCAGCCGCAGAGGTTTCCGGGCTCGACGCCCAGCGTGGCACGTTCCTCGGGCGAGAGCAGCAGTCCGCTCTGGTCGGCCGCCCAGGTGAAGAACGAGAACAGTACGGCCGAGGCGGCGAACAGCCCGATGAAAAGCAGCAGCAGGCCCGCGACCCAGCGTGCACTGTCGCTGTTGGAACGCTGGACTTTCTGCCGTCCGTTGGGGGATGAGGATGTATTTTTAGATGCCATCTGTGTTGCGCTTGATTTTTATCAAGCGAAGTTACGCATTTTTTTTGACATTTCGGAGCCGGCGCCGACTTTATTGAAACCGGAACCGTATCCGGCGGGCATAATTGCAAATAAATCGTTATCTTCGCACACGTTTCAGCAGGCTGCGGCCCGCATGGGAAGGCCGGCACTCCGCACGGCGCCCGCAAACACGCCACGCCTGCGCGACATTTAAGGATATATTGCGCACCCACTAAAAACCGAATGAAGAAAATGATCCGGAACACAGGACAGAAGGAACACATCGTATGGCTGGACGTCATCAGGCTGGCTGCCATACTGATGGTGATCGGGGTTCATTGCATCGACCCCTTCTACATTTCGCCAGCCATGCGGGGCATCCCCGAATATACGCACTGGGCGACCGTCTACGGTTCGCTGTTCCGCCCTTCGGTGCCGCTGTTCACGATGATGACGGGCTTACTGCTGCTGCCCGTGCGGCAACCGCTGGGGACATTCTACAAAAAACGTATTTTCAGGATCCTTTTCCCCGTGCTCATCTGGTCGGTACTCTACAACATGTTCCCCTGGTTCACGGGGGTGCTCGGGCTGCCGGAAAACATCATCGGGGATTTCTTCTGCTACACGCAGGGGCACGAATCGCAGGCGCTGGGCGACTCGCTCAAAGACGTGGCGATGATCCCGTTCCAGTTCAGCTTCAAGGAGAACCACATGTGGTACATGTATTTGCTGATAGGGCTCTACCTCTATATGCCGTTCTTCTCGGCATGGGTCGAAAAGGCGACCCGGAAAGAGATGCGGGCCTTCCTGGCGATCTGGTTCGTCTCGCTCTTCCTGCCCTACATGTCCGCATACATAGCCCCCTATTTCGGGGTCGGGTACCTGTTCGGCGAAAGCACCTGGAACGCATACGGGCTGTTCTACTATTTCGCGGGGTTCAACGGGTACCTGCTGCTGGGGCACTACATGAAGAAAGGCAACGATTGGAGCATGGCAAGGACACTTGCGACCAGCGTCATACTATTCGGAGCCGGATATTGCATCACCTACACCGGATTTGCCGCGGCAGCGGCCGACAGCATGTCGACGGAGGCGGACATGGAACTTTTCTTCACCTTCTGCAGCCCGAACGTGGCGATGATGACCGCGGCGGTATTCCTGCTGATGCAAAAAATCCGCATCCGGCGCCAGACCATCGTCAGACTGCTCGCCAACATGACCAAATGCGGGTTCGGGATCTACATCGTGCACTATTTTCTGGTAGGGCCGTTCTTCCTGCTCATCGGCCCGTCGTCGCTGCCCATCCCGCTGCAAGTCCCCGTAATGGCAGTATGTATCTTCGCCGTCGCATGGGCATTTACGGCACTGGTATATAAATTATTGGGCAAAAAGGCCGCTTACATCATGGGATAGCCCGGCCGCGGGAGATATTCCAACGAGCCGGCGGGCTGCATCCTTTTCGGAGTGCAGCCCGCCGGCTCGTTGGAAGGCAAGTCAGACCGACGCCTGCGCCTTGCGTTCCAGACGGAGGCGGTAGGCCTCGTCGGCAAAGGTGCGAAACGTATATTCCGCGCGGTGGGCGGGGTCAGCGCGCAGGCCGTAACGGTCGAGCAGCTGCACGACGCGGCGGGCGACGGCGGGCGACGGGTCGACGACCGTGACGCCGCGGCCCGCGAGGACACGTTCGAGGACGGGCAGCAGGAAAGGATAGTGCGTGCAGCCGAGCACGATCTGGTCGGCCCCGTGCTCCAGCATCTCCGCGACGGCGGCACGGACGGTGGCCTCGGCCTGGGGCGTCGCCTCCAGATCGTTTTCGACCAGTTCGACGAAGCCCCGGCCGGGTGCCGTGACGAGGTCTACGCCGTCGCCGTACCTGGCTGCCGTGCGGCGAAAGAGTTCTCCGTCGAGGCTCCGTTCGGTGGCCAGCACCCCCACTACCCCGCTGCGGGTCGCCAGGCAGGCGGGTTTCACGGCCGGCTCCATGCCCACGATCGGCATGGGGGCGTATTTCTCCCGCAAAAAGTCGATGGCGGCGGCCGTAGCGGTATTGCAGGCCACGACAACCAGCTTGCAGCCCTCTGCCACGAGGCTGGCGACGGCCTCGTCGGCAAGGCGTTCGACCTGCGGGCGGGGACGCGACCCATAGGGGCAGTTCTTACCGTCGCCCAGGTAGACGAGCGACTCCGCAGGGAGCGCACGGCGCACCTCGCGCCAGACGGTCAGCCCGCCCAGCCCCGAATCGAAAACACCGATGGGTGCGTTATTTGAAAGTTTATCCACGTCTTTCAGGAGTTGCAGAATATCATCGTCCGCGGCACGGCCGCGTCGTATCGTTCGCTGCGGTTTCCGCTACCCCGGGTACTCCCGGGGCGGAAGCCGCAGGGATTCTCTAATTCAGGCCGAGATGCCGCAGGATATGCTCCACGACCTGGTCGTCGGACATCGCATCGCAGTCGACGACCAGCTGCGCCTGCGCATAGAAGGGTTCGCGCACGGCCATGTCCCCCTCCATGAACGCCACCAGCCCGGCATCGTCCAGCCCCCGCAGCCGGGGACGTTTCCGGCGCCCGTAAGGGCTCAGGCGGCTGGCGATCTGCGCCGCGCTGCGCCGCAGAAAGACGGTATGCCCCACGCCGTTCATGCGCTGCATGTTATCGCCCCACGTGGGGAGCCCCCCGCCCGTCGAAACCACGGCTTCGCCGCCTGCTGCGATCGCCCGTTCGAGTGCCTCGCGCTCCGCTTCGCGGAACCGCGCCTCGCCTTCGTAACGGAAGACATCGGCGACGGAGGCTCCCGCCTGCTCCTCGACCAGCGTGTCGGTATCCACGAAACCGATGCCCAGCCTGCGCGCCAGCTTGCGTCCGAGGGTGCTCTTGCCGCATCCCATGTAACCGATCAGGAAGAGGGGTTTCATCGCCGGCAGGTCAAAACAGGTTCAGTTGTTCGGGGTCGATCACTTCGTCGACGTCGCCCCTGGCGCGTTCGATCTCGAACTCCACCCCGCCCGCCGTAGTTCCCGTACGGGGCAGCCCGTCGGGCCGGGCCGGGGTTTTCTTCGCCCCGGAAGCCTTCGCAGCCGCAGCGTCCTTCGCAGCCGGCTTGTCCGCCCCGGCCGGTCTGTCTTGCGCAGAGGCGGCAGTACCGGCAGCAGCGCCCGGAGTTGCGGGATTTTCCGCGGCGGCAGAAGCCGGAGCAGAAGCAGAGCGATCCGGGATAGCAGAAGCGGCGGAAGAAGCCGAATCCCCGCCGGAAAGGGCCGCGGCGTCGATAGTGCCGCGATCAGCCGCATCGCCGTTCGAACCGTCGAACGCACGGTTATCCGCACCGCCCGACGCACCGTTACCGGAACCGGCTTTCGCACCGCCCGACGCACCGCTGCCGCCGGAGGGCGCATCGTCGGAACCATCGTCGCCGCCGTCGTCATCCGAAGGTTCGGACTCGGGCGGCAGTTCGGGTTCGATGAAGCGCAGCGTAGCGACCTCGTAGGTCGTCAGGCGCTTGCCCTTGGCGCGGTGGCTCTTGACGCCGACGAATTCGTCGACGTCGACCTCGTCCGCTGGACGCGACGCATGCGCCCCCTTGTAGGTGATTTCGAGTTTGGCGCCCGTGCGTTCCGTCACGGCGACCAGGTCGGCCTGTCCGTCCTCGTCGAGGAAGAACTGCATCTTGTCGCTCATCTCGGCCGTGAAGCGCTTCATGTAATAGAACTGCTGCGAGCGGTCGTAGTAGCAGACGCTGTAAACGCGGTCGGGCTCATAGCGGCTCACGCGCACGGTCTCGTCGGGGAAATGCTGCCCGAGGTCGTAACCCGTGATATAGTACTGGTTCTTCGACGTCCAGACGATGATCCGGTCGTCGCCCTTGAACTCGCCCAGCAGCTTGCCGCGGCCGTCGGCGTTCAGGCGGCGGACATCCTCGTCGAACCAGACGTTCTGGCCGCCGAGCGTCGAGGTGCCTCGCTCCTTGAGGACGATCTTGTGGATGCCGTAGCGCGAGAAGAGGTTGCCCTGGCTCTGGCGCCCCTTGATGGCGAGGGTCGAGAAATCGAGGTCGACGATCACCTTTTTCAGGCGCGGACGGGGCTTGAAGTAAACCTTCAGCACCTCGGCCTCACCGTTCGGATTGACAGACATATAGAGTATCTCGCTCTTGGGCGTGCCCTTGGTGATGTCGTACTCCTTGTCGCGCGTGATGGCCTTGATGGCGCAGCGCTTCATCATGATCGGGCCGTTCTTGCCGTCGCGGTACAGCACGTTGTAGATCGTGCGCTCGTCGTTGCGCTTGAAGACCCCGATGTAGTAGATGCCCTTCTCGAAGAAGGCCTTGTCGCTCACCTTGGTGATGACGTAGCGGCCGTCCTTCGTGAAGACGATCACGTCGTCGATATCCGAGCAGTCGCATACGAATTCGGCGTCCTTCATCGACTTGCCGATGCCGAAGAAGCCCTCGGCGCGGTCGACGTAGAGCTTGGCATTGGTCACGGCGACCTTCGTGGCCTCGATGTTGTCGAACTCACGCAGCTCGGTGCGGCGCTCCTTGCCCTTGCCGTACTTGTCGCGGATACGCTCGTAGTAGGCCACGGCGTACTCGGTGAGATGGTCGAGGTCGTACTGCGTGGCCTTGATGTCCTCCTCGATCTGACGGATCTCGTTGTCGGCCTTGTCGCTGTCGTAACGCGAGATGCGGATGAACTTCAGTTCCGTCAGGCGCTGCACGTCGGAGAGCGTGACCTCGCGGCGCAGCCGTTTCTTGAACGGCTCCAGCCCCTTGTCCACGGCGGCGTAGGCCTCTTCGCGGCTCTTGCAGCCCTCGATGAGCTGGTAGAGCTTGTTCTCGATGAAAATGCGTTCGAGCGACGCGGCATGCCAGGCTTCGTTCAGTTCGCCGAGCCGGATCTCCAGCTCGCGCCCCAGCAGCCACTTGGTATGCTCGGCCGAGCGGCGCAGGATCTCGCTCACGCCCAGGAAATGGGGTTTCTCCTCCCAGATGACGCAGGCGTTGGGGGCGATCGAAACCTCGCAGTCGGTGAAGGCGTAGAGGGCGTCGATGGTTTTGTCGCTCGACTCGTCGGGCGAAACCTGGATAATGATTTCGACCTTGTCGGCCGTATTGTCATCGACCTTCCTGATTTTGATCTTGCCCTTGTCGTTGGCCTTGATGATCGAATCCTTGATCGACTCGGTGGTCGTGGTATAGGGGATTTCGGTGATGGCGAGCGTGCGTTTGTCGATCTTCGAAATCTTGGCACGCACCTTCACCGCCCCGCCCCGCAGGCCGTCGTTATAGCGGCTCACGTCGGCCATGCCGCCCGTCGGGAAGTCGGGGTAAAGCTGGAATTCGCGCCCTTCGAGGTGTGCGATGCAGGCATTGATGAGCTCCACGAAGTTGTGGGGCAGGATCTTCGACGCCAGACCCACGGCGATGCCGTCGGAGCCCTGCGCCAGCAGCAGCGGAAACTTGATCGGCAGCGTGACGGGTTCCTCCTTGCGGCCGTCGTAGGACAGCATCCACTCGGTGGTTTTCTTGTTGAAGACCACTTCGGAGGCGAACTTCGACAGGCGCGCCTCGATGTAACGCCCCGCGGCGGCCTCGTCGCCCGTGAGGATATTGCCCCAGTTACCCTGACAGTCGATCAGCAGGTCTTTCTGCCCCAGCTGCACCAGTGCGTCCTTGATCGACGCATCGCCGTGCGGGTGGTACTGCATGGTCTGTCCCACGATGTTGGCCACCTTGTTGTAGCGTCCGTCGTCGACGACCTTCATGGCGTGCAGGATACGCCGTTGCACGGGTTTGAGGCCGTCCTCGACATGGGGTACGGCGCGTTCGAGGATCACGTACGAAGCGTAGTCCAGGAACCAGTTCTTATACATGCCCGTCAGTTTGCGCACGCCCCCTTCGTCCTGCGTCAGGCGGTCGAACTTGCCCGCCCTGGCCGGGGCGTCGGCGGCAGGGGCCGCGTCGGCCGCATCGCCGGCGGTCTGAGGGGTCGGGGCCTCTTCGTTGAGCGGCTCGTCCCGCCCGATGGTATCTTTTTCTTCTGCCATATTGCTTAGTTGATTGCGAGATCCTGCTCGACGATGTCCTCCTCGATGCGCAGGTTGTCGATGATGAAGCCCTGCCGTTCGTAGGTGTTCTTGCCCATGTAGAACTCCAGCAGGTCGTGGATCGGGTCGTCCTTGGTGATGCGAACCTTGTCCAGGCGGATATTCTCGCCGATGAATTCGCGGAACTCGTCGGGCGAAATCTCGCCGAGGCCCTTGAAGCGCGTGATCTCGGCATTGGCGCCGCAGCGTCCGACGGCCTTTTGCCGCTCCTCCTCGGAGTAGCAGTAAAACGTCTCCTTCTTGTTGCGGACGCGGAACAGGGGGGTTTGCAGCACGAACAGGTGCCCCTGGCGGATCACGTCGGGGAAGAACTGCAGGAAGAAGGTCATCATCAAAAGGCGGATGTGCATGCCGTCGACATCGGCATCGGTGGCGATGATCACCTTGTTATAGCGCAGGTTGTCCATCTCCTCCTCGATGTTGAGCGCAGCCTGCAAGAGGTTGAACTCCTCGTTCTCGTAGACCACCTTTTTGGTCAGCCCGTAGCAGTTGAGCGGCTTGCCGCGCAGCGAAAAGACAGCCTGCGTGCGCACGTCGCGGCTCTTGGTGATCGAACCCGAGGCCGAGTTGCCCTCGGTGATGAAGATCATCGACTGTTCGGCCAGCTCGTGCTTGTCGGTGCGGTGTATCTTGCAGTCGCGCAGTTTCTTGTTGTTGAGCGAAACCTTCTTGGCTGTCTCGCGCGCCTTCTTCTGGATGCCCGAGATGGCCTTGCGCTCCTTCTCGTTCTCGACGATCTTCCGCTGGAGCACCTGCGCCGTCTCGGAATGCTTGTGCAGGTAGTCGTCGAGGTGCTTGCCCAGGAAATCGACGACGAAATTGCGCATCGACACGCCCGGCTCGATCTCCTTGGAGCCGAGTTTGATCTTGGTCTGCGATTCGAAGACCGGGTCGGTGACCTTGACCGAAATGGCGGCGATGATCGACGTGCGGATGTCCGAAGGATCGTAGTCCTTGTGATAGAACTCCTTGACGGTCTTGGCGATGGCCTCGCGGAAAGCCGCCTGGTGCGTACCGCCCTGCGAGGTGTACTGGCCGTTGACGAACGAGAAATAGCTCTCGCCGTAGCCCGTGCCGTGGGCGATGGCCACCTCGATGTCGTCGCCAGAAAGGTGGATCGGCGCATAGAGCGGCTCTTCGGTCATGTTTTCGTTGAGCAGATCCAGCAGGCCGTTTTTCGAAACGTAGCTGTTGCCGTTGAAATTGAACGTCAGCCCCAGGTTCAGGTACGTATAGTTGCGCACCATCTGCTCGACGTATTCGAGGTTGTAGGCATACTCGCCGAAGACCTCCTCGTCGACGCGGAACGAGATGAAGGTGCCGTTTTTCTCGCGCACGCCGCTCTCCCACCTGTCGCTCACCTCGAGCCCCTTGGCGAAGGTCACCGTGCGGGCCTCGCCGTCGCGTACCGAACGGGCCGTGAACTCGCCGGAAAGCATGTTGACGGCCTTGACGCCGACGCCGTTCAGGCCGACGGTCTTCTTGAAGGCCGAGCCGCCGTACTTACCGCCGGTGTTCATCTCGCTGACGGCCGCCGCGAGCGATTTGAGGGGGATGCCGCGGCCGTAGTCGCGCACCGACACCACCTTGTCCTCGATCGAAATGTCGATCTGGCGGCCGGCCCCCATGATGAATTCGTCGACCGAATTGTCCACGACCTCCTTGATGAGGACGTAAATGCCGTCGTCGGCCTGGGTGCCGTCGCCCAGCTTGCCGATATACATGCCGGGGCGCAGACGGATATGCTCCCGCGGCGAAAGCGTAACGATGGCGTCGTCGCCGTAGCTGTCGTTAGGATTGGTATTGAGTAAATCTGCCATAGTCTATTTTCGGTTTCGGATCTGGGCAAGGGCTGCGCTCATGGCGTCGTGCACCTCCTCCATCAGCACGTGCGTCTCGGTCGAGACGACCTTTCCGGCCGGTACGGGGGGCAGCACGCGGATGGTGATGCGGTTGCCCCAGTTGAACATCGCGTTATTGCGGATAAGCGTCTTGGTGCCGTCCAGCACCACGGGGAGTATCTCCACGCCCGCCTCCCGGGCCAGCGTGAAGGCGCCCGCCTTGAAGCGGTGTATCTCGCCGTCCTTCGAACGCGTACCCTCGGGGAAGACGGCGACCGAAGCGCCGCGCGAGATCCACAGCTTGCCGTCGCGCACCATCTGCTCCAGCGCCTCGGAGGCGCGGCCGCGGTTGATACAGATGTCGCCGTGGAGGATAAGGTACTGCCCGAAGAAAGGCGTCTTGAAGACCTCGCGCTTGGAGACCCAGCGGAAATTGAGCGGGATGTAATAGAGCGTCGGGATGTCGATCACCGTATTGTGGTTCAGCACGATGACGTAGCTTTTCTTCCGGTCGACATGTTCGAGCCCCTCCACACGCTGCCGCCAGCGGGGCGGAATGGCGAAGAAGGTGCGCACCAGGATGCGCGACAGCTCGTGCACCACGCGGCGGCCCTTATCGAAGGGATAGCACACGACCAGCGCCAGGGCCGACAGGATCATGAAGAAGGTGCACAGCAGCACCAGGAAGATATAATAAACCGCGCTTATCATAGTTTCAGCATTTTTTGCCGGGCATTCCCGCCCCGCCGTGCCTGCCCTGCTGCCGGATCGCGTCGGAAACGGCATGTCGGAGCGTTCGGAATCACATCGGGGGACAATGAGCCATAATAATTCAATCTGCAAATTTAGGAATTATTCGCGGGATTCCAGCCTCGCGGCGCACGATTTTTCAACAAAATTTCGACGACACCTATTTTATCGGGGACAGCCCTCCCCCGCTTTCCGCGGCGCAGAAAGCGTACGCCGACAACTATCCAGAGGCGGAAGGCAGACGGCGGCACAGAAGCGGGGATAGTGGCGGGGGCACAAAGGCGGAATGCTGACGGGAGGGGGCGGGGCGCGGCAGCCGGCCGGCCGCCGCGGGTGATAGACAGCAAAGCGGGAGATTCCGTTTTGAATTTCCTGCCTTTTTTATAACTTTGCGCCATACATATTAGCGAAAGCTATTGTTTTTGGGTAGATAAAACGACCAATTTTAACGAAGCCAAGAAAACAGTAGTACTCCCGCGTCACGCGCGGGCTCTACCTGTTTGGCTTCGGGTGCTTGGTCGTACCCATCTACCGACAGAGGGGAGTCCGCGTTTTTTCATGCATGAACGGTCACCCCTCCCCCGGAAAAGGATAATTTTTTCGTAAAATTTAGTACTATGCATTGCAAAGTATAAATATTTTTACATATCTTTGCCACGTCAACTAAAATGCAGCGCAGATTACAAACAACAACAGAATAGTATGAAAAAACTTATCTTCCTCATCGTAATACTGGCGCTGGCCGCCGCAAACGCATTCGCAGCCCGCATCTATCCGGCCGAGGGCCGCGTGGTGGACGAACAGGGACAGGCCGTGGAGTACGCTACGGTCGTGCTGCTGAAAGGCAGCGACCAGGTGGCGGGCATGGCCACCGACGACACGGGCCGCTTCGTGCTGAAAGTGCCTTCGGGCGAGTATACCCTGTCGGTACAATACCTCGGGTTCGACCCCGTCGTGCGGCAGGTGCGGGTCGAGGAGAACAACGACCTGGGCGAGATCGTGATGAAAAGCTCGGCGACCCGGATCGAAGGCGTGGTGGTCAAGGCGCAGCTGATCCGCCGCGAGGCAGACCGCTTCGTGGTCGACGTGGCCAACGCCCCGGCGGCGATCGGCAAGGACGGCATCGAGCTGCTGGAACGCGCACCGGGCGTTTGGATCGACGACGAGAAGATCTCGATAAACGGCAAGTCGGGCTCGAAGGTCTATGTCAACGACCGCGAACTGCGCATGGAGCCCGAGCAGCTGCTCACCTACCTGCGCTCGCTGCGCGCCGAGGAGATCCAGAAGATCGAGGTCGTACCGACGACGGGCGCCGACTACGACGCCGATTCATCGGGCGGCATCATCAGGATCACGCTCCGCAAACGCCGCGAGAACGGGTTGGACGGGTCGCTGTCGATGCGCACCACACAGAACGCACGCCACCATTTCTATACGCCGAGCGGCAACATCAACATCCACACGGGCCGCCTCGACCTCTACGCCTCGGCATGGGCCGACCTGGGCAGGGACACGGCCGTCTCGGACGAACACACCGATTACACCACGGGCAATACGAACCTCACGTCCCATTCGGAAATCGCCGAACGCGACCGCAACTTCGGCGGCAGCATCGGCTCGGTATTCGAAATCAACCCCAAGCACAGCATCGGCGCCGAGTTCGAATACTGGCGCAACAACGAAAAGGGCCCTAACGACTCCTATACCGACTTCACGGACGCGGGTGCCGTAACCCGCACGGAAAGCCGCTACGGCATACACAACATCCGCGACAACTACTCGGCGACGTTCAATTACATCTACAAACTCGACACGCTCGGCTCGACACTCAAACTGCTGGCCGATTATACGCGCCGCGCAACAAACGCCGACAACGACAATTTCAGCCGCATAACCTCCCCCGCGTCAGTCGTCGACTCGACCTACCGCGACAACTCGTCGAGCCTCTACGACATCACGACCGCCACGCTGGCCCTCGACAAGAAATTTTCGCCCTGCTGGTCGCTGCGCGCGGGCGCCAAGTTCACCTACAACGACATGCACAACGACGCGCTCTACGAATACGTGAAGGACGGCGCGTGGGTGCGCAACGACAACCAGAGCTTCACGATCAACTATACGGAGAACATCGCGGCGGCCTACGGCATCGCCTCGGCCAACCTCGGGCGCTGGAGCCTCGTGGCAGGGCTGAGGGGCGAATACACCCACACCCGGGGCAAGGGCGGCGACATCTCGCAGAACTACTTCAGCCTCTTCCCCAACGCGAACGTCTCCTATGCCCTGACCAAAGACGGGGCCTACTCGCTCATCGCCCAGTATGCCCGCACGATCGAGCGCCCGCGCTTCTGGAGCCTCAACCCGCAGCGGTTCCAGATCTCGGACTACACCTACCAGACGGGAAACCCCGAACTCGACCCGGCTTACAAGCAGGACATCAGCCTGACGCTGGTGCTCAAGCACAAGTACACCCTCACGGGCGGCATGACGATCCAGCGCGACGAGATACAGCAGACGATACGCCCCGACGCGGACGACCCGGCGCGCCTGTGCCTGGCGTGGACAAACTTCGACACGACGAAAAACTATTACCTCACGGCCAACGCACCGTTCCAGTTCACCAAATGGTGGACGCTGAACCTCAACCTCACCTACATCCGGCAGGGGCAGCGCATCGACGAGCACAGCGCCGAAAAACATTACAACTTCTATTTCGTAAACAGCTCGACGACCTTCTCGCTGCCCGCGAAATTCTACATCGACCTGTCGTACCGGTTCCAGAGCCGCATGGACTTCGGCAACTGCTGGGTAAAACCGCTCCATTTCCTGAACGCCGGAATCAAGAAGCGTTTCGGCGACAAGTTCACCGCCTCGTTCTCGGTGCGCAACCTGATCGAGCGCCCGCAGCACATCGGTGCCCGTGGCGACGGGTTCGTGCGCATGGTCGACGTCAAACAGCAGTGGAACGACCGCAGCTTCACGATCGGGGTGACCTACAACTTCAAGTCGGGCAAAGCCTTCAAACGCAAGGCGGTCGAAGCGGGTTCGGCCGACGAGAAGAACCGCCTGTAAAGTTCCCGGGGCAGCACCGAGGGTCACAGCCCGGATCGCGTGACCGGGAATGCAACAATCCGGAATGCAGCAACCCGAATCACGACATCCCGGAACGTACACAGCTCGGCGGCACATAGCATCCCAACGTGCACAGCAGCGCACAGCACCGCGGGACACGCAGCCCGGATTGCGCGCACACCGCGGAACACAACCCGAAACGCAGCATCCTGAAACGCATCCCTCCCGGCCAGTCGGTCGGGAGGGATGCGTTTGGCCGTTTGCCAAAGGCCGGCAGGGAAAGGCAGACGGCAATGGCTAAACTCATTCCGAACGATATTCAAGCGTATGTATTTTCTTTTTCAATCTCAATACCTCCGTCGAAAAAACAGATTTATTGCTCAATTCCAGTGAATCGTATATTAATATTTCTATCTTTGTGTATGCTATGTTCTTTGCAGCAAAGACAAATGGGAATCCCCATTTAAATTCTTTAATATTAGACAAAATTATTTTACCCGACACAGAAACCGACTTTGAAAAATTATAGAGGTAGTAAAGGTGGTAGGGCGCAATTCACAAATGTGCAAAAAAAACTAATGAAGGATGAAACTCGAAGATCGAATAAAATTGTTGATACAACTTCTGAAAAGTAGAGGAATCCAATTTGAGAAAGGATTGACAAACGAGGAATTGATAACAGTCGAAGCAAATTTCGACATAACATTTCCACCGGATTTACAAATATTATTATGTTTGGAACTGCCTGTATCGAAAGGATTTGTCAATTGGAGAAAAGCACTTTCATCAAAAGAATACGAAGATGAAGTATTCGACAAATTGAATCGGCCGCTTGAAGGAATGTTATTCGACATTGAGAATAATGCGTTTTGGGACGAGAATTGGGGTGAAAAACCTGAAATATTCGAACGGCAAAAAGAAATTGCGACAGAAAATTTCAAGAAATATCCGAAATTGATACCGATTTATTCTAATCGTTACATTCCGAGTAAGCCGCATGAGACAGGAAATCCCATCCTATCCGTACATCAAATGGACATTATTTATTATGGATTTGACTTAGCGACCTATTTTCGAAACGAATTTCATTTGAGACTGCCTGACAATTTTGAAATTCCACAAAGTCCGAAATATATTGAATTTTGGAGCGAGCATACAAGTTGAGAAACTACACCCAACTCGTACCGAAGATTCTCAAAAACTCCGCTAAAAGCTAACGATCTATCGGTTAAGCCAAATGGATGAAAACCTAAAATAGCATTTAATCGACCGAATAATTGTAAAATAAACACATAGCGGATTTGCAAATTTGAGTAAAGCGTAGCGAATTAGCTGAAATAGCGTTCGTTACGCTATATTTTTCTCTTGGCGAAAAGCCAAAGAAAACCACGATACAGCCAAACGGTGCAGAAGTTCAGTTACCACCTCATTACCCCCGTAACGGGTGCAGATTTCTTGCTAAATGGTTCTTTTTCTGCGATTTGCGTAATTCTGCATAGCTGTCGGTAACTCACTATAAACTAATTTTGTAACCAAAAAAAGGAGTGAGTTATGCGAAGTACATTCAAGGTCTTATTTTACGTGAAGAAAGGCAGCGAGAAGCCGAACGGCAACCTGCCTTTGATGTGCCGCCTCACGGTGGACGGAGAGATTAAACAGTTCAGTTGCAAGATGGACGTTCCCCTGCGGTTGTGGGACGTGAAAAACAACCGTGCTTCGGGCAAGAGCGTCGAAGCGCAGAGAATCAACCTCGCGGTGGATAAAATCCGAGTGGAGGTAAACCGCCGCTACCAAGAACTGATGCAGACGGACGGGTATGTTACCGCCGCCAAGCTCAAAGACGCCTATCTCGGTATCGGCGTCAAGCAGGAAACCTTGCTGAAGCTGTTCGAGCAGCACAACGCCGAGTTCGCCAAGAAGGTCGGGCACAGCAGGGCGCAGGGGACATTCACCCGTTATCGGACGGTCTGCAACCACATTCGGGAGTTCCTGCCCCATACCTACAAGCGTGAGGACATTCCGCTAAAGGAACTCAACCTTACATTCATCAACGACTTCGAGTATTTCCTGCGCACGGAGAAGAAATGCCGCACCAATACCGTGTGGGGCTACATGATCGTGCTGAAACACATCGTTTCCATAGCGAGGAACGACGGGCGTCTGCCGTTCAACCCCTTTGCAGGGTACATCAACTCTCCCGAAAGCGTCGATAGGGGCTACCTTACCCAAAAGGAGATACAGACGCTCATGGACGCACCGATGAAGAACACCTACCATGAACTCGTACGGGACTTGTTCGTCTTTTCCGTGTTCACGGGTTTGGCGTACTCGGACGTGAAGAACCTCACCGCCGACCGCCTGCAAACATTCTTCGACGGCAACCTGTGGATAATCACCCGACGGAAGAAAACCAACACCGAATCGAACATCCGTCTTTTGGACGTTCCCAAGCGTATCATCGAGAAATACAAGGGACTTGCAAGGGACGGTCATGTTTTCCCCGTTCCGAGCAACGGCAGTTGCAACAAGATACTCAAAGAGATAGGCAGACAATGCGGTTTCAAGGTGCGCTTGACCTATCATGTTGCCCGCCACACGAACGCCACGACCGTACTTCTGTCGCACGGCGTACCCATCGAAACCGTGAGCCGCCTGTTGGGGCACACGAACATCAAGACCACGCAGATATACGCCAAAATCACCGCCCAGAAGATAAGCCAAGACATGGAAACCTTGTCGCACAAGTTAGAGGAGATGGAGAAGAACATCTGCCGAGCCATTTAGTCACCTTAAAACAGCATACCGATGAAAGAAGAAAGGAACATCATCATGATAGATGAATACGGCAATATCTCCCTACCGACCGACATAGGCGCAACCGCCATGACCGAGTGGGAAATCTGCGAACTGTTCGGGGTTATCACCCCGACGGTTCGGGCAGGGATAAAGGCACTCTGCAAGAGCGGGGTATTGAAAGAGTACGGCATCAAACGCCTTGTCCGTCTATCGGACAGAAGCAGCATAGAGGTTTACGACCTCGAAACGATAGCCGCCCTCGCTTTCCGTGTCGAATCGTTCGGGGCGGCGAGAGTCCGCAAGCTATTATTAGACAGGATTATGAACGGGCGAAAAGAGAAAACGACGGTTATCGTGTCTGTCGTTGCCGACACCGAGCCAAGCCGCCGATGGATGGCGTAACGGTCAGTCGGTCGGGGTATCAGTCCGTAATACAGTCACACGGTCATACATTCATACGGTCATACCGTCGCACGGACAGAAAGGGGCTGTTTCCCGACCGCAGGAAAGCGGAACAGTCATTCCCGTTTACAAAGGCGAAGCAAGCACGGGGCTTTCCGTCGGCTGCAAGGTCGGGCGGCTACGCCGTTAGGGGAACAATCTCCACCCTCATGCTTCGGGTAGATTCTTCCCCTAAACCTTGCATCCGACCGCCCCGAGCAAAGAAGCCTTTGAAAACGGAAACGACCGCCCCGCCGCCCACCATCGACCGAAAGGGAAAAATAATAAGATGGGGTTCGGTATAGTCGGTAAAGTCGGCACAACGAGCGCAGACAGCCAAGTACACAAAGCGGATTCAACCGCCGAGCCGATAAGACACGGGCAGACCGCCGGCACACCGCAGGGTATTTACGGAGAAAATACCGTAGCTTATTAGGGAATTTTCCGAGCCGCAATACTACGTATCGCTGAAAATTCCCCAATAAGGCAAGGGGCAAGCCCCTCTGCACACCCCGTCGGGGACGGCTCTTTGCCGCCCCCGAAGATACAAAGAATCATTGTTTCACAAGCTAAAAAAGAAAGGAATATATATGGGTTTCGTAGTATTGCATATGGAAAAGGCGCACGGTTCCGACAGCGGAACGACCGCCCACATAGAGCGTTTCATCATACCGAAGAACGCAGACCCCACACGCACGCACCTGAACCGAAAACTCGTTGCCTACCCCGACGGGATAAAAGACCGTTCGGCGGCTATCCGGAGAAGACTGGAAGAAGCGGGGCTGACACGCAAAATCGGAAACAACCAAGTACGGGCAATCCGAATCAACGTGTCGGGAACGCACGAGGACATGGAACGCATCGAAAGGGAGGGGCGTTTGGACGAGTGGTGCGCCGACAATATGAAATACTTCGCCGACACGTTCGGAAAGGAGAACATCGTGGCGGCGCACCTGCATCGGGACGAGGAAACGCCCCACATACACGTCACGCTCGTTCCCATCGTCAAGGGAGAGCGCAAGCGCAGGAAAAGGGAGGAGCAGGCGAAGAAGCGATACCGCAAGAAGCCGACCGACACCGTGAGGCTGTGCGCCGACGATATTATGACACGCCTAAGGCTGAAATCCTACCAAGACACCTACGCCGAGGCGATGGCGAAATACGGGCTGCAAAGGGGCATAGACGGCTCGAAAGCACGGCACAAGTCCACGCAGCAGTATTACAATGAAACGAAGAAACTCGCCGACAGCCTCAAAGCGGAGGTGGTGGATTTGCAGCGTCAGAAAGAAACGGCGCAGGAGGAACTAAGACGGACGAAAAAAGAGATACAGACCGAGAAGCTGAAAGGGGCAGCCACGACCGCAGCCGCCAACATCGCCGAGAGTGTCGGTTCTCTTTTCGGCAGTAACAAGGTCAAGACGCCGGAGCGGGAGAACGCCGCCCTGCACAGAGAGGTAGCCACGCACGGGGAAGCCATCGAAGCCCTGCAAACCCGAATACAGACCATGCAGAACGACCATCACCGTGAACGGATGGAGCTGGAAGCCAAGAACTTGTCGGAACTTAGCCGTAAGGAGGCTGCGCATACGGAGGAAACCACGAGGCTCAAAAATCGGATTTTGTGGCAAAACCACATTATCGGCTGTCTCAGTTTCCTGCTGCTCAAAACAAGCGACATCTTCCGCAAGGCGGTACACGGCATTATCCGTCTGGCAAGGGATTATTACAAGCCCCGTTTCGATACGGAGCAAGTATCGGACATCAAGAGTGTCCTTAACCTCTTCGGTGATGATAAGCAGTCTCACCGTGCAGCCGGGGATTTTCTGTATATTACTGCCACGCAGAAAGGCAAACTGGATAACCGGGAGCAAATCAAAGCCAGACGGGAAGTCGATAACGTGGTAGAGGGGCGGTACGACCAACAGCAGAAGAGAGGCTTTTCGATGAGAAGATAAAAGATAGCTTCACGAAAAAATATACTCAAAATACTAAGAGTTTATTGATGTATAGCCAAATGAAAAAAGTAACTTTGCAAAAAATAGATGCAGAAAATGTGAGAAAGAAAATTTTTATTGGAGATGATAGTATGGCATTAGTAAAGCACGATTATCCTATTTTGGAATACGATACCGCATCAAAAGCAATCTTTCAGCCGGGAAATGGGAAAAAGCACTTCCCTAAAAAAGCCGTATTTGCATTTTTGGGGGATGAAGTGGAAAAGTATGCACATGCCCACAGTGGAATACAGATAGATGAATTTGAGAGTGCAACAAAATTATATCCCATCTATGAATGCTTTCATAATCAGGAAAGGATATGTTTATGTCCGGCTCCGGTTGGGAGTGCTGCTGCTGTCCAGATTTTAGAGTATTTAATAGCAGGAGGTGTGACAGAAATTATTTCTGTCGGTTCCTGCGGTGTATTGGAAGATATTCCGGAGAACAGATTCTTAATACCCGTTTCTGCATTGAGAGATGAGGGAACTTCTTACCATTATCTTCCGCCATCCAGAGACATAAAGATTTCAACAGCAGGAATAAGTGCAATCAAATTTGCTTTAAATCAAAAGAAAATCCCATATTTGGAAGTCAAGACATGGACAACAGACGGTTTTTATCGAGAAACACTGGAAATGGTGCAATACCGCAAAGAGGAAGGCTGTCAAGTAGTGGAAATGGAATGTTCTGCACTGGCTGCATGTGCAGAATTTAGAGAAGTAATATGGGCTATGTTGCTTTTTACAGCCGACACGCTCTCGAATCCTCATAAATACCAAGAACGGAAGTGGGGAAAAGCAAGTGTATCCACCGCCTTGGAACTGGCATTTGACGCTGTTGTATTAATCAAAGAATAAAGGAAACAAATCTATATGGAAAATACAATGAACAATCGGAATGAAATCCCACAACAAGTGAAGCAAGTCGTTTCCATAGCAGAAACCCTATTGCAGGGGCAGATATTGGGAATGTATTTATATGGCTCTGCGACAATGAATAAATTGCGTCCGGACAGTGACATAGATATATTGATAATAACCAGACAAGAATTGAATCTGTCAACGAAAAAGGAGTTGACCAAGCAATTATTGGAAATTTCCGGCTTCGTAGGTTGCGCCGAAAAAAGACCATTGGAGATAACTGTCATCCATCAAAAAGACATTATTCCGTGGCAGTTTCCGCCCAAATGCGAGTATATGTATGGGGAGTGGCTTCGGAAAGAGATGGAAGCCGGAATGATTCCGCAGGCGTGTTTCGACCCTGATATAGCGATTCTATTATGGCAGGCGAGAAAAAGTAGTATGACGCTGAAGGGCGCAGATTGCAAACAACTTATTCTCCCGATTCCGTTCCGCGAAATACAAAAGGCTATTCAATTTTCTCTACCCGGTTTGATTTCCAATGTTAAGGGAGATGAAAGAAATGTGCTATTGACGCTATCCCGCATGTGGTTTACATTAGAAACCGAAGACGTGACAACGAAAGATGTTGCTGCGGAGTGGGTGATTCCCCAATTGCCGGAAACCTTTTCTTCCCTGTTGAAAACGGCAAAGGAAGCCTATTTGGGAAACCTGTCTGACGAATGGGAAACAATGGAAAATGAAACGCTCGCGCTTACCGGGTTTATGAAAGGTCGGATTGAAGAATTGCTTAAAGCCAAAGGGTAAAGCAAGCAAAAGCAAGAATATCCCTACAATAAATAAACCGTTTGAAATGGTGCTGCCTCTTTTACAATAATACACCTATGAGAAAAGTAATCCTTTATATTGCCGTCAGTCTGGATGGCTATATCGCTGACAGCGAAGGTTCCGTTGAATGGATAAGCGGACAAGATAAAAACGTGGAGATGGAAGACACCTTTACTCCATTCTTCAGTGGTGTGGACACGGTCATTATGGGAAAGAGAACCTACGACCAAATTGTGACCGAACTTTCTCCCGACCAATGGCCCTACGGGGAAGCGATGACCTATGTATTGACTCATCACAGTGAAGAAGAGGGCACAGAAAATATCCGTTTCAGGAATATGGATGTATGCCAACTGGTAGAGGAGTTGAAACAGGAATCGGGTAAAGATGTGTGGATTTGCGGAGGTGCAGAAGTGGCGCAACAACTCATCGCAAACAATCAAATAGACATTTATCATCTGGCGATTATACCGGTTCTTCTCGGTAACGGCACAAGGCTGTTTGGTGCTACCGATAAGAAAATTGACTTGGAAATGATTCGTACCAAGAAATACAACGGCATAATAGAGGTGGTATATAGTCGCAGGAAGATTTGATGTTTACTGTTTTAAAATCTTCTCCCTTTAGAATACACGATTAAAGATTACGACCATATTTCCGATTTACTGCTCGTAAATTATTGATTAATAATCAGTTGTAAATACTAACATTATAAATTAGAGACTATATAAACAAGAAAAACATTCATACACATTTTCTATTTTTGAGAAAATTCGTATCTTTGCACATAAGAGAGTTATTTGACAGCATAGCAACGCAAAACGCTGAAATTCGCACAGTTGCTAAATCGTTACCTCTATTTCTCAAATAATTCGCTAAAAGTTTATTCTTCAATCGGTTAAGTCAAACCGATAAAAATCTAAAATAAATTATTTATCCATATATTCGATTTAAATTATTTTACAACTGCAAACCCAAAACACATTGCGTCCCCGCTTTTCCCGGGTCTGAAAATCAAAAAACAAGGTCGACCATGATACGAAAAATTTTCGGGCTGCTCATTTTCCCTATTCTGGGCGCTTCCGTCCATACTTATGCCCAGGAGGAGTATGACCAGCAAATTTTCCAATACATCAACCAGGAAAAATGGTTCGATGCCAAATCCCTTTACGACACCCACGACGACGACCTGTCCGAGGTTATCCGCCTGATTTCCGGCGCATTCCTGGGAACATATTTCAACAGGCCGGCCGAGGGGGTGGCCGCTATCGAAGAGCTGCTGGCCAAATACGGCGGACAGCTCGGGGGACAAGCCGTCATGTACAGGATGCTGATGGCCAAAAACCTCGCCTCCTTGCGCGCCTATGCGAAAATGGACTCCGTATTCACCTATATGCTGGCCTACGACGCCCCCTACCTCGACGACCAAGCCCGGAAGGGGATTGCCTCGGGGCTGGAGCAATGCCGGAAAATAGCCCGGCTGCCACGGATGGAGGTGATCGACCGCTCGCGGGAGGGTTCCCCCGGCACGGTCGGCATGGAGTTGGAGGACGGCCTATTTTTCCTGGACGCAGGCTATTGCGGCAAAAGCGTGAAAACCCTGCTGGATATCGGGGCCGAATATACTTCGATAGACCAGAGCCTGGCCGACGAACTGGGTGTCCGGATATTTCAGGATTCACTGCGGATGTCCCCGGCATCTTACATGAAACTAGGAATTCTCGACTCCCTGCAAATCGGATCCATCACCCTCAAAAACGAGATTTGCTGTGTCTTCCCCGACGGCCTGGCAGCACGGGATCGGGAAACGGCCGCCGATTCGGGCATCACACGGATCCGGGCGATGCTGGGGATTTCGACGCTCAGGAAGCTATCGGCCCTGACCGTGGATGTAGAGCACGGAACCATCACGTTCGACACCGGGAAGCAACCGCAAACCGGGATTGCCAACTTCATGCTGAAAGACAACATCCCCTACTTGTGGCTGGAACTGAACGGTATCCCGGCGATGATGCACTGGGACACGGGGATGAACGCCAAACCCCGCTTATCGGGCAGGTTCTATGCGGAACACGCATCGTCGCTCCCGGAACTGGGTTCTGTCCGCAAGGGGTCGGAAATAACCGCGGCCGGGGCAGCGGAATACAGTTACCATACACTCGGCGGCATTTGCGCGAAGATAGGATCGCGGGAGGTGATCCTGCCGGAGGTGCGGGTCGTTTTCGACACGGAGGACATGCATACGGCGGAGGTGGCCGGTTACGACGGGCAGATGAACAACATCGTCGATGTACGTCGGATACGGATCGATTTCGAAAACATGTGCGTGACGATGGAATGACGCCGGGCAATAACCGAAGGGCCGCAAACGTGGGTTCAAAACTCTCACGAATCAATTTATCTCTTATTCAAATCTCCTCATTTCGAATTTTTTATTTAATTGAGGAGATTTAAAAATAAAAAAGATTATGAATCGGATATCGGTTATTATTTCGGCCAGCATTATAATTATCTGTCTTATTAGTTGTGATTCGACACAATCTGCGGATCGTATCGACGAGAGCCGGGCTACTACAATTAAAATAGCCACAAACAACGGCACACCCGATTTGGACAGCATTGTCCGCAACCATAAATTCACCCGCCTCGAGACATCGGAAGAATGCCTTGTCGGCGAAGTTTATAAATTATCATGCCGGAATGAAAAGTACTACATACTGGATCGGCACCTGCAAAAAGCCCTGTTCGTATTCGACGAGGAGGGTAAATTCCGCAATCGTATAGGACGCAGAGGCCGCGGCCCCGGAGAGTTTATCGAACCGACGGATTTCATCGTATCGGATTCTTCCGTGACGGTGTTCGACATGTTCGGCCATAAACTTCTCTATTACAATCCCGACGGAACATTCATAAGATCGGTACGCCTGCCCTACTCAATTTATGAGATAGAGTCGGGCCGCGACGGTTCTGTCATTTATGCCGTCGGCGGGGATAATTCCAAATGCGATTCGCTGAAAAACTACGAATTGCTCGAGATAGGCCCCGAGGGGGATATTCGGGCAAAAGTCTATAAAAACAAGTACTCGATGGATTTCAGCAACAAATACGATTTGCAGGGCTTCGACGAAGATGTTATCTACAAAAAGGCATTCCGGCCGGCAGTATACATGCTCCGGGATAAAAATTTATATGCAAAATATATATTCGACATTCCTTCCCATGCACTCCCCGGCGACTATGAAAAACTGTGCAGGGGGGGGGAATTTCGAAAGGTTTATAAAACAATACAGGGACGAATACACCTATTTCAACGGTCAATTCTGGGAGACAGACCGTTATGCAGGAATCGGCATCACGGCCAAACGCATGCCCTACCTGGTGGTTTACGACAAGGATACGCACCGTACCGTATCGGGACTGGTCGGTATCACGTTCGGGGGAAACGAGCCAGACAGGAACGGACTGTTCGCCACGGTAATGAACGGCCCGGTAGACGTAGCCGGGAACCGGATTACAGGTGTGCTCGACCAAACCAGGTTATCCCCCGGCATGCAAGCGGCATTGTTCGGCCAACGGGAGGAAACCGGCTATGCCAATCCGGTGATCGTCACATTGGATTTGATGCCCTGAGTTATTCGAGCGCACCCAGTTCGGGGTCTACGAAACCAATATTTCGGTTCCAGCCCAAGCCGACCCGGCTGAATTCCCCGCCCGGCTTTCGATGGCAGGACAGAGCGCGGTGCGGTATATAAATTGCTGCATGACGGGAAAAACACCTCGTCATGCAGCAATTCTATTATCTGGCAGTCCTGTTCGTAGCGGGCGGCATCGGCTCGGCGCTCATCGTCGCGGCTGACCTGCGTACACGCCGGCAACCGATGCGCATTATGGAAAGCGTATGGGTACTCACCGCCCTCTGGGCCAGTTTTTTCGGGCTATGGGCCTATTACGCCCTCGGACGCGCCGCGCGGCACATGCCCGTGCAAAACAACGGCACCGGAAAGCAGAAAGACTCCGCGAAAATCAGCGAGCCGGCAAAAGGCGGCGGCATCGGGGAAACCGGGAACGAGCGGCAGGTCGACAGCGCCGGGCAGAAGGTAGGAAACGAAAAGCCCGGAACGGACGGACGGGGCGGAGGCTTGGGGCCGGAAGCGGCGAACGGGAAGCCCGGAACGGACGGACGCAAAGACATGTCCGTAGCGGGAACGGATTTATGGAAGGTTTCGGAGCCGGAACGGGCCATGAACATGCCGGAACCGGGGATGCACGGGATGCAGATGGAGAACGGAACCACGACAGGAGCGGACGGGGCGGAAGATATGCCCGGAATGAAAGGGACGGCGCTCAAAGCGGGCATGGCAGATGAGGCGGGCATACCGGACATGGCAAGCGGAGCGAGCATGCCGGGAATGGCAGACGGGACGGACATGCCCGGGATGACAAACGGGACGAAGATGTCCGGGACGGCCGGGCCCCGGGGTATGGAAGGCATGGACGGGATGAGTGATATGCCCGGGATGAAGGGGGCAGCGGACAAAGCGGATACGGCAAACGGGGCAGACATGCCGGGAATGGCAGACGGGACGAAGATGTCCGGGACGGCCGGGCCCCGGGGTATGGAAGGCATGGACGGGATG
>OLYA01000197.1_pt1 | contig 41386 bp, 17 predicted proteins | sample 1674361 | NCBI WGS metagenome assembly OLYA01 (sample SAMEA103958165, study PRJEB25191) | human gut metagenome | biome: human-associated habitat [ENVO:00009003]; feature: intestine environment [ENVO:2100002]; material: feces | place: Germany | collected 2013/2015
GAGTATTCCGTGGTGGTAGTCCGGGTATCGCCCTCGTTCTTATACCACATGGAACGTCCGTCCTCCGAGACGCCTGCGTATTTCTTCATGTAGAAAGTATACATCGGCAGATCCTGTCCGTAGAAATAGATGCCGCTGGTGTAACCGTTGTAGCCGTCGACCTGCAAAGTGCGGCGCTCGGGCGGCAGCAGGGTGATTTTGTTCTTGAGGTGCGTCAGGTTCACGCTGATGTCCCACTGCACGTTTTTGCTGCGGATCGGGGTGAAGTTCAGGTCGATCTCGATACCCTTGTTCGACATGTCGCCGACATTGGCATAGTAGGACGAGTAACCCAGCGACGGAGCCGTGGGGAATGCCATCAGCATGTCGGTCGTCTTGCGGTTGAAATACTCGATGCTACCCGATATGCGGTTCTGGAGCACGCCGAATTCGATACCGGCGTTGAAGTTGGTATTGGTCTCCCAGGTGATGTTGGGATTACCTTTTTGCAGGAATGCCACGGACATTTCGCCGTTCGAGGAGGCGAGGCGGTAGGTATCCACATAGCGGTAGTTACCGATCTTGTCGTTACCCTGCGAACCGATCGAGGCCTTGACCTTCAGCATGTCGAGCCAACTGTGCGTCCCGGACATGAAATTCTCCTTGTTAACGATCCATGCGGCACCTACCGACCAGAAGTTACCCCAGCGGTGCGACGGGTGGAAGCGCGACGAGGCATCGCGGCGGTATGAGGCCGAGGCGAAGTATTTGCCGTCGTAATCGTACTGTGCGCGCCCAAAATAGCCTTCATTATTATAGGTGGTGACATACGATGTTGCGCCCTGCTTGTCGATCACGGCACCGGCCAGTTCGTCGTTGTCGGGCGAGAACATGTTGGCCGTGCTGCCGTAAAGCAGGTACTGCCTGCGCTGGTAGTATTCGTGGCCGAGCATCACGTTGATATTGTGCTTGCCGATGACCTTCGTGTAGTTGAGGATCTGCTGGAGGTTGTGCGAGAAGTCACGCGTATGGTATTTGCCTATGATACCGTTTTCCCCTGCGAACTGTCCGTAATAGGGGTTCTGTACGGTCGTCTGGCGGGTTTCGTCGAGCGAAATTCCCGCATTGAACGTAAATTTGAAATCCTTCAGGAACAGGATGTCGAAGAATCCCGTGCCGTTGAAGGCATTGCCTTCCGAACGGTTGGTGTTCAGGCGGGAATCCGACAGTCCGTTGGCATTGGGCATATACGGACGGGTCAGTCCGGCATTCATGCCGTCACCGTAGTCGTACATGGTGATGCCGGCGTCGTTCTTCATGATATTGCCCTGCCCGTCGCGGACATAGAGCGGGTAAATCGGAGCTACCGACGTAGTGAACGCAAAGATGTTGGCCGACGAATTGCCCTGGCCGTCACCGCTCAGCGAATTGTAGGTGAAGTTTGCGTAACCGGCGTTGGCACCGACCTTCAGCCATTTCTTGGCCTGATAGTCTGCCTTCAGACGTGCCGTGTAACGCTCCATGTTCGAATTTTCCGTGATACCTTCGTTGTTCAGGTAGCCGAACGAAGCATAGAACGTGCTGCGATCCGTAGCACCCGATACACTGACGTTATATTCCTGGCGCATCGAGGAGCGGAAAGCGATGTCTTCCCAGTCATCGGGCGTGAGCAGATAATCCTGGCCGTTGTAGAATATATGGTTACCCAGCGTGGCGTTGGGATTGAGTTTCCCGTTGGTGCCGATAACCGATTGGCCGTCGGGGACACTGTAAACCATATAGCCCAGACCGCCGTCGTTTTTCGAAGCGGCGAGGTTCTTATTGGCCATGGCGTGTGCGGCGCTCTCGCTCATACCCTGCGAGCGGTAGTAGCTGCTGAGAGACGAATAGTAGGTTTCGTAGTACTGCGCAGGGCTTTTGATATAATCATAGGACTCCATTGCGCGTGAGTTCACACCCCACTTGGCATCTACCGAGATGGTAGCTTCCTGGCCACGGGCCTTCTTGGTCGTGATCATGATGACACCGTTGGCACCACGTGCTCCGTAAAGGGCGTTGGATGCGGCGTCCTTCAGGACGGTCATCGACTCGATGTCGTTGGGGTTCAGGTTGTTCAGGTCTCCTTCGTAGGGAGTTCCGTCCACGATCCACAGCGGGTCTTTCTCGGCGTTGATCGAACTGAAACCACGGATGCGGACGATCGGGTTGGCACCCGGTTTACCCGATTCGTTGGATATCTGGACACCGGCAACCTTACCGGCCAGCGACTGGGCGACGTTCGACTGTTGCGACTTGGCGATGTCGTCCGCCTTGATGACGGTCGCAGAACCGGTAAACGCCTCCTTTTTGGAGGTACCGAACGCCACGACGATCACGTCGTCGATCGCCTGTGTATCTTCGTGCATAGTCACGTCGATGCGCGATTTGCCAGCGATAGGGAGCTGCTGCCCCACATATCCGATGAACGTCACCGAAAGGGTGCCGTCAGCCGGAGCCGAAAGTGAGTACTGGCCTGCCGCGTTGGTCGTAGTACCGATCGAAGTACCGTCTACCATGACAGTAGCGCCCGCAACGGGATTCCCGTTTGCGTCAGAAACTGTACCGGAGACCTGCTTGTTTTGGGCGAATGCGTATAGCCCGAGTACCAAAACAGCAATTAACGATAGTACAATTTTTCTTACCATAAGCGTTAATTTTAATTGGTTTTTTAAAATAAAAAGTTATCATTGTGCGTTAATTTATACAACACCATGATATTCAGCGCACAAGGTCTTTTCTGGCGCAAAATCGGCTAATCCAAACATAATAGACTGATTAAAAGGCATTTGAATCTCCATAAATGCCATGTCGGATTGTAGCAGTGTTACTACAAAGTAACCGCTTCGCACAGGCTAACATCTGTACAATAAGATATTTAGACCGAATAATACGTTATTCGGGGGTTACTTAATCATTACCTTTAATGCGGTTTGCATATTGTTATTAGGTTAAACACAAAAGGTTATTTGAGCAATGAGAAACACGTTTAATGTATTGTTTTACATCAAGAAAAACGCGCCTCTCCGGAATGGGAACGCCCCGATCATGGGACGCATCACGATCAACGGGGAGCGGACGCAGTTTTCCACGCGCCTCTCGGTCGCACCCGAACACTGGGATGTCGGAATGGGGCGTGTCGCCGGGCGGAGCAATGCTGCAGGCAGGATCAACGAACAGCTTTCGAATATCCACTACCACATCGAAAGGTGTTACAACAAGTTATTCTACGAACAATCGTTCGTAACCCCGTTGATGGTCAAAGAGATGTACTTCGGAGCCAACCTCCGTCAGGAGACCGTGCTCGCCTTTTTCAGGCAGCACAACGAAGAATTCAACCGTATGGTCGGCATCAGCCGCAGCAAGACCACATATTATAAATATAGGTGCGTCTGCAAGCATCTGGCAAACTATATATGGGACAAATACGACAGGAAAGACCTGATGTTCAAGGAGCTCAACAGGGAGTTCCTCACGGGCTTCCATGCATATATCGCAAAGGAAGCCGGGTATAAAAAAAACACGACCTGGATTTACATGATCGCCCTGAAACATATCCTCATGCTGGCCCGCAGCAAAGGATATATGGGCAAGGATCTCTTCGCGAATTACAAATTACAGAGCGAATTCGTAACACGCAACTACCTGACCATGGAAGAGATAACCCGTATGATGCAGTACGAGAGCGAAGACCTCACCTTACAACTTGTCAGGGACACGTTTTTGTTTAGTTGCTTCACCGGATTGTCCTATGTCGACATCCGCGACCTGGAGCCGCAGAATATCCAGGAAATAAACAAACAGCTGTGGATCAACACGACCCGCCGCAAAACGGGGTCTGAGGTCAATGTACGGCTGTTTACCGTGCCCTACAATATCCTTTTGAAATATATGCCCGCATCGGGTTCCGGACGCATATTCGAACTCCCGAGCAACGGGTGGTGCAATAAATGCCTCGACAAGATCGTTGCTGAGGCGGGTATCCAGAAAAAGATCACGTTCCATGCGGCCCGGCATACGTTCGCCACGACAATCACCCTTTCGCAGGGAGTAGCCATCGAAACCATCAGTAAACTGCTTGGACATAAGAATATACGCACGACGCAGATCTATGCGAATATTACCCATTCGCACATCAGCAGTGAGATGGAACGCCTCTCCAAGCGGATCAACCTGCTGTGCCCCGACTGGACGCCGTCGGATATGCCGAATGCGTCGAAAAGGCTCTCCTAAGTCACTTTTTTTACCCCTTGCATCCCCTTCCCACAGGGGAAAATCTCAAAACAATCAAAAAATGTCCCGAAAAGGCGATTGCAGATTGTAATCACCGTAGGCGTTATGTGCGAAAAATCGTAAGCCGGCAACCTTAATTTGAAAGATAGCTGTAACCGTGTTAAATTTTTTTAATAATTTATTTGTAAATGAGTTAGCAATCCTTTATCTTTGCTTGTGAACTTTTTATTTTAAAATTAATTTAAAATTAACGCTTATGGTAAGAAAAATTGTACTATCGTTAATTGCCGTTTTGGTATGCGGGTTATACGTATCCGCCCAGAACAGGCAGGTTTCCGGTACAGTTACCGATGCCGCCGGTGCTCCGGTGGCTGGAGCCACAGTCATGGTCGAGGGCCGGAATATCGGTACCACGACAGGTACGAACGGCACCTTCTCGCTTGCAGCCCCTGCAAACGGGAAACTGGTCGTTTCGTTCATCGGGTATGACACCGAGACCGTCGCGATCGCCGGGCACACCCATGTTTCGGTGACGCTCAAGGAGAATGCACAGGCGATCGACAATGTAGTCATCACGGCCTTCGGTGAAATCAAGAAGAAGGATTTTACCGGTTCGATCGCATCGGTTTCGGCCGGTGAAATATCAAAGACCACCGTTGCTTCCGCTTCACGAATGCTGGAAGGCGCTGTCACCGGTGTACAGTCATACAGCTCTACGGGACAGCCCGGTGACGACGCTTCGATCATCATCCGCGGTATCGGTTCGATCAACGGAACCCAGACCGCACTGATCGTCGTCGACGGTGTGCCTTATTCGTCGGCGCTTTCGACGATCAATCCGCTCGATATCGAGTCGATCGTCGTGTCGAAGGATGCCGCCGCCAATGCGCTCTACGGTTCGCGTGCCGCAAACGGCGTGGTTTTCGTCACCACGAAGAAGGGGACGCGCAACCAGAAGGCCAACATCATGTTCGAAGCCAAGTGGGGCTGGAACCAGCAGGGTATCAAGGAGCATGAGACCATGCAGAACCCCGGCGACTATTACGAATATGTATACGGCGGGCTTTATAACTACTTTGAGGCGAATAATCCGGGGGCGAGCCATGCTGCGCTTGCCAATGCGGCGAACTCCAACCTCATGCCCGTGCTCGGAAACTACATGGCCTATAAGATCCCCGACGGTACGACGCTGATCGACCCCGCCACGGGCAAGCTCAATTCCGACGCGAAACTGCTTTATGCCGACAACTACGACGACTACCTGTTCACCAAGCAGTTCCGTCAGGAATACACGCTGAGCATCAGCGGCGGCAACGACAAGATGGACTACTACGTTTCGGGCAGCTTCCTCGAAGACCCCTCGTATGTAATCATGTCGGGATTCAAGCGTTACTCGGGTCGCGCCGCCTTCAATGCACAGGCCACCAAATGGCTGAAGGTCGGGACGAACCTTTCGTATGCCCGCCGCGATATTGACAGCCCCGGCTATTCGGGGGCCAACACGGGCAACGTGTTCCTGTGGACGATGTGGCAGAACCCCACCGTGCCGTACTACGCCCGCGACCTGGACGGTAACATCCGTTACAACGCCGACGGCACGAAGATGTACGAGCAGGGCAACGGCACGACCCTTTCGCCCTACGGTGCGACGAAGGATCAGTTCAACTCGTTCAACAACTTCGCTCACCCCATGCAGTCGATGAGCCGCAATATCAACAACTCGGTTCGCGACAACCTCTACGCCAATTTCTACGGCGAGATCGTATTCCTGAAGGATTTCAAGTTCACGGCCAACTTCACGCTGGACAACGTGTACCGGATGGATACCTTCTATTATAACAATGAATACGGTACGGCTGCCACGTCGACCAACAACGGTCTTGTCGAGAAGTACAACAACAACTATTTCTCGTACAACACCCAGCAGATGCTCAACTGGAACAAGACCATCAAGGAGAACCACAACTTCGACGTACTGATCGGCCACGAGTTCGGCAAGACCGACCAGCGTGTCGTGGACGCCTACAAGAAAAATATTTTCTACCCGGGCATCCCCGAACTGGGCAACGCCGTTTCGCAGTATAGCAACGGCTCGACCTCGAGCACCGTGGTGACCGCCATCGAAGGCTATTTCGCACGTGTGAACTATAACTACGCCGGCAAGTATTTCTTCTCGGGTTCGTACCGCTACGACGGATCGTCGCGCTTCAAGTACGACAAGTGGGGCCACTTCTGGTCTGTGGGCGCCGCATGGCGTATCAAGGGCGAGAGCTTCATGGACAACGCTACGTGGGTCGACGAACTGAAACTGCGCGTCAACTACGGTGTGGCCGGCAACCAGCTTTCGGCTTCGTATCCCTACACCAACCTCTGGACGATCGGGGAAACCAACGGCCAGATCGGCATTACGCAAGCCAGCACGGGTAACCGCAATCTTTCGTGGGAGCGCAACTACCAGATCGACCTGGGTATCGACTTCCGCCTGTGGAACCGTTTTTACGGTACGGTCGACTACTATAACCGCCGTACGCACGACCTGATCTGGAACCGTCCGACCCCGTCGTCGACGGGCCTTGCGAGCCGCCTGGAAAACGTCGGTATCTTGGCTAACCGCGGTTTCGAAATCGACCTGGGCGTGGACATCCTCAAGCATAAGGATCTCTACTGGAACTTCGCGGTCAACGCCTCGTTCGCACGCAACCGCCTGATCGACTATCCTTCGGAGCTGGGCAACCCGGCGTTGGGCGGCGACTACATCAGCGGTAATTTCCTGCGCGGCAAAGGCAAGTCCTACTACAACCTCTACCTCTTCAAGTTTGCCGGCGTAGATCCCGAAACCGGCCAGGAGACGTTCTGGAAAGATGTCGTGGACGGCGAAGGCAAGGTTACGGGCCGTGAAAAGACCTTCAATATCAACGAAGCCACGCAGTACGAGATCGGCGATGCGCTGCCCGACGTGACGGGTGGTTTTCGCACCTCGTTCCGCTGGAAGAACTTCGATTTCATGCTGGCTGCGGCTTACCAGATCGGCGGCCGCCAGTGGGACGGCAACTCGGCCAACGTATATGATCCGGGACGTGCCGGTTTTGCAGCCTCGCAAGACCTCGTGGGCAACACCTGGACGCCGGAGCATACCAATGCCAAATTCCCCAAGCTGATGTTCAACGGCACCTGGAATTTCGTAGGTTCGAACTGCGACTACCTCTACCGCGATGCTTCCTACTTCAGCCTCAAGACGATCAACGTCGGCTATACGCTGCCCAAGCGCTGGACGTCGAAGATCTGCATCGAGTCGCTGCGTGTCTTCTTCGCCGCCGACAACCTCTACTTCACCTCCGCGCATACGGGCTTCGACCCGCGTACCGCTTACACGGGACAGAACGCATTCGGGTTCCCGCAGGCGAAGACCTTTACTTTCGGTATTACGATGAACTTATAATAAACGAGATATTAGCGTATGAAAAACATAGTATATTACATCGCAATAGCTACGGTGCTCCTGTTCGCATCCTGTGCGAGCGAGCTCGACACCGAGCCTTCGGGCAGCCAGGTGTCGGATGAGCAGCTGAGCGAACTGATCAAGGAGAATGCCGACCTCGTGCTCGCACCCATGATGCAGGGAGCCGTCAACTACATGCATACCGGCAACCGTCTGGCAGGAACCAACGACCGCGGATTCATGGTTTGGAATCTGGGTATGGATTTGCAGGGCAACGATATGGTACTCACGAAACTGACCAACTGGTTTGCCGACGAATATATGTTCGAAAGCATCCGCGCCCAGACCAATGCCTATACAGCAGACCGCTGGTTCTGCTACTACAAGATCGTCTATCAGTCGAACCAGATCCTCGACCTGATCCCCGACGATGCCTCGGGCAAGGCTCTGATATATAAGGCACAGGCGCTGACCTACCGCGCGATGGCTTACTATTACTTGATGTGCGTCTACCAGGACGACTACATGCACGGCGGCAAGGATAAGGCGGGTGTCCCCCTCTATCTGACCGTCGAGGGTGCCAAGGGACGCACCCCGTCGACCGAGGTTTACAGCACGATCACGACCGACCTGCAGAATGCCATCGCCCTGTTCGAGCAGGAGGGCTACGATCCCATGAGCTCGACGGCTGACATCGACCAGACGGTTGCGAACATGGTGCTGGCGCGCGTGGCGCTGACCACAGGCGATTACACCACGGCAGCCAATGCTGCCGGGGCGGTGATTTCGGCAGGCTACTCGCTCATGAACGAGGAGCAGTATACGACTTCGGGTTTCCAGAGCACCTCGCTTCCCGAGACCATCTGGGGCTACACGTGGGCTGCTTCCACATCGCTCGGCAACCGTTCCTTCGCATCGTTCATGTCGATCACGGCCGTGGACAATGCCAACAACAAGGGTATCTACATGGCTATCGACGACCAGCTCTACAATCAGATCGCAGCTACCGACTACCGCAAGAAGAATTTCAATGCGACCGAGACCACGGTCGGGGAGTTCACCTATCCGGCCTATTCGAACGTCAAGTTCAATACCCCGACCTACGAGGCTGACGAAATCTACATGCGCCTGTCGGAGGCATACCTGCTGAAGGCCGAGGCCGAAGCCCGCGGCGGCAACAGTTCCGCAGCCCAGCAGACGCTTTACGACCTGGTGTCGAAGCGCGATTCGGGTTATGCAAAGTCCTCGAATACGGGCGAAGCACTGCTGAAGGAGATCTTCCTGCAGAGCCGTATCGAACTCTGGGGTGAGGGGCACGAATTCTTTACCAACAAGCGCTTCAACGTCGGTGTAGACCGTACGGCATCCTCCAACCACACGCACAAGCTGGTCAAGGCTGCCGGCAAGGAATTCACCTACCAGATTCCGCTGTCGATCGAGCTGAACAGCAATCCATACATCAATGCGGCCGACCAGAATCCGCTTTAGTGGTTAATACTTATTTTCTGGGCCCGGAAGTCGTGACGCTTCCGGGTTTTTTTTATGCCCGTACCGTCCGGTGAGCAGTGTGCGTATTGATAGCCCCTCCCTGTCGCTGCCGGGATTCCGGCAGGGGCTTATGATGCCCGGGATAGCGTTACGGCATCCGGAGTATTGCCGCGATGCCCGGCGGAATTACCCGGATAAATTCTGATACGGGTTCCGGCAACTGTAATCCATACGGATTTTTTGGATTATATTGAGTCATATTATTCCATCCCGTTGATTTTCGGGGAATCGCAGGGCATTACCAGTCGTTTCCCGGTTATGTATTGGTAACTCAAGATATATGGCAAGCAGTCGTTAATATGCTGTAAATTAACTTTATACACCGCACCCTCAGGTAACTTTCAAGTTACCGCGCCTTTTCAAAACCGGATCGCAATCTCGCGTTCAATCAACTATATATATGATATTCAGTATCTTACCAGAATCGTAAAATCCTGCTCACAGGCTGTTGGGTTTTTATTTTAAAAAACCAATTAAAATTAACGCTTATGGTAAGAAAAATTGTACTATCGTTAATTGCTGTTTTGGGGATTTGCGCCGTTGCAATGGCTCAGAACCAGCAGGTTTCCGGTACAGTTACCGATGCCGCCGGTGCTCCGGTGGCTGGAGCCACAGTCATGGTCGAGGGCCGGAATATCGGTACCACGACAGGTACGAACGGCACCTTTTCGCTTGCAGCCCCTGCAAACGGGAAACTGGTCGTTTCGTTCATCGGGTATGATACGGAAACCATCGCGATTGCTGGGCAAACCAATGTCGCAGTGACGCTGAAAGAAAACGCACAGGCGATCGACGACGTGATCGTCGTGGCGTTCGGTACGACGACCAAAGAGGCTTTTACGGGCTCGGCCACCGTCGTGAAAGCCGAAGATATTGCCAAGCGCCAGGTTTCGAACGTCGCACAGGCTTTGGCCGGTGCCGCAGCCGGTGTGCAGGTAGCCAGTTCGTCGGGTAATCCCACCTCGACACCTACGGTTCTCATCCGCGGACTCTCGTCGATTTCGGCCGGCGTGACTCCGCTCTATGTGATTGACGGCGTGCCTTACTCGGGAGATCTGAACATGCTCAACACGTCGGATATCGAAACGCTGACCGTCCTGAAGGACGCGGCGTCCACCGCCCTCTACGGTGCGCGCGGTGCCAACGGTGTCATCATGATCACCACCAAACGGGCCAAGGGCCGGGAGGCGGTCGTGAGCTTCGATGCCAAATGGGGTGTCAATTCCCGCGCCACGCGGCTCTACGATTATATAGATAATCCCGGGGATTACTACGAAACCTACTACAAGTCGCTGTATAACTACTATCTGGCCAGCGGTACGGCCGACCAGGCACATATGCGTGCCAACAACCTGCTCACCAGCAGCAACGCCGGCGGTCTGGGCTACCAGGTTTATACGGTTCCCGACGGCGAATATTTCATCGGTACGAACGGCAAGATCAACCCCAACGCCACGCTGGGCCGCAAAGTCATTTACAACGGCCAGGACTACTGGCTGAGGCCCGACGACTGGGAGGACGAGGCCTACCGCACCTCGCTGCGTCAGGAATACAATGTAAATATTTCGGCCGCGAGCGACCGCGCCAATTTCTATGCGTCGCTGGGTTACCTCGACAACGAGGGTATCGTAGCCAATTCCAGTTTTACGCGTTACTCAGCCCGTTTGCGCGCCGACTACCAGGCCAAAAAATGGCTGAAAGTCGGGGCCAACGCCAGCTATTCGCACTACGAGAGCAAGGCGCTGCAGGACGAGTCGGGCTCCGGAGGTACGACCAACGTGTTCGCCATTGCGAACCAGATCGCCCCGATCTACCCCGTCTACGTGCGCGACGGCAACGGCAATATCATGAGGGACGACAACGGGTATAAAATGTACGACTACGGCGACGGCATGAATGCCGGACTGAACCGTCCGTTCCTGCCCAACTCCAATGCCTTGCAGGCCATCCGCCTGAACAGCGCCCTCACCAACGGCAACGCTTTCTCGGGTACGGCTTTCGCCGACATCAAGCTGCACCGCGACCTGACTGCGACGGTCAATATAGGTACGAACCTCGACGAAGCCCGTTCCAATACGGTGACGAATCCCTTCTACGGCCAATTCGCCGGTACCGGCCGCGTCGTCGTCGGGCACCAGCGTACCTACGAGGTCAATGCGCAGCAGATGCTCAACTACAACCACACGTTCGGCACGCAGCACCGCTTCAGCGCGATGATCGGCCATGAATTCTACAATCTGAAGAGCTATACGCTCAGCGGCGCCAAGCAGAACATGTTCTCGATCGACAACAACGAGCTCAACGGTGCAGTCGTGGATACGCAGAACGCCGCCTCCTATACGACGGAATACAACAACGAAGGTTATTTCGGCCGTGTCGAGTACGAATACGACAACCGCATCGTCCTGAACGGATCGTACCGCCGCGACGCATCGTCGCGTTTTCACCCCGACCACCGCTGGGGTAATTTCTGGTCGGCGAGCGCCGCGTGGCTGATCAACCGCGAATCGTGGTTCAGAGCCGATTGGGTGGATATGCTCAAACTCAAGGCTTCGGTCGGTTCGCAGGGTAACGACAATATCTCGAACTACCTCTATGTGGACTACTATTCGATCGAACCGTCGGGCGAGGACATGTCCATCGTATTCTCGCAGAAAGGTAACGAACTGATTACCTGGGAAACCAACACCAATATCAATGCCGGTGTGGACTTCGAACTCTTCCGCGGCCGCCTGGGCGGTACCGTCGAGTATTTTAACCGCAAGACTTCGGACATGCTGTTCTGGTTCTCGGTGGCTCCTTCGATGGGTTATTCGGGCTACTACGCCAATGTCGGCGACATGCGGAACAGCGGTTTCGAAATCGACCTGCACGGAACCCCGATCCAGACGAAGAATTTCCGGTGGAACCTCACGCTGAACATGTCCCACTACAAAAACAAGGTGACCAAGCTGGCTTCCGAGCGTAAGAATGCGACCGTCGAAGGGTATGACGGCTATATCGACGGCAACAAATTCGTGGGCGAAGGCTTGTCTTACTATACGTGGTATATCCCCAAATATGCGGGTGTGGATCAGGAAACGGGTCTTTCGATGTGGTATAAGGACGTCAAGGACGCCAAAGGCAACGTGACGGGCCGCACGACCACGACGACCTATTCCGAAGCTACGAACTACCTGGGCGAATCGTCCCTGCCCGACCTCTACGGCGGCTTCACCACGGCGTTCGAGTTCTATGGCGTCGACATTTCGGCTGCGTTCGCCTACCAGATCGGCGGCAAGAGCTACGACTCGGGTTACGCTGCGGCCATGGCATCGCCTTACGGTTCGATGGGCGGCACCAACATCCATAAGGATATCGCCAAGTCGTGGACCCCGGAAAATCCGTCGGCGTCGGTTCCCCGTTTCCAGTACGGCGACGACACCAGCACCAGCTTGTCCGACCGGTTCCTGTTGGATGCCTCTTATCTCAACATTTCGAATATCCAGGTAGGTTATACGCTTCCGGTTTCCTTCACCCGTAAATTCGGTGTCGAGCGGCTCCGCGTCTATCTGGCCTGCGACAACGTCTACTATTGGTCGAAGCGCGAGGGATTCGATCCGCGTTACAGCTTCACGGGTACCACGGGTTACACCAACTATGCTCCTATCCGTACGATTTCGGGCGGTATAAACATTCAGTTCTAAGTTTTGACGGGTACATACAAATCAGATTTTATGAAAAGATATTTGAAAAATATAACCGTTTCGGCGCTGGCGGCGGCTTCGCTGTCGTTCAGCAGCTGTATCAAGGAAACTTTTCCCACGAACGGTGCGACGGCCGGCCAGGTGGCCCAATCGACTACGGCGCTCCAGGCCATGGTGAACGCAATTCCCACACAGTTGGTTCTTTACGGTCAAAATTACGCGCAGGCCTGGGATTTCGGTTATCCCGCGATCAACGTATCGCTGACCAGCATGACGGGCGACATGGTCGTGGCCGGAAATTCGGGCTACGACTGGTTCGCCAACTGGATGACCAACGTGGCCCTCAGCGAGGACTATGTGACGGGCTACCAGTTCTGGTACAACTATTATAGCTGGATCAAGAGCTGCAACGACGTGATCTCCACCCTCTCGGCGGTCGCCGAGGAGGACATGAACGACGAGCAGAAAGCCTATCTGGGTATCGCGCTCGCTTTCCGGGCGCAATTCTACCTGGATCTGGTACGTCTGTTCGAGGCCAAGGAGTGCACGGGCTCACAGGTCAAGAACTATACGATCCCCGAGAACATCAAGGGGCTGGCGTGCTGCATCGTCACTGAGAATACGACCGAGGAACAGTCGAAAAGTAATCCCCGCGCTACGGTTGACGAGGTTTACGACCAGGTGATTTTTCCCGACCTGGAGCGTGCCGAGCGCATGTTGGCCGACTACACCCGTACGGTGAAGACCATGCCCGACCTGAGCGTCGTATACGGTATCAGCGCCCGTGCATGGCTCGAGCGCGGCTCCGCAGGTGTAGACGGCGCTTTCGCAAAGGCTGCCGAATATGCCCGCAAAGCCATCGACCAGAGCAATTATACGCCGTTGACGCAGGAGCAGTGGGAAGACCCCACGACCGGCTTCAACAGCGCAACCTCCAACTCAGCCTGGATGTGGTGTACCTCCCAGACCTCCGAACAGGTTCACAACCTCTATTCCTTCATGGCCCACATGTCGGGCGAGGAACAGTGGACGAACTATGGCGGCAAGGGCGTGGGGCGCGCTATCAACTCGAAGCTCTATGCGCTGATCAGCGACGACGACTTCCGCAAGCACTCGTGGCTCGATCCCGGGCTGTTCGACTACTACGAGTACAAGAGTTGCCGTCCGGACTACAAGGAGTTCTTCGACCCCAACTCTGCGGCGTCGACCAAATTGCCCGGCTCGCTCGTTGCCATCAAGTTCCGTCCCGGACAGGGCAATTATACGACCTATACGGTGGGTAATGCCGTCGATCACCCGCTCATGCGCGTCGAGGAGATGTACCTGATCGAGGCCGAGGCTACCGCGGCTTCGAACCTCTCGAACGGTATCGCATTGCTCAACAGTTTCATGCAGACCTACCGCTATGCGTCCTACAACTGCCAGTCGGCCGATTTCAAAGCCTTCCAGAACGAGATCGGTCTGCAGGCCCGCATCGAGTTCTGGGGCGAAGGCATTCCGTTCTGGTACAAGAAGCGCCTGGCGCTGGGTATCGACCTGGCCAACTCCAACTGCAAGGAGGATAGCTACCGCTTCGTGGTCGACGGACGGGCTCCGTGGTGGAACTGCCAGATCCCGCGTACCGAGTGGTCGAGCAACCCCGCACTGATCGGTATGAACAACCCCGATCCGTCGGATACGGTCGAAAACGTCATCGAATAACTGCAGTGTCTAACCGAAAAAAGAGAACAACATGAAATATTACTGTAATTTAGCCTACATGCTGGCTGTGGCGATACTCTCGCTGGGTTTTGCAGCCTGCTCGGACGATGATGATTATAAGCCTGCGCCCTCTGTTCCCGAGGATTGCATGCAGGTGTATTTCTCCGAACTCAATGAGTCCGAATACGAAATAGCTCCCGAGGATCTGACCGGCACGACGATCGACCTCACGGTGATGCGTTTGCAGACCGCCCAGGCGGCTTCGGTTCCCGTCACGGCATTTCAGACGGGCGACCTGTTCGTAGTTCCTGCCTCCGTAGAATTCGCCGCAGGCGAGGATACCGCGACGTTGTCGATCACGCTCAACGAAGCTGCATCCGGAGAATTTTCGCTGCGCCTGGCCATCGAGGACGAGCAGTATGCCGATCCCTACAAAGTGGTAGAAGGCAGTCCGTTGTTCGGCATCAATGTGGAGGTCGTGAAGTGGAATTTGCTGGGTACGGGCGATTATACCTACAACAGCGTGTTCTCGGGTGTCGATCCCGGGCTCGAACTTTACCAGAAAGAAGGCACTACGATGTATAAAATCCCGAACTGGGGCGGAGGCATCGAACTTAATTTCATTTGCGACGAAGAGGGTAACATTACCGTCCCCGAGCAGTACATCGGCGCCGACGACAGCAATTACGGCGCCGTCTACATCACCTCGTCGAATGCCGATGCCTCGAGCTATTACGATGCGGCTACCAAAACTTACTATTTCAACTGCCGTTATATCGTAAGTGCCGGTTCGTTCGGTACATTCTACGAAAAGTTCGAATTGAAGAACCCTGTACAATAGGCAGGCAGAACTCTGCATCATGCGGTTCACCAGAAGCCGCTTTAGTGGTTAATACTCATTTCTGGGCCCGGAAGTCGTGACGCTTCCGGGTTTTTTTATGTCCGTACCGTTCGGTGCGAGTCTGGATAGCCTCTCCCCGCTTGTTTCAAATTCTCGATTTGAGATTGGAACGCCTTGCCGACCGTGCGTTTTATCGCTTTATCCGATACTCGTTCATGTAATGATATTGCCGTAAACTCTTTACTCTCGGACTGCAATTCGATCATCTTTGCACGATAGGCTTCTATTTTATCTGCAATAAGGCGTTCGATATGCAAACGATTAGGGCAATTTCTACGTGGTCTGTTTTTCTCGAAATCCCACAATGCAGGATTGACCGAAACACCGATACTGGAATATTTCAGTTTACGGTCTTTCGTGATTCGTAACATTAGCGGCGATTCATTCTATGCCAGTACTTTGGACTTATTGCATACGACCTCGATCGTGGCACTTATGGTTTACACAGCGGTTTACACAACCTGTCCAAACACCCATAAAACCGCTACGGAAAGGACAAAAAGAAAACCACCTACATCGCTGTAAGTGGTTGTTTCTCTTCGTGGTACCACCAGGAATCGAACTATGCGATCAAGTGTCTGTATATCTTTGAATTGTATTTCGGCAAAAGGGACTGTCTCCCGCGGTTGCTCCACCGAAAAACCGCACCATTTTGCAGGGTTTCACGGGGTCGATTTCCTACTACGATGCAAAGATAACCTTTTATTTTGAAAAGCAAGCAGATGCCTTCCGATTTTGCTCCACCTCGAAAAGGAATCGAATAATTTTAGTTGTTTTCTGACGGCATCTTATGGTTGTTGTTCGCCATTTGGGGGTTCTAAATTCTCGTGAAATCGATGCGCCCAAAGCCTTTTCCGGTAAAACTTCTCGAGATTCACCTGTCTCAGCCGGCACCCGGTTGTGGTCGCTCGCAGGTACCATGCGGCAACAACGCCTAATCCGAGTAGCCGATGTGGCTCCGTTTTATGAGTACGGTGTCTACCTCATTTTTTGCTGGGGAATCGTTTATAGTATTTACCTTGGGTTATCGTGAATCTGGAATTGCCGAGTGACTGGTCTGACATGCTTGAACAGGTACTACCTATATCACCCTGGGAGATGAGGAGGACTTTCTGAAATCCGGAAGCAGGCCTTACGGCAGCGAATGTCCGGAAAGCAATCACCGTATTGGAACTGAAGCAGGCCATAGATTAGCCTGAAATCTGGATGTGAACCAACTTAACGACAATCAAATATGTTATTGCGAGAACGGATCTTTTATATTATTTTTATTACGTATTTTATCCGTTAAAACAGTCGTAGGGAATTCTCGTAGCAGCAGTTACTGCTATGCACACATGATCTGAATATTGTAAGAATCTAATATTGATAAATATATGACGATTGGGAAGCTGAAGTCTATTGTCTATCTGAACTTGATGAAACAGCAAGAAACTATGGAAAGTTGCATGTTGTTATGTGTCCTGCTTACTGAAGGAATCGGCTGGGATCTGGAATTCCGGGAAAAAGATAGCGCCTTGCAATCTATTTTTAAAAAGTTAGAACCTTTCCGGAAAAAATTACTGAAACTCTCTCGGGAAGCATGTTGTGCCAATATTTCTTCAATGATCGGTCCTGTCGAGCCGGATCGGTTGGTCGCCATGCTGGATTCTCCGATGCTGAGTCATGTGGATGGGGAGCATGTCGAGTTTAATAGGTCTAAATATGGGCATTTGTCTGCTCCGGCATCCCGGGAATATGGGGTGACGCAGGAGTGTGATTTAAAAAAAACTTCCATTCGACGAAAAGAGGTGAGACCGGTAGAGGCAACGGATGTCTGTTCGGAGAATCTGAGCGCTTTTACTGAAAAATGGGGCGATGATCTGAAAAACTTTGGCAAACGGTATATCTGGCAGTGGAAGATTCCGTCTTCGGTATATGAGATATTGAAAAAGAATCTGGCTAAGATTGTAAACGAGTTTTTCGGGACACAGGGCAATATAAAAACCACGATCAAAAGGTTGGGAAACGATCAAGCCATTCGGCTTTTTTCCCGATTGGTAGCCGTGTATTGTGCAGAATGGTTCAAGCGAGAATTCAATGGATATGATTTGGAAAATAATGCGCTGGAAGATATCGGACTGATTGGACCTGGGATAGCTCAAGAGATATTCTGCAGGGCTTATGGCGAAGAAAACGTCTGCCATGCGGGCAACCATCGGGAATGGCTCTGGTCGATGTATGTGCAGGGAGGTCTTCCTGTAAACTATATCGTGCAGAAGAACCGGAATAACAACATGGTTGATACTTTGGCTGCGTATTTTGCTCCCGGGGAGCAAACATCCGAGGAGTTGTCCGGGGAGGATGATGTCTTTCGCAACCAGGTTATGGCTCAATCCGACTCGATCCGATCTTATGTGGATTGCTTGAGTGCTTTGCGTCAGGACGGGGATATCGGCTGGCCCATCGCTGAAGAGGATCTTTTGCAGGAACCTTTCGTCTCCTTCCGGAAATTCGTATTGGAGGGCAGGCGAAAGGCCGATCAGCGACGGCGTCAGGGTAAGTTTTACCTGGAATGGCTGGCATGGAAGTCCGACGACGATGATCAGCTCGCCATGGCGTTGCTCCTGTGCCTGCATTCCAATTCTCAGACGACCCGGCCCAACAAGGATATTCCGATTGAAACGGCACGCATGTGGGGTATTCCTGATGGTGAGAATCTCTTTGAGATCGTTATCAAACAAGGGCGCATTCCCTTGTTGACAATCCCGTTTTACAGGGCCGTAGGCCGCGATTATTTTTACAATGCCGGAGGCTTCTTTAAATTCATATTGGCATCCGATTACGGACGGTATCCTGCGGAATCTCATTATGGTGTGCTGAGCGGAGAACGTCGTATCTCCTGGTTGCATCCATTGACAATCGGTTGGCGGACTTCCGAAAGGGAAGGAGACACCCTTCAAACTTTGGATCTGCCACCTTGCATCCCGTTTGCGCTCGAACAACAGAATCGCTGGAGCAGTCGGAAACTGATTGGAGAAAAAGCCCTGTTTGTGTTGGACCGGATGAAATTCAGGGTCGAAGCAGGCATGCCTGAAACAGCTGTCTGCGGGGAGAGTTTGTGGATTCCGGTTTATTCGCGTATTGAATACAGTTATGGAGGTAAAAAATTGGCGATCCTGCCTTATGTGGCGGGAACGCTTTATGTGGAGCCGCAGGAGCAACTTTTCTCAAATGCGGTCCGCTACCGGAATGGAAAGGTTGAATACCGAGACAAGGACGATGTTGCTCATCCTGCTTTTTTGATCAAACCATCCACAACGTTCAAGGGATATATCGAAGATGGGACCGAGGCAATCCGTATCAGAAAAAATCTGAAATGGAATTATGCCGGACAACTCGGCTTTTGTGACGTTGTTGTATCGGATGAAGCCACCGGGAAAAAAGCCACTGTTTCATGCTTTGTCATCCCAGACGAGGCAACGCTTGAACGGAATCTGCAACATTATCAGATTCGCTCTTCCAATTTGAATGCAGAGATATTGCCGGTCAATAGCAACGAGCAGGTCGATACGGTTCCTTATACCATTCGGAGTGGCAATGATTCGTTGACACTTGAGGTATATCGACCCATATCTGATGACGGTTCTATCTTTATTCGAAATACTGATGTGTTGATTCCAGCAAATATTAATTATCTTCCATTAAAGTTTCTCGCTTTCTACCAATTGCGACGGGTTGATGAACACGGGTGCGTCCGGCTGGATTTTGCTCAAAAGTCGGGTCCTGGGTCGGTTTGGTATGCCATATACAAGGACTTGTACTATCCGAACAATCAGAATGTCGTATCGATTCTGAATGTCAATTTTATGCCATACTCCTCCAATGTTATTGAAAACAATTGGCAGGGGTATTTCATCAATCTCAACGGCGATCGTCTGAAATTCTGTCGATTCCTATTCTACGAGTTTGCGAGTGGAAAGATTGTAGATGTACAGTGTATCGAGCAGGATGGTAAAACGGAGTTACACTTTGATTCGCCGAACGAAGGTATGCTGTTTCAAACTATGGCCGAATTGGATACACTTCCGTTGTATTATTTCAGACCCAGGTATGTTCCCTCATCCTCTCAGGCTAATGGGGCCGCCCTCGATTATAATACACGAAATTTCCGACGGCACAAACGGGTTTGTCGGTATGCCCATCAACCAGATTGGGACGGAGCGGTTTGCGACTTCCGGTTGGCGATTGTGCATTCCCTCTACTTCAATGTCTTCGACCGGCTGTGCGCTTTGACCTGGACGAGTAAAGATGATTTCAAGGACAATTGTCTTCAATGTCAATTGTGTGATGTCCGCAAGACCAAGTTACTTCCTATTTCCTTCCGGTTCGCTCAATTTTTTGTATCTTTATGTGCCCAAACCGAGCAGGTCGATTATCAAGCCTTGTACCGACTTTCGTCCGAGATGTTGTTTGACTGGTGGGCTATTTCTCGTTCCACCTGGTTGGAGGTGATCCGTCAGTCGGGGCAAAATAAGGAGGAACAAGCCCGGTTGAAATCGGCGGTTCAGGAACTGCTGGAGAGCAAACCGGATGATGGTACGATGGAACCGGATAAAAAACGTATTGTTGATGAATTCTGGCAACTTCCGATGCAATTCCGCCGCAGGAACCAGACAGTCAATAGGGTCGCACAATGCCTGCGAGGAAATGAGACTGATGCTAATATGGATATGAAACATGAGCAAAGATCAGGTTGCAAGAATAATTCTGAACAGATTAATTTGAGTGATTTTGATCGGATTGATTATGCTGCTCTGTATCAGTTGTTATGTAAAACTAAACAGTAACTACATATGAAATTCAAAGATTTATATAAGAATGCATGCCGTGAGGTTGTAGAATCGGTTGCCTCTTATTGGCAGGGAGATGATCCTACACGTCGGGATGATCCCTACCTTAATGATTTCAAAAAGATTGTTCGGGAAACATTCTGTCCCGATGATTGTTATCCGGCAGTTCAGTCCATGTTCCCCTGGGAGACCAGTACGGCGCCGCAGCAGGAGATCGATCATCTGGTTGCCTGGACTGCCCCGTATAAGCCGTACATGCATCAATTCGCAAGCTGGAAGGCGCTCGAACAGGGTAAATCCATCTGTGTGACGACGGGTACGGGCTCCGGCAAAACGGAATGTTTCATGTTGCCGATCATCCACAATGCCGTTCCGGGAAATGGCGTGCAGGCCCTCTTCCTCTATCCGTTAAATGCCCTGGCCGAGGATCAGAAGACCCGCTTCAGCAAGTATATCGAGGCAAGCGGTAAGGATCTGCGTTTTGCAACTTATAACGGGAATACGCCCGAAAACGACCAAGACGACAATTACGTCAATCCGCTCGATCATGAGATCAATACCCGGGATGCAATTCGGTTGACTCCACCCGAAATTCTGGTAACCAATCCGACCATGTTGGAGTATATGCTGTTGCGGAAAAAGGACATGCGAGTTCTTACTAAGGCAAGGAATCTGCGCTGGATCGTTATTGATGAAACCCATACATTCAAGGGGGCTGCGGCGGCAGAATTGGCTCTTTTACTTCGCCGTTTCCTGCTTGCTTCCGGAGTGCCGCTTAATCAGGTGCAGTTTATCACTTCGTCGGCCACGACCGGTTCGGGAAACGATGCCGATCTTAAAAAATTCATTGCAGGTATTTCAGGAAAACAGGAATCTCAGATTGAAATAATCTCCGGCAAGCGTGTTTGTCCGTCTAATTGGTGCGAGTCGGATCAACCGCTTCTGTCTAAGGCCCGACAGCGGGAAATCCGGGACATCCTGCTTCGTCCGGAATCGGAATATGTCCCACTGAACAACTTGATTCCCGAGGGGGCAACCATTGCTGAAAAACTGGGTCTGCTGGACGAATTGTGTGAATATTGTCATCTGCCAGTTAAAGTACACTACTTTTTCCGCACCCTTTCCGAAGGCTTGAGTGTACGCCTTAATAAGATTCATGACGGGCGTTTTGAGTTGTTTAACCTGCTGCAGGACAATGATGAGGATTATCCGCTGCTGGAGTTGGCCCGTTGCCCCTATTGTGGAACATTGCTCGCCAAAGCATCCGGTTCTGTCAGCGATCACAATTATCAACCCATGCGCAATGAGGATCGAGTGAATATTTTTGACATGGAGGACAACGAATATGATGATGACGGAGATGATGATAATGATACCACAGCCGATAATAATAATCGCACAGTTCCAAAAACGCTTTATTTCTGCCCGGGTAATGAGTATGAAGTCCAAGCCGGACATACATTCATGTACAATCCGCAACATGGAACGTTGAATTGTTCGGGAGGAGACGTTTGCCCTCACTGTCAAGGATCGTTTTTGAAGGGCGATCGTCGGGGCAATGATCAGACTGCTCTCCGGAAACCGATAGAACTCAAATCATTCCGTATCTCGGCCCAATATCTGAGCCGCATTTTGGCTCCGGTGTTTCTGGGCCAGACTGAGCCTCTGCGCGAACCGGGACTGCCTCATGCCGGACAGCAGTTTATCAGTTTTATCGACAGCCGTCAGGCTGCAGCCCGTATCACGCTCAAACAATCGGTTTACGTCGAACGTCAGTGGCTTCTGAATCGGATACTCCATCTTCTTTCCAGTCAGCCCGACCAGCCGATTGGATGGAGTGATATGTGTGACCGACTGGAGCAGGATCCGGATTTCAACTTTTTGTTGCAACAGTTTGCCGACTCTCCGGATGATTACGATGACCAGGGCCGGATTCTGGATGTGGTCAAACATCGCTATGTGCTGACGCTGATGTATGAACAACTGGCCCGACGTCCCAGGGTGGCCAATGCGCCCGAAACTCTCGGTTTGGTATGGATGCGCTATCCGGCAATAGACACTGGCGATCTGACATTGCCTGACGAAGTCGTACAATTTAACAATGTTCTTCGTCCCCAGGACCGGATCAACCCGGAAGACTGGCGGATTCTGCTGCACATGTATCTGGATTGCACCGTCCGCAGCCGTAATGCCGCTTTCTATCAACGAAATCAGCAAGTCGAACAAGATGTGGATCATCCATGGCATACGATTAGCCTGGAAACATGCCGACGGTTTTATTCGCAACAAAATATTGCTCGTGAGGTTGAAGAACCCACCTTTGGGAATAATCGTTGGACCAAACTGCTTTGCGGCCTGCTCGGATTGGCCCCGTCGGAGATGAACGAAGCACAGAAAATACTGGTTGGTGGTGTTTTACATGCCATGTGGGATACTTTGCGCAAGCGAGATCTTCTGGTTACAGGAAAATCTTATAAAAATGGCTGGCAATCCAATGACAAGATCCAACTGAATCTGGCCCAGATGGAACTACAGTTATATTGCAAAGCCTGGTTATGCCCCGTGACACACCGTCCGCTGCCCTATGTATTTAAGGGGTACTCTCCGTATTGGGATGAAAACCATCAGTTACACAAAGTAGAACCGCTTGAGGGAGAGGTGTGGATTCCGTATGATTTTTCGTGTGAGACCGTTGAGGATGTACAGGCATGGTGCCAAGACCATAGACGCATCCTTAACTCTGTATCCCGTCAGACGGCAAAATATTATCTGAGTCCGAAAATTTATATTTCAGCGGAACATACTGCCCAGATCAAGAGGCGGTTGTTGGATGTCTATCAGCAGGAATTCAGGGAGCATAAAATCAATATTTTAACGTGCTCGACAACTATGGAGATGGGTGTGGATCTTGGCGATTTGGAGTTGGTGGAGATGAACTCCGTACCACCTCATCCAGCGAACTACAAGCAGCGCGCAGGTCGAAGCGGCCGAAATGGTCAATGCCGCAGTGCAGCCGTAACTCTGTGTGGCAGCGATCCCGTGGGATTGCGGACCATGCAGAATCCCTATTTGAATCTCATCACTCGGCCATTTGATATTCCGAAGGTGGATCTCAATAGTCCACAACTGATTAAACGGCATATTACAGCTTTCATGATCCGAACCGTAGGAAATGGTGGCAATGCTCCCCGGTTGAATGATCGAATCATTGACTTTTTTACACCCTACATGCTTGAAGATGATCAGGGAAGAGATGTCGTCGTTGATACCAACCATACTCCGGTTGTTCCTGCTCGAGGGCTTTGTCTTGATACTGACGTGACCTCCTTTTTTACGTTGAGGAATCAGCTCATATCGGGCAATGATCTTCCTGATCAACAAATTCTGTCATCGTTGGTTGCGGGAACAGTCTTGTCAAATATGACAGTGACTGAGGCAGCTCAAATTACAGTGAGTATGCTCGACCGTGCTTATCAAGAATTGAAGGACAGGTTCAAGTATCTCCAGGAGGAGTACACCAAACCAGAGCACCAGGCTAATCGTTTTGCAAGATATAGGTCTTGGTTGAAAGCAACCTTTGTAGCCTTACTCAAAACGAATTTGGCGCAATATCTGGCGACACATCAAGTGACACCCAATGCTGCCATGCCGGTTAATGTGGTGGAATTCAGCACCAAGTCTGACTATGACAAGAGTCAGGACAAGCCCTCCTATATGCTTCGGCAGGCTCTGTCGCAATATGCACCGGGAAGTGTTGTTGTTTTGGGGAATAAGTGTTATGTATCCGGAGGGTTGCGATGGAGTAATATGTATGGGCTGCAGACGGATTTTGTCTCTATTACCCAGAATAATGACGGGCAGATTTTTATGGACGGAACGCCCGGAAATCAACACTTTAAGGTTAATGGCCAAACCTCCTTAACCATGATTCGTCCACTGACCTTTGTTTACGACAACAATCATCCTGCAGATCGATTTATCCGCGAGTCCCCATACTACAAGACAGAGGTTGCTTTGGTCGGGACAGCACCTTGGCCGCAAGGTAATAATTCGCGTTTGATTCGGGTCCGCAGCGCTGCTGAAGATATTACTTCCGCCATTTTGTTTTACAATGTTGGTATGGGATATGGATTTTGTGTTTGTCCGAAGTGCGGCAGAGCCGAGGTGGAGTTTTGCGCCGCACCACAGAATCTGACCGATTTGCCCGATTCCTTTATATCAAATAGGCGTATAGTTCATCAATCTATCCAGAGTGATAAAACTTGCATGTTTAACTCGCTCAGAGATCGATTATTGCGCAATGTGGTGCTAGGAGACACCATACAGACCGACTATGCCGAGATCGACATCAAAGTCCCGGCATGGGTGCCCGATGGAACGAAATTGCGCCATACTCTTGGCATGTTGATATGTAACGAGTTGGCAACACGCACCGGTATTAATCGGGGCGATATCGATTATCTGATCACCTCGTTTGGGTCGCTGTGTGTGTATGACCAGGCCAAAGGTGGGGCTGGTTACTCCAATCGGCTTTGCATGGATGGTCTGATTTATGAGGTATTGGATCATATTCGCAACATGATCAATGAATTGACGCCCGATATGCTGATTGATCGCTATACTCACAATAACAGCGACAAGATAGATTTGGATGCTGCCAAGGCTTGGTTGGATGAAGAATACAGAATGCGAGAAACGCTTCCTGACTCTATTCGGACACTTTCTCAGCAGGCTCAGATTTCGTTTACCTTGAAATCGGATATTCTTCGGGCCTTGTCCGATGGAAAGCCGGTTACGCTCTATGCCGCGGCCGATTCGGTTGGACAATATGATGATTTTTTGTCGATCAACCGGGCCTTGTGGTACAAGAACTGTACGCCGGCAAATACATCCCTGTGTTTGTATGAAATGGCGAGGGCGATCGATTTCCCAACATATTTGATCCTGGTCCGTTGCCAGGCGAATGTTTCGTTGCGTCAGACCCAGACTGTATTGACTCCAGGTGTATGGCCGATAGCAGCCATAGGGAATGATCTGTATGTAACAGAAGATGACGCTGCCGCCCGTCTGGATGGGAACTGGTGCGGGGATGCCTGCTACCGGCTTCCGGGAATGGCTGCTGCGCTGAAATCCACCAGTCTGGAACCTGGAAATCCCAACGCTGGCAACAGTTGGAAGTTTGTGATTCCGTCCGGGACGGAGATTCCGGTCCGGCAGCTCTGCGATACGGTCTGCGGCATCGAGCCCGAGTGTCAAAATGCCATCACGTCTTTTATGGAGCGGCATCGGAGGCAAAGCGTACGCTTTGTCTATCAGGACGAACATCTGAAATCGGAACTTGGCATGCTGCTTACGGTACAGTTCGTCAAGCGGATTATTGAGATTCTTCAACCATCAGATATTCAGCTCTGCTTCGAGATGGAAAAATATTGGGACGGAAGAACCAATAACGCAAGAATTACCGACAATCTGCCGGATAACCAGACTCGTGATGGGATGCTGAAAAAATTCTGCAATAGCGTGTTTGGACAGGAGATCGATCTCCTGATTAAATCGAACTCCCCGAAGACCCTTCCTCATTGGCGAGAACTGAAGGTTGAGGCCGGAGGAGAATGCCTGGTATTTTATCCGAATGGAGGTATTCCAAACGGTTGGTTCCTGGGACGCAATGGAAGATATGTGGATGCAGTTGATGGGACGGAAGGTGATATAAATATCTCATCAAAGGATCAAACGATTATGTATGATGTGGAGATAAAACCTGCCTGACGGATTTATAAATCCGACTTCGTATACGATTCGTTTTGCGTTTTTGTATACAAATCGCCTGGAATTACTATTCAGTATATCTTGGGATAAGAAGGGTAAAAGATTATACAGATTCTTTAGATCATAGTCGGCATGGCAACAATCCGGCTAACAAAACTTATTTATCCTTTATAGGACAACAAGCCAAGAATGTAGTCGATAATCTACGTGAAGCAACGGGTTGGACGTCGGCAAAAAATTCGACAGGTCCCATAGTGTCAGGACCTGTCGACCGTTATATTGACTACCGTTTCTCCACAGAGGAGATAATCAACTCATCAGCTTTTTCTTCTGGAATGGTTCCTCGTTCAATAAGTCTTCGTCGGGCTTCACTCTCGCTCGCACTATGGAGTGTCAACGTTGTTTGACAATTGGAATTCTGAAAACGATACTTAACCAGATAGTTGTCCATCATATGGATAAAGTTTTAAAAATTAAACAAAAATTTATTGTGTATCAACAACTGATACAGTTAAATATTCAAGTCTATTACTGTATTGGCATCTAGTTGTCTGAAAGACACATCGTAACAAAATCCGCAAAGGGCAATCCCTTGTTTACCATTCGGGTTTTCGCGCAGATCTGCTCCATGAAGCCGATCAGCCGCCGGCTCTCCCGATAGCGAAGCCAGTCGGGATTCAACCCATCCCGATGCAACCGGCAGCGATCCAGCGCATCGGCATCCTTCAGGATAGCCATCACCGCATATCCAGCATCCGTGGGGCGCAATCGCTCCCGGGCAGAGTGTTGGGAGACTGCTTCACGCACCTGCTCACACTCTTCGGGCGTCAGGCCGTACTTGTTCCACAACCGTTGGAACCGGCCGAAATAATACTTTGCCGCATTGGGACCGTGTTCGGGTTCGACTCCGTCCGTTCGGCGAGCCAGGTCGTGAATAAAGGCGCCACAGAAGGCCAGCAACCCTTCGTGCGGTTTCTTCAGGGCCTTGCCCAACAGCGCGCAGGCAATCATCGTCCGATAGATATGTCCGATGCCATGAATCGGGGCGTGCACCCTCCGGGCGAACATCGGGTTGTAAAGAGCAAAATCCGCCGGATCGACCCCGATATAACGGAGAGCCTCCTGCAAATCGATCCTTTCACCCAACATTTCAAGCGTAAACTGACACCGTTGTCCTCCGTAATATTTATCCAAAACCAGTTCAAAAATGTCATTCGGACTTACCACATCGAACAATGTCATTGACGAACGGACCTTCATTGCATCCAGATCGCCCAAAATCTCCCGAGCCGTTCGTCCCTCGACGGTGAGCAACCGTTCGGAGATCTGTCGCAAGCGGCTTCCCAAAATCGGGTGAGCCAAATAGGCCTCCGCCTCGGCTCGATTCCGAATGCCGTAATAACGGGCATTGTAACTGTGCCCGAGCCCGACCAACTGCGGGAAAATATACCAGATCCAATGGGTTTGTTTGCGACCCTGTCGTATTTCGGAGAATGCTGTTTCGTAAGTGTTGTACTGCGCCTTGACAGATCGTTCCAATTCCATTCTGTTATTCATTCGTATCATGATACTATTCGTCCTCAACCTCCTGCTGTCCCCATTCGATTTGATCGCACAATTTAACGCATTGCTCCAGATCCTCGTCCGAGGCCGCGCCGTCGATAATTCGCTGCAAAAGGTCGGCATGCTTCGGAATCAGTTCCTTGGCTCGTTGTCGTCGGGACTTTTCGCGTTCGTTTTTTATCTGCTCGAGGTCCTCATCGTTTATATCTTCACCGCCATCATCCAGTCTCAGTGTAACCCATGAGGTGTCTTCTTCCATGTGCGTTTCGAGTACCTCCCAAAGAGTCAATGCGGGAAGATCCCGACATGCCCGATTGACCAGAGAGAAAGAATGGGCTTCAGGATCGAAGTCTTCAACCCAAACATCCGGCTTATCCTTGACCGCCTCCTCAACAGCATTGTAGATCGCCTCGAAACGGGATACATAGAGGGCCTGCAGATACTCCTCCTGGACCCGGCGCATGGACCAAAGCGAATTAATGATTTCCGCCCATTCCGAAAAGACACATACATTCCGGTCTTTGGCATAGCGGGCGGTAAAGTGGACCGGATACTGTACCCGGGACCAATAATACTGAAAATATTCGGGACGAAAGGTCGCACAGGCTCCTCTGCAACAACTGAAAACCAGATCATCGAGGAAATCGTCAACCAGATGATTTTCCATCTCCTCGAGACTATCATATACATTGAAGGCATGCAACCGGTTACGCAGTTTTTCTACCTGTTCGTCAGTCAAGTAGGCCAGACTCCCGGCGCGTTTCAAAGAAAAAACGACCTCTCTCAAATCCGCTTTCGGAGGTACGGCATCAGCTTGGTTATATTGTGCGCACAGTTCCGAAAGAGCACGGATGCGGTTCCGTATGACGGCTTGTTCTGCATCAGCCCGCTCTTCCATCGGGGACTTGGAGAATTGGAAAAGCGATGACGGGGATTCAATGTCGATGTCCGGCTCCGTTACAACCACCAGTTTATCCGGGATCCGGTCCATAATGATAGGTTCCCACCAGGCAGCATCTTCGCAGAGCCGGCAAAATACCTTGCGACTATTGCCCGCCAGTTCCAGCAGGGCACCCAGAGGCACTTGTTTGATACCGGGAATCTCCAGCGGTACGGGCACATACGGAAACCATGCGTGACCCTGGATCAATTCCCTGTATTTGAAAAGGAATCCGGCATTCTGCTTCAAAAAATCGTTATCTTCCCGATATTGGGCTACGAGATGCATTTTTTTCGTTCTCATCGTTCATTCAAGTTTAATACAATACTATAGATGACGGACGGTTAGTCCATGAAAATGTCCCGGCCGTCAAGATTGGGATTCAGCCCCTCGCACTCGTCATAATAGCCTGCAAACTCTTGCCGGAACCGGATCTCTTCACCCGATTCATTGACATACCCCACGAAGTCGGTCGTAAGCTCCGGATCAGTCGGATCAGTCATCGCGAGGCCCGTAATCCCGACCTTGGCATAGCCATCGTGCAAGCGGCTCTCCGTTGCCGCGAATCGACAGGAGATCACTTCTCGGCCCGTTTGGTCGACCACGCCCCACTTGCCGTCACGACAAGCGAGTGTCGTGTCGTGGAGAAAATTCCAAAGCTGATCGTAGACAATCGGAACAATCACATGCCCCGACGCGTCGATTGCTCCCATATGGCCGTTTTGGCAAACAACGGCCACTCCGTTGTAAAAATCATAGATGTTATCGAATGTGGGAGCAAGAAGTTCGTTGCCCTCCAGGTCGCATAGTCCAACCTTCCCGTTCCGGATTACCCGGAAAACTCCGGCATTCAGACTCGGTTCTGTTGAGTCGTATCCCAGGGGAGCCTTCTTGTGTCCCTGTGCATCAACACAGCGCCATCGGAATCCATACGGAGAATCCTCTTTTTCTTTGGAAATAATCACAGAGAAGAGGTCATTGTGACACTCCCCGACCTGTTCATAAACGATTGGAAGCACCTCTCTGCCTTGCAGGTCAAGCAACCCGACGAACTCGCCTCGCCGGGCCTGAATCAGATGGTCGTCATGACGGGCCAGATCGTCGTACGCTCCGTCGATGAGGGTCTCCTTTGCCTCCCGATCCAGCAAGCCCCACTGTTCACCCTGCTTGAAGAGCATCACCTGACCGTTGAGATATTTGATTTGGTCATACTCCGCCGGCAAAACCCGGAAATTCCGCAGGTCAATCAACCGATACTTCTCATTCTGCATACGCGCCGCAGCCCAATGGTTCGCTACAACCTCAATCGAGTGATACTCGGGCTGCACCAGATAATTTCCTTGAAGATCAATGATTCCGAATTGGCCATTCTGTACGGCCAGTGCAAGACCTTGCTCCATAAAGTTCCCGACCTGATCGAATCGAAGCGCAATTACCTCGCGACCCCTACCGTCGACATAACCCCACAGTCCATCCCGGCAGACCCGCATGCGATTATGGCACAGGATTCCGACCTGGTCATACTTCGGTCGGATATATTCCCCCGTCCGTTCGTTATAAAATCCGAAAGTGGAAATCCGAACATCTGCCCACGGATTGTAATCCTCGAGGGTGAACAAATCGCTTTCAGCTGAATGGATTCCGGTATGTTGACCAAGCAATATTTCATGGCCCGACCGGTCCACAAGACCGAACGAACTTTCCGGATCGGTGTAAGGAACCATCAATACCCGAATCAACCGGGCGGAGGTATTGGCCTCAATCCAGGCATATTTGATCGGCGTCAGCTTCTCGCCTTCGGAGCTCAACAGACCGCAGAGATCTCCCTGCTGGATAATGGCATATTCCGGCGTGGCACTCCAGATTTTCTGGTACTTGACGGGTTGCACCAACCGCTCCCGATCCAAATCATAAAGGCCGTAGAGCCCCACACGGACAACGATCATGAGCGCCTCGTTGAAGGGAATTACCTTATCGTACGAGGTTTTGAGCGTCTCGAGGCGAGCATTGCGCAGCCCGGCGTCGACTTCGGAATTCGGATCATCCTCGGCGTAATTCACACATTCAGTCATTCCATCCGAGAAAATACCCTCCTTCCGAATCGTTGCGTGGTGGTTGATATGGACTTTGTTCCACGCCTCCAGCTGGATATCAACCGAACCGAAACCGTTCAACCAAAGATCGAACACTGTCGGCCACCATGTAGCCTCATCTTCTACCGACGTCTCGTTAAAACAGAACTGATAGGCTCCTTTGGGCAGTTCAAACTCGCAGGGTACATTGGCCGTAATCGCTGCTACCTTCTCGGTATCTACATACAGTTCGCCGTCGGTTTGGGATACAAATGAAATCTTTGTCATGGTTTTTAAATTTAATTGGTTATACATCAATTGTTTATTATTCTATTTAATAGTCTTCTTCGCTGTTTGCCGCCTTGACCAATACATCAAGTCGCTCCGGGATTACCTCATTGTAGATGTCAGGCAGCAGCCGCATGTAATAAGGTTCGGAGATACACCGCAGAAAGACCGTATCGAAAGCGGCCTCCAGCTGGTCAAGCCGCTCGACAAACTCCGGGGGCGCTACCGCCCGCAGCGGCAGACTCCGCTGATGGACAAACTCCCGGGCGCTTTGCAGTTGTTCCCAATATGCGGCCGCAATCTCATACGGGAATGCAGTCGCCTCGAGGTGCTTCTCGACCTCCCGGCTCCAATCGCCCCTGTTCGGACGCCAATAGTCCCGGGCAAGCTCCGCCCAGGGTACGGTGGCATAGCTGTGCAATGGCGCCGTTTCGCGGAAGAACGCGACCCGGGCAGACTCCTCCGTGGGGCGACATCCGAACAAGGCACAGGCTGACAAGGCAAGATAAAACAGACGTTTCATGGCTTCCATCAATCTATTCAGGCTGCTGTCACTCCGTTCAAACGCAACAGGTCCTCCGGAATCGAACACTCGAGATGTCCCGAGTCGCGTAACTCGGTAAGGAGCAGCCCCAGTACATTAGCTCCGACAAATTCACCACGGACCTGTTGTCCGATCCGCTCACGGACCTCCTCACGGGCCAACTTCATCCGGGCCTGCGACCAGCCTTCAAGACGGGCCTCACGTGTAATGCGACGGCGCTCGTTGCGAATGGCCTCCCGGCGCGTCAGATCCTTGGCTCCCCAGAAGAAACTCGAATGGCCGCATAACGGATCCTTGCCGACGAGCATTGTCGAATCCTCAAGAATCACCTTGCCGGCCGTCTGCTGCAGAAGCCGCCGGAATGAGGAATGCTGTTCATACTTGAGATTGAGGACAAATCGCATCCACGGCAACTGCAATTCCGGCCAATCCGGGCGGATCAGCGGAGCCCATGCCCGACCGTGAAACAGTCGTTTGCAGTACATGGCATTGCGGTGAGCAAGGATTTCCGCAACGATCTCCGGATGGGAAGAAAAGCGCCCGGCTAAATAGAGGTGTTCAGCCGTGGGATAGATTACACCATTATATAATAGCGGATATTCGTTTGACATGTTCGAGAAACCTCCCCATGCCTTGCGTACCTCGCAGAAACTGACGACCTCGTCGTAACGGAACGTACGGATCGTCGCCGAAACCCCTGAATAGACCATTTGTGCCATAATGCAAAAACTAAAAAGGTCAGACAAAATCAAACAAACTCAAATCATTTGTTTTTGTCTGACCTTTCGGTCTGGACCCTTTTTAGGGGTTTATGTTTACATAATGTTCGCGATTTTTTCGGACACCTCCAAATAAAATTCGGAAAATCTGCATCCAGAAAACGAATTGAACATCTTTTCTATATCATAGAAGATATTTTGAACAATCTAATTTCGCTCTAAAAGTGACAATATGAGACCTGTCCTCCAACTCCTATGCCAAGCTTACACTCGCGCCAGACATCCCTGCACGACGTAGCAGACAAGTGTGTCCAACACTTGTATTCCGGCTGCTTCCAGTACTTCGCGATAGGCAGTCAACTGTGGCGCATAACGTCCGGCAAAATGTTCACCCTTCGGATCGACGATCATGTTCCGACCTCCCGGGAAGCTCTTGAAATCAACGACCACGCATCCGTGATCCGTCTCCCAGACCAGATCAATCGAGCCGTTCAGCTCCTGCCCGTTGCACCACATGCGGATCGGTCGCTCATGCCAGATCTTACGAGCCGGACCATACTCCCGCTCAAGCCATCCGAACAACCATTCGGCCATGGCCCCGATCTGCTCCGGATGTGGAACGACCGTTTCCATGCCATGCCGGCCAAGTATCTGTCGGGCTCGTTCCGTCATGTTCTCCGATCCGGGGTTGCAGAGCGCCAGGATGTTGTGAAGCGTCGTACCGATCTCGGACATCGGAGTCTCGGCTCCAGCCCGCAATTCGATCCGGGCCCCGCGATCGGCAACCAGCATAACCTCGGACATTCCACTCGGGTCAACGGTGAGCTGGCTCGGCTGCAGATACCGGGGTTCCGGCGTTTGGGCCGATGGTTCCGGACGAAGATACCGTTCGGCCTTCAGGGGCTCCTCTGCCGTACGGGAAGCCGCCGCGCCGACAAACTGCCGAACCGGAATCGGCTCTTCCCAAGAGTGCCAGATGCGCTCTTTCGTAGCTGCCCCCACTTGAATCAACCACTCCAGCGCCTGGGGAGTAGTTGCTCCGCTTCGCGCGCTTTTCAACGGCTGCACGGCAATCAGCTGATCCCGAGCCCGGGTGAAGCCGACATAAAGCAGCCGAGCCTCTTCCCGACATACCCGACGATCGGTAGCTTCGTAATGCAGCAGTTCGCGCAGCGGATCTTCGAGGCACGAAGGAACGTTCGACGCCCCGAAGAGGTTCGGGAAGAGCGAAATGAGCCGACGGGCATCCCCGCCGTCCGAATCGGCCGCGCGGTGGAGCTGCACCTCGAACAGATCCTGCGCAAAGAGTCTTTTGCGATAATCCCGCTCCAGACCGGTCAGGATGACGTGCTTCCACTCGAGCCCCTTGGATTTGTGGTAGCTCAGCACGCTGACGGCCCGGGGATCCTTCTCGAAAGGCCGCTCAGTGGTCTGCCCCTGTTCGAGGCAGCGGGCAAAACCGCTCAATGATACCCCACCGGTCTGTGCGGCCCGCGTCTCGTAGGCTACGGCCAATTCCAGGACTGAATCCAGATGGGCACGGCGCCGAGCCGCCTCGGGACCGCTCCAGCGATTGATTCGGTTTTCGAAATCGAGCTCCACGATCAGGCTCTCGACAAAGCCGGAGATCGACTGCTGCCGGTTGCGATCGATCACCCGGTCGATCTTTCGGAAGAGTGCATCATCCTCCAGCCAGCGACTATCGCCCGGATCGGCCAGATAGTCCAGCCGCCGTTCGAGCAGCCCGTCGACCGGGCAGTCGGCCAGCAGGGTGAGGATGGCCGCCTTCGAGAAGTCGTCGTGCAGCACCGCATAGTTGAGCAGCGCCACGAGCAGCTGCACCTCGAGGTAATCGCCGATAGCTGGTTCGGGTGTCGCCACGGGGATCCCCCGGTTGCGCAACGAGCTAGCCAGCGCATCGACCTTGTCATTGCGTCGGGCAAGGATCGCAATATCGCCCGGGGCCGCCCCCAGCCGAATCAGCTCCTCGACCCCGTCGGCCACACCCTCGCAGAGGTCACCCTCGATCTGCCAGAGTTCGAGCGGCGGAAGGGTCTCGACCTTCTCCTCCCCGCGATGGGGATCCAGAGCGGCCGCAGAACCGAAAATCGGCGTAAAGACGGCATTGGCCGCCAGAACCAGTTTTTCCCGCGAGCGATAGCTCTTCGGAAGGCTGGTGCGGAAACATCCCGCGGCGTCGGACTGCGCTTCGCCCTCGGGGAACCGCTGCGTGATGGTCTCGACCATTTCGGCATCGCTTCCGCGGAAGCCGTAGATCGACTGCTTCGTATCGCCGACCCAGACCGACTCTTCGACAATCTCCGACAAACGGTCGAAGAGGCGGATCTCGATCGGGCTGCAGTCCTGAAACTCGTCGACCAGCACCAGCCGGGTCGATTCGCGAATGTCGCGGGCCACCTCCTCCAGGTCGAGCAGCTGCACCGAAAAGCGCTCCATGTCGTTGAAGTCGATCAGACGGTTGCGCCGTTTGTAGTCGGCATAGTCGCGGCGCCAGTCTGCGACCAGCCGGAAAATACGCTCCACGTAATCCTTCAACAGGCGGCCATGGGAGACGTGCCGCAGGCTCTTCTCCAGAGTCTCGCAAACCTGCACATATCCGGGTGCAAAAGGTTTGTTCTGCAACTTCTTGGGCAGGTTACCAACGGTGGACAGAGCCTTGACCGTGAACACGTAGGGCTCCTCGACCGACAGAGCCAAAAGCGGCGCAATGTTGTTCCGCGTGGTTGGGGAAGCATCTCCGGAGTCGCTGATCGCCTGAAGATAGGACTTCACCTGCTCCAGCTGCGCCTCCAGCGAAGTATCACCCGGATGCATGAGGAAGAATGCGTCGAACTGCCGGCGACAATAGTCGAGGCTCTCTTCGAGCGACACCTCGTAATTGTCCATCCACGCGAGAATCCGCTCCAGATGCTGTTTCCAGAAATCGGGATTCGAAACCTGATACAAGCCCTCCTGCCGGGTGAAGCCAAAGCAGCGCTGCAGTCGTCTAAAAGCCCTCAGATCGTCGTCCGTAGCCAGTGCGGCCAACGATTCGTTGATATGCCGGGTGCGCTCCTCGTCGTCGAGAACCGTCACGGAGGGAGCCAGACCGAGCCGGTACCAGTAGCGGTCGATCAGTGATTTGGCCACCGAGTGGATCGTTCCGATCCGTGCTCCGGCCATCTCAAACGCCGCATCCACAAGTCCCTTTTCAAGCAGTTTGCGCCGGGTCTTCTCCCGGAACTCGGAGGCGGCGGCCTCTGTAAAAGTCGTCAGCAACACCTCGCCCGGACGGCAGAATCCCGAGGCAATATGGTCCGCCAGGATCTCGGTCAGCGTATGGGTCTTGCCCGAGCCGGCTCCGGCACTGATATAATGGATGTTTCTCATTTCAGCGTACCTTTGAAGATTCGATAGGCGTTGTCGTAGGGATCAATCTGCTTGATGATGCTCTCCCCGTTCTTCTCCGTCAGGAGCGGCCACAGCCGTTCGGGATCGTTCGCCCGGGCATAGGGAAGTCGCCCAACCGGAAGTCCCTCTCCCTCCTCGATGATACCATCGCGGAACTCCTCGTAGCGGCACTCATAGCCGGCACGGATGCGGGCCATGGCCTCGGCAGTCGTACGCGGGGCATCGACCTGTTTAACATACCCCCGCAGATCGGGCAGATCGGCGCTGAGCAGCTGGCCACGGCCCAAAAGGAAGTATCCCGTGGCCGCGACCGGACGCCCGAGGCTGCTGCTCACCGCATGGTCGTAAACACGCAGCTGCAAGTCGCGCCCTTCGCGGATCATGGCTTCGTATCGCTTCTCGTTGCGCGACCATTTCAGGTCGAAAATCACCGGATTCCCTGCGCGGTTGCGCAACAGCAGGTCGACACGTACCGTGAACTGGGGTTTGCCGGCATCAAGCAACGGCGCCGAGGCCTCCTGCTCAACCCCCTCGACGCGGAGGCCGTATTGGAGCAGAATCTGCATCAGCGCCGACAAGGCATTGCGCAACTGCTCCTGAAGCGCCTTGCGCTCGATGGCATGGCGAGCCAGCAGAAGCCCCAGCCCACACTCCCGAATTGCCTTCAGAAAATAGCGGTCGAAATCCTCCCGGCGAGCGATGATTCCCGACATGGCATTGAGGTTACCCTCCGTCTGCCGAACGATCAACTCCAGTGTGCGGTGCGCCACACGCCCCTCGATGAGATTCAGTTCGTCGAGTTCGCGCACACCGCCCGGCCGCAACCGAGCAGTATACTTCATGACGTAGTCGAACGGCCGCTGGATCAGCAGTTCGAGGCTCGTGGCACTCTCCGTCTCGCGCAGCGCAATCTTCCCGGCCGCAATCCGGAACTCCGGCACCTTCCGGCAGAGGGGCGGAAGCTCAACCGGCACCGTGTCGGTCTCCACCGGGAAGGGCGTCAGCTCCTCGCCCCGGAGATCGTCAACGATCGGGTGCTCCTCCAACCGTGCCCCCCGATCCGATTCGGGTGTAATGAGGATCAACTCCCGACGCACCTGCCCCACTCCGCGACGGATGAGTTCCAGTTCGACCTTCATCTCCTCGGTACGGCTCCAAACCCTGACACCCTGCCGTTCGAGACCTTTTCGCTCATCGGGACCGAGGAACTCGAAGTCGTAGTGCAGATCCGGCATCCCCACGCAGTCGACCCAAACGGCCCGGTCGACTGGATCGACCAGCGCGGCGGGATGTTCCACCACATCGAATGAACCGACCTGTGCCTCCGTGTTGCGGATCGACGCGTCGATGCGGATCGACGAGATCCACCCCTGCAGCAACTGTCCGTCGATCGTATCACCTGAGCACGTTTCCAGCAAAGCCAGCATGACGTCGCACATCTCCGCCAGTTGCGGCAGCGCGCCGGAGGCTTCGTCGCCAAGACGACTGCGCTGCAGGGCCCATCCCCGCAGCGAACGGGCATACGTCTGGAGCCGCTCGAGCGGGATAGCCCGCGGCGAAACGGCCTCGAAGAAGGGGTTTAACAGCATATCCAAGCGACGACGGATCCGGTTGCGGGTCTCTTCGTCCGCTTCGTCGTCGGCCGCCAGGGCTTCGTCGACGGTCGCCTGCCAGCGCGCAGGATCGATTCCCGCCTCGGAGGTCAGCAACCGCTGCAGGGCCAAGTTGATCCGCGCAGGAATCGGATTGGGGCGGGCCTGCAGGTAGTTCAGCAGCCGATAGATGTCGACCGCCTCGGGCACCTCCTCCGACGGGTGGATGAAGAGCGAAAAGCCCGCCTCGAAGAGTTGCACGACCGACGAGTCGTTCTCACGAATCGACGATTCTGTCGTCGGGCAGCCGTTGAGCCGCAGCACGTTGTTGAGCAGTTTGCCGCGGTTGCAGATCAGCGTCCACCGCTTCGGGTCGAGGGTCGGGATTCCCCGGAAGGCCTCCGTGAAGTCCCGCACCCGGATTCGGCAAACCTTCCCGGGGCAGGTCGGGGCGTCTTCGGGTTCGAGAATCTTTGCCCCGCTCTCCGACAATCGTTCGAACAGTCGGCCGTAGAGAGGGAACAACAATCGTTTCGGACAGTGCAGATCGAGAGTCCAGTCGCTCATGTCATGGTTCGGGAGTTCCTCCATCACCGCCTGCCAACGGTCGCCCAGCGCCGGGCTTGCAAATCCTGCTTCGAGATCGGCCAGCAAACCAATTCTCTCGGAGATACCACGCATTGAGGCGTTCCAGCCGGCCAACCGCAGCAGGTCGCGCCATCGCAGCAGTTCCGCGGCAACATTGTATTCGTCGGCCTCAAACGAAGAGGCGAATGGCGAATCGGTATGCGCCAGGAAGTAGTCGCGCAACAGCTTCACATAGTCGACCGTGCGCAACAAATTCGAGGTAGTGGCAGCCGTCAGCCCCAGACGGAGTTCCAGCTCCTGAAGCAGTCCGAGCGGGCCGAGCGTCAGCGTGTCGAGCAGCACCTGGCCGCACCGTACCGAATCGAGCCTGCAGCGCGTATCGTAACAGGGATGAAAGAGAATTGTCATGTCATGTCCTGAATGGATGGAATTTGCCGGATAAAATGAAATTTGGACTTTAAAATTAGCGAACAGAACGAACTTTTGCAAATAAAATCCAAAATCGGAACTTTTTTATGAAATTTTGTCCGAGGCATATGGAACTAAACCAAATAAGACCTAATTTTGAGATACATATCAAGTGCGAAATCAGAAAAACAGACAATATGAGAGAGCTGAAATGTCCCCATTGCGGAAGCGTGTTTACCGTAGACGAAGCAGATTATGCGTCGATCGTCAGCCAAGTGAAGAACGCCGAATTTGACGCGGAAATCGGACGGCGTATGGAAGAACTCGAGGCCCGACGCAAGGCGGAACAGGAACTGACAGAAGCCCGGACACGGAAGGAATTTGCCGAGCAAATGAATGGCAAGGAAAAGGAGTTAATCGCCAAAGAGAATGAGATTGAACGCCTTAAGAGTCAGATGGAGACTCTGTCCGTACAACTTAACGGCGAAAGACAGCTGGAAGTAGACCGACTGAAGGAACAACTGAAAAATATCGAAGCCCAAAAGGATGCCGAACGCGATCTGGCTTTGGCCGAAAAGGAGAAGACCATCACGGCGCTCCAGTCAACCGTCAATCAGGCCGACACACGGCTCAAGATGGCCGTCATGGAAGAGCAGAAACGCGCAGAGCAGGAGCTTCAGGCGAGAGATCATACCATCAGTCAGCTCCAGTCTGACATGAAGATGGAGCGGTTCAAGGCCGAAGCCGAGACGGCCAAACTCAAGGAGCAGCATAAACTCGAACTGGAAGCCAAGCAGGAGCAGATCGACTACTACCGGGATTTCAAGACGCGCATGAGTACCAAGATGATCGGCGAGTCTCTTGAAACACACTGCTCGACACTGTTCAACCAAATGCTGCGGCCCATTCTGCCGAATGCCTACTTCGAAAAGGATAACGACGTAACCGACGGAACGAAGGGTGACTTCATCTTCCGAGACATGGAAGACGGCGTGGAGTATGTCTCCATCATGTTCGAGATGAAGAACGAAATGGACACTACGGCTACCAAACACAAAAACGAGGATTTTCTCAAGAAGTTGGACGAGGACAGACGAAAGAAGAGATGTGAGTTCGCCGTGCTGGTCTCCCTGCTCGAACCCGACAACGAGCTCTACAACGGAGGCATCGTCGACGTGTCGCACCGTTACGAGAAGATGTACGTCATCCGTCCGCAGTTCTTTATTCCGCTGATCACACTGTTGGTGCAGACTTCAAAGAAGAGCCTCGAATACAAAAAGCAGTTGATTCAGGCACAAAGCCGGGAGGTGGACGTAACCAATTTCGAGAACAAGCTGACTGAATTCCGCGAAAAGTTCGGGCGGCATTATGACCTGGCATCCCGAAAATTCAACGAAGCTGTCAAGCAGATTGATGATACAATCGCTAAACTGCAAAAGGTAAAGGAGAATCTGCTGGGGTCGGAAAACAATCTGCGTCTGGCCCAGCAAGACACCGCAAATCTGACAATAAGCCGGCTCACTCGCGGCAACCCGACCATGAAGCAGAAATTCGACGAAGCACGGACGCAACATGCCACGACTGAAATGAACTAATAAAATAGATAATGAAAACTCCCATGAACTCACAATCGCCAGAAACAGCGAAATGCTATGCACAAAGCATCCCATTCCTTTATGTAAATCGCAGAACCATACTTGGACACGACGTTTATCCTTATGTGCTGCTTCCCTGGAGCCTTCCGGGAATAGATGCCGTCCCGATGGGAGCCTTGTTGCTGGCTTGGGACGAGACTCCGGACAATTTCAGTATTAGAAACGAATCCGGGACTATCTTCTGGATTTACAGATGCTGTGAAAATTCCGATGGCACCTGGAACTGCCTTGGACAATCCATGGCTGGCGAAGAGATTGAGCAAACAGTTAATGATATTCAGTGTATCATGCAAACAATATTGCGTTTTTCGCCCCAATATTGCCAGCAGAAGGAGAGTATGTTGCAGAATGCCGACTTTGAACATTGCATGGCATTACTGAAGAGTGAACTCAATCTCTATTACTTGAATGATGAAGAGTTCGATCGTCTTTGCCGACAACTCCCTGATCTCAACGAAATATCAAGTACGGAACAATGGATATCTCTCAAGATGCTTCATTTTCAGGAGTACATCCGTATAATGGCAGATCGTCATCAGGAATTCAGCATCTCCCCGGATTTCTTCCGAATTTTTCTGACACAGGCGTTATCCCGCAACTGTACGGTCATCCGATTCGCTAAAAATCGGCACCTTTGTTTAATCTCGGATCGGTGGATTGGAATTGATTTGCTACCTCTTGAAGTTACAGTCGCACAAGAGGAATTTATGCGTCAGCTTGGAAGACTGGTTCTACCCGGAATCATTCAAAAGTGCAAAAAAAGTACACTGCAGAATATACCAATCTTCCAACTACCCAAAGAGAGATGGGTCATCTGTTGCGGCACATGGTTCGACCAGTCAATATGGAGATTCCTTGAGCCTACTACGGTGTGGCCGGCAGTAATCAATGATTTGACAACCAGATGGGATAAGTCCCAAAATCCGATCGATGATAATATAATAATTGACGAAATCCCGGATGATGAGTTTCCGGCAGAGTTGTCGGAGAATAAGCCCGCGTCAAGCAAACCTCGAAACCTGGAATCTCTATCGAATGAAGAAATCGATCTTTGAATCGATCGAATCCTGGACATGTTCGGGATGAACGATGATTCCGACAAATAGCAGCAAGAAGAACAATGCAAAATAACTTGAATCGGCCTTACAAATTAGTTTTGGTCGTACTGAACATTATCAAGTCTCCGGCATCGTGACATTCGGAAAATTTTCGGGTAAATATGAAACCCGTTCCAACACGAGTACGGTGTATCCGGTCGAATTGTTCAGACTTCGCTGCTATATATCCGAGCATCTTTTTATTGCACTCCGTTTTTCCGAGCACTCGGATTTGCAAAGAGAGATTATTGAATACAAAAATTCTTTGTGGTGTAAAAAGAGTTGTATCAATGGGAAGAAATCCGGAATCCTACCACCATCCCAACAGTCGGGTAGTGTTTCAAAAAGTGTGTCTGGGGAGGTGCCTTCAGATTCTTCAGATATG
>OLYA01000211.1_pt1 | contig 39917 bp, 40 predicted proteins | sample 1674361 | NCBI WGS metagenome assembly OLYA01 (sample SAMEA103958165, study PRJEB25191) | human gut metagenome | biome: human-associated habitat [ENVO:00009003]; feature: intestine environment [ENVO:2100002]; material: feces | place: Germany | collected 2013/2015
ATAGTTTTATAAATGCTTACGATTTCTGCTCTTTGCTAAAGTTAATGACATTGTGCAAAAGCAGGGTTTTGTCTCCACTCTGAAGGATCCTGCCTGACAGGATCCTTTTTTATACTTTTTTCATATTTTTCTCCTGTTCGTTCCTCCGCTTCTGTGCTATGATACCTTACAGCAATGACAACCCGTCCATCGAAAGGAGTTTTTCTATGTGTACAGCAGCAACCTATCAAACACGCGACTTTTATATGGGCCGCACACTCGATTATGAATTTTCCTATGGCGACCAGATCACCGTTACACCTCGCAATTATCCGTTTTCCTTTCTTCATATGCCGTCCCTTTCCCATCACTATGCAATGATCGGCATGGCGTGTGTGATGGATGATTACCCGCTCTATTATGAGGCGTTCAATGAAAAGGGGCTTGGTATCGCCGGCCTTAATTTTGTAGGAAATGCCGTTTATTTCGATCCGAAACCGGAGAAAGACAATATCGCGCAGTTCGAGCTGATCCCGTGGATTCTCGGTACATGTGCTTCGCTTGCGGAAGCAAAAGAATCCCTCTCCCGTATCAATCTCATCAGCACACCTTTTAAAAAGAATCTTCCGCTCGCACAGCTTCACTGGATCATCGCAGATGCATCGGGTGCCATCACCGTGGAATCCACGGCGGACGGTCTGCATGTCTACGACAATCCGGTCGGCGTTCTGACAAACAATCCGCCGTTTCCAATGCAGATGTTCTCACTGAACAATTACCTGCATCTGTCACCGAAACAGCCGGCCAACACGTTTTCCAACCAACTCGATCTTTCTACGTACAGCCGTGGCATGGGCGGTCTTGGACTGCCGGGCGACCTCTCGTCTGCTTCCCGCTTTGCACGCGTAGCGTTTGTAAAGCAGAACTCGATCTCTGGAAACAGCGAAACGGAGAGTGTCAGCCAGTTTTTCCATATTTTAAATTCTGTTGACCAGCAGAGAGGATGCTGCGAGGTGGCGGACGGAAAGTATGAGATCACGCTCTATACTTCCTGCTGCAATGCGACGCAGGGAATTTACTATTATACGACGTATGACAATCATCAGATTTCTGCGGTTGATATGCACCGCGAGAATCTTGATGGCGAAACGCTTCGCTGCTTTGCGCCGGTGACGGGCGAGCAGATTCATATGCAGAATTAGAAAAATCCGGTACAGAAATCTTTGAGGACCCCTCAAAAAAGATTCTGTATCGGATTTTTTCTACATCTCATCACACATTGTAAAACAGACGTCGCACCGGCTTCTGGTGCGGCATTTTTCAAAATACAGCTCCTCGAGCGGAATCCATTTCTTCTGAAATTCCACCGCCTTTTCACTCCCGTTCCGCTTTTCAATTCTCTGGATCTGCTCGATCGGATCGATCGTGAGGAAGACCTTCATATCGTAGTATGCTTCCAGCCGTTCATGGCAGGAGCATTTTTCCAACTGCCGGGATCTGGCCGATGAAGAACGGCAGGATCAGGCCGATCGCAAAGAGCATGCCGGAAAGGGTTACTTTTTTTACTTTTTCCATCTTGAAAGTCCTCCCTTATGTTTCCTTCTGGAATCAGTGTATCATTCAAGTACACTTTAAAGTCAAGACCTTTTCTGCATTTTTTCTCTATTTTTCCCACTATTTTAGTATATTTTGTATTTTCCGTGCTTCTCGGTGTCTGACTGCACTTTCTGTAGGAACTTTTTCTGTCGTTTTCCATGATTTTGTGGTACACTTTTGGATATTGGGAAATGCAGTCATTTTCTGCAGTTCCCTGACTATTTTTCGAAAGGATTTTATCATCATGCAGTTTTATCTCGCCCCGATGGAAGGGCTGACCGGGTATGTGTACCGGAATGCTTACCACAAATATTTTCCGGCGGCGGACCGTTATTTCACGCCGTTTATTACAAATAAAAAAATGAGTTCCCGCGAACGGAACGATATTCTCCCGGAGCACAACGAAGGAATGACGGTGATTCCGCAGATTCTCACTAATCAGGCGGAGGATTTTCTGTCCCTGACAAAGGAACTGAGGGAGTACGGTTACGATACCGTCAATCTGAACCTCGGATGCCCGTCCGGCACGGTTGTCGCCAAGCGGCGCGGCTCCGGGCTGCTCGCGTGGCCGAATACGCTCGACGCGTTTCTCGATGAGATTTTTTCGTCGTGCGACTGCCGCATCTCGATCAAAACGCGGCTTGGCACAACGGATACCGACGAGTGGGAGGATCTGCTTACGGTTTACGACAAATATCCGCTCGAGGAACTGATCATTCATCCGCGGATTCAGAAAGATTTCTATAAATTTACGCCGCGCATGGAGTGCTACCGGACAGCGTATGAGACGAGCCGCTGCTCGCTCTGCTACAACGGTGACATTTTCTCACCCGATGATTTTCAGAATCTCTGCCGTGAGTTTCCGGACACGGAGAAAGTGATGCTCGGACGCGGGGTACTGCAGAATCCGTGGCTGATTGGGATGCTGCGCAGTGCAGATCCGGCAGGCGGCGAAGCCTCTGCTCCCGATAAAGAGCTGCTGCACGCGTTCTGTGAGGATCTCTGCGCCGGTTATGCGTGTGTGATTTCCGGGGATAAAAATGTGCTGTTCAAATTAAAAGCACTTTGGATTTATCTTGGAATGTCGTTTACCAATCCGCAGAAATATCTGAAAAAGATTAAAAAGGCGAACCGGCTTGCCGAGTATGAAGAGGCGGTCGATGCACTGTTCCGGGAACAGGAGCTGATTCTTTAATTTCGAAGTCCATTAGTATCTTTTGGAAACCATGTCACTTTCAGGTACGCACTTGTCTTTTCTGCAAAATCCGGTACGATAGAAACAGGATACAACGACTTATTTCTATTTTGTTTTTGGGAGGATTTTTACCATGATCGATTTACACAAGGAAGACGAAAAGCTTTTTGCTCTTGTCGGCGCATGCCAGCGTGATGTCCTTCTTCGTTCCTCCCCACTCGAGAAACTCCTCTAACTTTTTCACACTATTTCCTCCTTGTATACCTATAGGGGTATTGGTTGTCAAGAGGAGTTTTTCAAAATCAGAAAAACAAAAAGAACTTCTGACGAAGCATCTTTTTTCTGCTCCTGCCGGAAGTTCTCTTTTCATCTTATCTTCTTATTTTTATTTCATATTTGCAAACCGCTCCACAGCCTTCGTAAACTGTGCAATCGTCTGATCCGCATCTCCGTGCTCGATGCCGTCGCGCACGCAGTGCTGGATATGGCCCTCGAGGACAACTTGTCCTACTTTATGAAGTGCCGATTTTGCCGCCTTGATCTGCGCCAGGATATCCTCGCACGGCACATCCTCATCCACCCATACGGTCGATCGCCTGCACCTGACCGATGATCTTTTTCAGGCGGCGGTGAAGATTATCTGCATCCATACACTGTTTCATTTTGCATCCTCCTTGTTTCAAATCCGTCATCGCATCGGCTGCGTTACAAAGTGCAGTGGTCTTCCTCTTCTGTTTCCTCTGCAATCAGATTCCGGATATTCTGCATACGGTTATCCAGCTCCGCGCTCTGTCTTGCGCAGTCGTAGAGTTCATCCTGCAGATATTTGACATGATTTTCGGGAATATTTTTCTTGTAGCGCATCTTGTGCTCCAGACTCGCCCAGAAATCCATCGCGATCGTACGGAACTGTACTTCCACGTAAACCAGTTTCTTTGTATCCTGTAAAAAGATCGGCACCTGAACGATCAGATGAAGACTGCGGTAGCCGCTCTCCTTCGGATGCTGAATATAGTCCTTCCGCTCAATCAGCGTAATGTCATCCTGTTTCAGAAAACTGTCTGCCAGCTTATAAATATCGCTTGGAAAAGAACAGATCACGCGCACACCGGCGATATCGCGGATATTTTCCTCGATAGACTCCAGTGTGACCGGGATGTCTTTCACGCGGATTTTCCGCATAATGCTCTCATACGATTTGACCCTTGTTTTGATTCCTTCGATCGGGTTCTGGTCATAGGAAAGCGAGTATTCCTGATTCAGCACCCGGAACTTTGTCTCGATTTCCATAATGGCGCACTGATAATACGACATCAGAAGCTCGAACGGCTTTTTGTTCTTCTGCATCATCTGAATAAACTCGTCCGATAAAAGATTCTGCTTTACAAACTCATCCCGTTTTGTCTCGATCAGATTTTTTCCCTGTTTTCTAATTTCCTCCAGTACTTCGAGGTTTTTCATCATCCGTTTTTTCGTCCTCCCAAAACTGCGTTCTCTGTCCTTTATGCTATCATTTTAGGCCTGTAAAGTCAAATTTTTTCTTCTTTTACTCTACCTTCAGCATCCGGTAGCCAACCCCGATATGCGTCTGGATATACTGCGTCTGCTCTCCGTTCTTTTCCAGCTTTTTCCGAAGCGTCGCCATGAAAACACGGAGGGAAGCGATATCGTTCTCCCAGCTGCTTCCCCAGATTTTCTGTGTGATAAACGTATGCGTCAGCACCTTCCCTGCATTCTGCGACAGCAGGCAGAGCAGCTTGTATTCGATTGGTGTCAGATGAAGTTCCTCTCCGTCAAGATATGCGCACCCCGCTGCGTACTCGATCCGCAGTGCGCCGTTTTCAAAGACAGCCGACTGGACTCCATTTTCTGCCTGCATCTGGGACAGACGGCGCTGTGTGACTCGAAGGCGGGCCAGCAGTTCCTCCACAGAAAACGGTTTCGTCAGATAATCATCCGCTCCTGCGTCCAATGCCTCGATTTTATCGCTGTCCTCACTTCTTGCACTGATTACGATAATCGGCATATTCGACCAGCTTCGAATCTTTTCAATCACCTCTACGCCATCAATATCCGGCAGGCCAAGGTCGAGCAGAACAATGTCGGGATTATGTGTGGATGCCTCCATAATGGCACCCGCACCGTTCTTTGCAGAAATATACTTATAATCGTGTGTTTTTAACGTCGTAGTAATCAGGTTGTGAACCGGCGTATCATCTTCCACAACCAGAATTAATGTCTTATTCATTCAAATTCACCTCACTGAGCGGCAGGTTAATCCGAAAGCAGCAGCCCTGTGGATCGTAGTCATAAAGTGCTATCTCCCCGCCGTGCGCATTTACAATCGAACGGCAGAGTGCCAGTCCAAGGCCAAGGCTTCTGCGGCTGTCGCTTACTTTATTTTTCCCGGAATAGAACATCTCAAACACATGCTCTCTGGACTCTTTTGGAATCCCGTGTCCGTTGTCCTCCACCGCGATCCAGACATTTTTCTCCTCTTTTCCGGCTGTCGAGAACCCACTGAATGATTTCCTGTTCCCTTAGGTCAAAGATTTTTTCCGTCTTTCCTCCTGTCTGCGCGCTGTAAAGTGTTCCGCGGACAATTCTGCTCTCCTGTGCCCCTGCCGGTGCGGCCGTCAGATCCCTTCCCAGCAGTTTTACAAGCTTTGTCGCTGTAATATCAAAAATCTCCGACGCATCCTCTGCCTTCTGCAGAAGCTGGCTGGTATTGAAAAGAATTTTCGTCCGGAACGCATCCCGCGCAGACAGCTTTGCATTCTCTTTTAATTTTGATGCAAGCGTACCTGTCAGAATGGAAATGCCCAGCATGATGGCAAAGGTCACCGGATAACCGGAACCGTACGCGTACAGTGTCAGACGCGGTTCTGTCAGGAAGTAGTTAAACAGCACTACACTGATCACAGAACTGATTACGCTGCAGGTATAACCGCTGGTCAGAATGGACGTCATCATAACGCCGACCAGATATATGGTAATGATATTGGAATCCGGAATGATATGGATTTCCAAATCCGGCACCAGATCGGTCAGCCGTTCGGTCCATCCCCTTCTCTTTCGAAAAAATCCTTGATCCATCATGCTTTTTCCAATGACAATCCGCGTTACTTCGGAAATTCTCGCATATTCTGCAATCTGCAGGGCAATGTCCTCGCTGTGCGTCGTTACAATCTCCGCCCCGCTCTGTTCTGCCAGGCGGATATGCTTCTGCAGCCTTGCCTGATCCTCCGGCGTTTTCTCTGCCGGTTCCGCGGTCTGCACATACAGTGCTGTAAAATTAGCACCAAATGCCCGGGCCATCTGTGCCGCAGTCCGGATAATTTTTTCATTGGACGGCGAAAATGACAGACAGACCAGAATATGTTCTTTTCTCTCTGTTTTCTGTTTTTCTTTTTCCAAATGCTTCACCTCGCTTCCAATTGTAGACATAAACAATCAAAAAGGACACCTTTTATTGTATAATTATGTTACCCCACAAACATACGAAAGAAGGTGTCCTTAATGAAAAATTAGCATTGAAGAAACTGCTAACTTATATGAAAAGTGTATACAAAATTCCACAAAAAATCAAGGGTTTATCCGATGAAAGAAAAAGAAAACCCATCCCGTTGTTTAATATCGTTATGCCAGTGCTGATTTTCCTGATGCTTCAGTATGAAGGTTTTCACACCATTTTTTCAGCGCCGGAAAGCATGGAGAAACGACTGAAAAACTGTATCCGTGGAAAAATCCCAAGAGTTGATGCAGTCAGGGATCTTCTTTCCCGGATTGATCCAAAAGAAATCGAGGAAATTCACGCGCAGACGATTGATGTTCTGAAACGCAACCGCGTATTTCGGGAAGGAACCATAGGCGGATATGTTGCGGCAGGTATTGATGGGGTGGAATTATTCAGCAGTACAAAAAAGTCCTGTCCAGACTGCCTGAGCCGGAAGAACGGGACGGGGAAGACAGAATACTTTCATCGAAGTGTGGTATGTATGACGGTAGGAAAATCGCCGCATGTGATCTTTGGGCAGGAAATGCTGAAACCCAGAGATGGTTCAGAAAAAGATGAAGGGGGACTGACAGGAGCGAAAAGGCTCATCCGGCATTTAAAGAAAAGGCATAGTCCTTTCGCAGATGTGATTGTGGCGGATGCACTGTACCTGAATGCCCCGTTTATCAATACTTTGAAGGAATGCGGTTTAGAAACGGTAATCCGTCTGAAAGATGAAAGAAGGCTTCTGTTTCAGGATGCGGAAAGCATGTTTCAGCGGGACGAGGGGAGAAAAAGGAGCTTCAGGAAGGGAAAAAAGAGTATTGAAGTCTGGGATCTTTCCGGATTTGAGATAGACCTTACCTGGACGATATCTTAAGCGGACTGAAATACGAGGACGGCCACTACGATCTCGTGAGTCTTTCCGACAAGGATTATCAGAAAAAACTGGATGTCCAGATTGCCTACTGGGATAAACTGAAAAATGAAATTCAGAAGGTCAGATCCGGAGAAAACGGAACGGCGGATCTGGTAGACATGAGCGAGACGTATTTCCAGATGGCAGATGAAACGGTTGCCGCAGTCAAAGTTTCCCGTGCCAACCGCCAGCTGGAACAGAAAGCCTACATCGACCTTCACACGGGACTGCCGAACAAGAGCAAGTGCGAAGAGCTGTTCCACAATGTGGAATTCATCAAAACTCCTACTGCCTGTATCGTCTTTGACATGAACAACCTGAAACGCGTCAACGACAGCCTCAGCCACTCCATCGGCGACCAGCTGATTCTGAACTTTGCCCGGCTGCTGCGAAACTCGATTCCCGCGAAGCATTTCGTAGGAAGATACAGCGGCGATGAATTTATGGCGGTCATCTATGATGCAACCCGCGAAAGCATCACAGAAATCCTCACAGAGCTTCAGAACGAAGTCGAACAGTTCAACGGCTACGGAACCCAGTTCCGCATCAGCTATTCCCACGGCTGGGCACTTTCCACCGATTACAACGAATGTACGCTCCGCACGCTGTTTGACAAAGAAGATAAATATATGTATGAAAACAAGCAGCAGAGCAAGCAGGGACGCCAGGACTAAAGAAACGCCGGAACCGGAAATATCTTATCGCCGGTTCTGGCGTTTTTTCTTGCTGTTTCTCTTTTATTTTTTTGCAAACGCTTCTATCTGCGCATATCCCGCTGAAAAATCAATGGGTTCCTCCCGCAGCTTCTTTCTGACCACATCGCGTCCTTCCTGATCTGCCATCACTTTCTGGATTTTATCGGCAAACTGCATCACATCCAGCGGACAGAGATATCCGTTTTCCCCATCCCGGATCTGCTCGCGCATGGACGGAATATCGGAAGCGATGATGACCTTCTGCAGGCTTCTCGCCTCTACAATCGTAATCGGATAGCCTTCGTGACGGGACGGCTGGAGATACAGGTCGCAGGATTTTACGTACGGCGCAGGATTTTCGCGCATTCCGAGAAAAATAATTTCCTGCTCCACCTGATATTCCTTTGCCATGGTCCGCAGCTTGTTCAGATCTCTTCCATCACCGATGATGAACCATTTGAAGCAAAGTCCCCGTTTTTTCAGCTCCGCCGTAATCTGCACCGCAATATCATATCCTTTTTCTTCCGAAGCTCTTCCCACCGTCAGAAATTTCAGCTCTCCTGTGTACTGCGGATCGCTAAGCGGCTCCTCACTCCGTCTCTGCACCTGTTTGATGTCAATGAAATTCAGCAGAACCTCTGTCCGGTCCGCGAGTTCTGGAAAACGGGCAATGACCTGTTTCCGGACAGGCTCGGAAACGCAGTAAATTTTATCATACTCCGGAATAAAGTCCCTGGTCCGGAACAGCCACCAGAGATTTTCTCCGTGGAACCAGACCGCTTTTTTCCGCGCATTCGTCTTTCTGGCTCCGAATGCGGTTGTGAACGCACCGAATCCGAAAAAGTCGAAAACAAGATCGTATTGTTTTGTTTCCGGCTCCACACACTCCAGAATCCGTTCATACAGTTTTCCATACCGTTTCTTTCCATACACGACGCGCATCAGAAATACGCCCATTCCTCTGGCATAGAAAGACCGTTCTGCCGGTGTCTCCCGTTTTCCCACAATCCGTTCCAAAGCCGGATGCGGCTTTTTGTCCCAGATCATCTGGCGCACTTCCACTTCCTTCGGAATCCGCTCCAGCAGAACGCCTCTTTTTTCGACCAGAAGAAGCGTTACATCTTCTTTTTTCTCCACCAGTTTCTGCAGCAGCGCTGCCATGGCAACTTCCGTTCCGCCCATGTCCATGGTACGTCCCAGCACCAGTATTTTACTCATTGCTTACCTCTCATCTGCTTTTTTCTCTGTTCTAACGCCAGTAGGCATCTCCCACATGCGCAGGATGACGCTGATCCTCCGGCGGAAGCTGATGGTAATCGCCGTACAGGGTGTGAAGATACGTCTCGTATCCCGCCGGGGCATTGATCAGATGGCCTTCAAACGGAAGGCGCACGATCTCTTCGATCGCTGTTTTGGGAATCGCGTCCGACTTGCGGTAACCGCCGCACTGGCAGGCCACCCACTTTGAGTCCTCCGCGCGGTACTTTCTGCACTCTTTTTCCATCTCGCGCAGAATCCGCTCTTTTCCATAGCATTTCCGGATCGCCCATTTGCACCATTTTGCGAAGCTTCCTTTGTTTCCTTTTAAGGTCTGGCGGTAGGTGCGGAATGCATTCATCCGCTGGCTTTCCAGAAACAGCAGCTTTTTCCAGTGACGGTCGTACTCCGGTGTATCTTTTTCCGGCAGTCCGTCAAACGGGAAAATGTCGACGAAAAGACCGGTATCCACAGCTCCTGCCACGTGCTCCACAAGACTCGTTCCGGTGTGTACCAGCTTTCCGTATGCCAGTGTGAAACCCTTTGTATTATGAAAATTCATGACGCGGTACGGTGTATCCGTTTCGCTGTTTACAATCTGTTCCAGTTTTTCATAATCCGCTCTCGGCATCCAGACATCCACATCATCATCCCACGGAATGAACCCCTGATGCCGGATCAGCCCAAGCAGCGTTCCATCTGCTGCAAAATAGATCAGGTGATGTTTCCGGCAGACTTCATCCAGATACAGTAATATTCCAAGCGCAATCTCCTGTTTTTCTTTTAATTCTGTAATTTTACGCATAACGGCATTGCCTTTCTGTTTTGTTTTTCCCATCCATTATAAACACTCTGCCGGATTTTTTCAATTTAAAGTTCCTGCCGCTCCGGCGCCCGTCTGAAGATTCCGGTATCCTGCTGATTCAGCTCGTCTTCCATTCCTTTTGAGAAACCACAGATCACAACGGTGTACTCTTTTTCGTCCTCCAGATCGGTTCCATCTTTGGTCAGAAGCACATATGGATAAGGATATCCGTTTCCATTGAGATCACAGCCTTCTTTTGCCATTTCTTTGATCTTTGCACCCGTCAGGGTTGATGTCTGCAGCGTTCCATTGCCAAATCCAAATAAGCAGATACAATACGCTCCAATGAACACATTTCCTTATCTGTTAGATAATTCTTCGCAATGCTGACATCACTTTTTACAATCTTGCCCTCCGGAGCTGCAGCCCATGTAGTTAATCCCATGTGTGGCTTATCTGCATCGGCTCGCTCGTAAATCAACTCCGCTGCTGTATGTCCGTGAACTGCATAGTGCATCTTGTTCTGCACTTTTGCAAAAAATTGCTTTGTTGTTTTCGCTGTTCGGTCATAATCAAGAGCTGTAGCATAGATATCTGTTATCTTCTGATAAAATCTACGCTCAGAGATATGTAAGCAGAAAAAACTGATATAAGATATGTCATTAGTTATCGAGGACGGAGCCCGTTTTGGGGACTCTGTCCTTGTTTGTATTATAATGCAATTTCCAGGCATGTCAAGCAGGCTGTCATCCGATGGAAATACAGTTTTTGATTTTGTGACTTTTCTGAGCTGGCGGTTAAATCCTTCGATGGTGTTGGTCGTATAGATCAGGCGTCGGACTGCTTCTGGATACTCCCGCCGGTGACGATTTTCACCAAATCCACATCTTTATTTTTTTAATAACTTTTTAGCTTTTGATGCTGTAAACTGAATAATCGGTCCTGAGATAATGATCGTTACGATTGTACATATGCCAAACTTTCCCCCCAGCAAAACTCCGGTAAGTACCATAACAATATCCAGTATCATCCGCACTGCTTTTACCTGCCAGCCGTTCTTTTCCGCAAGAGAAAAGGTTAATGCCTCGTAAGAACCACGTCCCAGTGAAGCTGCCGCATAAACTCCTGTTCCGACTGCAAAAAGCATGACTCCCAGCAACATAATCAGTGCATTCACCCACAAATGCGTACTGTACACATGTGCATTTGCAAACAAATCAACACAGAAGCTATACACAAGCTGATAAATAATCGTACCAATATGTATCTGTGATCTGTCATAGAAAAATGAGAACACGATCATAATTATGGCTACAATCAGAGATGCCATGCCTATACTTATATGAAATGTCCTTGAAATCCCCTGCCACAAAACAGCAAGGGTTGCCCCTCCAAATCCCGCATACAATGCAAGGGTAATGCCATATGCTGCTATGATCGAACCAATCACAATGATTATTATTTTTTTCGTCCATTCTGTTTTACTCATTGTTATAGCCTCCTTTTATTTTCATTTGAATTCTTACTACGCATTTTATCTTTATACTATAAATGAGCAAGTTCGTGATTTTGCATAAAAGAAAGACACCTTGAATTCGATTGTGTTGTATAATGAAAGTGACCAAACCAACATTTACAGCATTCACGAAAGAAGGTGTCTCCTGCAAATACTATACATCATTCAGCATTCATATACAACCAGTTTAAAAAATTAGATTTATGCAAATCGTATTCTAATGCCAACTCCTCCGGTACAGTCCTATTTTCTTTGTGACTGTTGGTACGTTTCTGAAAAAATAATCAACACCTTTGCCGTACAAGGATTTCATACCATTGGTGCTTTGAAAACAAATCGTTTGCTGTACCCGTCAGGAATGAAAAAGAAGCTCAGCGAATTGGCTGCCGAATTATCCGTGACACATAAAAACTTTGATCTTGTGACAGTTAAAGGCAGAAACTCTTCCTTAACCCCGACCATGAGCACACTACCCGCCTGACTGAATTTTATGGCATTGTCCATAATATTCGACAGAATCCTTCAAATCTCCGCTCTGTAGTTTATTCATACCCAGCACATCATTTACCAGAGACACCAGATATTTCAGGGATTCCATTACCTTTTCTCTGATCTTCTGCTGCATCTGTGGATCATCTGCGTACTGATTTCCATTTCCCTCTTCTACCTTGTGGGTTTTACGATGTTCCAGGCACCTAATCCAGATTCTTTTGTAACGTATCGATCAATTCTTCAATAATTATTGGCTTGGATAAGAATCCATCCATACCGCATTCCAGAACTTTCTTTCTATCCTCATCAAAAGCATTAGCAGTCATGGCAAGAATGGTAATTCCCGACAGTGCCGGATCAGTAAGCGCACGGATCTGCCTGGTAGCCTCATATCCATTCATTACAGGCATCTGCACATCCATCAGTACCAGATCATAATCCCCTGGTGTTGAATTTTTAATTTTCTCCACTGCCTCTGCTCCATTTTCTGCTGTATCAACCAGGAATCCATATTCTTTCAGAATTTCCACTGCAATTTCACTGTTCAGTTCATTATCTTCCACAAGAAGTATACGCCTGCCTCTGAAATCTAAATCTGCTGCCGGAAGAATCTTATCCTCTGCCTGGGCCTGTTTCTGACCGATGGCAGCCATCAGAGTCTCTCTGATATCTGACATAAACAGAGGTTTCGCGCAGAATGCAGTCACTCCTGCAGTTCTGGCTTCTGTTTCGATATCTGACCAGTCGTATGCAGTCAGAATAATGATCGGCGTATTGTCATCAAGACTGCGGATCTGACGTGTAACTTCAATTCCATTCATATCCGGCAGACGCCAATCGATGATATAAGCATGAAATGCATCCCCCAGCTCCATTGACTGTCGTGCACGGAGAACAGCCTCTTTACCCGAGACTGTCCATTCCGAACGCATTCCAACCTTTACAAGCATCTTTGTTACACTGTCACAGGTGTTAAAGTCATCGTCTACAACCAATGCCTTAAGACCCTCTAGTTCCGAAATCTTCTCTATGCGATGATGCTCAGGCTGAGTCCGAAATGGCAGACGGACTATAAACTCGGTGCCTTTGTCCTGCTCTGTCTGAACCTCAATAGTACCGCCCATCATATCCACGATGTTCTTGGTAATGGCCATTCCAAGTCCCGTACCCTGAGTCCTGCTGACTGTAGAAGTCCGCTCCCGCTCAAAAGGAGAAAAGATCTTCTGTACAAATTCCTGACTCATTCCAATTCCGTTATCCTTTACCCGAAATTCATACAGTTCGCTGCCTTTTGCTTTTCCCGGGTACTGTCTGAGACGGACAGAAACGGTTCCGCCTGCCGGAGTAAACTTAACCGCATTTGACAAAAGATTCAGCAGTATCTGGTTCAGCCGCAGTTTGTCACAATAGACATCCTCATTCGTAACATCCATGGCATCCATATAAAGCTCCAGCTGCTTCGCATGAATCTGTCCACTGATGATCGTCTTCAGATCATGAAGCACATCCGACAGACAGACTTCTGTTTCTTCCAGATGGATCTTTCCGCTCTCAATCCGGCTCATATCCAATATATCATTGATCAGTGAAAGCAGATGCTTACTGGAAGAAAGAATTTTGCCCAAATAATCCTGAACCCTTTTTTTGTCATCAATATTACTTGCAGCCAATGTTGTAAATCCAATAATCGCATTCATTGGTGTCCGGATATCATGGGACATATTGGAAAGAAAAATACTCTTCGCCCTATTTGCAGTCTCTGCCGCATGGACTGCCTCAGAAAGAGCCTGGTTCATTTTCCGGTCAGAGGTACGGTCTGACATAACCAGAATATATTTCTTTTCCCCGTTTACCTCACTTCCCATTGCAATATTATGAAACCAGCGCCTTTCCCCTGTCTTCCGATGTATAAATTCACAATCCCACTCCTGCTGTTCATGAACCGGAATTTCTTTCAGATGATTCTTCTGCGAGTCTTCAGAATCTGCAGGGTGCAGTTTTCTTAAAACACGAATATCCTTGCGAATCTGTTCTACTGTAATACCCAGCAGTTTTTCCGCATTAGGGCTGACGTAATCCGTCTGATATGTTTGGGCATCCAGCATCAGGAAAACGTCATCCACATTCATTGAAAGCTTTTGAAACAGCTCATCACGGTACCGGATCTCCACATCCTTTCTTCTGAGATTTTTCCTGTTTTTCTGGATAATAAGACTGATAAAAAAGGCAGCAATGCAAAGTACAACAGCTCCAACAAGAAGCATCGTGGTAAACTGCAGATTGTTCATACTGGCATTGACAATATCAGCCTGGACAAGTCCCAGAAACATCCAGTCCTGAATATCCGATTTTTCATAGACCAGATAATAATTTCTTCCATCCAGATTCAGCAACATCGCATCAGTACGTCCCGCTTTAAACTTCTCCAAAAGGACATTGATCTCTTTTTCAGACATATCAGAATGCCTACTCAGAAAACCGAAGAAATTATACACGTTCCCCCATAACTCGGAAGAATGATCAATCACAACACGACCATCCGGATGAATAATAAAACTCTGGGCATTTCCATCAAAAGCAGAAATATCCAGTACATCTACGATATCAGAATTTTCATAAGCAATGGCAATTGCATCGTATTCAAATCCCTGATAAATTCCATGCGCCTTAGGTGTGGCAAAAACAAGCAGCTGGGATTTTCCGGGAACTGCTGCATTCGCTATCACATCATTTCCCTGCCGGATATCCTCTTCAATATTTTCCTGTAATCCAAGATACCCGGTTTCACCTGTCGCCATCTTGTAGTCACCGTCAGATGATAGAAAAAAGAATTCCAAAAAGCCTGCATCTTCCTGCGCTTTCTTTATATAATCACGGATCTCGTCTTCACCGGAAATATTCTGCAGATTCTCGCCCCAAATATGGAGGTAAGTCAGGTTCTTATTTGTCAGTTCTCTCAGCATCTGATCAGACTGATGAAGAACTTCCGTCAGATGAGAAACACTTTCCTCGTAAATAGATTTCGACATAAACTTATAATATCGGAAAACAGCCAGAACAACTCCTATAAAGAGAAGAAGAAAAGCAACTATTCTTAATCCTTTTTTCCTGACAGGTTTCTTTCTATTTCTATTATAATTCTTAACATCCATTTTTCTCACCTCAGGGTTATGTAATCTTCAGGTTCTGCAAGAACGGCATTACCACCTGAAACATATGCTGTCCAGGTATCTTTCACAGATGTAGCTCCTCCATCAAATATCATATTTTCATCTACAGGATAAGTTTCCATATGCTGCGGTGTGGCAAGACAGGTCACCGTGAAAGTATCCTCATCCCGAACTGCCTTTCCATCCTTTGTAACTTTACTTAATGTATAGCCATCTTCCGTTTCATTAATTTCCACAGAAATACCACTAACCACTGGCAAAGAGCCACGGTTAAACGGAATAAATCCTCCCTCATAGCCTTCTACAAAGTTTTTGATTATTTCTTTCAGCTCAGCCCCACTCATCTTGCTGCTGTAAGCCGCCAGACCATTTGGCATGATCATGTCACCTGCCATTTTTTCTGTGTAACCGGCTTTCAGCACATTTCCCGTAAAGCTGTTTCCGGTTGCGATCAGCACATCTGACCCATAGATGCCACGTAGCGTGTTTGCCATAACAGAATATGCTGCATTTCCTCCACTGCTGTGGAAACGGTTGGAATACGACTTCTGTGAATCCAGCACGATATCCTCAGAAGCAGTTTCTTCCTCAAGAAGCTGAGAATTAAATGACTGGTATGCCTGCCCTGCATCGTATTCTCCTGAGATCATTTTGGAAACCACATCCTTGGAAACAGAGAAAAAGTCACTTGACGCAATACGGATATACATATGGTTTTCTTCGATCACAGGTTTTATATCTTTCAGATATTCCGTAAGCTGCATATCCACCTCCTGACTGTAGCTTAACAGATCCTGTCCATCACTAATGATCCTGTTCTGCGCATCCTCTGAAAACATTGTATCCAGTACCTCCATTGCTTTCTTTCTGCGTGTTTCATCCTTTGTCAGATCACGGTTTAAGGCCACCTGGAAATATGGCGTAGTCATAATCCACTTTTCACCGTTCTCCTGAAAGAATGGAAGAAATGTTGTGTTAATGCCCTGATCCTGGAACATTTTTACACCGAAAGAACTGCCAAAGTACATGGCAAGCTTGCCACTTTTGTACATCTCAACAACATCATCATAATTCATATTCAAATCTTCCTGACTAAGCCCTGTATCCTGAATAAACTGTTCCATACGTTCAAAAGCCTCTGGCCAGACGGTATCGTCCAGACCTTCTCTCTTTGTATTTTCCGAGTCACTGTAGACCGTCCGCCACTTGCGTCCTTCCACAGAAGACAACTCTGATATAGACAGACCCTGCAGTGTTTCCATACAGGTATAATCATAAGAATAGTCTGCCGTAAATCCACTAACACCCACTTTGTCAAATGCCTGGCAGGCGGAAACAAAACTCTCGTAATCTGTTGGCAACGGGATATCATATTTTTCAAAAAGGTCTTTGTTCACTACAAAACCATGGGCATCTGCACACACAGGAAGCCAGTTTACGCTTCCATCCTCGTTCCTGAAATTGCTGAGGTAGGTATCATAGACAGCACCTGCCGCATTGGTTGTGGAAAGATCCATCAGACTGTCTTTCAGGGGACTTGCATCATGCAGGGAAAATCTGCAGCAGGTTATAATATCCGGCAATCCACCGTTTTCATCAAGGAACTTGTAGAAATCCAAATCATTATTCCCTACAACAAACTCGACATTGATATCCGGAAGCTGTTCCTGGATATATGGTGCATATTTTTCATACAGGTTTGTGCTCCATAAATATACTGTGATTGTTTCTGCATCTTCTTTTTCCGCACTCTTCCCTCCACAGCCTGACAGAAGCGATACGGCTGTCACCATCACTAAAAATACAGACAAAACCTTGCTCCATTTTTTCTTTTTCATTACAAGTTCTCCTAATAGAATTGTTATAGTCACATCTATGAAATAACACCGTAAAAAAGCACTGCCAAACAGACAGTGCACCTCATTTCATGCAACTGGCTGCCATTTTACAGGCCCTGTAGCTTTGCGTCCCAGACTTTCATCTGGTTTGCCGATCGTCCTTTTTAAGCTTTTAAACTTATGCAAAAAACTGATTTTATTATACTATGGCACTCTACTGTACACAAGAAAAACATTACCATTTTAACCTTCAAAAGCAAAAAAAGAACAGCCGATACATATACTCGAACTGTTCTCCTATTAAGTACGTTACATTATTTTACAATAAAACTTCCAGAAATATGATATCTATCATATTTTCTGGAAGTCCTGTCTTTGAGCAAGTGGCTAACTCGGTTAAAAAAGCTTTCAATCCTTGTTTCAATCCCTCTGAGTTCATCATACAATCTGTCGTTTCACCCCTTATTTTCTGACATTTCTGTGGAAATATACTTTTTTCTTCCTCCTTCATTGCGAATCTTTCCGGGAAATGCTATAATAGCCAAAGTTGAAAGCGCGAAATCCGAAGCATTTGCAAGCTGCTCCGGAAAAAAAGACCATCCCCCGGACAAAAAGAGAGGGGATATGTCCATCCTACTGGACATAAGAAAGGAGTTATTCTATGCCTTATGATGACGTACAAAAATTTTCAGAGGCAGCCGTAAACAAAGCAAAGCTGCTGAAAGAACACCCGGGGAAATACTTTCTCCGTGCAGTCATGGCCGGTTTCTTTATCGTGGTTGCCATGATTTTCTCCAACGTGGTAGGCAATACGTTCCAGAGTACAGATCCTGCCTGGGGAAAACTGCTTGGCGGTATTGTGTTTGCCATTGCGGTTCTGCTGATCGTTTTTATCGGTGCAGAGCTTTTCACCGGAAACAATCTTGTTATGGCATTTGGGGCCTATGACAAAAAAGTCTCCTGGGCACAGGTTGGAAAAGTATGGCTGGTAAGCTACATCGGAAACTTTGTCGGATGCCTGATTCTCTCCGTAATTTTCGTACTGGCAGGTGCTTCCGGTACTGCCGATTATTACGCAGGATTTATTGGAAATAAACTTTCCATTCCTGCCGGAGAAATGTTTTTCCGTGCCATTCTCTGCAACTTCTTCGTCTGCCTCGCCGTTGCCTGCGGCATGAAATGCAAAAATGAAGTTGCCAAATTTTTCATGATTATACTTTGCATCGCCGGATTCGTTGTTGCCGGTTTTGAACACTGCGTTGCCAATATGGCCACCTTTGTTACCGCTGCACTTCTGGTCCCAGGCGGCATTTCTCTGACTGCCGCATTGAAAAGTATGGTCATTGTAACTATAGGAAACGCAATAGGAGGCGGTGTGCTCCTTGCCTGGCCGCTTCGAATGATGAGTGCAGATAAATGACAAAATCTTTATACATTGCGGAAAAACCGAGCGTTGCTCAGGAGTTCGCAAAAGCGTTAAAACAGAATATGCAGCGCAGGGATGGATACTTAGAGTCGGATCAGTCCGTCGTAACCTGGTGCGTCGGTCACCTGGTTACGATGAGTTATCCGGAAAAATATGATCCTGCGTTAAAAAGGTGGAGTCTCGAGACCCTGCCTTTTTTGCCTGAAAACTTCAAATATGAAGTTATCCCGGAAGTAAAAAAGCAGTTCACCATTGTGAGTAACCTGCTCCACCGGGAGGATATTGAAACCATTTATGTCTGTACCGACTCCGGGCGGGAGGGAGAATACATCTATCGTCTCGTCGCGCAGATGGCCGGTATCAAAGACAAGAAACAGAAGCGTGTCTGGATCGACTCGCAGACAGAAGAAGAAATTCTGCGCGGTATCCGCGAAGCGAAGGACGAAAGTGAATACGACAATCTTTCGGCATCCGCTTATCTCCGCGCCAAAGAAGATTACCTGATGGGCATTAATTTTTCCCGTCTTCTCTCGCTCAAATACGGAAGCGCTGTCGCATCGTATCTCGGCACTAAATATCAGTCTATTTCCGTCGGCCGTGTTATGACATGTGTGCTCGGCATGGTCGTACGCCGGGAGCGCGAAATCCGCAGCTTTGTGAAAACACCATTCTACCGTGTCATCGCCGGTCTTTCCTTAAATGGACGCAATTTTGAGGGGGAATGGCGCGCCGTAAAAGGCAGCCGCTACTTCAACTCTCCGCTTCTCTATAAGGAGAACGGCTTCCAGAAAAAAGAGGACGCACAGAAACTGATCGAGGAATTAAGCATGCAGAATCCTCTGATCCCGCATGTCCTGAAAATGGAGCGAAAAAAGGAAAATAAAAATGCGCCACTGCTTTACAACCTTGCGGAGCTGCAAAATGACTGTGCCCGCTTTTTCAAAATCAGTCCGGATGAAACGCTGAAAGTTGTTCAGGAGCTTTACGAGAAAAAGCTGGTTACCTATCCGCGAACCGATGCCCGTGTGCTTTCTTCTGCCGTTGCCAGGGAAATCAGCAAAAACCTGCGCGGCCTGCAGCAGTACGGCATCTGCAGCGGCCTTGCAAATGAAATTTCGCAGGGCGAAAGCTGGAAAAAGATTGGTTCCACCCGCTATACAAACGATAAACAGATTACCGATCACTATGCGATCATTCCGACCGGACAGGGCCTTAACAATCTGCGGAACCTCTCGGAACTCTCCGCAAAAGTTTATGAGACGATTGTCCGCCGTTTTCTCGGTATCTTCTATCCGCCGGCGGTCTATCAGAAAGTTGCTCTTGTCACCGAAATCGGCGGCGAGCAGTTTTTCTCCAACTTCCGTGTTCTCGTGCAGGAGGGCTATTTAAAAGCCATGCAGTATTCTTTCTTCCGTAAGAAAGAGGAGGACGACGAGGGCAGAAAGGAAGACGAGACGACTTGCGATCCCTCTTTTCTTGCAGCGCTGTCCCAGCTGCAGAAAGGCAGCGAGCTGAATCTTCTCGACCTTTCTATCAAGGAAGGAGAAACCTCTCCGCCAAAACGCTACACCTCCGGTTCGATGATCCTTGCAATGGAAAATGCCGGACAGCTCATTGAAGACGAGGAGCTGCGCGAACAGATTAAGGGAAGCGGCATCGGAACGAGTGCGACGCGTGCTGAGATTCTGAAAAAGCTTGTCTTTATCAAATATCTTGCTCTGAACAAAAAGACACAGGTTATCACCCCGACACAGCTTGGCGAAATGATCTACGACGTCGTACACCAGTCGATCCGCCCGCTTCTGAATCCGGAGCTGACGGCAAGCTGGGAAAAGGGACTTACCTATGTAGCGGAAGGCTCCATTACCTCCGAGGAATATATGGGAAAACTGGAAAACTTTGTGACACGCCACACGGTAAATGTGAAGCAGATGCGGAATCAGTTCCAGCTAAAGAGCAGCTTTGATGCGTCCGCGCCGTATTACAAAAAAGCCTCTTCCACGCGCTCCCGTACCGGGAAACGTACCGCTGCAGAAGACTCCTCTGCAAAGTCCTATTCCACCGCCAGAAAAAAGGGCACACAGAACTCCTGAAATGTGGTAAGATAAACAGGAACTAAAACAAGAAAGGATGAATCACGCATGAAAGATGCAACCATTTCTGAACTTTATGATTTAACCCAGACCATTGCCGCAAAAATCTTTGAAGGCAAAACGTATCCATGGGAAGTGCTTCCGCTCATTAAAGATTTTATTCTTGAACTCGGCGAAACACTCGATCCGGCAGAATACGAAAAACGCGGCGAAAATGTCTGGATCGCAAAAGATGCCGTGATCGCACCGACCGCTTCCATCAACGGCCCATGCATCATCGGAAAAGGCGCGGAGATCCGCCAGTGTGCTTTTATCCGCGGAAATGCCATCGTCGGCGAGGGCGCTGTCGTTGGAAACTCCACCGAACTGAAAAATGTCATTCTCTTTAATAAAGTACAGGTTCCGCATTACAACTATGTCGGCGACTCTGTTCTTGGATACAAAGCCCATATGGGTGCCGGTTCCATTACTTCCAATGTAAAATCCGATAAGAAGCTCGTTGTTGTCAAAGGCGCAGATGAACAGATCGAAACCGGACTGAAAAAATTCGGTGCGATGCTCGGCGATGAAGTTGAGGTCGGCTGTAACAGCGTATTGAACCCGGGAACGGTTGTCGGAAGAAATTCCAACATTTATCCACTCTCCTGTGTTCGCGGTGTGATCCCGTCAGGTCATATTTTTAAGAATGCGAAAGAAATTGTCAAAAAAATCTGATAATTAAAAAAATTCTCTTTTATCGAGAGAAAACCAAACCGATTGATTTAAAAGACCGCCGGAAATTTTATCGTTTTCCGGTGGTCTTTGCAATTTTTTATCAAAATATGCTGGACGAATGACCAATTTTGTGAGACAATAACCATAGGTCTGTGAACAGGCTGGAAACAGTCCGTTCGAAAGACAAAAGCTCAAATAAGTACATATTTGAAAGGAGTTTAACAATGACTTATTCACACGAAGTAGAAATGATGTGTCCGGTTGCCCAGGGCGTGCATCACGGTGCAGCTCCGATTCCGGAGGAAGCAAAATGGGTAAAAGCAAAAGAAATCAAAGACATTTCCGGATTCACTCACGGTATTGGCTGGTGCGCACCGCAGCAGGGTACCTGCAAGCTGACTCTGAACGTAAAAGAGGGCGTTATCCAGGAAGCTCTCGTTGAGACCATCGGATGTTCAGGAATGACTCATTCTGCAGCTATGGCATCTGAGATTCTGCCAGGACTTACCATCCTTGAGGCACTGAATACTGACCTTGTGTGTGATGCTATCAATACTGCTATGAGAGAGCTCTTCCTGCAGATCGTTTACGGAAGAAGCCAGAGTGCATTCTCCGAGGACGGACTGGTTGTAGGCGCAGGCCTGGAAGACCTTGGTAAAGGACTTCGTTCCCAGGTTGGTACCATGTACGGAACTCTTGCAAAAGGACCTCGTTATCTGGAGATGACCGACGGTTATGTAACAGGTATCGCTCTGGATGCAGATGATGAGATTATCGGTTACAAATTCATCAACTTCGGAAAGATGATGGACTTCATCAAAGCCGGCGATGATGCAAACACAGCTTTCGAAAAAGCAAGCGGACAGTACGGACGTGTTGCTGATGCTGTTAAGATCGTTGACCCGAGAAAAGAGTAATCAGATAATTTAGGAGGATAGGAAAATGGCTTTATTTGAATCATATGAAAGAAGAGAGAAACAGATTCTGGCTAAGCTTGCTGAGTACGGAATCAACTCCATCGAAGAAGCTGCAGAAGTTACAAAAGCTGCTGGCCTTGATGTATACAAAATGATCGAAGGCATTCAGCCAATCTGCTTCGAGAATGCAAAATGGGCTTACACTGTAGGCGCAGCAATCGCAATCAAAAAAGGATGCCGCAAAGCTTCTGAAGCTGCTGCAGCAATCGGTGAGGGACTTCAGTCCTTCTGTATCCCGGGTTCTGTAGCAGATCAGCGTAAAGTTGGTCTTGGCCATGGTAACCTTGGTAAAATGCTTCTGGAAGAGGACACCGAGTGCTTCGCATTCCTGGCTGGACATGAGTCCTTCGCAGCTGCTGAGGGTGCTATCGGTATCGCTGAAAAAGCAAACAAAGTACGTCAGAAACCTCTGCGTGTTATCCTGAACGGTCTTGGAAAAGACGCTGCTCAGATCATCGCTCGTATCAACGGCTTTACTTATGTAGAGACTGAGTATGACTACTACACCGGAGAACTGAAAGAAGTATTCAGAAAAGCATACTCCGATGGACCGCGTGCGAAAGTTAACTGCTACGGCGCTAACGACGTTCGTGAAGGCGTTGCTATCATGTGGAAAGAGAACGTTGACGTTTCCATCACCGGAAACTCCACCAACCCGACTCGTTTCCAGCATCCAGTTGCAGGTACCTACAAAAAAGAGCGTATCGAAGCTGGTAAAAAATACTTCTCCGTTGCTTCCGGCGGTGGTACAGGACGTACTCTTCACCCGGACAACATGGCAGCAGGTCCTGCTTCCTACGGTATGACCGATACTATGGGACGTATGCATTCTGACGCTCAGTTTGCAGGTTCTTCTTCTGTACCGGCTCACGTAGAGATGATGGGTCTGATCGGCGCAGGAAACAACCCGATGGTTGGTATGACTGTTGCTGTTGCTGTAGCTGTTGAAGAGGCAGCAAAAGCTGGCAAATTCTAAGATTAGCCAAACTTTGCGTAAATAAAATTATTTGAGCAAAAAAGAAGCGCCGCGGGAATTTTCCCGTATGGCGCTTCTTTTTTGCTGCTTTCGATATCCTGCAAAGTTGGGCGTGCAGATTGCAGGAACGATGTTTCAAACACATGCTATATTCTTTTGATCCATGCACAAAAAACGCCTCTGAACCCAAAACGTTTCAGAGGCGTTTTTTATATCATTCTAAGCATTATTTTGCAGCGATAAACTTCTTTGCAACCAATGTCTCTGCACAAAGTACTGCTCCGCCTGCTGCGCCGCGGACCGTGTTGTGGGACAGACCTACGAATTTCCAGTCGTAGATGGAATCCTCTCTTAAACGGCCTACGTTGATTCCCATACCGTTCTCGTAGTTGACATCCAGTGTTACCTGCGGACGGTTATCTTCTGTCATGTAACGGATGAACTGTTTCGGTGCGCTTGGCAGATTCAGCTCCTGCGGAAGGCCTTTGAAGTTCTCCAGTTTTTCGATCAGCTGCTCTTTCGTCGGTTTCTTGCGGAATTTTACGAAAACAGCTGCGGTGTGTCCGTTTAATACCGGAACACGGATACACTGACAGGTGATCTTCGGCTCAGTTGCTTTTACGATCACGCCGTTTTCAATTTTACCCCAGATACGAAGCGGCTCCTGCTCGCTCTTCTCTTCTTCTCCGCCGATGAACGGGATGATGTTTCCTTCCATCTCCGGCCAGTCTTTGAAGGTTTTTCCTGCTCCGGAAATTGCCTGGTATGTGGTTGCAACCACTTCATATGGCTCGAACTCTTTCCATGCCGTTAATACCGGTGCATAGCTCTGGATTGAACAGTTCGGTTTTACAGCGATAAAGCCTCTCTTGGTTCCCAGACGTTTTTTCTGAAACTCGATAACATCGAAGTGCTCCGGGTTGATTTCCGGAACTACCATCGGAACATCCGGTGTCCAGCGGTGTGCGCTGTTGTTGGAAACAACCGGTGTCTCGGTCTTTGCATATGCTTCTTCAATCGCTTTGATCTCATCTTTCGACATATCAACAGCGGAAAATACAAAATCTACGGTAGATGCCACATGCTCTACATCATTTACATTCATCACAACGAGCTTTTTCACTGCTTCCGGCATTGGAGTATCCATTTTCCAGCGTCCGCCGACTGCTTCCTCATATGTTTTTCCGGCACTTCTCGGACTTGCTGCCAGGGTCACAACTTCAAACCACGGATGGTTCTCCAGCAGAGAAATAAATCTCTGTCCTACCATACCGGTTGCTCCTAAAATTCCTACTCTCAATTTCTGCTCCATTGGTTTCATCTCCTTGTTCTTCTGTGGCGTACATTTGTGCGTCTCATGTCATACTATACCAATTTTTTCAAAATTGCAACTGTTTTTTCAATTTTCCTGTAAATATTTTTTATTCTGCTCGATGACAGCCTGCATCGCATCTGCTCCCGGCGCACCGATCGTGTTGCGTCGTTCTACGCAGTTCTTCATGCTGATGGCATCATAAATATCATCCTCGAAGACCGGGCTGATCGCTTTGTACTCTTCGAGTTTCATATCATCAAGGGAGATTCCTTTGTCAATGCAGTACAGAACGAGACGGCCGACAATGCCATGTGCATCGCGGAACGGAACGCCTTTTCCAACAAGGTAATCAGCTGCGTCCGTTGCATTCGTGAAACCGTTCTTTGCACTGTTCTCCATGCGGTCTTTTTTGAAGTGCATGGTAGAAAGCATGCCATTGAACAGAGCCAGGCATCCTTTTACGGTGTCAATGGCATCGAAGGTCAGCTCTTTATCCTCCTGCATATCTTTGTTGTACGCCAGCGGGATTCCCTTCATAGTGGTGAGCATTGACATCAGAGCTGCGTAAACGCGGCCTGTTTTTCCTCGAACAAGCTCTGCGATATCCGGATTCTTTTTCTGCGGCATGATACTGCTTCCGGTGCTGTATGCGTCGTCGATGTCCACAAACTGGTACTCATTGGTATTCCAGATGATGATCTCCTCGGAGAAGCGGGAAAGATGCATCATAATCGTAGAAAGAGCACTGAGGAGCTCAATGACATAGTCACGGTCGGATACGGAATCCATGCTGTTTAAGGTCGGGCCGTCAAAGCCGAGCAGCTCTGCTGTGTAAGCGCGGTCCAACGGATACGTCGTTCCAGCCAGCGCACCGGAACCGAGCGGACAGTAATTCATTCTCTTGTAGATGTCTGCAAGGCGGCCTCTGTCGCGGCGGAACATTTCAAAATATGCGCCCATGTGATGTGCCAGTGTGATCGGCTGTGCTTTCTGCAGATGGGTGAATCCCGGCATATAGGTGTGAATGTTCTCTTCCATGATTTTTTCGAGTGTTACCAGCACCTCTTTGACGAGTGCATCAATCTCGGTGATCTCATCGCGGACATAAAGTTTCATATCGAGGGCTACCTGGTCATTGCGGCTTCTTCCGGTGTGCAGCTTCTTTCCGGCATCTCCGATGCGGTCAATCAGGTTTGCCTCCACGAAGCTGTGGATATCCTCATACTCGCTGGTGATTTTCAGTTTTCCGCTCTCTACGTCGGCAAGAATGCCTTCCAGTCCTTCCAGAATCTGATCTCTTTCGTCTTCTGTCAGAATGCCCTGTTTTGCCAGCATCTTTACGTGTGCCATGCTGCCTTTGATGTCCTGTTTATAGAATTTCTGATCAAAGCTGATGGATGCATTAAAATTATACACTAACTTGTCGGTCTCTTTTGTAAACCGTCCGCCCCATAACTGTGCCATTTTCATTCCTCTTTTCCTGTAAGTTTTTTAAATTATCATGTATTATTATACAAGACTCCCCTCTTCCTTTGCAAGTCAAATCACCTACTTTCCCGAATTTCGGCGTTTTGTGTAGTTTTTCTCCAGCCAGCCCAAGATGCCGTACAATCCTGCCGCAACGAGGCAGAGGATCAGGATGGACAGGATTACCCAGTCAAGTCTGAACAGATTTGCCCACCTTTTTGCGGCAGAGACGCTCGTCAGCCGCCCGATTTGCCGCTATCCAGAGCTCTTCAGAGACGATAGCAGGAATTTTCCCCGCATAGACGTACTGCCCGCCCGGCGGTGTAGGGAGCGTTTTTCCGGTGTTAAAATCGTAATGCTTCCTGTTCATGACTACGGTGCCTTTATTCATGGGATTCCGCACCATGCGGATAATGTCTGTTCCAGAGAATGGTTTTCCGGCGCGGCTGCGGACGCCCTCTGCTGCCAGAACCGCCGCAATTTTCCGTCCGCCGAGACCGTCTGCACAGAGTTCGTACATACGGCGCTTCACTGCGGCCTCCTCCGGGATGATCTCAATCGCTCCGTCTGCCGTCCGCCGGTAACCATAACTTTTTGAGGTCAGCACCGGCTTTCCATTATTCTGCTGCCGTTTCTGGTGCGCCAGATTCATCTTCTTGCTCAGCTCCCGGCTGTACTCCTCCGCCAGAATCGCCTTAATGCCGGTCAGAAGCGCGTCTTCCGGCGAATAGAATGTGTTCTCCAGATAAAAATACAGCCGCTTTCCGGCGCAGTTTAAGCGGTCTGCGAACAGATACCAGTCCCGCGTGTTCCGCATCAGGCGGTCCTGCGACTTGATTACGACGACATCAAACCGGTTCTGCTCGAGATCCTCGTACAGGCGGTTATATTCCCGTCTGCCCTTCCGGCTCGTACCGGAGCGGCTCTCCACGTAGGCATCCACAAGCCTCCATCCTCTTGCCCGGATTGCCTCTTCCGCCTCCGCCGCCTGCCTTACCAGCGCATCCTTCTGGTTTTCCTCCTCGGTGCTGCACCTTGCATAATAAACCGCACGCAGCTTCTCCTCTTCCATCTCCTGTCTCACTTTCCAGATGCTTCTCTTTACTATATAGAAAAAAGGACCGGAAAGTTCCGACCCTCTTTTTGTAATTTCTTTTTACGGATTGCACCGTCCGCACGGCTCATAGCCTTCGGCGATCAGGTCCTCGCGCGGTCCCTGATATGTCGCCTTGTTTTCATCCTTAATCGAGCTGACGCTGGAGCATGACGGCAGGTGGAATTTCATGCTGGATGTGTTCATGACATATTCCTGCTGATCCGTCATCGTTCCGCTGCTTTCGCTTAACGTGCTGTCTCCCGTTGCATAATTAATCGAGATGCCCGGCTGATTATTGTATGCGAAGATATGGAAGGAAATGCCCTCGCCGTCATCTTCCATGGAAAGTGCCTCCATCTCCACACCGTCCGCTACAAGGTCGTCCCCGGTAAAAATTGGTGTAACGCGGTACAGCACATGGTTTCCGGTCTCTTTGACGTAGTCGGCAACCATGTTTTCAAACGGCAGCATGCCCTCGACATTCAGATAACGTGTTCCAGTGATCAGATTCTTCTCGTTTGCATTCTCACCGGTCAGCTGGTATCCGATCAGATGGCAGCGGTTGTACAGATATTTACCTTCCACCTGATCGTATTTTACCGTATGCCAGCCCGTCGGCTTTACCTGGCCGATCGCGCCGCGCTTCTCCGTCGGCATCAGATCCTGGCCGATATTCGCCTCTGCCACGCCGCACCGTCCCAGGCTGTCCAGATCGCTGTAATGCTCGTACGACTCGGTCGTCTTTTCCTCATCGGTAAAATCCGGCTCATTTCCGTTTAAAACGACATACGGTTCACCGGAAAACTCCGGAACATCAAGAACTGAAACAGCCGTCGGTGCCTGATCGGTAATCTGGGATTCCGTCATCGTATAAGCGGCCGTAACCTCCGAACCGGAATCTGCTCTCTCCGTCGAGAGAAGATCCTGCGCCTCACAGCCGGTCAGTATCAGAACAAGAAGCGCCGCCAGCAGCAGAAGCTGTTTTCTTGGTTTTTTCATTTCTCATATACCTCTTTCGTTATTTTCTCATGGGAATAGCCTGCAAACTCCTCCTCGGACACTTTATTCCATTTGGAAAGATCCAGGTCGAATTTCCGGTCAGACGGATAATGCCGGTTCCACCAGAAAACGATGATTTTCTCTATCTTCGCTTCCACAGCCTGCAGTCCCGTATTCTCCACAAAGCAGTATTCTCCTTCGCCTGCCTGCTCCAGAAAATCTGCCGCCGCCTGAAGTGTTACCTTCCCACTCTCCTTCTGCTCCGCGAACAGCTTTTCCGAAGCCGGATTCATCCAGAGCGTTTTCCCCTCACACAGTTCGCAGATTTTTTCCGTTACCACGCGGTCCCGCGAAACGCGTCGTCCGCCAAACTGCATTCCTCTTCGTTCTTCCAGACATACGATTCCAATCATCTGTCATCCTCCCTTCTCTTGCGTGTGCATATCTGAACACCTGACTGCCGTAGATAATCAGATAGCCAAGCCCCTCTCTTGCCCCGATAAACTCTCCGATTACAACACCGACGAGGCACAGGCCGATGTTGACCTTCCACACGGCGAGCAGCCCCGGAAACGACCACGGCAGCACAACGCGGAACAGCATATCCTTCTTCGTTCCGCCGAGTGTTGCAATCAGGCGGAGCATATCCGGCTCCACACTCTGAAAGCTGCTGTAAATGCTGATCACCGAGCCGAATATCGCAACGGAAATGCCGGCCGTGATGATCGTTTTCACGTTTGCCCCCATCCACACAATGAGAAGCGGGGCGAGCGCCGATTTCGGCAGGCTGTTCAGGACTACCAGGTACGGCTCCATCACCGCAGAAAAGCGCGGAAAGAGCCACAAAAGCACAGCGAACGCCATGCCAAGTGCCGAGACGAGCAGAAAGCTGATTCCCGTCTCATACACCGTGATCCCGATATGGCGCAGAAGGTTCTGCTCCGTCAGCAGGGTCACGAACGTTTTTCCCACCCGCACAGGGCTGGAAAAGATAAACGGATCGATCCATCTCAGATCCGCCGCCACCTCCCATAATACCAGAAAACTGACGAGAAGCAAAGCCCGAAACACCCGCACCTGCTCCCGTTCTCTTTTTTTCTGCCGGAGATACGCCCTCTGAAAGCTGCTCTCCGGCGTTTTTGCCTGCTCACGCATTTTCATTCAGCTCCTTCCAGATGGCATTGAAATACGTTTTAAATTCCGGCGCACTGCGCGCTTTCATCGGCGTGCGCTCCTCCATCGCAAACCGGATCGGAATCTTTTTTTTCACATATGCCGGCCGTGCCGCCAGAACAATCACACGGTCCGCCATGCTGATGGCCTCCGAAATATCGTGTGTCACGAGAATTGCTGTCTTTCCCTCTTTTTTGATGATCTTTCCGATATCATCACAGACGTTCAGCCTCGTCTGGTAGTCGAGAGCGGAGAACGGCTCGTCAAGCAGCAGAAGATCCGGCTCCATCGCCAGTGTACGGATCAGTGCCGCCCTCTGCCGCATACCGCCGGAAAGTTCGGACGGACGGGCATTGGAAAAGGATTTCAGGCCGTATGTCTCCATCATCTCCCCGACTTTTTCTTTCCGCTCGGGTGTCAGCGTGCGCGAAATCTCAAGGCCCAGCAGAACGTTGCTGTAGATGGTCCGCCATTCAAACAGGTGGTCTCTCTGCAGCATGTAGCCGATATGGAGATCCGCCTCCGTGATCGGCCGTCCGCGACTCAGCAGAGTTCCCGCCTCCGGCTTTAAAAGACCGGAAATCAAGTTCAGGATCGTGCTCTTTCCGCAGCCGCTCGGTCCGACAAGAGCAACAAATTCCCCCGTTTTTACCGAAAAGGTCAGATCGCACAGCGCCGGTGTTTCTCCTTTCATGGTGTGATAGGACAGTGATATATGCTCTAATGACAGGATTTGATCATCCATTTTTTTGCATCCTCCTCTATCTATAAGATATCATATGCAGCTTGCATCCCAGCCGCGCTGAGGCTATAATAGAAAGGATTGAAAGATACCAGGAGGTTTGAAGATACATTATGGCCAATAAAAGAAATTACCAGAAAGAGCTTGATGCGAAGATTGCAGGACTTCACGGTGAAGTTCCGACCTTGCTGCTGCACAGCTGCTGTGCGCCGTGCAGCAGTTACGTGCTGGAATATCTGTCGCAGTATTTTTCCATTACGCTCTTTTACTATAATCCCAACATCTATCCGCCGACGGAGTACGAGCACCGCGTGGAGGAACAGCAGCGTCTGATCCATTCTCTTCCCGCCGTGCATCCGATTTCCTTCTGCCCCGGCCCGTACGATTCTGACCGGTTCTATAAACTGACACGTGGGATGGAAAATGTGCCAGAGGGCGGCGAGCGCTGTTTTGTCTGCTATGAAATGCGGCTCCGCGAAGCGGCCGAAATGGCAAAGCAGCTCAAACTCGACTATTTTACAACAACCCTCTCCATCAGCCCGCTGAAAAACGCGGAAAAGCTGAATGAAATCGGAGAACGGCTTGCCGCCGAATACGGGATCCCATATCTCAATTCAGATTTCAAGAAACGGGGCGGCTACCAGCGTTCCATCGAACTTTCCCATGAATACGGCCTCTACCGCCAGGACTACTGCGGCTGCGTCTTTTCCCGCCGGGAACGCGACGCACGGGTGGCAGCACAGGAAAATGGCAACAGCTGATGTGCTCTTTGAAGTGCCTGGCCAAAAGCTCCGTCAGGATATGCTGTACGAACTGATTTTCCTGAAACTTGTAACAGCAAACGCCCTTTGCAGCAGATCTTTTTCCTGCAAAGGGCGTTCGTATTTCTGTCATATTTCTCATGATACCAGAAAACCCGCAGAACCTTACGTCCTGCGGGTTTCTAAAGAATAAGCCGAAAATCAGATTCGAACTGACGACCCCTTCATTACGAGTGAAGTGCTCTACCGGCTGAGCTATTTCGGCCTGTGAAATTCATTTCCTGAATGACACAATCATTATTATACCGTATTTTTTTGAAATTGCAAGCATTTTTTTGAAATTTATGAATCTTTTTCTAAAATTTGTTCCGCCCCACTGATTTCCCGCCGTTTCCATCCCTGTTGTTTTCACCTCCCTGGCGCAAATTTTATGCATAAACTTTGTCCTTACTTTCAAAAATTAAGGAAAACCATCCCTTTTCCTTATAAAAATTAATGTATTTTGAAAGAAAAGCATTGACAACCGCCAAAAAAGTAAGTATAGTTTTTAACTAAAGGAAGAAAGGGGCTGTTGTCATGACCATGCAATACGATAATCTGGAAGACAAGCTCAGTCAGCTTGTAGAGTATACGAAAGATTCCGGAAAGATTGATTTATCTTTATACACTGAGTACGATGTAAAACGGGGACTGCGTGATTCCACTGGTAAAGGTGTTCTCACCGGCCTGACCGAAATTTCCGATGTTATCGGCTTCGATATTGATGAGCGCACCGGCGAAAAAGTTCCGACCGATGGCCGTCTCTATTTTCAGGGCTATAACGTCGCAGATCTGATCAAAGGTATGGAAGGACGACGCTTCGGTTTTGAAGAGATTACCTATCTTCTTCTGTTCGGTTCTCTTCCGACAGAACCGCAGTTAAATGATTTCAACGAAATTTTAAGTATCTACCGCGAGCTGCCGGACACTTTTGTCCGCGACGTTGTCATGAAGGCAACCAGCAAAAACATGATGAATACTCTGCAGCGCTGTGTGCTGACCCTGTATTCCTACGACGAAAAGCCGGATGACATTTCCATTCCGAACGTCCTCCGCCAGGCTTTGAGTCTGATCGCCAAAATGCCGCTGATCGCCGTTTACGGCTACCATGCATACCGCCACTACCACGAAAACCAGAACCTGATCATCCGAAATCCGAAACCGGAGCTGTCGATCGCTGAAAACATTCTGCAGATGCTTCACCCGGATGGAGATTACACTGCTCTGGAGGCAAAGGTTCTCGATGTTGCGTTAATTCTTCACGCAGACCACGGCGGCGGAAATAACTCAACATTTACGACACACGTTGTCTCCTCCTCCGGAACCGATACCTACTCTGCTGTTGCGGCTTCTTTAAGTTCCTTAAAAGGACCGCGCCACGGCGGTGCCAACTTGAAGGTTATGGAGATGTTTGAAAATATTGAAGAGAATGTTACAAACTGGGAAGACGAAAACGAACTGCGCACCTACCTGACCAAAATACTTGATCGTGAAGCATTCGATGGAACTGGTCTTATCTATGGTATGGGCCATGCTGTTTATACCCTGTCCGATCCACGTTGTGTGATTCTGAAAGAATATGCAAAGAAGCTTTCCGCTGAGAAGCACCGCGAGAAAGAATTTGCTCTCTATGAGTCTGTAGAACGCATTGCCGGCGAGTGTATCGCCAAAAAGCGCCGTCTGCTCAAACCAGTCTGTGCAAATGTTGATTTTTACAGCGGTTTCGTCTACGCAATGCTTGGCCTTCCAAAAGAGCTCTACACCCCGATCTTTGCTATCTCCCGTATCTCCGGCTGGTCCGCACACCGGATCGAAGAGCTTGTCAACGAAGGAAAGATCATCCGTCCGGCTTATAAATATGTCGGTCATCATCGTCCGTACGTTGCCATTGAAAGAAGAACCCCAAGAAAGACTTCCCACAGTTTTTCAAATAACTAAAAAATTATGCAAAAAGGACATCTGCCCGTACCGTTCTGGTATCGGGCAGGTGTCCTTTTATTGCCAAGTGATCTCTCGAAAAACCCGCGGAGCGTGCTTCTCATGGTTATAAACAAAACTCTGCGTTATACCCGGATCTTTGTTCCCTTGGTATCTCGTTTTGCCAGCTTAATCTTCGCTGTCAGAGAAATCTCTTTGTCGTGATACGTGATCGTGTAATCCATCCGGCTTGCCAGCAGATACGCATGCTCTACCGCGTCGTCCTCTGCCATACGGATACCACGCACACCAACGGCTGCTTTTTTCTTCTCCGGCACTTCACTCGTAAGGAAGCGCAGGAAGACACCGTTTTTCGTCTGCAGAACCACATACTCCTGCTCCTGGCAGACCTCGGCAAGAATCAGACGGTCCTCCTCGGATGAAAGCTTCGTCGCCGCGATCGTTCGTTTTACGACATCAAACTCGGATCCATCGACAAGTTTTACCATACCGGCCGCGCTGACGAACAGCAGCTTATTGTTCTTGATATTTTCCAGTGCATCGACGTAAATCATCTGCTCCTTCTGGCTGCTGTAATTTCCAAGGTTGTCGATCGGCGTTCCCTTGTCACGGAATCTTCCATACGGGATGTCCATTACTTTGATGCTGTGCATCATGCCAAGATCCGTAAAGACGCAGATCTTATCGGTGTTTTTGCACTGGAACACATATTTGTTCTCGTTGTGCACAGCCTCTTTGTTCCGCTCGTAAGCAGACGTATCGATCGTCTTCGCATAACCGAAGCGGTCCATCAGGAAGACAACATCCATCTCCTCGACCTTCGGCTCCTCAAGAACAATCGCCTCAGCATTTTCAATCGCCGTTTTCCGCTTGTGGCCGTACTCTTTTTTTATCTGCGTCAGATCTTCCATAATAACTTCCGACATCGAGTCGTAATGATTTAAGATATCCTCATACTTCGTAATCTTCGCCACAGTCGCCTCATGATCTTTTAAGAGTGCTTCCACTTCCAGTCCGATCAGTTTCTGCAGACGCATCTCCAGAATCGCCGTTGCCTGGCGTTCCGTAAAGCAGAGCTGTGCTGCCATACGCTCACTTGACTTTGATTTGAAGCGGATACCATCGGTCACTCCCATAATCAGACACTCTTTGACCTGCTTCTGTGTCTTGCTTCCGCGCAGGATCTCAATGATCAGATCGATCACATCGCATGCCTTGATCAGACCTTCCTGCACCTCGCGGCGCTCCATCTCTTTGCGGAGAAGGTTCTGGTATTTGCGGGTTGCCACTTCAAACTGGAAATCAACGTGATGCTCGATCACCTGTTTAAGGCTTAACGTCTCCGGTCTTCCATCTGCCACGGCGAGCATGTTGACACCGAACGTATCTTCCAAACGTGTTTTCTTGTACAGCAGATTCGTGATCCGCTCCACATCCGCGCCTTTTTTCAGTTCGAGCACGATGCGTGTTCCTTCTTTCGAGGACTGGTTGGAAATGTCGACGATTTCCGGCGCTTTCTTGCTCTCCACAAGCCCCGCCACATCGTTCAGGAACTTTCCGATGTTCGCACCGATCATCGGGTACGGAATTTCGGTGATCACAAGATACTGCTTTCCGTTTCTGCCTTTCTCCACTTCCACTTTTCCGCGGATTTTAATCTTTCCGACACCTTTTTCGTAGATCGACAGCAGGTCATCCTGATTGACGACAATACCGCCGGTCGGGAAATCCGGTCCTTTGATGTATTTCATCAGACCTTTAACGGTGATGTCGTTGTTTTTCATGTAGGCCTTGACCGCATCCACAATCTCACACAGGTTGTGCGGCGGAATGCTTGTTGCCATACCGACAGCGATACCGTCTGCGCCATTCAACAGAAGGTTCGGCACGCGCACCGGCAGAACAGACGGCTCTTTTTCCGTCTCGTCGAAGTTCGGTACGAAATCGACAACGTCTTTGTCGAGATCCTTTAAATAGACCTCCTGTGTAATTTTCTGCAGTCTCGCCTCGGTATATCGCATTGCAGCGGCACCGTCACCCTCAATCGACCCGAAGTTTCCGTGACCGTCCACAAGCGGCTGCCCTTTTTTGAAATCCTGTGCCATTACGACAAGAGCATCGTAAATGGAACTGTCGCCGTGCGGATGGTATTTACCCATCGTATCGCCGACGATACGCGCGCACTTTCGGAACGGCTTGTCGTACTGGATGCCGAGCTCATACATGTCATACAGAGTACGGCGCTGTACCGGCTTTAAACCGTCCCGCACGTCCGGAAGCGCTCGGGAAATGATGACGCTCATCGCATAATCAATATAAGATTTCTGCATGACCTCAGAATATTCGGTCCGTATAATCTGATCTTCTGATTTTTCTTTCATCTTCCTTTGTCCTTCCTGTTAAATATCCAGCTCTGCATCGGTTGCATGCTCATAAATAAATGCTTTCCGCGGCGGAACCTCGGTTCCCATCAGTACTTCCGTCACATCGGAGGCCATACGGGCATCCTCGATCTCCACACGCTTCAAAAGTCTCGTCTCCGGATTCAGTGTCGTCTCCCAGAGCTGCTCCGGGTCCATCTCGCCAAGACCTTTGTAGCGCTGCAGCGTAAATTTTTCTTTGTGTGTCTTTCTGTATTTTTCCAGTGCTTTGTCGTCGTACAGATACTCTTCTTTTCCGCGGGACGGCATTGCCTTGTAAAGAGGCGGCATCGCGATATAGACATGTCCCTCGTAGATCAGCTCCGGCATGAAACGGTAGAACAGTGTCAGCAGCAGCGTTGAAATATGCGCACCGTCGACATCGGCATCTGCCATGATGATAATTTTATCGTAACGGAGCTTTGTGATATCGAAGTCGTTGCCGTAACCCTCGGAAAAGCCGCAGCCGAATGCATTGATCATGGATTTGATCTCGGCATTTGCCAGAACTTTATCAATAGAAGCCTTCTCTACGTTCAGAATCTTACCGCGGATCGGCAGAATCGCCTGGAAATTACGGTCACGCGCCGTCTTTGCGGAACCACCCGCAGAATCTCCCTCGACGATAAAGATCTCGCACAGCGACGGATCCTTTTTCTCGCAGTTTGCCAGTTTGCCGTTCGTATCAAACGAATATTTCTGCTTGGTCAGCATATTTGTCTTGGCTTTTTCTTCGCTTCTACGGATTTTGGCAGATCGCTCAGCGCAGGCAAGAACATTTTTCAGCACTTCGAGATTGCGGTCGAAATACAGCGGAATCTCCTCGCCTGTTACTTTTCCGGCGGCCTTTGCCGCATCCGGGTTGTCCAGCTTCGTTTTTGTCTGGCCCTCGAACCGCGGATCCGGGTGCTTGATCGAAATAACAGCGGTCATACCGTTTCGGATATCCGATCCCGTAAAGTTATTGTCTTTTTCTTTTAAGACACCGATCTCTCTGGCATAGCTGTTCATAATCGTCGTAAAGGTCGATTTGAAACCGGAAATATGGGTACCGCCCTCAGCGTTGTAGATATTATTACAGAAGCCGAGCACGTTTTCCTGGAATTCGTTGATATACTGGAACGCACATTCTACGGTAATGCCCTCAGATTCCCCTTTGAAATAAATCGGATCGTGGATTGCCTCTTTGTTCTTATTCAGATCGCGCACAAAACCAACAATGCCGTCCGGCTCGTGATACGTCAGGTGCTCCTCTTTTCCATCGCGCAGATCGGAAAAATAAATGGTAAGCGCCGGGTTCAGATATGCAGTCTCATGGAGACGGCTTTTGACCTCTGTTGCGGAAAAACGCGTTTTCTCAAAGATTTCCGGATCCGGCAGGAAGTTGATGCGGGTTCCGCTGTTCTTCGTTTTTCCGATCTTCGGCAGCAGCCCATCCTCATCGAGTTCCTGTACGGCAACACCTCGTTCGTAGCGGTCGTGGTAAACCCAGCCGCCGAGGCTGACCTGTACGTCAAGATAGGTGGAAAGCGCATTGACAACCGAAGAACCGACACCGTGCAGACCGCCGCTTGTCTTGTACGCATTGTTGTCGAATTTACCGCCGGCGTGCAGGGTTGTAAAAACGAGACGCTCCGCCGGAACGCCTTTTTCATGCATGCCGACCGGGATTCCGCGGCCGTTGTCGGTCACGGTCGCCGAGCCGTCTGCTTCAAGTGTTACGTGAATGGTGTCGCAGTAGCCCGCAAGATGCTCGTCCACCGCATTGTCTACAATTTCATAAATCAGATGATTCAGGCCTTTCCGCGAGGTACTTCCGATATACATACCAGGGCGCTTACGCACTGCTTCGAGACCTTCCAGCACGGAAATACTGCTGGCATCATACGTTTCTTTTTTTGGCATAACTGTTCTATCCTCACTTATGTGTTACTGTCTTTTTCTCTTAAAAATACTTCTGTCTGTCCCCTTTTGGGGCACAGTATTTTATTATATCATTTTTCTTCCCGGAATAGCAAGATTTTCTTTAGAAGAAAGAATCTCCTCCGTTCATCAGCTCCTTAAAAGAAGTCACGTAGCGGTCTGCTTCCTGCTCCATCTTTGCGCGGTTTCCTTCCCCGCTTCTGTCATACACGCCCACAGCCGCAAATCCGCCCATTTTGGCGCCGCGGATTCCCGCTAGGATATCTTCATATACCACACACGTTTCCGGCGGAAGAGACAGCTTTTCAGCCGCTTTCTCGTAGATATCCGGAAAGCCCTTGCCGCGCTTTACTTCCGAGACGGTGACAAATGCTTTAAAACACTCATAAATCCCATTTCTCTTTAAGGCCGGCTCATACAGCTCCGGGCTCGATGAGGTAGCAACCGCCATGCGGATTCCTTTTTCTTTTAAATAGCGGAGATATTCTGCTGCCCCGTCTTTTAACTCCACTTCATACGTATAGGCGTCGACCGCCATCTGATGCCACTCCTGAATCAGCTCTTCCGGCGTTTCCGGAAAGCCGAACCGTCTGATCGTGTAGCGGGCAGCCTCCAGAAAGCCGAGCGGTGTAATCGCCTCCTGATAATCCGGCGGAACCTCAAGTCCTCTCTTCTTTAAAAATGCAACATCGATGTCATCCCAGACCCACATCGAGTCGAGCAGTGTTCCGTCCAGATCAAAAATGGCTCCTTTGTACTGTTTCATTTGTCTTCTCCTTCTCTATTCTAATCTTTTTTCTTTCTTTTTAGAACGTATTTCTGTTTTTTAGAACATTTGTTTGTTTTATCATACCATAACTGGCAAAAAATGCAAGTAAAATGCGAATTTCGCTACTTTTTGAAATTTTTTAAATTTTTTTCAAAAAAACACTTGCATTTTCTCCAGACATCGTGTATTATAAGCGAGTACGGTTCGTTGGTCAAGAGGCTAAGACGTCGCCCTCTCACGGCGAAAACAGGGGTTCGATTCCCCTACGAACTGCTAAAAGCTGAAATCATTATGATTTCAGCTTTTTTGTGTTTTCATGCCATAGTGTGTGAAGCGGTGCTACACATTCTCTGCAATCTTGGTAACTCCCACATATATCTGCGAAATCTTATACCACGTTTTATAGTCAGTGACACCTGTAGCCGGAAGATTGAATATCTGTTGGAACTTTCTCACGGCATCTGCGGTGTTCTGACCATATAAACCATCGACGGTTACGGTACCGATGGCAGGATAGTTGAGTGAGATCCTGGCGAGCTGTCTCTGGAGCTGGGAGACCTTGTCGCCGCTTGAACCGATGGTCAGCTCGTAGCCCGGATAAGAAGAAGGTATACCGGATATAGTCTCCGAGGTGTTGATGTATATTGTATCCCCGTAATAGTATCTGAGAATCTGGATGGCGGTAAGACCGTCGTCTGCCAGGGATTTTGACCCCCACTGTGTCATCCAGCCAGGACAGGATACACGTCTGCCGTCGCAGTATTGGGTGAACAGTGGCTGTGTAACGTTGGGCTTTGAGAGATAGTTGGCGAACATCTCATCGACGATCTGGGAGACATTTTCAAATATGGTTGCATTGTAGACCCACTTCTGGTCGAACGCAGTATTGCTCGTGATAGTAAAGTCGTATCCTTTTCCCCTGTACCACTCGGTATAGACTCTATTAAGGGTAAATGACTGTATCGCCAGTACATTTGCACGGATGGCTGCATCAGGCCAGGTGGAATATATCTCGTTGCAGGCAACATTCTTTATGTAATCCTTATATGGAACATAGTAGTCCCTGGCGGTGGAGTCCGCCGGGGCGCCGTCATGGACAACTATGGTCTCAGGTACAACGACGCGGCTCAACACTATGCCGCCTGATGGATTCACCGGTTTTATCATGTCCTCGGCGATCTTGGGTGGATACTGCTCCCAGAGGGTGTGGGCGTCGAGAACGGTAGGGTTCGTATCGCTTCCATCGGATGGCGTCAGCTCTATGTTCTGGATCCCGTTCTCACCGGAGAATATCTGAACCCCGGAGATGAAGCGCTCGTTGTATCCGGGAGCGTTCACAAGCACGTTGTATTCCGAGTATGGCTGGTTGTCGCCAGGCTCCAGACTGTAGGCGACATCGGGGGCGGGAAGCTCTTCGTCGATGACGATACCATTTTCATCGGTGACAAATTCCTCTGAGGTGGAATCGGGCATTCCCGTAGGGCTTATGTATACGGAAGCACCCTCGACGGGAAAGAAATTGTTGTTCGTTATCTGAATTTTTAGTGAACCAACGTTATTTGTAATTGCCATTTCTTAATTCCTCATTTATAATTTGCTGTGAAAGTTTTTTAAGCAGCTTTCACAGTAAGTATATGACTAGATTTATAGAATATTCGGAGGAGATAAGATATGGCATACTTTCCAATGTACATCGATCTTGAGGGCAAGAAAGTAATAGTTGTAGGTGGAGGTAAGGCAGCACTTAGAAAGATCAATTCGCTGCTGTATTTCGGAGCGAAGATAGCGGTCATTGCGCCAAAGGTGTGCGATGATATAAAAGCGATAAAGGGAATAAATGTACATGAGAGCAACGTGGCACTTGACATACTGCAGAATGCAGACATTGTTGTGGCGGCAACCAGGCGCCCGGAGATCAATGCCAAGATAGGTACATATTGTAATGACAGGGGCATCATGGTAAATGTGGCTGATAACAAGGAGCTCAGCAGCTTCCTGTTTCCAGGCGTTATCGTCCGCGGAGATCTTGTGGTGGGAGTCACAACAGGCGGCAACAGCCAGGCGGTATCCAAGCAGATCAGGAATATGATAGACAGGATGCTTCCAGAGGAGTACGAGGCGCTCACAAGAA
>OLYA01000244.1_pt1 | contig 36236 bp, 34 predicted proteins | sample 1674361 | NCBI WGS metagenome assembly OLYA01 (sample SAMEA103958165, study PRJEB25191) | human gut metagenome | biome: human-associated habitat [ENVO:00009003]; feature: intestine environment [ENVO:2100002]; material: feces | place: Germany | collected 2013/2015
TCCGCCAGAAGCTGACCCACGAGTGCCCGGTGATGATCGGCACCGTGCCGGTGTATGACTCGGTCATCCACTACCAGCGCGACCTCGCCACCCTGACCGCACAGGACTTCATCGATGTGGTCCGCCTCCACGCGGAGGACGGTGTGGATTTCGTCACCCTCCACTGCGGCATCACCCGCAAGACCATCGACCAGATCCGCAAGCACAAGCGGAAGATGAACATCGTCAGCCGCGGCGGCTCGCTGGTCTTCGCATGGATGTGCATGACCGGCAACGAGAACCCGTTCTATGAGCACTTCGATGAAATTCTGGACATCTGCGAAGAGCATGATGTGACCATCTCGCTGGGCGACGCCTGCCGCCCCGGCTGCTTGGCCGACGCCACCGATGTCTGCCAGATCGAGGAGCTGGTCCGTCTGGGCGAGCTGACCAAGCGGGCTTGGGCCCACAACGTGCAGGTCATGGTGGAAGGCCCCGGCCATGTGCCCCTGAATCAGGTCGCCGCCAACATGGAGGTGCAGAAGAGCATCTGCATGGGCGCCCCGTTCTACGTGCTGGGACCCCTCGTCACCGACATCGCCCCCGGCTATGACCACATCACCGCCGCCATCGGCGGTGCCGTGGCTGCCGCCAGCGGTGCCGCCTTCCTGTGCTATGTCACCCCGGCGGAGCATCTGGCTCTGCCCAACGTGGACGACGTCAAGCAGGGCATCGTGGCCTCGAAGATCGCGGCCCACGCCGCCGACATCGCCAAGGGCATCCCTCACGCCCGCGACATCGACGACAAGATGGGCGACGCCCGCCGCGTGCTGGACTGGGACGCACAGTTCGCCTGTGCCATCGACCCGGAGACCGCCAAGGCGATCCGCGACGCCCGTCTGCCCGAAGACGACCACAGTGACACCTGCTCCATGTGCGGCAAGTTCTGCGCCGTCCGCAGCATGAATAAAGCGCTGGCCGGCGAGTACATCGACATCCTGTAATTTCTTCCCCCGGAGAAAGCATAGAAAGAAAGCCCTCTGCACGCGGTATGTGCAGGGGGCTTTCGGCGTTTTGGGGGAAGAAATCTTATTTCGCGATCTGCGGCACGGAAGAGGGCGTCTGCACCAGATTCGTCATGCTCTTGAGGCTGATGCCGAGGGTGGAGAGATTGTGCAGCATGGCCGAAGCGGCGGGCTGCAGGATGCCCAGCGCACCCAAAAGGATGAGGGTGGAGTTGAAGCTCAGCACGAAGCGGTAGTTTGCGCTGACCCGGTGCTGCAGGGCGTTGGCTACCGTCTTGAGGAAGACCAGCTCTTCAAGGCTGTCGGCCTTGATGGTCACATCCGCGATCTCGCGGGCGATGGCAGCACCGGAGTTGATGGCGATGCCGATGTCGGCGGCGGAGAGGGCGGGGGAGTCGTTGATGCCGTCGCCGATCATGACGACGGTGTGGCCCGCAGCCTTTTCCTTCTGGACGAAGTTGGCTTTGTCCTCCGGCAAAACCTCGGCGTAGAACTGGTCCACGCCCACCTGCTTGGCAATGGCCTCGGCGGTGCGGTAGCTGTCACCGGTCATCATCACGGTGTTCCGGATGCCCAGCTTGTGCAGCTGGTGCAGGACGGAAGCGGCTTCCGGGCGCAGGGGGTCGGCGATGCAGATGACGCCGACCAGCTGGCCGGAGACAGCCATGTACAAGTGAGAATACTCCGGGGCGAGGGAGTCGAACTTCTCCTGCTCGTCGGCGGGGATGATGCAGTGCTCGTCCTCAAAGACGAAGTGGTAGCTGCCGATGACCACCCGCTCGCCGCTGACCCGGCTGGCAATGCCGTGGGCCACGATGTACTCCACCTCGGAGTGCACCTCCTCGTGGGCGAGGTTCCGCTCCTTGGCGGCGCGGACGACGGCGTTGGCCATCGAGTGCGGGAAGTGCTCCTCAAGGCAGGCGGCAAGGCGCAGCACGTCGTCCTTCTCGCTCTGGCTGAAGGGGATGACGTCCACCACCTGCGGGGTGGCGCGGGTCAGGGTGCCGGTCTTGTCGAACACGATGGTGTCGGCCTTGGCCAGCGCTTCCAGATACTTGCCGCCCTTGACGGTGATGTGGGCCGTGCCGCACTCGCGCATGGCGGAGAGGACGGCCAGCGGCATCGAGAGCTTGAGCGCACAGGAAAAGTCCACCATCAGGATGGAGATGGCGCGGGTGACGTTCCGGGTCAGCGCGTAGGTGACCACGGTGCCCGCGAGGCACCACGGCACCAGCTTGTCGGCCAGTTCCAGCGCACGGTTCTCGGTGCTGGATTTCAGCTTCTCGGATTCCTCGATCATGGCCACGATCTTGTCGTAGCGGTTGGAGCCGCCCGCAGCCTTGGCCAAGAAGACGCACTCGCCCTCCTCCACCACGGTGCCCGCGTAGACGGTGGCACCCTCGATCTTCCGCACCGGCATGGATTCGCCGGTCAGCGCGGCCTGATTGATCATGGCTTCGCCTTCGATCACGGTGCCGTCCAGCGGGACCATGTTGCCGGAGCGCACCACGATCTCGTCGCCGGGCTGGACCTTCGTCAGAGGCAGCAGCACTTCGGTGCCTTGGCTGCGCACCCAGACTTTGTCCACATTCAGCGCCATGCTGCGGGCCAGATCATCGAGGCTCTTCTTGCGGGTCCACTCTTCCAGCAGGGAGCCGAGGCTCAGCAGGAACATGACGGAGCCGGCGGTGTTGAAATCGCCCCGCAGCACCGAGACGCCGATGCTCAGCGCATCCAGCACCTCGACTTCCAGCTTGCGCTGGAACAGACATCTGACGCCCTTCCACACAAAGGCGATGGAGCGCCAGATGGTGTAGGCCGCGCGGATGGGGGCGGGCAGGAACAACTTGCGGAAGCAGTGGCCTACCACAAGGCCGTACATCTTTTCCTGATATTCCTGATTGAGTTTCCGGCTGTCGGCGGAGGTCACAAGGGCGTCCAGCTCCGGCCGGTCGAACTTGTAGGTGCTCAGCGCCCGGACGGCGTCGGCACGCTTGCCATTATAATAAAGTACCACGTCGCCGGTCCGCTCGTAGACGGTGGCCTTTTCGATGGCGTCGTGGTGGTTGAGATAAGCTTCCAGCACATCGGCGCGGTGGAGCGTCATCCGCACGTTGCAGACATGGACGCGCATCCGGCCCCGGCCTTCATGCAAAATGGTGCATTTCATACTCGTTCCCTTTCTGATCATGAAAAAGAGCCGCCCGCAGGCGGCTCCCATAGGGCCTTGGATTATTCGGCAGCCTCGGTGGATGCAGTCTCCTCAGCAGCGTCCTCGATGACAGCGGCCTCAGCCTTGGCAGCGCGGGCCTCGTTGATAGCCTTTGCGTCTGCCAGAATGTCACCGGCCTGTTCCTGAACCTTGTTCACAGTCTCCATGGTGGAGTCCTTCATGCGCAGAACGGCAGCGGCGGTCTGGGTGTAAACCTTCTTGGCATCGCTGCTGGACAGAAGCTTGAAACCGGCAGAACCAAACAGGGTGCCAGCGGCGAACAGGGCGATCTTCTTCATGTTGACCATATCGATATACCTTCCTTTTTTCGTGTTGCTTGTATGGCCCAAAAGGGCCGGTTTGAGGGAGCGGGACGCTCCGTATTGCTGCCGTTATTGTAGCACGAAATTTGGAAAATGCAAGTAGTTTGCATAAAGTTAACACATAGAAACTTTTTTGCAGGAGTTTGTTATAATTGACTATCCCTACGTTGTTTTTTAAGACAAACGGGTGCTTACCCCCACACCAACCACAGGCAGCCGTAGCCCGTCAGCACGGCGGCCAGCGTGAAGGGGATGCCGATGCGCAGAAAGTCCTTGGTGCGGACAGTCTCGCCGTTTTTGCGCAGGATGCCGATGGCTGCGATGTTGGCCGAAGCGCCGATGGGGGTCAGGTTGCCGCCCAGCGCCACAAAGGGCCGCTGCTGCGGCAAAGCCAGCATCAGAATGTAGATCAGCGCAAATAAGATCAGCGCAAGGATCATGCGTCCTCCTCGGTGTGGGAGTCGCGGTCTTCGTCGATCATCCGGTAGCCCACGCCCAGCTCATTTAAGATGTAGGTGTTCTTTCCGGGGCGGCTGCCCAGCTTGCGGCGGATATTGGCCATGTTGACCTGCAGCTTCTTGGTGCTGCCGCAGTCGGTGTCGCCCCAAATGGCCTTGACGATGGCGGGGTAGGTCATCACCCGGCCGGCGTGCTCGGACAAAAACGCGACGATGTTGTATTCGGTCTGGGTCAGCTTGATCTCTTCCTCCCCCACGAAGACCTTGCGGCGCTCGTAGTTGATGGTGAGGTCCTGTGCACGGAAGGTGCCCGTGGGGTTGGAGCTGTAGCGGTTGGTGCGCAGCGCCGCCCGCACCCGCGCCAGCAGCTCGCCGGTGCCGAAGGGCTTGGTGATGTAGTCGTTGGCACCGAGGTCCAGCGCCTCGATCTTGTCCGCCTCGGTGGTGCGGGCCGACAGCACGATGATGGGGGTCAGGTACTTCTGGCGCACATACCGGATCAGCTCCACGCCATCCCGGTCAGGCAGACCGAGGTCGAGGATGATCAGGTCTGGGTTGCAGGAACCGAACATCGACTGCCCCAGTTCGCAGGAGGGGGCCACAAACGTCTGGTAGCCGTTGGTCTCCAGCAGGGTATAGATGAAGCTGCAGATATTGGCCTCGTCTTCTACGACCAGCACTTTGAATTTGTTATTGCTCATCTTGATTTTCCTCCGTCTCAATGGATTCGGTTTCCAGCCAGAAGCGGATGGTCGTGCCCTCGCCTTGGCGGCTCTCGGCCTTGATCTCTCCGCCGTGGGCTTTTACGATGGCGGCACAGACCGAAAGCCCGATGCCCATGCTGTGCTTGCCGTGGTCGGCGGTGTCCTCGGCGGGCAGCATCCCGGAAAACAGCTTCTTCAGCCGCTCCTTGGGGATGCCGCAGCCGTTGTCCGTTACTTCGAACACAGCGTGGCTGCCCACCGTGAAAACTTTCAGCGTCAGCTGGGTCATCCCCTCGGCGTGGAGCACCGCGTTTTCCAACAGGTTCGTCAGCACCTGCGAGATCAGCATCGAGTCCATGGGGATGACGATGAAGCTGTCCGGCAGTTCGAGCTTTACGTTCACGTCCGGGTAGCGCTTCTGGAACCGCACCAGCACCGTGTCGATCAGCTCTTCCAGCACGGTGGGGGTCTTCTGCACCGCCACCTTGTCGTTGTCGAACCGGGTGACCGAGAGCAGGTTCTCCACCATCCGGTTCAGCCATTGGGCGTCCGAACAAGCCTCGCCAAGAAGTTTAACTTTTTGCTCTTTATCCAGAGAGTCATAATTCTCAATGACGGTCGAACAAGCCCCGTAGATCGAGGTCAGCGGGGTGCGCAGGTCGTGGGAGACGGCCCGCAGCAGGTTGGCCCGCATTTTTTCAGTCTCGCTCTCCATCCGGAGCTGCTCCTGCAGCTTGATCCGGGTGGTCAGGGTGCTGGTCATGATGGAGACCACCAGCATCACCAGCCCGGAAAACAGGTTCTCCGGCAGGGTGAAGTTGAAGGCAAAGTAGGGCGAACGGAACGCAAAGTTGACCGCCAGCACGCTGAGCAGCGATGCCATGACGCCCCAGAAGTAACCGTCGGTATAGATCGAGATCAAAAATACCGCCAGAACAAATACCATGGACGCCACGCCGTCGATGCGGCCGCTGATGCGCTGGATGCCGAACATCACGAGGAATGCCAGCGCAAATACGCCCAGCAGCACGAGGATGTCTGTTTTGCGGATGGTCTGCTTCATGGAATGTGATCCCTCCTGAACTGTATTCGAGCCCACCCTAAAAGTATACCATATTTTTATTTAAGAAACAGCTAAGGAATCAAGATTCTTGACCGGAGGAAAAATGGATGCTTTGACGTATTCAAAAACTGTGTTGACAAATATTTATATAATAATTATAATGTAAATATGGAAGCAATTCGATTTGAGTGGGATGAAAATAAAAACCACATCAACCAAAACAAACACAAGATTTCCTTTGAGGAAGCAAAAACGGTTTTCTACGACGAAGAAGCGTTGGTGATTGATGACCCTGAGCATTCTGAACAGGAGGAACGGTTTATTATTCTCGGCCTTAGCAGTAAGGCAAATCTGCTCATCGTTTGTCATTGCTATCGCGAATCGGACACCGTGATCCGAATCATTTCGGCCCGAAAAGCGACCAGAACCGAATCGGAGTATTATGGAAAGTGAGGCGTGTACGATGTTGGACGAGTATGATTTTTCGAAAGCTAGAAAGAACCCTTATGCAAAGGCGTTGAAAAAGCAGATCACGATCAATATTGACAGCAACACGATCGACTACTTCAAGGAGCAGTCGGAAGCGGTGGGAATTCCGTATCAGACGCTGATCAATCTATACCTGAAAGATTGCGTCGCGAATAAACGGCATCTGTCGATGTCTTGGCAGTGATACAAAACGGGCTGTTCGAAGGAACGGCCCGTTTTGCCGCAATTGACATTTTCCGCCCGAAAGCTCATAATAAAGATACCTTTAACAGAGAGGACGAGGGAAAATGCTTTATTTTGAGAACGATTACTGCGAAGGTGCCCATCCGGCCATTTTGCAGAAGCTGATGGAAACGAACTTCGAGAAGGTGCCCGGCTACGGCACCGACCCCTACTGCGCCAGCGCGAAGGAAAAGATCTGCGCGGCGTGCCGGTGCCCGGAAGCGGACGTGACGTTCATCTCCGGCGGTACCCAGACGAATGCCATCGTCATTGCGTCGATGCTGCACCGGTGGGAGGGCGTTGTGGCAGCAGCCACCGGCCATGTCAACGGCCACGAGGCCGGGGCCATCGAATTCACCGGCCACAAGGTGATGGGGCTGCCCCACAAAAACGGCAAGCTGGACGCCGCCACGGTCCGGAATTTCTGCGCCACCTTCTACGCCGACAGCAACCATGACCACATGGTCTTCCCCGGCATGGTGTATCTCTCTCACCCCACCGAGTACGGCACCCTCTACACCAAGGCCGAACTGGAAGCTCTCCACGCGGTCTGTCAGGAGTACAAGATGCCCCTCTTCGTGGATGGCGCACGGCTGGGCTACGGTCTGGCGGCGGATGGCACGGACGTCACCCTGCCGGACCTCGCAAAGTGGGCCGATGTGTTCTACATCGGCGGCACCAAGGTCGGTGCTCTCTGCGGCGAGGCCGTTGTCTTCCCCCACGGTGCGCCGGCCCACTTCATGACCATGGTTAAACAGCAGGGCGCGCTGCTGGCGAAAGGCCGTCTGCTGGGGCTGCAGTTCGACGTCCTGTTCACCGACGGCCTGTATGAGAAGATCAGCCGGAACGCCATCACCACCGCCAACGCCCTCAAGAAGGGCCTTGCGGCGAAGGGATACCAGTTCTTCATGGATTCCCCCACCAACCAGCTCTTCATCGTGTTCCCCAACGAGCAGTTGGCCGCGCTGGAGGGCAAGGCCAAGTTCGGCTTCTGGGAGAAGTACGACGACACCCACACCGTCATGCGGATCGCGACCAGCTGGGCCACCAAGATGGAGGAGATCGAACAGCTGCTGGAGCTGCTGTGAGCGCCAAAGATCTCATAGGCTTTGTGCAGAAAATGGCTTGCTTTTTTTGGCGCGGTATGGTATCTTTATTTAGATGAAGATCGCGCTGGGATGCAGCGCAGAAAGAGAAGGAGAAATGAACTATGGGCTTTTTCGATAAGCTGTTTGGCGGCAAGGCTGCTGAGACGAAATTCAAGGGCGAGAAAATGACCGTCATGATGCCGCTGGAAGGCAAGGTCATCCCGCTGGAAGAGCTGCCGGATGAGACCTTTGCTTCGGCGATCCTTGGCGGCGGCTGCGGTATCGAGCCCACCGGCGACACCGTGTATGCTCCGTTCGACGGCACTGTGACGCAGGTGCCGGAAAGCCTCCACGCCGTCGGCCTGATGAGCGACGACAACATCGAGCTTCTGATCCACGTTGGCATGGACACCGTGGAGATGAAGGGCAATGGCTTCACCTCTCTCGTCAAGGAGGGCACCAAGGTCAAGGCCGGCACCCCGCTGCTGAAGGTGGATCTGGACGCCATCCGTGCCGCTGGCCATCCTACCGCAACGGCCATTATTGTGACCAATGGCGATGATCTTCCCGAAATGAGTGTTGTTGCCGCCGGTGATACCGCCGTCGGCGTGCCACTGTTGAAGTTCAAGGCATAAGTGTTTCCACCCGGAAGTTCTTCTTCCGGGTGTTTTTTTGAGCAAACCTAGAAAAAGTGAGGAAGTATATCATGGAAACGAAAACGAAAAAACCGAAGTTATCTCTTGCCAAGCGGATGGCCATCTCGCTGGTGTGTGGTCTGGCAGCCGGCATCGCCTTCATGTTCCTGCGGGAGAGCCTGATCTCCGGCGGCCGCGCAGAGGTGTGGGCCACCATCAACAACCTCCTGTTCCAAGACATCACGGCGGAAGGGGCCGAGCGCGCCTTCGGCCTCTTCTACATCATCGGCCAGCTCTTCATCAAGGCGCTGCAGCTGGTCATCATCCCGATGGTCTTCACCTCCATTGCATTGGCCATCGGCAGCATTGCAGACACCCGCACCATGGGCCGCATCTCGGCCAAGACCCTGTTCTGGTTCCTGCTGTGCTCTTTTCTGGCGCTGCTGCTGGCGGGCGTCGTGGGTTACACCACCTATTCCATGGGGCTGTTCAATACCCACATTGAGGGCCTGACCGAGGCCACCGGCTCCACCGGCTCGAACCCCCTGAATGTGGTGCTGAACATCATCCCCTCCAACATCATCACGGCCTTTGGCAGCAACGGCGCGGTGCTGAGCGCAGTTTTCCTTGCTGTGGCCACCGGGCTGAGCATGAATACCCTCGGTGAGAGCCGCACCGCCACCCTCCGCCGTCTGCTGGGCGAAGTCAACGATGTGGTGGTGGTCTTCCTGAACTTCATCGTCAGCAACTTCGCGCCCTTCGCCGTCTTCGTGCTGCTGACCCGCACCTTTGCCATCTACGGCATCGATTACCTCAAGCCCGCGCTGGTCTATGTGGTGGTCACGGTGATCCTGCTGCTGGTCTTCCTTGTGGTGGCCTATCCACTGGTCGTGGCACTGGGTGCCAAGCTGAACCCCATCAAGTTCATCAAAAAGATCGCAAACGTGGCCGTTTTCGGCTTCTCCACCTCTTCCAGCGCTGCGACCCTGCCCCTGAACATCAAGGTCAGCGAGGAAGAGTTCGGCGTGGATGAGAGCATTGCCTCCTTTGTTCTGCCGCTGGGCATGACCATCAACATGGACGGCACCGCCATCATGCAGGTCATCGCCACGGTGTTCATTGCGGGCTGCGCCGGTTATACCGTCACGCCCGGTCAACTGGTGGTGGTAGCGCTGCTGGCGCTGCTGGCTTCGGTGGGCACCCCGGCAGCTCCCGGTGCAGGGGCGGTCATCCTCTTCACCATCCTGTCCGGCATGGGCTTCGTCAATGACGGCGCGTTGCTGGCCTATTCCCTGATCCTTGCCATCAACCGCCCCATCGAGATGCTCGTCACCTCCCTGAATGTCGTCGGCGATGCCGTCGCCAGCATCTGCGTCGCCAAGAGCGAAGGGCTGCTGAAAGAGGACGTCTATAATAAGTAAGAGCGAGATAAAAGGAACTCCTTGACTTTTTGCCCACAGGTGCGTATAATAAGGGCGGAAAAGTGGAAATTCCATGAGTCTCACAAGACAAAGCAAGAAGCCCCCCGGTACTGCGAATACCGAGGGGTTTCCTGTTTGCTGGGGATCAGTGGTTGGGTGGTTTCAATTTTACAAGAGATATCCTCTCTTTACAATTGCGGCGTCGGCGGCACGAAGCTTTTACACAAGCTTTTCCTCTCCATGGTTTCGGACGGCGGGGAAGTTCGGTACAATAAAACCGTTCCGAGAGAAGCATGAAAGAAGGGCCCAAGGGGCACCAAAAGAGAGGATTTCCGTATGAAAGAGAACAAGATCACCCGCCGCAATTTCCTGAAGGTCGGTGCTGCGGCATCGGCTGCCGGTCTGCTGAGTGCTGCCCCGGTGGCGGCCAGCGCAGCCCAGCCGGATGCCGTCGGCGCTGCGGAAGAAGAGAACGGTCTGCTGGATTTTCTGAAGAAACCGAAGTACATTTTCCTGTTCATCGGCGACGGCATGGGCACGGCCCAGATTCAGTCTGCCCGCTTCTATAAGGGCACCACCGAGAACAACGGGGCCATCACCGAGGGGGAGCTGAGCTTCACCTCCTTCCCCGAAGTCGGCAGCGTGACCACCTACGACAGCACATCCTTCTGCCCGGACTCCGCGTCCACCGCGACCGCCATCGCCACCGGCAATAAGACCGAGAGCGGCGTCATCAACATGTGCCCGTGGACCCGCGATGTGCCTTACGAGACCATCGCCGAGAAGCTGCACAAGCAGAAAAACTATAAGGTCGGCGTGGTGTCCACCGTCAACATCGACCACGCCACCCCTGCCGCCTTCTACGCCCACCAGAACACCCGCAAGAACTACTACCAGATCGGCGTAGAACTGGCCAATTCCGGCTTCGAATACTTTGCGGGCGGCGAGTTCCAGAAGGTGAACGGCGATGGCACCGGCCCCAACAATCACGAAGTTGCCGCACAGGCGGGCTACAACGTTGTCACCACACAGGCGGGCGCGGCGGCGCTGACGGCCGGGGCGGGCAAGACCCTCATCATCGCCGAGAACCTTGCCGACGGCAAGGCGATGAACTATGCCATGGACGCTGCCAACGGCGAGTGGCAGTTGACCGATTACGTGAAAAAGGGCATCGAGCTGCTGGAAAACAAGAAGGGCTTCTTCCTGATGACCGAATCCGGTAAGATCGACTGGGCCTGCCACGCCAACGATGCCGCCGCCTCCATCCACGACGTGCTGGAGATGAGCAACGCCGTTCAGGCCGCCGAGGAGTTCTACAACGCCCACCCCAACGAGACCCTGATCCTCGTCACGGCCGACCACGAGACGGGCGGCATGGCCATCGGCTACAAGACCACCAACTACGACACCTTCCTGACCAACCTGACCCACCAGAAGATGTCCTATGCGAAATTTGATTCCACCTACGTGGAAAATTACATCGCCAACAAGACCCCCTTTGAGGCGGCCATGGCCGACGTCAAGGCCAACTTCGGCCTGACCCTGCCCACTGACCCCGATGCTGCCAGCGCGGGCAAGCTGCTGTTGACCGACTACGAGGTGGAGAACCTGCGCAAGGCCTACGAGCGGACGCTGGAGGTCGGCGCGTCTTCCCAGAGCAAGATGAGCCAGCAGGATTATGAACTCTACGGCACCTACATCCCCTTCTCCATGGCCATCTGCCACACCATCAACCATAAGTCCGGCATGGACCACACCACCTACGCCCACACCGGCGCAATGGTCAACATCTATGCCAAGGGCGTCGGCGCCGAGAAGTTCCGCGGCGTGTTCGACAACACCGAGATCTATCATAAGCTCGCGGAGCTGACCGGCGTGCAGTAAGGCCGGAATACCCTAAAAATAAAAGACCCCGCCCCCTTTTCCTTTGCTGAGACGGCAGGGAGGAGGGGGCGGCACGGTCTGCGCATCGCCCAAAAAAGCGCTCGGCGGCTCAGATGGAGCTGCCGGGCGCTTTGCTTCGTTAAAACGTAAAGATCAATCGTTGATCTCCGGGAAACCTTCCAGCTTGGAGGTGCAGTGGGGGCAGCGGACGGCCTTGATGGAAATCTCGCTCTGGCAGTAGGGGCAGACCTTGGTGGTCGGCTCTGCGGGAGCTTCCTCTTCGGCCTTCTTCTTGTTGAAGAGGGCGTTGAATGCCTTCAGCACCACAAACAGCACGAACGCCACGATCAGGAAGTTGATGATGGCGTTGAGGAAGGAACCGATGCCGATGCCGACATCGCCGATCTGGATCACAACGTCCGAGAAGTCGGCGTTGAAGAACAGGCCGATGAGGGGAGAGATGATGTCGCCGACCAGCGAGTTCACGATGGCCGTGAACGCCGAGCCGACGACCACGCCGACGGCCATGTCCAGCACGTTGCCGCGCATGGCGAACGCTTTGAACTCTTCAAAAAACTTTTGGATGCCCTTGATCTCTTTTTCTGCCATAGCAATACCGCTCCTTTTTTGCGTCCGCAGGGGGACGGATTCATCATTATGATAATAGCATTTGTCGGCGTCCCTGCCCTCTCAGGCGCTTCGCGCCAACTCCCCCAGAGGTTTATGCTTGGTGCGCGGCGATCCAAGCTTCCATCTCTTCGGCGATGGCTTTGATGGAGCCGTCGGTGAAGGGAACTTTCAGGCCCGCCGTCTCGCACAGCTCGGAGTAGCTGGCTGTGCCCGCGCGGCGGACCAGCTTGAGGTAGCGCTGCCAAGCGTCCTTGTGGTCCTTCAGGCTGAGCAGGAAGAACTGCAGCGCGGCCATGGTGGACAGGCAGTAGTCGATATAATAGAACGGGCACTCATAGATGTGGAGCTGACGCTGCCAGCCCGCGCCGCGGCCGTAGAAGGGCAGGTTGTCGAAGTCAATCCACGGGCGGTATTTGTGCTCCAGATCAAGCCAGACCTTGTTCCGCTCGTCGGGGGTGAGGTCGGGGTTCTGGTACATCAGATGCTGGAACTCGTCCACAGCGCAGCCGTAAGCGAGGAAGAGGAAGCTGTCCTCGGCGTGGACGAGGGCGTACTTTTCGGTGTCCTTTCCGAAGAGCAGGTGGTGCCACGGCGCGGTCAGGAACTCCATGGCCATGGAGTGAATCTCGGCGCTCTCCATGCCGGGGCATTCGAGGTCGGCGGGGACCTTCGGGTTCCGCTCGGCGACGTAGCCCTCGAAGGCGTGGCCGCACTCGTGGGTCAGCACGTCCACGTCGGCAGAGGTGTTGTTCCAGTTTGCGAAAATGAAGGGGGCCTTGTAGGCGGGCAGACTGGTCATATAGCCGCCGGACATCTTGCCGGGGCGGCTCTCCACGTCGAACAGCTCGTTGTCCTGCATGAAGTCGATGAACTCGGCGGTCTCCGGGCTCAGCTCATGGTACATGGTGCGGGCCGCAGCCATCCGGGCGTCGTAGCCCTTGATGGGGGAGGGGTTGCCGTCCTTGAAGGTGACGGGCAGATCGGCGAAGGTGGGGTGCTCGATGCCGGTGCGCTTGCGGCGCAGCTCAATGACCTTCTGCAGCTGGGGCACCACATCGTTGGCGACCTGATCCCGGAAGCGCTTGATCTCCTCCGGGCCGTAGCCGATGCGGTTCATCCGCACATAGGAAAGCTCGCTGTAGTCGTGGTAGCCGAGGATGCGGGCCTGTTCGTTCAGGTTCTTGACGATCTTGGTGTACAGCTCATCCAGCTCGGCGCGGTGGGCATCGAAGTAACCGGCCTCGGCCTCGTAGGCGGCACGGCGGACGGCGGGGTCCAGATTTTCCTTGTAGGGGCCCAGTTGGGGGATGGTCAGCTGCTTGCCGTCCAGCTCCACCAGTGCGCCGCCGTACACCTGCTGGTACTGGCTGACGAGGGCATTGTACTCCTTCTGCAGCTCCACGGTGCGGTCGTCCATACCGAGGACGGCGTTCTTCATCCCGGCTACGCAGGTGGTGCCGAAGGCTTCGGTCAGCGCGTCCACATGGGGGTTGGCCAGAAACGCCCGGCTGATCTCGACGCTGGCATTCTGCACGGCGGGGCCGTTGGCGTCGAAGAAGTCCTGCTCGGCCTTCCAATAGGCGTCGCGGGTGTCGCAGGTGTAGTGGATGTTTGCCAGATTGGCGGCGGTGTTGTAGTCGGCAAAGGCGCGGCTCTGCTCGTAGTAGGCCTCGACCAGTTCTTCGCCGGAAGCGGCAGAGGCGGCCTTGGCGGCCAGCTCTTTGCAGCGGGCCAGCAGCGCGTCAATGTCGGGGCGGGTGTAGTTCATCTCGCTGAATTTCATAGACGGATACGTCCTTTCTGAGTGATGTTTGCTCCATCTTATCACGTTTCACAAAAAAAGAAAAGATAAACTGGCAAATCTGTTGCAACGATGCCGTTGCACGGACTTGAAAAAAGGCATATAATAACACTATCAACAGAGTAAGGCCACGCGCGTTAAGTGCCGCATCAACGGGGAGTTGTGCTGCGGACGAAGGGAGACCCGCGGTGCGTGGTCTGCATCCCGCTGCTGCATGGACTTGGGTGCAGGCGAGGCCGTCTGCGCGGCTTCGTTTGGAAGTGAAGTTTGTTGGATTCACGCCCTCCTTTGTGCGGTTCGTCACAGGGGAGGGCGTTTTTGCGTCCGCCTCTGCTTATCCTGAATGGAGGATGAACGATGAATCATTCCAAATTATCCGTCCGTACCCTGACGATGCTGGCCCTTCTGACGGCTATGAGCATCATCTTTGCCCGCGTGCTGACCGTTTCCACCGGCTTTTTGCGGTTCAATCTGGGCGCGCTGCCCACCCACTTGGCGGCGGTCTGGTTCGGCCCGGCGGGCGGCTTCGCCGTGGGGGCGGTGGCTGATCTGATCGGCGGCACCTTGTCCGGCTATTCCATCAACCCGCTCATCACGCTGGGAGCCGGTTCGGTGGGTCTGGTGTCAGGTCTGCTGTTCCAGAAGCTCAGCAGTCTGCGGCTGGGTCTGCGGCTCCAGATCAGCATACTGGCCGGGCATCTGGTGGGCTCGGTGGTCATCAACTCGCTGGCGCTTCACCTTTTTTATGGATACCAGTGGCCGGTGCTGGCGGCCCGCATCCCCAACGCCATCGTGCTGAGCGCGGTCAACACCGTGCTGGTCCGCATCCTGCTGGAGAATAAGGCACTGGCAGCGATGATCAAAGCAAAAACCTGAACACACAGAATCTTTTAGATAAGGTCGAGCGCTATGAACTACGAAGAAGCAATGCAATACATCCACGCGGTGCAGTGGGCGGGGCACAAGCCCGGCCTGAGCCGCACCCGCACCCTGCTGGCCGCGCTGGGCAGCCCCCACAAGCGGCTGAAGTTCGTCCATGTGGCGGGCACCAACGGCAAGGGCAGCACCGCGGCCATGCTGGCGTCCTGTCTGCGGGCGGCGGGCTATTGCGTGGGGCTGTACACCTCGCCTTTCATCAACCGATTCAACGAGCGCATCCAAGTGGACGGCGAACAGATCGGCGACGAAGAGCTGGTGCGGCTGGTGGAGAAGATCCGGCCCGCCGCCGACGCGATGGCGGACGTCCCCACTGAGTTCGAGGTCATCACAGCGCTGGGAATGCTCTACTTTGCCGAAAAGCAGTGCGACATCGTGGTGCTGGAAGTGGGCCTCGGCGGCACGCTGGACTCCACCAATGTCATCGACCCGCCGGAGTGTGCGGTCATCACGGCGCTGGGAATGGATCATGTCAAGGAGCTGGGCCCCACCATCGCCGACATCGCCTCGGCCAAGGCGGGCATCATCAAGCCCGGCAGCCCGGTGGTGAGCTACGGCGGCGTGCCCGAAGCCGACGCCGTCATTGCCCGCGTGGCAGCGGAGCAGCACGCCCCGCTGCGGGTCGTGGACTTCTCCAAGCTGACCGTGGAGGGCGGCGGCCTCGACGAGGTGACCTTCGATTTTGACGGTCTGGACGGGGTGCGGCTGCCGCTCATCGGCAGCTACCAGCCCAAGAATGCCGCCGTCGCCATCACGGCGCTGCGGGTGCTGCGGGAGCGGGGGTGGAACATCCCGGAAGAAGCCATCCGCAAGGGGCTGGAGACGGTGAGCTGGCCGGGCCGGTTCGAGCTGCTGCGGCATTCGCCCGCCTTCTTGCTGGATGGCAGCCACAATGCCCACGGGATGCGGGCCACGGTGCAGAGCCTGAAGGACCGCTTCCCCGGCCAGAACTTCGTTTTCCTGCTCAGCATCATGGCGGACAAGGATGTGGACGAGATGCTGGCCCTGCTGCTGCCGCTGGCAAAACAGTTCGTGACAGTGGCGGCCCACACCCCCCGCGCTATGCCCGCCGAGACGCTGGCGGAGCACATCCGTGTGCGCGGCGGCATCGCCGAACCGGCTCCGTCCATCGAAGCGGGTGTGGCCCGTGCTGTGGAGCTGGGCGGCAGCGGCCCCGTCTGTGCGCTGGGGACGCTGTATTTTTCGGGAGAGGTACGAAGGGCGTTTGAGCAGCTTTGCCCTCTCAGTCCGTGCTGACGCACGGCCAGCTCCCCCAAAGGGGGAGCTTTATAAGGTATCATGATCAAAACGGAAAAAAGCGCTTCCCCATGCAGGTTGGGGAGGCGCTTTTTCCGTCCCTTGCGGGACAGGGTAAATGATAAGAAGGTAAATGAAGAAAATAGCATAATAATTAGAAGGATGAACCCAAGAGCGGGGAGGTGCAAAGCTCGTCGCAGCCTTTGTATCCTACTGCCGCTCTTGTTGGATACAAGATAGCACTTTTCAGAAGAAAATGCAAGAGCTTTTTTGAAAAAAGTTCTCCTGATCGAGCAAAAATTCGATATTTTGTCACAACGCACAAAATTGAAAGCTTCGACTTGGCAAAAGTGATAAAACAAGCTCTGCTCCGCTGGAAACTGCTGGCAAAACCACGTGCCGATGAAAAGAATCACTGAAATCTGTGGAAGGATTCTTTACAAGGCAGACGGGCTGTGCTAAGATGAATACAAGCATGGTAAAATGTGCATTTGCGGCCTTTTGGCAGCAAAGTAGGTGGGAAGCGGGATTTTTGCGCCCAAATCCAAAAAGAGGAAAAACGAATGGAAGCAACGAAACTGAAAAATGCGCCTCGGTTCGGCGGACGGAAACCGCTGTTTTCCGAGCGCGACCTGCTCGTTCTGACCGGGCCGCTGCTGGTGGAGCAGCTGCTGGAAGTCACGGTGGGCATGGCGGACACCATGATGGTCTCCCGCTGCGGTGAAGCGGCCATCTCCGGTGTCAGCTTGGTGGATATGGTCAACAACCTCATCATCGTGCTGTTTGCGGCGCTGGCCACCGGCGGCGCGGTGGTGGTCAGCCAGTACTTAGGGGCCAAGGAGCAGAAACACGCCGACCAGAGCGCCGGCCAGCTCCTCCTGCTCAGCGGCTTGTTCGGCGTGTTGGTGGGTGTGGTCTGCTTTGTGCTGGCCCGGCCCATGATCCGCTTATTCTACGGCTCCATTGATGCCGACGTGCTGGAAGCCGGTGTGCTCTACCTGAAGATCATCGCCCTGAGCTACCCGTTCCTTGCGCTGTACAACGGCGGTGCGGCGCTGTTCCGCAGCATGGGCAACTCCAAGATCTCCATGCAGATCAGCTTTCTGATGAACATCATCAACATTGTGGGCAACGCCGTCTGCATCTTCGGCCTGAAAATGGGCGTCGATGGCGTCGCATGGCCCAGCGTCGTTTCCCGCGTGGTGGCGGCGGCCCTGATCCTGCGCAAGTGCTATAAAAAGGAAAAAGGCAGTCTGCTGAACGTTCCCAAGACCCTGCGGCTGGACGGCGGCCTGACCCGGCGCATTCTGGGCATCGGCATCCCGTCCGCCTTCGAGAACAGCCTGTTTGAGGCGGGCCGCATCCTCGTCGTCAGCATGATCTCCACCTTTGGCACAGTGCAGATCGCGGCCAACGCCGTGGCCAACAACCTCGACGGCATGGGCGTCATCCCCGGCAAGGCCATCAGTCTGGCCATGATCACGGTGGTGGGCCGCTGCGTCGGCGCGGGGGACAACGAACAAGCCGTCTACTACACCCGCAAGCTGCTGCTCTGGGCCTACCTTACCATGGGCCTTTCCAACGGCGCGATCTTCCTGCTGGTGAAGCCGCTGGTGGGCATCTATGCGCTTTCCGGCGCGACCATGGAGCTGGCTGTTCTGCTGGTACAGATCCACTCCGGCTGCGGCCTCTTTTTGTGGCCCGCCTCCTTCGTGCTGCCCAATGCCCTGCGCGCAGCCAACGACGTGAGATTCACAATGGTCGTTTCGATCCTGAGCATGGCCGTTTGGCGGCTGGGTTTCAGCTACCTGATCTGTGTGCGGATGGGTTGGGGCGCTGTGGGCGTCTGGATCGCCATGGTGGTGGACTGGACCTGCCGTGTCATCTGCTTTACCGCCCGCTTCCACAGCGGTGCATGGAAGACGAAATATCAAGCATAACATCAAAAAGGAGCGACGAGATGAAACTCATCAGTTGGAACGTCAACGGTCTGCGGGCCTGTCTGACCCATGATTTTGCCGCAAGCTTTGCGGCGCTGGACGCCGACATCTTCTCGGTGCAGGAGACGAAAATGCAGCCCGGTCAGGCGGATTTTGCCCCGGAGGGCTACACCGAGTACACCTACTCTGCCGAGAAGAAGGGCTACTCCGGCACAGCGTGCTGGTGCAAACAGCCGCCGCTGGCCGTGACGATGGGCATCGGCATCGAGGAGCACGACCACGAGGGGCGGGTCCTGACGCTGGAATACCCGGAATTCTATCTCGTCAACTGCTACACGCCGAACAGTCAGGACGGGCTGAAGCGGCTGGACTACCGGATGGAGTGGGAGGACGCGTTCCGGGCCTATCTGCTGGGGCTGGACGTGAAAAAGCCGGTCATCCTCTGCGGCGACCTGAACGTGGCCCACACCGAAATGGACATCAAAAACGCCAAGACCAACCGGAAGAATGCGGGCTTCACCGACGAGGAGCGGGCCAAGATGACCGAACTTCTGGCGGCGGGCTTTGCCGACAGCTTCCGCGTCATCCACCCGGACGAGGTGAAGTACAGCTGGTGGAGCTACCGCTTCCATGCCCGCGAGAAGAATGCGGGCTGGCGCATCGACTACTTCCTCGTCTCCCGCCGCATCGCCGACAGGATCCAAGCGGCGGAGATCCACAACGAGATCTTCGGCTCGGACCACTGCCCGGTCGAGCTGGTCATCGACCTGTAACACCCATTTATAAAGGAGCTTTTCATGCTGAAAAACTATCTGATCGTCTTTTTCGTCTCCATGGTGCCCGTGGTGGAGCTGCGCGGTGCCATCCCCATCGGTCTGAGTCTGGGGCTGCCGGTGCTGCCCACCTATATCATCTGCGTGCTGGGCAATATGCTGCCGGTGCCCTTCATCTATTTGTTTGCCCGGCGGTTCCTCATCTGGGGCTACCACAAGCCGGTCATCGGGCCGGTCTGCAAGTTCTTCATCGTCAAGGGCGAAAAGGGCGGCCGCAAGCTGGAGGAAAAGGCGGGCAAGGGCATGACCGCGGCTCTGCTGCTTTTTGTGGGCATCCCGCTGCCCGGCACCGGCGCATGGACCGGCACACTGGCGGCGTCCATTCTCGATATGAAGTTCAAGGACGTCCTCATTGCCTGCATGGGCGGTGTGCTGCTGGCCGGCATCATCATGGGACTGGCCAGCATGGGGGTTCTGGGCGCGGCAAGCGGCTTGTTTGCGGTAGGCTGAGCTTGGCCGCATCTCCATTACCACTGGCAATATAAGGTGAAGTGTGTTAGAATAGACAACGAAGTGTCTGTTACGACAAAGAAAGGACGAACCAACCATGGATCAGGCTTTGAACCAGAAGATCGACGCATTCATTGCGGCGAACAAGGACCAGTGGCTCAAGGATATTGAGACGCTCGTTTCCATCAATAGTGTCGAGAGTGCCCCTGCCGAGGGTGCCCCCTATGGTCTGGGCGCACGCGCTGCGCTGGACAAGACGCTGGAGCTGGCGGCAGGGATGGGCTTTGCCACCCGCAACTGCGAAAATCACATCGGCTATGCGGAGCTGCCCGGCGCGGATGCCGAGAAGTATCTGGCAACGATCTGCCATGTGGACGTGGTGCCCGAAGGCAACGGCTGGACGGGCGACCCGTTCAAGATGGAGGTCCGGGACGGCTGGCTCATCGGCCGCGGCGTGGCCGACGATAAGGGCCCGATGATCACCATCCTCTATGCCCTGAAGTTCCTCAAGGAGCAGGGCTATCCGCTGCGCTATCCCATCCGCGCCCTCGTGGGCGACAACGAGGAGACCTCCATGCGGGATGTGGAGTACTACCTGAAGAATTACCCGGCCCCGGCCTTCTGCTTTACCCCGGACGCCGAGTTCCCGGTCTGCAACGGTGAGAAGGGCCACTTCGGTGCCGAGCTGGTCAGCCCGGTCTGCAACGGCGTCATCAAGGAGTTCGTGGGCGGCGTGGCCAACAATGCCGTGCCCGACCGCGCCAGCGCACTGGTCGAGACCGACATCACCAAGCTGAAGAATGCCCCCAACATCACGCTGGAGCCGGAGGGCACCGGCGTGCGCATCCGCGGCTGGGGCAAGTCCGGCCATGCGGCATCTCCGCAGGGCACCGTCAACGCCATCGGTCTGGTGGTGAACTACCTGCTGGACAACGGCCTGTGCAACGACGCCGAGCGCGCCTATCTGGAAGCGCTGAAAAAGCTGCATGCCTCCACCGCCGGTGAGGGCATCGGCGTCGCCTGTGCCGACGGCCCCTTCGGCCCGCTGACCGTCATCGGCGGCCGCATCTACATGGAGGACGGCAAGATGGTGCAGACCATGGACAGCCGTTACCCCACCTGCACCACAGGCGACAAGATGGCCGAGCAGATCCGCGCCGCCATCGGCTCCGGTGCATCGCTGGAGAATGTCGAGAGCGCCAAGCCCTTCTACATTGAGGCCGACACCCCCGCCATCAAGGCCTGCATCGACACCTACAACGAGGTCACCGGCGAGAACGCCACCCCGTTCACCATGGGCGGCGGCACCTACGCCCGCCACTTCCCCTATGCCGTCAGCTTCGGCCCGGAGCACAACGACGTCCAGCTGCCCTCCTTCGGCGGCCCGATGCACGGTGCCAACGAGTCTGCCCCCATCGACAAGCTCTTGGAGGCCATGAAGATCTACATCCTCGCGCTGCTGCGCCTTGAGGAGATCGACTTCTGATGGCGGCAAAGGTTCTGGTCATTGACGGGCAGGGCGGGGGACTGGGCCGCCAGCTGGTGGCGGCCATCGCGGCGGCCTGCCCGGAGGCGGAGCTGACTGCCGTCGGCACCAACAGCTTGGCTGCCAACGCGATGCTCAAGGCGGGCGCGGCCCGCGCGGCCACCGGCGAGAACGCCGTGGTCGTCAACTGCCGCCGTGCGGACGTCATCGTTGGGCCTATCGGCATCGTCATCGCGGACGCCCTGCTGGGCGAGATCACCCCGGCGATGGCCGCCGCCGTCTGCCAAAGCGGTGCCAAGCGGGTGCTCGTGCCCATCAACCACTGCGAAAACTATGTGGTCGGCGTGCCCGAACAGCCCGTCAGCCAACTCGTGAGCGCCGCCGCACAGAAAGTCAAAGCCCTGTGCGAAGGAAAAACCTGCTGAAAATCGAAACCGGGAGTGTCTGAACGGCACTCCCGGTTTTTGGTAAGGAGGAAAGTGCGATGTTTGAACCCTCGGAACGGATGAAGCGGCTCTATGAGCTGCTTTCGCAAATACCGCCGGAGTATGACGCGGCCCGGCAGATGCTGGAAGCGGAGAAGCCCGGCGAAGAGGAATTGGCATGGCTGGCGATTCAATTGACGGAAGACACGTTTGATGACGAAACAGAAAATCGGAATGATTTGTACTGCAAGATTGCACTTCTTCTGGAACATGGCTTGAATCCTAATACGATCCTTGACGCGGGAACGACGGAAGCAGATAATGTTATGATGAATCTGAAGTTTCTGTATGGGGCGGATGTGGGAGCCTCTGTCATGCGGCTGCTTCTGGAACAGGGCGGCGACCCGAATTTGAACGTAGAGGGTTGGACGCCGCTTAGCTGGATCGATGCGGACTTAGGGATGAAGCCCATTATAAAGGATGTAGAACTCTCCCGGAACTTTGTTCAGTGCATAATGGTCATTCAGGCATATGGCGGAAAATTTTCGGACGGAAAAGTGCCGTTTGCAATGCACAAGGGTTATTCGTCTGCGATGCTGAAAGAGTTTAAGCGATTTGACTACTTTTTCGGCAAGGGACAGAACGATAAATGCCTACTTCACATCTTCAATAAAGCCACGGGTGAAATTGTAGCGGATTATATCTGAGGGAGGCCAAGGCAAATAAAAACAGCAGCCGCTTCCCGTAGCAAGGGGGGCGGCTACTGTTGTTTTGCAGCTTATGATTTTTGGTTTCGCTTCTGGATATCGTGGATCGAGGGCGGCACATCGCCCTGCTCGGAACGTTCGAGGGCGCTGATGCGGCGGTCGAGGTCGGTGATGCGCTGGGCGACCACATCGGGCAGGTCCTGCTGGTCGAGGTCGTCGGCGGGGTTGACCGCTTTGTTGTTGATCCGCACGACCTCGGCGGGCACGCCGACGGCGGTGCAGTTGGCGGGCAGGTTCTTCAGCACCACGCTGCCCGCGCCGATGCGGGCGTTGTCGCCGATGTAGACCGGGCCCAGCACCTTGGTGCCCGCACCGATCAGGACGTTGTCGCCCAAGGTGGGGTGGCGCTTGCCGGTGTCCTTGCCGGTGCCGCCCAGCGTGACGCCGTGATAGATGGTGCAGTTGTCGCCGATCTCGGTGGTCTCGCCGAAGACGATGCCCATGCCGTGATCGATGAACAGGCACTTGCCGATCTTTGCGCCGGGGTGGATCTCGATGCCGGTCTTATGACGGCCGTGCTGGCTGACCCAGCGGGCCAAGAAAAAGTGATCGTGTTCATACAGCCAGTGCGCGATGCGGTGGTAGACCAAGATGTGAAAGCCGGGGTACAGCAGAACGACCTCCAGCACGCTGCGTGCGGCGGGGTCCTTGCGCTGGATGTTCCGCGCATCCTCCAATAAACCCATATGGGGAAACCTCCCTTTTTCCAAAACCCCGCTCCTCTTGCGGCGGTACTCTCTTCTGGGTATTATGATAACACATCCAAACTTTAATGTACAGCGTTTTGCTAGGAATTGCGCTCCAAAATTCCGCCGGCCCAGAGGGATTTTGATTTTTCGGTAGAGTAGCTAAAATTTGCCGAGTTCGGAGCGAAACCTTTTTACAAAGAAAAAAGCCCGGAAGCATTGACACATTTCGCGTTTCTATGATAAAATATAACGAAAATAAAACACACGAAAAAAGGAGACGCCGGAATGCTGCCCAAAATGTACGCAAATCTGAAAAAGCAGTTTGCAGCCGTTTTTGCGGTGGGTTCGGTGTTTCCTTTTTTCGTGGTCTGAACTTTTCCCTTTGAGGAAAAGTTCTTTTTTTTGCCCATTGGAGCGCACACCAAACACAGGGAGGGTTTTACCATGCTGCTTGTAAACGCTGTCAACGCAGAGGGCCGGGCCGTTGAGGTCTATGTCCGGGACGGAAAGATCGCGGCCATCGGTCAGGGCTTGGAGGCTCTGGCCGGGGAAAACGAAGTCGTGCTCGACGCCGGGGGGCTGACCATTCTGCCCGCCTTCGTCGATCTGCACTGCCACTGGCGCACGCCGGGGTTCGAATATAAGGAAGACATCGAGACGGGCAGCCGCGCCGCAGCGGCGGGCGGCTACACCTTCGTCAACTTGATGCCCAACACCAAGCCCGTCTGCTCCTCGGCGGCACAGGCGGCCATGGTGGAGCAGAAGGCGGCGGAGGTCGGCCTGTGCGACGTGAACCAGACGGTTTCCATCACCGAGAACTTCGACGGCAAGACGCTGGATCACCTCAAGACCCTGCCCGCCACGGTCAAATTCATCACCGAGGATGGCCACGGCGTGCAGGACAACGCCACCATGGCGCGGGCCTTCGCCATCTGCACCCAGCGGGACATCACCGTGATGAGCCACGCCGAGGATATGGAGATCAGCCCGTGGGACTACCGGCTGGCCGAGGACATCGAAACGGTCCGCAACTGCTGGCTGAGCGAGTACTACCAGACCAAGCTCCACATGTGCCATGTGTCCACCCGCGGCGCGCTGGACGCCATCCAGATGGCAAAGCTGCGGGGGGCCCCCGTTACCTGCGAGGTGACGCCCCACCACCTGTGGTTCACGAACGACACCTGCGATTACCGCGTCAACCCGCCCATCCGCACGGCGGACGATGTGAGCGCCCTCATCGACGGCATCCGCACCGGCGTGGTGGACGCCATCGCCACCGACCACGCCCCCCACTCTGAGGAGGACAAGCTCAAGGGCATGGCCGGTATGGTGGGCAGCGAAACGGCCTTCGGCGTCTGCTACACCAAGCTCTGCAAGGAGGAGGGTCTGCCGCTGGAGCTGCTGGTCCACCTGATGAGCACCCGCCCGGCGGAGATCTTGGGTCTGGCCAAGGGCCGGCTGGAGCCGGGCTGCGACGCCGACTTCGTGCTGGTGGATCTGGACACCCCCTACACCGTGGAGAAGGAGAAGCTCCACTCCAAATCCCACAACTGCCCCTACGACGGTGTGCAGTTGTACGGCAAGGTGTGCGCGACCATCAAGGGCGGCGAGCTGACGTACCAAGCAGACTGACTCCCTCCGGCATCGCTTGCGCGACTTCCCCAAAGTGGGAGCTGGACGCGAAGCGGCCTGAGAGGGCGAGGATGCTGACAAAATAGAAATCCAAAATAGAGATAGAAAGCAACGGAGGAACCAAAAATGACGAACATGGATAAACTGTACGAAGCAGTCGAGGCCCGCGGCCCGGTCTGCGTGGGTCTGGATACCGATTTCGGCTACCTGCCTGCGGATTTTGTGGACAGCACCCTGTCCAAGGGCGAGAACATCGTCCGCTTCAACAAAAAGCTCATCGACGCCACCAAGGCCGTTGCGGGCTGCTACAAGGTCCAGATCGCTTACTATGAGTCGCTGGGTCTGGAGGGCCTGAAGGCTTACGCCGACACCCTGAAGGCTGTCCGCGAGGCGGGCGTGCCCGTCATCGCCGACATCAAGCGCGGCGACATCGCCAAGACTGCCGAGATGTACGCTATGGGTCACTTCACCGGCGACTTTGAGGCCGATTTCGTCACGCTGGCTCCCTACATGGGCCTCGACTCCATCAGCCCCTACCTGCCCTACGCCGAAAAGCAGGGCAAGGGCATGTTCGTCCTCTGCCGCACCTCCAACGGCGGTGCCAAGGACTTTGAGTACGAGAAGCTGGCCGACGGCCGCCACGTCTACGATCTGGTGGGCGACAAGCTGAACGCCCTCGGCAAGGACTACATGGGCGAGCACGGCTACTCCTCCATCGGTCTGGTCATCGGCGGCACCCACATCGAGGAGGCCACTGAGATCCGCGCCAAGTATCAGGACAGCTTCTTCCTGATCCCCGGCTACGGCGCACAGGGCGGCAAGGCCGAGGATATCGCCCAGTACCTGACCCGCGGCAACGGCGGCGTGGTCAACTCCAGCCGCGGCATCCTGCTGGCTTACAAGAAGCAGCCCGGCGTCGCCTTCGACGAGGCCGCTTACAACGAGTGCGTGAACATGAAGGAGGCCATTGCCCATGCGTGCAGCCTGCTGTGAGGCCACCGTCCTGAGCCACGAGGTCGTGGCGGGGGACATCCGTCTGCTCCGCGCCCTCTGGCCGGACCGCGAGCATCTGCCCCATGCGGGCCAGTTCTTTACCCTGCGGGCGTGGGGAGCCGACGAAGCACCCTTCCTCTCCCGGCCCATCAGCGTCCATAAGTGGGAGCCGAAGACCCAGACCATCGAGTTCCTGTATCAGGTCATCGGCGAGGGCACCCAGAAGATCGCCCAATTGAAAAAGGGCGACAGCTTCCAGCTGACCGGCCCCATGGGCAACGGCTTTGACATCCCGGCGCTGGTGAAGCAGTACCGGAAGATCGCCGTCGTGGGCGGCGGCATCGGCACCGCGCCGATGTATCAGGTCACCCGCGAGCTGGCGGCAGCGGGCGTCAAACCCGACGTCTTCTTCGGCTTCCGGGATGCGCCCTACTGCATGGAGGAGTACCGCTCCATCGCGAACCTTGTCAAAGTCTCCACCGACACGGGTGCAGTGGGCTTCCACGGCTTCGTGACCCAGCTCTATGACCCGGCGGATTACGACGCAGTCCTCATCTGCGGCCCCACCGTCATGATGAAGAACGCCGCCCGCCTCTGCGCCGAGAAGGGCACCCCCTGCTTCGTCAGTCTCGAAAAGAAAATGGCGTGCGGCATCGGCGCTTGCCTCGGCTGCACCTGCGAGACCAAGGGCGGCGAGGGCAAGAGCGTGTGCAAGAATGGCCCGGTCTTTGATGCAACGGAGGTGTTCTTCTGATGGCAGACCTGAAAACGAATCTGTTGGGCTTTGTGATGAACAGCCCCGTCATCGGCGCGTCCGGCACCGTGGGCTACGGCGTCGAGTACGAGGAGCTGGCCGATTTTTCCAAGATCGGCGGCATCTCCGGCAAGGGCCTGACCCTGCACGGCCAGTACGGCAACAAGGGTGAGCGCCTGTGGGAGACGCCCTCCGGCCTGATCAACAGCATTGGCTTGCAGAACCCCGGCGTCCGGCACTTCATTGACGTGGAGCTGAACGAGATGCTGGAGCTCAAGCAGAAATACGGCACGGTGGCCATCGCCAACCTCGGCGGCCACAGCGAGGAAGAGTATGTCGAGGGTGCCGCCCTGCTGAGCGAGAGCGCCGTGGACATCGTGGAGCTGAACATCTCCTGCCCGAACGTCAAGGTGGGCGGCATGGCCTACGGCGTCAAGGCCGAGGCGGCGGGCGAAGTGGTCCGGATGGTCCGCGACGCTTGCAAAAAGCCGCTGATGGTCAAGCTCAGCCCCCAAGCCGAGAACATCCCGGAGATGTGCAAGGCGGTAGAAGCTGCCGGTGCGGACGCCATCAGCCTGACCAACACCTTCCAAGCCTGTGCCATTGATCTGGAAAAGCGCAAGCCGGTCTTCAACAATATCTTCGCGGGCTTGTCCGGCCCGGCGGTGCGGCCCATTGCGCTGCGGATGGTCTGGCAGGCAGTGGGCGCGGTGAACATCCCGGTGGTGGGTCTGGGCGGCATCGCCACCGGCCGCGACGCACTGGAGTTCATCATGGCGGGTGCCACCGCCGTGCAGGTGGGCGCGGCCAACTTCGCGAACCCCCGCGCCATGGAGACCATCGCCGACGAGATGGCCGCATGGATGGATAAGAACGGCGTCAAGACGCTGGACGAGATCCGCGGCTGTGCCCGGAACGCCGAATAAAGCAAGAAATAAACGCATAAAAATGCAAACATTCACGAAATAATAAAATTAAATGAATAAATTTGCGTTTCCATAAAAAGCGTGGTACAATACTGCGTGATAAGTACGAAAAAACACGAACTGTTGAAAAGAGAGGGAGAAGTACAATGAGTGAAGCACTTGAAATTCTGAAGAGCTGTGACGCATTTCTGGAGGGCCATTTCCTGCTCTCCTCCGGCCGCCATTCCAGCGCCTACTGCCAGATGGCTTATTTGCAGCAGTACCCCGACCGCTGCGCCGAGGTCATGAAGGCTGTGGCCGATCAGGTCAAAAAGATGGATGTGGACGTCATCGTTGGCCCGGCCATGGGCGGCATCGTCTACGCCTACGAGCTGGCCCGCCAGACCGGCAAGCGTGCCATCTTCACCGAGCGCGTCGATAACGTGATGACCCTGAAGCGCTTCGCCATCCATCCGGGTGAGAAGTGCCTCATCGCGGAGGACGTGGTGACTACCGGCATCTCCTCTCTGGAGACCAAGCGCGTCATCGAGGAGAACGGCGGCATCTGCGTGGGCATCACCTGCGTGGTGGACCGTACCAAGCCCGAAGCTCCGTCGCCCATCCCCATCGTGGCCAGCGCCCTCAAGCTGGACCTGCCCAACTACGCCCCCGAAGAGTGCCCCATCTGCAAGGAGGGCAAGCTGCCGCTGGTCCATCTGGGCAGCCGCAAGATGAAGCAGGAAGCAAAGCAGACCCTGTAAAGGCCGCGCATCTGTGTTGAAACAAGGAGTACCTATGAACGCTTATCTTCTTTTGGCGAACGGCATGGTCTTTGCGGGCCAGTCGGTTGGCGCAGAGGGCGTCACCGTGGGCGAGGTCGTCTTTGCCACCGGCATGGTGGGCTTTGAAGAGACCCTGACGGACCCCAGCTACTATGGCCAGATCATCACCCAGACCTACCCTCTCATCGGCAACTATGGCATGAACAAGGACGATATGGAGTCCGACCGGATCTGGGCCAAGGGCTACATCGTGCGCGAAGCCTGTACCACCCCCTCCAACTGGCGCTGTGAGGAAACGCTGGACAGCTTCCTGAAGAAAAACGATACCATCGGCATCGAGGGCATCGACACCCGCCACCTGACCCGCATCATCCGGGAAAGCGGCGTCATGAACGGTGCCATCCTGACCACCTTTGACCCCGCCGACCCCGCCAACAAGGCTGAGACGGACAAGCTCTTGGAGACCATCCGCGCCTATGCGGTGACCGACGCCGTCAAGAGCGTGACCTGCGAAAAGCCCGAAGTCTACAACGAAAAGGGCGAGACCCACATCGTGCTGATGCACTACGGCTGCAAGCGGAACATCGTGCGCTGCCTCGTCAAGCGCGGCTGCAAGGTGACGGTCATGCCCGCCTTTGCCACGGCAGAGGAAGTGGCCGCTCTGAACCCGGACGGCATCATGCTCTCCAACGGCCCCGGCGACCCCGCCGAACCGGTGGAGGTCATCGAGAACCTGCGCCACATCTTTGACCTCGGCATCCCCACCTTCGGCATCTGCCTCGGCCACCAGCTCTCTGCGCTGGCCGCCGGTGCCAAGACCATGAAGCTGAAGTACGGCCACCGCGGCGCCAACCAGCCTGTCACCGATTTCGAGTCCGGCCGCACCTTCATCACCAGTCAGAACCACGGCTACGCGGTGGTGGGTGATGAGCTGCCCGCCGAGATGGGCGAGGTGGCACAGGTGAACGCCAACGACGGCACCTGCGAGGGCATCAAGTACAAGAAGTGGAACTGCTTTACCGTCCAGTTCCACCCGGAAGCAAACGGCGGCCCCAAGGACACCGAGTTCCTGTTTGACCGCTTCCTGAACAACGTCAAAGCTGCAAAAAAGGAGGCACGCTGAAATGCCTAAGGACCCCAGAATCAAAAAGGTACTGGTCATCGGCTCCGGCCCCATCATCATCGGTCAGGCCGCAGAGTTTGACTACTCTGGTACACAGGCGTGCCGCGCGCTGAAGGCAGAGGGCATTGAGACCGTTCTGCTCAACTCCAACCCCGCTACCATCATGACCGACCCGGACGTGGCCGACCATGTTTACATCGAGCCCATGACCCTTGAGGTCGTGGAGCGGATCCTTGAGATCGAAAAGCCGGACTCTGTGCTGCCCAACCTCGGCGGCCAGATGGGCCTGAACCTCTCCATGGAGCTGGCCCGTTCCGGCTACCTCGACCGCACCGGCATCCGTCTGCTGGCCTGTAAGCCGGAGACCATCGACCGCGCCGAGGATCGTGAGCTGTTCAAGGAGACCATGGAAAAGCTGCACCAGCCCATCATCCCCTCCGAGGTGGTGGAGACGCTGCAGGACGCACTGGCCTGTGCCGACCGCATCGGTTACCCGGTCATCGTCCGCCCGGCCTTCACCATGGGCGGCACCGGCGGCGGCATCTGCGAGACCCGCGAAAAGCTGATCGAGATCGGCACCAACGGTCTGCGCCTTTCCCCCATCCATCAGATCTTGGTGGAAAAGTGCATCGCCGGCTGGAAAGAGATCGAGTACGAGGTCATGCGCGACCACAAGGGCAATGTCATCACCGTCTGCAACATGGAGAACCTTGACCCCGTCGGCATCCACACCGGCGACTCGGTGGTGGTGGCTCCTTCCCAGACCCTGACCGACCACGAGTACCAGATGCTGCGCACCGCTGCGCTGGACATCATCACCGAGCTGGGCATCGAGGGCGGCTGCAACTGCCAGTTCGCCCTGAAGCCCGACAGCTTCGATTACGCGGTCATCGAGGTCAACCCCCGTGTGTCCCGTTCCTCCGCGCTGGCCTCCAAGGCCACCGGTTACCCCATCGCCAAGGTGGCCACCAAGATTGCCATCGGCTATACGCTGGACGAGATCACCAACGACGTCACCGGCAAGACCTGCGCCTGCTTCGAGCCCGCGCTGGACTACATCGTGGTCAAGTACCCGAAGTGGCCCTTCGATAAGTTCGTCTACGCCGACAAGTCTCTGGGCACGCAGATGATGGCCACCGGCGAAGTCATGAGCATCGGCAACAGCTTCGAGGCCGCCATGATGAAGGCCGTCTCCTCCATTGAGCTGGGCATGGATACCCTGACCCACAAGCCCTTCGAGGAGCTGACCGATGACGAGATCGTGGCACATCTGCATGTGCAGGATGCCGAGCGCGTCTTCTGCGTCTACGAGGCCCTCAAGCGGGGCATCGATCACCAGACCATCTGGAACATCACCAAGATCGACTGGTGGTTCCTCGATAAGATGCAGCACCTCGCCAACCTCGAAAAGGGTCTGGCCAAGTGCAACGGCACTCTGAGCGTGGAGCAGTACAAGGAAGCCAAGAAGTACGGCTTCCAAGATAAGACCATCAAGCGTCTGGCACAGGTGGACAAGCTCCCCATCGAGAACTACCGCGCCGGTTTCAAGATGGTCGATACCTGCGCCGCCGAGTTCTCGGCCAACACCCCTTACTTCTACTCCACCTACGACGGCGACAACGAGGCCGCCGCGTTCATCGCCGAGAAGGAAGCCCAGAACCCCGAAAAGAAAAAGAAGGTCCTCGTCTTCGGTTCCGGCCCCATCCGCATCGGTCAGGGCATCGAGTTCGACTACTGCTCGGTTCACTGCGTCTGGACGCTGAAAAAGCACGGCTGCGAAGCCATCCTCGTCAACAATAACCCGGAGACCGTCTCCACCGATTTTGACACCGGCGACCGCCTCTACTTCGACCCGCTGAACCCGGAGAGCGTGGACAACATCATCGCCACCGAAAAGCCCGACGCCTGTGTGGTCCAGTTCGGCGGCCAGACCGCCATCAAGCTGGCCAAGCACATGGACGAGATCGGTCTGCCCATTCTGGGCACCCCGGCGGACGCCATCGACGAGGCCGAGGACCGCGAGCGCTTCGACGAGCTGCTGGAGCGCTGCAACATCCCCCGCGCCCCCGGCCGCACCGTTTTCAATCTGGAAGAGGCCCTTGCCGCAGCCGATGAGATCGGTCTGCCCGTCCTGATGCGCCCCTCCTACGTCCTCGGCGGCCAGAACATGATCGTCGCCTACACCAAGGCCGACGTCATCGAGTACATGGGCGTCATCACCGAGCACGTGGATATGGACCACCCCGTCCTGCTGGATAAGTACATCATGGGCACTGAGTGCGAAGTGGACGCCATCTGTGACGGTGAAAACTTCCTGATCCCCGGCGTCATGGAGCAGATCGAGCGCACCGGTGTCCACTCCGGCGACTCCATCTGCGTCTACCCGGCCCAGCACCTGACCAAGGCCGAGATCGATACCATGGTGGATTACACCGGCCGCTTCGCCCGCGAACTGCACGTCACCGGTCTGGTGAACGTCCAGTACGCGGTCTCCAACGGCAAGGTCTATGTCATTGAGGTCAACCCCCGCTCCTCCCGCACCGTGCCTTACATCTCCAAGGTCACCGGCGTGCCGATGGTGGATCTGGCCGTCCGCTGCTGCCTCGGCGAGAAGCTCACCGATATGGGCTACGGCACCGGTCTGCACCCCAATGCGCCTTATGTGGCCGTCAAGGTGCCCGTGTTCAGCTTTGAAAAGCTCCACGGCGTCGATACCCAGTTCGGCCCGGAGATGAAGTCTACCGGCGAGGTGCTGGGCATTGCCCCCAACTTCCACGACGCCCTGCTCAAGGGCCTCATCGGCGCGGGCTACACCTTCAAGACCCCCGGCCCGGCCTCTTGCTGCATCTTCACCGTGAAGGACAGCGACAAGCCGGAATTCGTGGATATCGCGTGGAAGCTCAAGAGCATGGGCTATAAGTTGTACGGCACCTCCGGCACCTGCGCTTGGCTGAACAAGCACATGGTCCCCTGCAACGAGGTGCGCAATATGTCCGGCGAGTCGCCCAACATCGTGGACCTGCTCCAGAGCGGTCTGGTGGATTATGTCTTCTCCACCAGCGCCAAGGGCCGCGACCCCAAGCGCGATTCCGTCCGGCTGCGCCGCAAAGCCGTGGAGCTGAGCATCCCCTGCATCACCGCCGTGGATACCGCCAATGCACTGGTGGAATGTCTGCGCAGCGAGCATGACCTGAAGAGCATCCCTCTGGTGGATATTGCAACGCTGTATCATAAAAATTGACCGCTTCAAGGTAACTCGTGCGCAAAAAGATGCGTTTCGTGCGCAATCCATCGTAATGGAGAGCCGCATTTGTTATAATCAACAACGCAAAATTTGCCAAAAGACGTTACTTTTGGACGTTCCAGGAGGATATCGATAAACATGACTCGTTCCCAGATGATTGAGACTGTGGCACGCAAGACCGGCTTTACCGAAGCGCAGGTCGAGACCACGATGGACGCTTTGTTTGACCAGATCGCTGACTGCCTGCGCGCAGATGAGAAGGTGACCATCGCCGGCTTTGGCCGTTTCGAGATGCGCCCCCGCAAGCCGAAGGCTTACACCAACCCCAAGACCAAGGTCTCCAGCCGTTTGGAGTCCACCTCCATCCCCGGCTTCAAGGCAAGCGGCCGTTTCAAGCAGAAGCTCGAAGCCGGCCGTGCCGCTGACAAGAGCGTCGAAGAGACTGCCTGATTTCCTACATAGGAACTCAAATCCAAGAGCTGTGCTCCCCAAACCGGAGCACGGCTCTTTTTGTTACTGACAAGCGGCGCATTTCATGGTATACTGTAAGAAAATCAGAACGGAACGGAGAAGGAACATGCTGTACAGTGAATTGCAATGCAGCAAAGCGATCCACAAGGCTGTGGAACAGATGGGCTTTGCGGAAATGACTGAGATTCAGGAAAAGACGATTCCCGTCATGCTGGCGGGGCGGGATGTTATCGCCAAGGCTCCCACCGGCACCGGCAAGACCTGCGCCTTCGGCATCCCGGTGGCGGAGCAGATCGACCCGGCCCGGAAAGTGCCGCAGGCGGTCATCATGGCCCCCACCCGTGAGCTGGCCCAGCAGATCGCCGACGAGCTGGCGGCCCTCACGGCCTTTATGCCGGGCGTGGAGGTCGCATGCGTATACGGCGGCGCCAATATGGAAAAACAGGCCAAACGCCTCGCAGAGGGGTGTCAGATCGTGGTGGCGACGCCGGGCCGCCTGATGGATCACTACAAACACCACAGCATTGACCTCTCCCATGTGACCCAGATCGTCCTCGATGAGGCTGACGAGATGCTGAACATGGGTTTCTATAAGGATGTCCGCCATATCATCGAACTGATGAAGGCCCGCAAGCACCTGTCCATGTTCTCGGCCACCATCAGCCGTGAGGTGATGGACATCGGCTGGCTGTACCAGAAGAACGCCGAGGAGATCACCGTCCAGCCCAAGGAGGAGAGCCAGCCCAAGATCACCCAGTATATGCTGGAGACCTCCGGCCGCAACAAGCTGTCCGATCTGGCCCAGATCATCATCGGCGAACATTATAAGCGGGTCATGGTCTTCTGCGATACCAAGTTCAACACCGCCACGCTGGCCAACCAGCTGGCCCGCCTCGGCTTCTCGGTGGACTGCCTCCATGGCGACCTCTCCCAGAAAGAGCGCAACCAGATCATGCAGAACTTCCGGGACGGCAAGCTGGCCATCCTTGTGGCCACCGATGTGGCTGCCCGCGGCATCGACGTCTCGGATGTGGATGCCGTCATCAACTACGATGTCCCCGGCGACAACGAACATTACACCCACCGGATCGGCCGCACCGGCCGCGCCAAGAAGGAGGGCGTCAGCTACCTGTTCTACGTGCCGGAGGAGAAAAAGCGGGTGCAGGAGCTGCTGCGCCTGACCCGCAATACGGAGCTGTGTACCCCGGTCCACTTTGACTTCAACCATGAGCGCATCGTGGTGGAAAAAAAGCAGGACAATGCGGACCGGTTCCAGATCAAATGTTACTTTTAATTTGAATCCACTCCCTCAGTCTCGCATTCGCTCGCCAGCTCCCTCTAAGAGGGAGCCTTTTGTCAGGCCCCATCTCCGAAGGGGCTGTCTGCGAAGCAGACTGGGGGAGTTTTTTCAGAAAAAGCTATTGACCTTCCCCCTTCTGGAGGGTGTAAAGTAGGCGTGTAAGGAGGCTGCGGAACCGATGAAGATCAACGAAGTAGAAGCCGCTGTGGGCGTGACCAAAAAGAACATCCGTTTTTACGAGGAAGAAGGGCTCATCCACCCCGGTCGGGAGCCGGGCAATGGGTATCGCAGCTACTCGGCGGCGGATGTGGAGCGTCTGCGCCGGATCAAGCTGCTGCGCAAGCTGGACGTGCCGCTGGCTGAGATCCGGCAGATGCTGGAAGGAGAGTGTACGCTGGCCGACGGGATGACCCGCCAGCTGGAACGCTTGAACACCCGCCGCGCCGACCTCAACGAAGCAGTGGGATTCTGCACGCTGCTCCAGAAAGAGCCGGTCAGCCTCAATGAACTGGATGTGGAGCAGACGCTGGCGCGCCTTGCCGCAAAAGAGGAACAGGGGGTAACATTTGTGGATATTGAACAGGTGGACCGGAAAGCCGAGCGCATCAAGGGTGCGCTGGTGGGAGCCGGATTGTTTACTGCGATCATGCTGCTGACCATCGGCATCATGGCGTGGTCGTTCTGCGTCGACCCGCAGGATGTGCCGCCGCTGCCGCTGTTGGTGGTGCTGTTCGGCATCCCGGCGGCGTGCATCATAGGAACGCTGAAGGTTCTGGTGGATCGACTCAAGGAGATCGGAAAGGGAGAAGAAGATGCTTATCGTAACTATTAACGAAGTTCCGGGCAAAAAGCTGGAAGCGCTGGGCGTGGTGCGGGGAAGCACCGTGCAGAGCCGCAACTTCGGCCACGACATTATGGCCGGGTTCCGCACTCTGGTAGGAGGCGAAGTGACCGACTACGCCGAGATGCTCACCGAAGCCCGGCAGATCGCCACTGGCCGCATGGTCAAAAATGCGGAGGAGCTGGGTGCCGATGCCGTGGTCGGGATGCGCTACGCCTCTGCCAGCGTCATGCAGGGCGCGGCAGAGGTCATTGCTTACGGAACGGCGGTGAAGTTTGTATGAGTACGAAAGAAAAACAGAGCCTTGCACTCTATTTCCTCCTTGCCTTTGGTTTGGCATGGCTGTGTCAGGTGTATGGAAGTCTGCTGCTCCTGCGGGACGGCAATGCCGCGGTTTACCGCGCCCTGCTGTCCGTGAGCATGTTCTGCCCGCTCGTTGCGGTCTTGGCAGCGAAACGGATTGTTCTGCATCAGCCCACCGGCATCGGCTGGAAAGTGCGGGGCAAGCGCCGCTACTGGCTGGCGGCGTGGTTTGGCCCGGCGGTGTTCACCGTACTGGCGGCGCTGCTCTACTTTGCAGTGTTTTCGTCCCGGCTGGACCTCTCCGGAAGCTGGCTGGTGACAGCCTACGGAGGCGAGATGGATGCCGAGACTCTGCGCAGCCAGTTGGGTATATCCAACCTCAGCTACCTGCTGCAAACGGGTCTGTTCGCGATCACGCTGGCCCCGCCCATCAACATGCTGTTTGCAGTAGGGGAAGAAGCGGGCTGGCGCGGGTATATGATGCCCCAGCTCAAGGAACGCTTCGGTCTGCTCAATGGCCGTCTGCTGGGCGGCGTCATCTGGGGCGTGTGGCATTGGCCCATCATGCTGCTCACCGGCTATGAATATGGCACCAATTATTTGGGCGCTCCGGTGCTGGGCCTTGTGGTGTGGTGCGTGGTCTGCTTTGCACTGAACACCCTGCTGGATTGGCTCTACGAAAAGACCGGCTGCATCTGGGTGTCAGCCATCGCGCATGGGGCGTTCAATGCGGTGGCAGCTTTGTCTACGGTGTTGACCTACCCGGCAGATGCCTACTATAACGTGCTGGGCCCGACGCCCATTGGTTTGATCGGAATGCTGCCCATGTTGGCAGCAGCCGTCTGGCTGACTCTGCGGCAGGTAAAACAAGAGGAAATGAATTGAGACTCGAACTCCCGGCGGTGTGTGCTGCCGGGAGTTTTCTATATATAAATAGGAAGAAACCTGAAATATAGCCAAAATCCGGATGGTTTATGCCGAAAAACTGGCTGTTGCATACAAAGAACAAAAAATGACAAAAAACTTTGCAAAAAGACTTGCCAAAGCCCCTTGAATATGGTACTATATGTGAGCGCCAAGCGCTGAGGCAAAAGAATGACTTCCGAAGCCTCAGCAAGAAGCCAAAGAAAAGAACCAATAGACGTCAAGAAACACCAAAGAGATTTGAGAG
>OLYA01000248.1_pt1 | contig 35546 bp, 34 predicted proteins | sample 1674361 | NCBI WGS metagenome assembly OLYA01 (sample SAMEA103958165, study PRJEB25191) | human gut metagenome | biome: human-associated habitat [ENVO:00009003]; feature: intestine environment [ENVO:2100002]; material: feces | place: Germany | collected 2013/2015
CTGTTTGCCGCTTCCTCACAGAAACGACCTCACGAGTGCACACCCCAGAGTAGAGAGACACTCCTGCGTTTGTAACGCTCGCACGCGGCACAGCCTATTAACCTGAACGGCATTCAGCCTGCAGCTCCGGGAGGTATTTCCCCTGTTGCTCTGCGGCCCCTTACACCAACCGGGGTTTCTCTGGGCAGAACACTTCAAGGTACTTGTTCCCTTCATCGCCATTAACAAGGACTACTTTATCACAATGCTTCGGGCTTGTCAACCCCTTATCTGCAGCGGCTTATTTTGCGCCAAGACCCAGCATTTCGCGGGCATTGGCACGCGAAAGCTCGGTAATGTGGTCGCCGGAAATCAGCCGGGCCAGTGCTTCCACCCTGCCCTCCTCATCCAGCGGATGGATCTCGGTATAGGTGCGGTCATTGGCTACATTTTTCTGAATCAGCAGATGGCAGTCCGCCAGTGCAGCGATCTGGGCTGTATGGGTGATGCACAAGATCTGGTGGCCCTGTGCGCTCTGGCGCAGTACCTCACCAATACGCCCGGCGGCTTTGCCAGAAACACCGCTGTCGATCTCATCATAGATCACAGTAGGCACGGCATCCTTATCGGCCATTGCATTTTTGATGGCCAGCGTGATGCGGCTCAGCTCGCCGCCGGAAGCAATTTTTGCAAGGGGTTTGGGCGCCTCACCGGGGTTTGTGGAAATGTAGAACTCGATGCTGTCCTGCCCATGGCTTGCCAGCGGGCCGCGGGTATGGCGCAGTGTCATGCGCACGCCCGGCATGTTCAGAAAATCCAGCGTGCCGGAAATACGCTTGTTCAGCTCTTCAAAAGCGCGCAGGCGCGTCTGGGTCAGTGCTTCTGCCTTTTCACGGGCCAGCGCATAAAGGCGGAGCTTTTCTGCCTGCAGGTGGTCATGCCGCTCCTGTGAGGACTGGATGCGCTCCAGTTCTTCCCTTGCATTCTGTCCAAAAGCGATCACGTCTTCTACCGTATCACCATATTTGCGCTTGAGCTTGTAGATCAGATCCAGACGCTGCTCAATCTCGTCCAGCTCCGCATCGTTGGTATCATAGGAATCCAGCCGACCGATCAGATCTGCGGCAACATCCTTTGCATTGTAATACAGATCCAGCAGCTGACTGGATGCACCGGCAAGTGCATCATCCAGCTGCGCGGCAGCATCCACTGCATTGGATGCCTCGCCCAGCAGATCGACTGCGCCGGAGGCCTCGTCATCGCCCGAAAGCAATGCATAGCTCTGTGCGATCTTATCCCGGATGGCAGATGCATTGGCAAGGATCTTGCGGCGGCTTTCCAGCGTCTGTTCCTCTCCGGCGGTCAGTCCGGCATCCTCGATCTCCTGCACCTGATAGCTCAACAGATCGATCCTGCGCTGCTTTTCGGCTTCGTCGGTGATCATGGCATCCAGCTCCCGCTTGATGCGCACAAGCTCCCGGTACAGGACATAATAGTCCTGAAACTCCGCGCTGTTCTGCGCATAATCATCCAGAATGCCCAGATGTCTTGCCGGGTTCAGAAGGCCCACAGAGTCGTGCTGACCGTTGATATTGATAAGTCCTCCGCACAGCTCCCGCAGAACCGCAGCCGTTGCAGGCATTCCGTTGATGCGGCAGGTGCTTTTGCCCTCGGCTGTGATCTCGCGGCTGAGCATCAGTGCATCCGAGCGCTCGTAGCCCGCCTTCTCAAGGCTGTCCAGCACCGTACCGGGCACCTCCTCAAAGGCTGCACGGATCACCGCCTTGGAGGCCCCTGTGCGCACAAGATCCTTTGAAGTGCGGTTTCCCAGGATCGCATTGATGGAATCGATCAGGATCGACTTGCCGGCACCAGTCTCACCGGTAAGAACATTCAGGCCCGGCTTGAAATGTACTTCAGCCTTCTGGATCACAGCAACATTTTCAATTTGCAGGCTGCTCAGCATATCTTTTCTCCCGCGTTATTTTTATCCAATGTGTCTCGTCAGTTCCGAGCAGATCGTTTTTGCATCACGCTCCGACCGTGCAACGATCAGGAACGTGTCGTCGCCCGAAAGCGTGCCGACCACATTTTTCCACTGCAATGCGTCAAAAACCTCGCATGCGGCGTTGGCCATGCCAGAATAGCACTTTACCAGCACAACATGTCCGGCGTAATCTACCCCCAGCACGGATTCATGAAAGATCGTTTCAAACCTTCCCTGCGTTTTGGGGTTGAAGCTTTCGTTCCGGCTGGAGACATAGCGATACCCCTCTGCCGTGGCAGCTTTTACCAAACACAGCTCCCGGATATCGCGGGAAACGGTGGCTTGTGTTACCTCGAATCCCTCTTTGGAAAGGTGATCCAGCAGAACTTCCTGCCGGCTGATCGGGTGTTCCTGCACAAGCCGGAGAATCACCTGCTGACGTTCTCCCTTGCTTTTTACATCTTCCTTACGGCTGCGCGCCATCGTAAACTCGCCTCCCCTTTATCGTCTGCTGCGAAGCTTCTGGTCAATGGCCTGGAACTGATCTGCTTTTCCGAAGGTGATCAGCTTTACCACCTGATCGGAGAGCCTTACTTCAGCCGTTGCGCCGGCCTTGAGCGGACAGCCAGCTCTGCCATCGCAGCTGATAAACACTTCATCATCGGCCACCTGTCCCACACAGATATTCAGCTTGCGCTCCTGCGCAAACACCATGGCCGGGCTGGCCAGACTGTGCGGGCAGATAGGCGTTACAACAACGCCCTTCGTCTGGGAATCCAGGATCGGCCCGCCCGCCGCCAGCGAATACGCTGTGGAGCCGGTGGGCGTTGCAACGATCACACCGTCCCCACGGTAGTGCTCTACTAAAATATCATCGCAGTAAATGCTGAAATCGATCGCCTGCTGCAGGCGGCCCTTTGTGACCACCACGTCATTCAGGGCGTGGCCCTCCCAGCCATCGTGGCCAAGAACGCGGACATACAGCAGCATCCGGTTGTCTACGCTGAACTCTCCCCGTGCAACAGCGGAGAGCTTGGCTTCCATCTCGCTGACTTCGCAGGTAGCCAGAAAACCACAGCGTCCCAGATTGATGCCCAAGATCGGCTTTGCGTACCGAAGCGAAAGATTTGCCTCATGCAGAATGGTGCCGTCGCCGCCAATGGTCAGGATCACATCTGCCTGCTCAAGGCATTCCTCCAGCGGCAGATAAACCACTCCGGCCGTGCTGCAGCTTGTGCGTGGCTGTTCACACATCAGAACAGCTGCACCATGGTTCATTAGAATCTGCGCCGCGCGCAGTGCGATCTCGTTGGCAGAGGTCTTGCCGGGATTCGGCGAAATATAGATCGTCATGCGGGAAGCTCCTTTTTCTGGTCTGATGGCAGAGCCGCTCAGCGGTCCAGCGTGCTGTGGCTTGCTGCCACCACCTGCTCTGCAACGCTGTCGTCCAGCACGGAAGGTTCACCGCTCTTCTGCACGAACATCAGGTATTCAATGTTGCCCTCAGGTCCCTTTACCGGGCTGAAATCCAATCCGCGTACAGCAAAACCGTTTGCAGCAGCATAGCCCATGGCATTGTGCAGCACTTCACGGTGGGTAGCAGGGTCGCGCACCACACCGTTCTTGCCAACCTTTTCGCGTCCAGCTTCAAACTGCGGCTTGACCAGACAAACGCCCATGGCATCCGGCGTTGTGATTGCCTGTGCCACCGGGAAAATATGGTGCAGCGAGATAAACGAGACATCCACACTGAAAAACTCGATCTGTTCGGCAAGATCCTCCGGTTTGACATTGCGGATGTTCGTGCGCTCCATGTTCACTACGCGCTCGTCTGTGCGCAGACTCCATGCAAGCTGACCATAGCCGACATCCACCGCATAAACCTTGACGGCACCGTTCTGCAGCATACAATCCGTAAAGCCGCCGGTAGATGCTCCAATGTCCATGCAGACCTTGCCATTGGGTGTAAGCGGGAAACACTTCATAGCTTTTTCCAGCTTCAGGCCGCCGCGGCTGACATAGCCAATGTCGTGCCCGCGCACTTCCACCTTGGCATCTTCCTTGATCATCTCTCCGGCCTTGTCCACCTTTTGCTCATTGACAAAAACGATGCCGGACATGATCAGCGCCTTTGCGCGCTCACGGCTCTGTGTCAGACCATGCTGAACAAGATATTGGTCCAATCGAATCTTCACAGTAAATTTTCTCCTTTCGTCACGGCCATCTGCACGGCCTGTACAAGATGCGCTGCATCCAGACCGGTTGCCTGTTTGATCTGTGCCACACTGGCATGCGGAAGACACGCGTTCCGCACCGCGCAATGGATAAAGCGCCCATTCCATCCGTTTTGCTGCAAAGCATATTCCAGATGTTCACCAATGCTTCCGTTTGCAATGCATTCTTCCGCAAACAGGATTGTTTTATATTTCGACAGATCAGCGATCATTTTACCTGTAAAGGGATACAGCTTTACAGCCTTTATCACATCACACGCAATGCTTTTTTGCTGTAATTCACGTTCTGCCTGCAAAAGGTCGGCCAGTTCGTCGGCGTAACTCACCAGAACGATTGTTGCATCATCCGCCTTGCGCAGGAAATCATAATCTTCGCCGGTGCAGCCAAATTCCGCCAGAGCTACATCTTGCCCACCGCGGGGATAACGAATTGCCCGTGGGCCATGGAAGCGGTCACTCAACAGCTTCTGCAGCCAGTAATTCAGTTCCTGATAATTGGAAGGCGCATACAGCGGCATTCCAAGCTGGCTCAGGAAAGCGGGATCGTAAATGCCCTGATGCGTTTCGCCATCCGCTGGGACAAAACCGGCGCGGTCGATGGCAAAAACTACATTCTCCCGCAGCAGATTTACGTCGTGGATGATCTGATCATAGGAACGCTGCAGAAAGGTGGAATAAATGCATACCACCGGCAGCATGCCCTGACTTGCAAGCCCGGCAGCAAAGGTCACAGCGTGCTGTTCTGCCATACCGACATCAAAAAAACGCTCCGGGTGGCTGTGCGCAAAAAACTGCAGGCCGGTGCCATACTTCATTGCTGCAGTGATGGCGCAGATATTCGGGTTCCGGTTGCCTTCCGTCACAAGAGCATTGCCAAATACCGTCGAGAACGATTCCTTTGGTGCCACCTCCGGGTCGGGCATTCCATCCGGATCAAATGCCGACACGCCGTGATAGTTGCCGGGGTTTACCTCGGCCGGCTGATAGCCCTTGCCCTTTTTTGTGATCACGTGCAGAAAATGTGGCCCTTGCCGGTTGCGGATGGTGCGCAGTGTGCGTTCCAGCTCTTCCACGTTGTGGCCATCCACCGGCCCGATGTACTGGAAGCCCATATCCTCGAACATGGTAGAGTGGTACATTGCCCGACGCAAAAGCGTCTTGCACTCGGTGATGTTTTTTTTCAGTGGAGCGCCCACCAGCGGTACTCCATCCAAAAAGCTGCGCACATTATCCTTGGCATCAAAATAGGCCGTGGTCGTGCGCAAATGAGTCAGATAGCGGGCAAGTGCACCGACATTTTTAGAAATGGACATCTTGTTGTCGTTCAGGATCACAAGAAGGTTGTCCAGCTGTTCAATGTTGTTCATGCCCTCGTAGACCATGCCGCCGGTAAAGGCACCATCGCCGATCACCGCGACCACAAGCCCTGCTTCATGATGCAGCTTTTTGGCCCACGCCATGCCGATCGCAAGCGAAAGCGCCGTGTTTCCGTGCCCGGCAATGAATGCATCGTGTTCACTCTCGTTCGGGTCCGGGAAACCGGAGATCCCGTCGAGCTGGCGCAGCTTATCAAACTGTCCGCGCCGACCCGTAAGGATCTTGTGTGTGTAGCACTGGTGACCGACATCAAACACGATTTTGTCCTGTGGTGTATCCAGAACACGGTGCAGTGCAACGGTAAGCTCTACCACGCCAAGGTTTGAGGCAAGGTGGCCGCCCGTCTTGGAAATATTCTCCAGCAGAAACTGGCGGATCTCCGCGCACAGCTGTTTCACCTGCTGTTCATTCAGTTGCTTTAAATCTCTGGGCTGATTGATGCTGTCCAGCAGCAATGCTCCCATAAATCACACGTCCTTCAAATGAAGATTTTCTGTTGCTGCAGTGCATTCCTGCGTGAAAAAGAATGCCTCAAGCCAGCGGATACAGGAAGCCGACGGCTGCGCCGACCAGTACGCCTGCCACGACCTGCAGCGGCGTATGGCCGACCATCTCCTTCAGATGCATGTTCTGCAGGAAAGGAGCATTCTTCTCGCTCACTTCGATCCACTGATCGATCATCTGGTTCAGGACCTTGGCCTGCTCGCCAGTCTCATGCCGCACGCCCATGGCATCGTGCATGGTAATGATTGCCACCACGCTTGCCACTGCAAAAATGGCAGAGTCAACACCCACACAGCGTCCGGTTGCAATGACCATGGCACAGACCGTTGCGCTGTGGGCACTGGGCATACCGCCATCACCCCACATGCGTTCCAACTGGAACTTGCCCAGCAGGATAAAATTGATGATGGTTTTAAGCACCTGCGCCACAAGCCAGCCGAGCAGTGAAACCGTAAGGATCTGATTGAAAGACAGGATGTTTTGAATAAGCTGCATAATCTTTTTCCTTTATTCTGTATGGATTATTTTTAGTTTTTACGCACAAGAAGCTGCTGCGCAAGCTGTTCCAGAAACGCAGCTTTTTCGCCAAAATTCCGGTGCAGTTCCGTGCAGGTCTCCTGATTCAGGTCATGTGCAAGCTTCATGGCACCTTCCGCACCATAAAGGGTCACAAAGGTAGTCTTTCCATTTTCGCTGTCGCTGCCAATGGGCTTGCCCAGCTGTTCCGGTGTGCTGGTAACATCCAGCACATCGTCCACGATCTGAAAAACAAGACCCAGACCATAAGCATACTGTTCCAGCGCTCTGCACTGTGCTTCATCTGCTTTGGCCGCAGCCGCACCCATCTGGATGGCTGCATTGATCAGCGCACCCGTTTTATTGCGGTGGATCAGCCGAAGCTGGTCTTCTGTTGCGGCCAACGCTTCGTATTTCAGATCCAGTTCCTGCCCATAGACCATGCCGCGGCTGCCAGCGCCTGCACCCAGTGCCCGCGCTGCCTGTACACAGACAGACGCATCTGCCGGGGCATTGGCGACTGTCTCAAATGCTTCTGTCAGCAGCACATCACCGGCCAGCATGGCAGTTGCTTCGCTAAACGCCTTGTGGCAGGAAGGACGGCCGCGGCGCAGATCATCATTGTCCATGCAGGGCAGGTCATCGTGAATGAGCGAATAGCAGTGCAGCATTTCTACAGCAGCTGCAAACTGCTGTGCCGCCTGCATACTGCCGCCCAGCATATCGCAGACGCTGAGAACAAGAACTGCACGGATCCGTTTGCCGCCGCCCATCAGGCTGTAGCGTGCCGCACGGCACACCTCGGATTCTTCCGGCAGAAAACGGCCGCAAGCCTTTTCCAGCGCGGCCATTGCCTGCGCCAGATAATTCTGATACTGCTCCTGATAGTCCATTAGCTTTCCTCCTGCACTGTGCCCGCAAGCTTTGCGTCGATCTCGTCGATCTGCAGCGATGTTTTTTCCAGTGCAGCATGGCAGTACTCCATCAGAGAAGCGGCCTCTGCATACAGTTTGACCGAATCTGCAAGGGTCGTATCCTCGCTCTGCATCTGTGCAAGGAGCGTATTCAGCCGTTCCATGCCTTCCTCAAAACTTTTGGGTGTTCTCATTGATCTCCTCCACCGCTTCCACCCTGCACTTTGCACGGCGGGAAGCGCTGCGAACATAGATTGTTTTTTCCGGCTGCAGATCATCTGCATTTAAAATAGTGCCGTTGGCTGCTGTGACCATCGTGTAGCCGCGCGCCAGCACCTTGTATGGATCCAGCGATCCAGTAAGTGCTGCCGCATGACCCAGCTGCAATTCTGCAGAATGCAGGCGTTTCTGCATCTGCTGACGGATGGCATCCTGCACCTGCTGCAGCTGACCCTGACTTTTTTGCCAGTTTCGGCGTGCAAGGCCCTGCTCCAACACAAAGTTGTATTGTTCCAGACCATTATAGCATAAATCAAAACGTTTTTGCATATTTTTGCGAATATTTTGCTGCAAATCCAGCAATATCCGCTCCTGCTCTGCCCGATCCGGTACGGCCAGCTCTGCTGCAGCCGAAGGTGTGGGGGCACGGCAGTCTGCCACAAAATCCAGAATGGTATAGTCGATCTCGTGGCCGATTGCGCTGATCAGTGGTTTTTTGCAGCGGTATGCAGCCCGGGCGATCATCTCTGCGTTAAAGACCCACAGGTCTTCCCGGCTGCCGCCTCCGCGTGCAACGATGATCTCGTCCACCTCTTTGCGCTGATCCAGCTTTTTGATGGCATCGGCCACCTGCTGCGCGGCTTCAAACCCCTGCACTGTCACCGGACACAGCAGCAGCCGTACCGATGGCCAGCGCCGTGTGAGCACATTGCGGATGTCCTGCAGGGCAGCTCCCGTCTTGCTGGTAACAACACCGATGCATTTAGGAAATTCCGGCAGCGGCTTTTTGTGCTCCGGTGCAAACAGGCCCTCCTGCTCCAGTTTCGCCTTGAGCTGTTCCAACGCCAGCTGTGCGGCACCAATGCCATCCGGGAACATATCGTTCACGTACAGCTGAAATGCGCCGTCGCGCTCATAAAGGGTAGCGCGGCAGCGCACGACTACACACATTCCCTCTTCCGGGCGGAAAGCAAGGCGGCGTGCATCAGTGCGGAACATTACCGCTTTGACGCTGCAGACATCATCCCGCAGAGAAAAATAGCAGTGCCCGCTGCGCGCATTCTGTACAAAATTTACGATCTCGCCGCGCAGGGCAAGGTCAAACAAAGCATCGTTGGCATCCAGCAGCGTTTTTACATAACGGTTGAGTGCTGAAACGGTAATCACTTCAGCCATAATCCGGCCTCCCGCGCTGCCAGGATCGAAACACCGATGGCATTATCGCTGGAATACTGTCCCGGCACAAAGTAGACCTGCGGCAGACGTTTCTGCACCCATGCACGGATGATATCGCTGCTCATCACTCCGCCAGCACATACCACCGGCAGGCCGGGGTATTCCTTCTGCGCAGCTTTGGTCATTTTTACCACTGTATCCGCCACACAGAGCAGGCAGTACTTGCACACATATTCCGGCGTTTTGCCTGCGGCAAGCAGGGCATTGCACTGGTTTTCCAGCCCGGAAAGGCTGCATTGCATCCCCTTCACGCTGGATTTTGGCTTGATCTCCTCAGTGCACTGTGCAGCCAGACGGGAAACCTCGGCACCCGCCGGGAAGCCAAAGCCAAGCCTGACCCCCACACGGTCCACAGCCTGTCCGGCATAAAGGTCTGTGCTGGTGCCAAGCGTTGTGATCCGGCGCACCTGATCGCAGAGCAGCAGGTCCGTGGTGCCGCCGGAAATATGGAACAGCAGAACTTTTTCAACAAACAGCTGTTCCCCCTTAGCTGCAAACAGCGCTGCGGCAGCGTGACCCTGCTGATGGGTCGTCAGCACAAGTGGGATTCCTTTTGCATGTGCAAAGGCCGTTGCAGCATTGACACCTGCAAGAAAGCAAGGCATATAGCTGCCTTCTACCGGGCGGGGCTTTTGCGATACGCCCACAGCATCGATCTGCGTCAGATCAAATTCCTGCGCCAGTTCCTGCATCATCTCCGGCAGCGCGACCGTATGATGAAACAGTGCATCGCTTTGCCGCAGGCCCAGCTGGCCCGCTTTTACCGGCAAAAAGCGCTTCTTTGCGCAAACAACCTCTCCAGCTGTATCAAACACTGCCAGAGAGGTTGCATAGTTGCTTGTATCAATGCCAAGCGTATAACGGCTCACTGTTCGGCCTGCTCCGCGTCCAGACCGTGATCCCGGGCCACTGCGCCAAGCAGACCGTTCACGAACTGGTAATCTTCGTCCGCACCATACTTTTTCGTCAGTTCCACCGCCTCGTTGATGGCAACACCGGGCTTATTCTCGCCGCCAAACAGCATCTCGGCAACTGCCAGACGCAGGATGGTCAGGCTGACACGAGGCAGGCGCTCCATGGTCCAGTTGCGCAGATGTGCACGGATCTCATCATCCACCTCGGCAGAATGATCGTAGTATGCGTTCAGCAGATGCTTGCTGAAACCATCCACAGGGTGCTCTTCATCGTTTTCTTCATGGCTGGTAATGGCCTCTGCCAGCGGGATATCACCAAAGGTCTGCGAAAATGCCAGCAAAAATGCATTCTCGCGTGCTTCTCTACGGGGCAAAATATTTTCCATAATGTTCCTCTCGCAGCACGAAGCCTCTCCGGCCAGAGCACAGAGAGGATCGGCTTCCAATTCTGAATTTTATTTTACTTCTCTGCTGCAGTGGTTTCTGCAAGGCCGGCGATCACCAGATTGACGCGGCTCACAGTGACACTGGTCATGTTCTGCACAGCGTTCTTCACGTTTTCCTGCACCTTTTCGGCCACAGCAGGAATGCGTGCGCCAAAGCTCATCATCAGGTTCAGAGTGATGTTTGCGGTACCATCCCGCATTTCCACCACGACCGGAGACTGGATGCTGGATGCTTCCAGCAGATCCTTGAGCTTTTTATTTTGTCTGCCGCAGGAAACCTCGGCAACGCCGTCAATTTCCAATGCTGCGCAGCGTGCGATCTTGCCAATGACTTCGGTGGAGATCTGAAGGCTGCCGCCCCGAAGATCTGTATTCTGAAAATCCATTGTGTTGTCCTCCATTCAAAAGCGGGCACAGCCTGCTTTTTCTTGTTTGAAATGGTCCTGCCTGAAACGATCAATGCCATACGCAGGACAACATCATTCTTTATTGATAGAGTTATTATACCATCAAAGCGGGTGCGATTTCAATACTTGTTTCGGAAAACTCTGCCGCACCTTCTTATTTGACCTCCACCACCGTGATGTTCTGGGCAGTCACAGTGCTTTTGTTCAGCACCACATCCCGGATCTGTGCCACCTGTGCCGCTGTGAGCGGTTCACCGGAGGTCATCACGGTAAGGTCTGCCCGGCCGGACTGCAAAAAGCACAGGCAGTCTGCAAAACCTTTGGCTTTGATCAGCGTTTCGATCTCATTCTCCGCATTCAGATCTTCCAGATTTGCGGTCATCTGGGCGGTATATTCCTTCTTTTCCTCTGCGGAAAGCGACGAGGATTTCATCGTTTTCTTGATGGAATCCATCGCCTCATCGTGGGCCTTCTGTCGCTTAAGCCGAGCCTGCTCAAAAAACTTTGCACCGCTGTCACTGGCAACGCTTACAAGCTGCGCTTCACCATAGTTTTTGTTGGCGCTGGACACCGCTTCGGCCTCTGTGGGCAGCTCATCCAGAACCGTCTGCGCCTGTACCGGGACATCCTCAGCCTCTGCCGCGACCATTGCAGCATTGTCCGGCAGCTCCGTGGGCACATCGCTGCGGGCGTACTGCCAGTTCAAGTATACGGCAATCACCAGTGCGGCAGCCAATGTAACAGCTGTGGCCCTGCGGGTATTTCTGGAAAGTGCTCTCATAAATCGTTCCTCCTTATAAAAGCTGCAGGGTCTCAGCCCTTGCGCTGTTCCACACAAATGCGGTTGGATGGCAGATCCAGCAGTGCGCTTACCAGTTCGGTGATCCGGGCAGCAACGCGGATGTCTCCGCCGCCCTCGCACAGCACGGCCACACCGCACACCTGCGGCAGACATACCGTTTCGGTCAGGGCTGAACCATCTTCCAGCAGAACATGGGTCTGCTGGGACTGCATTTCTCCGGATTGTGTATCCAGCGCATAAATGGCTTCTTCCCCAGTCTCCAGCGTGACCATCACGGTCGTTTTGCCCGCACCGCTCATCTGTGAAATCAGATGTTCCAGCCGGTTCTCCAGCTGTGCCTGATATTCCGTGCTGCTCTGGACAGGCTTTGTGTTTTTTGTGCTGCCCGCTGCCGTGTTCTGCGGAAAAAGTTCCGACAGCAGGATCAGCAGCATCGCCAGAACGCCTACTGCCGCAGCAAGCCTTGCTCTGCCCTGTTTCCCTTTGCATTTCCGGGCAAAATCTTTCACGGAATCTCCGAACGAAATGCCCCCTGCTTCTTTCATTCGGTGTCCTCCTGTACTTCCAGTATCGGTGCCATGCCAAGCTCCTGCTGCAGATATGCCGCAATCTGGCTCTGCTCTGCGGATGTGCACGCCGCCGGGAGCATCACAAGCACCTTTTCTGCCCGAACGGTCTGTTCTGTCCGGGTCAGTGTGATCTCCAGTTTCACCTTTGTACCAAAGCGCCGCTCACACTCTGCGCAAAGATCCGCTTCCAGCCGTTCCTGCGTTCCCTGCAAGAGCGATGTCTCCGTACTCTGGATGCTGACCGCTGCCGGAGCAGCCGCCGCTGTACTTTTCAGTTCCAGCTTCATCTGTGGGGCCAGCCGGAACAGGATCACTAGAATATATAGCCCGGCAACGGCTTTTATGCATCTGCCCGCCCAGCCTGCGCCCGCCAGCAGCGTCGTGATCTCCGCACAGATACAGGCAATGCAGAACGCCGATGCCGCCGTCTGAAATGCGTGCATTTCCTATCCGCCTCCCGTCATCATCAGAAGCCCCACGCCTACCGTCAGCAGTTCAAAAAACAGTGCCGTTACTGCTGCCATGCATTTTACCGCTTCGGCCATGCAGTCAAACAGCGCCTGACAGCGCCGGTTCTCCGCAAGGCCGCACAGAAGCCTGCATCCTGCAAGGAATAGCAAATGGAGCAGAAGCTGCAGATACAATGGCAGAAATTCGGCCCCGATCACGGCAAGTGCCGCAAAACCCAGACTGCTTTTGAGCAGCTGCATTCCGGCAAGAAATACTTCTGCCGTATCGCTCAGAGCCTGCCCGATCACCGGCACGCCGCCGGTAAGCAGCTGGCCCAACCGCAGTGCAGAACGGTCCAGCTGAACCGTTACCGCTCTTTGCAGCCCTAACAGCACTGCAAAAATCCGCCCAGCCCAGACAAGCCCCCTGCGCAGCAACGCGCCCATGACACGGCACGTTTCCGAAAGCCCCTGCTGGGTGCTGATGCAGCACGCCATGCTTACCGCAAGGTAGCTCTGCAGCAGCGGACTGACCACAAGCACCGTACCCTGTGCCAGAAAGCACAGTCCGGTCAGCAGCAGACCGCTTGCCGCTGTGCTGGCATTCACCTCTCCACCGGCAGCGAGCACACCGCTGTACACCGGAAGAAAACCCAGAAGGTAGTTTTTCCACCCCTCCATCCGCTCACAGATCAGCTGTGCAAGGCTGATCAGATCTCCCCACAAAAGAGTGCCGCAGCCCACAGCCGCAGCCAGTTCCAACAAGGCGCTGTCGGCTGCTCCTCCCACCAGAAATGAAAGCACGATCAGCAACAGTAAAAACAGCAGAACATCCGCATAGCAGTGTGCCATCTGCCGGATCATCTCTGCCGGTGATCCCGGCAGGAGCGCGAGCAGAGATTTGAGCGGATCTTTGGCAAAGGACTCTGCGCTTTGCGGAGCTTTTTCCAGATAAGGCTGCCAAAGCTCCTGTCCGGGCAGGCCCTGCAGCTGTGCCGCAGCGGCATCAGGTGCAAAAGCCAGAAAGCATACGGTGCACAATACAAACGCTGCCGCTTTTTGCAGGAATTTTTTTATCATGCGGCAAGCCCCCAGATCTTCTGGCAGATCTCTTCCAGCAGAGGAAATGCTGCCGCCAGAACCAAACATCGGCCCGCAAACCCGGCGCACCATGCCAAAGTATCCGCACCAGCTTCTTCGCACAGAGTCCGCGCGTAATCGGTCAGCAGCAAAATTCCGGCACAGCGCAGCAGACAGGCAAATGCAGGCCCGTCCACCCGGCGGCTGAAAGCCAGTACATTCCGAAGCAGCTCCTGCACCGTCACTCCAAGCTGCAGCAGCACAAACAATGCTGCGCCAACGGACAGCAGAAACGCATAGGCCGGTGCATCCTTCCGCAGCAGAAGCTGCGCCGCTGCAAAGACGACCACTGCCCCCAGAATGGAAAAAGATGTACTCATAGTGCAAACAGCGACTTGATGGTAACGAACAGTGCGCTGATCTGCTTGACAAGGATGGAAAGCACTACCACAAGACCCGCAAGGGTCGTCATCATGGCCTGATCCTCCCGGCCGGAACGGATCAGCAGCTGGTTCAGGACGGCCACGATAATACCGATCGCTGCAATTTTGAACACAAGGTCGATCTCCAAGTTTTCGTCCTCCTGCCACTACAAAAGAATCAGTGCTGCCACCGCGCCGGCCGCAAGGCCAAGCCTGCACGGTAAGCCTTGCCCGGATGCCGCTTTCTGCTGCGCCTGGTGCAGGAATGCTTCAAAACGGGCAGAGTAATAATCCAGTCGTTCGCATTCCTGCGCCGCTTCGCTTTGGCCAAAGCCGGCAAAGCACTGCTCAAAGCAAAGGCGTTCCGCATCATCAAATCTTTCCGGTGCCGGAATTTCCTGCAGCTTTGGTGCTGCATCGCTTTCCAGCAGCTTTTCCTGCACGAGACACCGCTGCAGCTGTTCCAGATCCAGCCTGCGGTAAGCGATCTCCTGCCGGATGCGCTGCAACAGCTCCACGGTGCGCTGCAGCTGCAGGATATGCTGCTCTGTTCTGGCCTGAAATGCCGAACCGGTCAGCCACCCGCACAGCAGGAGCAGTGCAGCCGCTGCCCAATGAAAAAGCCGCATCATACCGTGCAGACCTGCCGGACTTTTCCCGGCGCTGTGCAGCCGTGCAGCAGTACAAATACACGCAGCATTCCATGCCGCTGCAGCGCCTGCACCTGCGGCCGCCGGGCGGCTTCTTCCACGCTTGCGGCATGGACGCTTGCGACAAAGTCCACCCCGCTGTAAAAGCCCTGTTCCAGCGCTGCAGTTTCGGCAAGCGTGCCCAGCTCGTCCAGCAAAATAACCTGCGGCGAAAGCGTGCGCAGTGCCATCTGCACGGCCCGTTCCTTAGGGATGCCGGACAGCAGATCCAGCGGCGGCATCTTCTCGGAATCACCCGGCGGAAAGATCTCGCAGCGCTCGTCCACCACGCAGGCTCGCCGCTGCATCCCGGCCAGTTCTCGTGCGATCTGACGCAGCAGCGTCGTCTTGCCGCTGTCCGGCTCGCCGACCAAAAGCATCCCAATAAAATGCTTTTTCAGTTGCACCAGAAGTTCGTCCGGCAGCTGTACCGGAACCGCCCTTGCAATGCGCAGGTTCAACCCCTGCACCTGCTGCAGAACCGTCTGGCCGTCGCGATCCACATAGCGTCCTGCCACACCCACCCGACAGCCGGAGGGTGTGGTCAGAAATCCATACGCAAGCTCCGTCTGGTGTGCATGTACCGCGCCGCCGCACAGGGTGTGAAAGATCTCTTCGATCTGAAACTGATCCAATACACACTCCCTCAGCTGCAGCGGGCACTCCGGCAGGTCCTGCAGCGGGAGCTGCCGACCCGACAATGTAACAAAAACACCACAGCCTGTCCGGAACCGAAGTTCATGGATCTGCGCTGCCGTCTGTGCTGGCAGCTGTCCCAATGGCCCGGCCAGCCATGAGGGAAGCAGGCGTATCGCCCGATAATACTCATCCACACTGTCCTCTCCTTTTTCAGGCTCATTGCCTGCTATGAGTATATGCCTGTCCCTGCCGGATAGAACCTGCGGACATAAAAATATCCCCGCAGCACAAAACTGCGGGGATATCCATTGGAGCGGTTTTATCAGGTGTTTTCGTCGCTGATCATTGCCAGAAATTCTGCCTCGGTCAGCACCGGGATGCCAAGCGCCTGCGCCTTGGTCAGTTTGGAGCCTGCTGCCGTGCCTGCCACAACATAGGCCGTTTTCTTTGAAACAGAACCGCTAGCCTTACCACCGTTTTTCACGATCAGTGCTTCCGCCTCATTGCGGGAAAGAGTTTCCAGCGTGCCGGTGACCACCAGCGTTTTCCCTGCCAGCTTATCACCCTTCGGTTCGCCCTTCCACTGCATATTCAATCCGGCATCGGCCAGACGATGGACAAGGTCGGTCGTTCCCTCTTTTGCAAAGAATTCCACGACGCTCTGCGCCATTACGCCGCCAAACCCATCGATCTCGCTGATCTGCTCTGCACTTGCTTCCCGGACAGCCTGCAGCGTACCGAAATGCTCTGCCAGCAGGGCCGCAGCTTTATCGCCAATGTTGCGGATGCCAAAGCCGAACAGGAGCTTATCCAGATTGTTCTGCTTGGAAGCCTCGATGGCGTTCAGCAGGTTATCGGCGCTCTTTTCCTTGAACTTATCCAGCGTCAGCAGCTGTTCCCGCGTCAGCGTGTAGATATCCGCTGCGGAGTGCACCATGTCCTTCTCCACCAGCTGGGTGGCAACTGCTGTGCCAAGGCCCTCGATATCCATTGCATCGCGGGAAGCAAAATGGATGATATTGCGCAGTGCCTGTGCCGGGCACTCGGGGTTAACACAGCGCAGAGCTGCTTCATCCTCCAGATGAACAACTGGCGCACCGCAGGAGGGACAGACCGCGGGCATCTCATAGGGCTGTGCATCCTCTGCGTGATTGGTAACACCGATCACTTCCGGGATGATATCACCCGCCTTGCGCACCTGAATGGTATCGCCGATGCAAAGGCCAAACTGATGGATAAAATCCTCATTGTGCAGGGTCGCGCGGGCAACGGTAGTACCCGCCAGAAAGACAGGGTCAAAGCAGGCCGTCGGGGTAAGAACACCGGTGCGGCCAACTGCGACCTCAATGCTGCGCAGCGTTGTCTCCTTTACCTCTGGCGGATACTTAAACGCAATTGCCCAGCGTGGGAATTTGTTGGTGGAACCCATCAAATCGCGCTGTGCAAAATCGTTCACCTTGATTACTGCACCATCCATATCAAAATCCAGTTTGGCACGGTGCTGACCGATCTGCTCGATCTCGGCAATGGCCTGCTCAATGTCATGCACGATATGATAGCGCGGCGAGACCGGCAGGCCAAGGCTCTTGAGGTAATCCAGACTTTCAGCATGCTTGGTAAGCGTTTTGCCGCGGATCTGCTGCACATTGAAAACAAAGATAGAAAGGCCCCGGCTTCCGGTGATCTTTGCATCCTTCTGGCGCAGCGAACCGGCAGCCGCATTGCGCGGATTTTTAAAGGGCGCTGCACCCTGCAGCTCCTGCTCCGCACACAGCTTCTGGAACGCACCATGCGGCATATATACCTCACCGCGCACTTCCAGAAATTCCGGTGCATCCTTCAACTTTTTGGGAATGCTGCGGATGGCGCGGACATTGGCGGTCACGTCCTCGCCCACCACGCCATCGCCGCGGGTAGAGGCACGAACCAGCTCACCGTTTTCGTATTCCAGACTGCAGGAAAGGCCATCGATCTTGATCTCCACCACATACTCCGGCTCTATGCCGGCTTCCCGCACGCGGCGGTCAAAATCCCGCAGCTCATCATACGAAAATGCATCCAGCAGGCTTTCCATTTTTACCGCATGGGTCACCTTGGGCAGCTTGCTGCTGGCCGTGCCGCCTACCTTCTGGGTAGGCGATGATGCCGTGACCAGCTGCGGAAACTGCGCTTCCAATTCTTTCAGTTCCCGGGTCAGAGCATCATACTCAAAATCTTCAAGCTCCGGGGCATCCTGGTCATAGTAAAGCCGATTGTTTTTCTCAATCACAGCGCGCAATTCTTCCACGCGCTTTTTTGCCTGTTCCAACTCCAAACGTTCCACTCTCCCGCTATCCGGTTTCTCCCGCGCTGCCGTCCGGCACTACCGCCTGAAAATGCATCGCAGAAAACTATTTTGATTATAACACATCCAGCCGCGCTCTGCAAAGAGAAAACGGATACAATTTGTATAAGTGCTTTGAAATCTGCACGTGTAATCGTTTTCAATCATCGCTGCGGATTGATTTAAAATCAACACGTGGAGATACTCTTTGTTTATTCTTTTAATAAAGCAACGTATTATCGTGTGATTTCTCAACATCCATGACGAGTGAATCGTCCTGTGGTATCGTTAAGTCACCAGCCAAAACACACACAGAAAGGGCAACGCATTCGTCGTGAATGCTTCAGGCCTTTACCCCCCGGCATCGTCCTCATGATGGTCGTGTTCCGTTCGTCACCACGGCAAAGAAAGCCGGTGTGGATGAGCATGTCATTAAAAAGATTGTCGGCCACTGTATTGATGATGTTGCCGAAAAGTCGTATACTAAAAGAGGCATTGAAAGAGGCATTGAGTGGATTCGTCATTTCATGCAATGCATCGTACCATCCTAGATTTTGTACTATTATTTTAGGAGAAAAGCTGTTCCGATTTGTGAATTAAGTATCATACCGTTTCAAGAGGAGATCAAGCTGCCATGGATTGGGAAACATTAAGATCAAGCTGTCTTGCCTGCACCCGCTGCGAGCTGTGCAAGACCCGTACCAATGTGGTGTTCGGTCAGGGTGTGGAAGATGCCGAAGTTCTGTTTGTGGGCGAAGGCCCCGGCCAGAATGAGGATGAGCAGGGTCTGCCCTTTGTGGGGCGCAGCGGCCAGCTGCTGGACAAATATCTGTTTGCCATCGACCTTGACCGCACGAAGAACTGCTATATTGCAAACATCGTCAAGTGCCGCCCGCCGCAGAACCGTGACCCCCAGCCTGCTGAGAGCGAAGCCTGTATGCCCTGGCTGCGGGAGCAGTTCCGCCTGCTGAAGCCAAAGATTGTGGTCTGCCTTGGCCGCATTGCCGCCCAGCGGATGATCCGAAAGGATTTCTCCGTGACCAAGGAGCATGGCCAGCTGTACGAAAAGAGCGGCATCCTGTTCATGGGTACCTTCCACCCTGCCGCTCTGCTGCGCAGCCCGCAGAACAAGCCTGCAGCCTTTGCTGATTTTACTGCCCTGCGGGACAACATTGAAACGGTGTGCAAACATACCTATCATAAAGACTGAATCATTCCCGCTGCAAGAACCAAACACCTTCCTTTTGCATACTCTAAAACAAAAAGAGAGGTGTTCGATTATGGAAACTGCACGACATGATTCCATTGATTTCTTTCTGGGTGCCACAACGCCTGCCGGTTTCAAGGGCTATTTTGAACCGCTGCGCCACGAACCCGGTATGCAGATGTACCTGATCAAAAGCGGGCCGGGCTGCGGCAAATCCACCCTGATGAAGCGGCTTGCCCGTGCTGCCGAACAGCGCGGTGAACTGACGCAGCGCATCCACTGTGCCAGCGACCCGGACAGTCTGGACGGCGTGATCCTGCCCGGGCAGCACAAGGCTATCGTGGATGCCACTGCGCCCCATGTGGTGGAGCCGGATGCTCCCGGTGCGGACGAAGTGGTGGTGAGTTTGTACCACACCATCGATGCAGAAAAGCTGCACCAGTGCACCGATAAGGTCAAGGCGCTGTTTGCCCGCAACGCCCTGCTGCGCAGCCGCGCTGCACGATATATTGCATCGGCAGGCAGCCTTTTGCTGGACAGCCGCCGCGCCGAAGCCTGCAGCGCCAATTTTGACAAGGTGCGCCGTTATGTCAAACGGCTGTGCACCCGGGTGATGCCGCGCACGGAAGGCATTGGCAGCGAAGAGCTGCGCCTGCTTTCCGCCGTCACCCCCAAGGGTGAAGTGTTTTATCAGGGCACTGCACAGGCATTGGCGGATAAGTTTATCGTGTTCCGGGATGACTACGGCGCGGTGTCCCGCCTGCTGCTGGAACTGATCCGCGCCGAAGCCCTGACGCGGGGCTACCACATTATTACCTGTCCATGCGCCATGCACCCGGAGGATAAGATCGACCATATCCTGATCCCGGAGCTGAAGCTTGCCTTCCTGACGGATAATCGCTGGCATCCGGTGCATCTGCCCAGTGTGCAGGCTGTGCGGTGCACCCGCTTCCTTGACAGGGAAAATCTGGCAGCGTACCGGGCACGGCTGCGCTTTAACGAGCGTGCTGCCGCCGAACTGCTGGAACAGGCCAGTGCCCTGATGGCACAGGCCAAGAGCTGCCACGATGAGTTGGAGACCTATTACCGTGCAGCGGTGGATTTTGGCAAAGTGGATGAAGCGGCAGCAGAATGCATGGAGATGTTCGGCCTGAAATAATCAGTTTACGTCGACGAACCGGGAGTTTCTCTGAAGACCGTCCGCTGAGGTGGGACCCTGTTGCCGTGAGGCAATAGGGCGGGCGATGGAATGGCCTGAATCGTGTCTGAAGAGGAATTACCGGTTCGTCAGTGTATCCCAAAAGCGGAGGTGAAATGCTTTGTCAACGGTTCATCTGCCCATCCGGCAGCTGGTGGAATTTCTGCTGCGGACCGGCAGCATTGACAGCCGGTTTACGGGGTTTGACCGTGCACTGGAAGGTGCCCACATCCACCGCAAATTGCAAAAAGCTGCCGGAGACGGCTATCAGGCTGAGGTATTTCTCTCCGTAGAGCGGCAGGCAGAGGACATCACTTTTACCCTTGAGGGCCGGGCTGACGGCATTTTTACCGATGAGACTGGCACGGTAGTCATTGACGAGATCAAGACCACCGCTGTGCCGCCGGAAGAGATCACTGAGGATATGAACCCCTGCCACTGGGCACAGGGCATGGTGTACGGTGCCATTTATGCCGCACAGCAAAGCCTGCCGGAACTGAACGTCCGGCTGACTTATTATCAGATAGACACCGATCAGATCATCCGCTTTATCCGCCGCTTTACGCAGCAGGAGCTGGATGAATTTCTTGACAAATTATTGTGCCAGTATGCTCCGTGGGCGCAGCGCCGGATAGAGTGGGATGTAAAGCGTACTCAGAGCCTTGCGGCACTGCAGTTCCCGTTTGCGCAGTACCGGCCCGGACAGCGGGCTATGGCGGGCGAGATCTACCGCGCCTGCCGCGCTGGCAAGACCGCCGACTGCAAGGGCGGTACGCGGCTGTTCTGTCAGGCTCCTACCGGCATTGGCAAGACCATGAGCGCGCTTTTCCCCGCGCTGAAAGCCATGGGCGAAGGCAACGGAGAAAAGCTGTTCTATCTCACGGCCCGCAACACGACCCAGACTGCCGCCGAGGATGCCTTGACCCGGCTGCATACGGCCCAGCCAGAGCTTGCCCTGCGCAGTGTGACGTTGACCGCCAAGGAAAAGGTCTGCCTGCATCCGGACGCAGAGGGACATCCCGCCTGCCTGCTGGAGCTTTGTCCCTACGCCAACGGCTACTACGACCGCATCAAGGATGCACTGACAGCTCTGCTGGACGGTACCGGCAGCTTTGACCGCGCAGCGCTGGCCGGGGCGGCAAAGCGTTTTTCGGTGTGTCCCTTTGAGCTGGGGCTAGACCTGAGCGAGTGGTGCGATGTGGTCATTGGGGATTACAATTACCTGTTCGATCCGGTGGTGCACCTGAAGCGGTTCTTTGATTCTTCCGGCGACTGGTTGTTTTTGGTCGATGAAGCACATAATCTGCCCGACAGAGCCAGAGCAATGTATTCTGCACGCTTTTGTAAAAGCAGCCTGACCGAGGCAAAACGCGCATTGGGCAAGGGCAAAAGTGCTTTAAAGACAGCTCTGACCAAAGCAGACAAAGCCCTGCTGGAAGCCCGGAAAGCCTGCATACAGCTTGCACCCCGGCACAGCAGCCAGACCAATGTCGCAGACCCGGCACAGACCAGTCTTTTGCCTGAAAACACTGTCCCCGCACTGGAACTGCCCGAACCGCTGTATGTACAGGACAGTACTGTGTTTTTGCAGGAGCCGCCCTCTGCCCTGCTCAGTCCGCTGCGGGCCGTACAGGCACCTTTGCAGGACTGGCTGGAAGCGAACCCGGATGCCGAAGTACATGCACAGTTGCTGGAGCTTTATTTTGCTGTACAGGACATCACCCGTGCCGCCGAACGATACGACAGCCACTTTGTCACTCAGCTTACCGTGCACGGCAGAGAGCTTGAATTGCAGCTGCTGTGTCTGGACCCGGCACCTTTTGTGGATGCCAGCCTTGCCGCAGGGCGCAGCGCAGCGCTGTTCAGTGCAACACTGGCTCCGCCCTCGTTCTACCGCAGTGTTCTGGGCTGCAGCGATGCACGTGCCGTCGCACTGGACAGTCCCTTCCCGGCTGAAAATCTGGGGCTGTATTGCCTGCCGAATATCTCTACCCGCTACCGCGACCGCGAAGCCAGCGTGCAGGCAGTTTCGGATGCACTGGCCCGGCTGGTGCAGGCCAGAACGGGAAACTACTTTGCCTTTTTCCCAAGCTACGCATATCTGCGGCAGGTACACGAAGATTTTGCAGCACGTTACCCGGGCATTCGCACCCTTGTGCAGGAAAGCCGTCTGGATGATGCCGCTCGGGCTGAATTTCTGGCTCAGTTTGTGCCGGACCCGGCCGAAACACTTCTGGGTTTTGGCGTGATGGGCGGTATCTTTGGTGAGGGAGTTGATCTTGCAGGCAGCCGCCTGATCGGGTGCGCCATTGTGGGTGTGGGCCTGCCGCAGGTAAATCCGCAGCAGGAAATGCTGCGCCGTTATTATGACGCACAGAACGGCTTTGGATTTGATTATGCCTACCGCTATCCCGGCATGAACAAGGTACTGCAGGCCGCAGGGCGCGTGATCCGCACGCCGGAAGACAGAGGTGCGGTGCTTTTGCTGGACGACCGGTTTGCCCAGCAGGAATATATCCGGCTGTTCCCTCCTCACTGGCGGCATATCCGCTATCTGCGCAGCTGCGAAGAACTGGCCGCTGCCCTGCAGGACTTCTGGAATAAATGAGACCCAAACAAAAAGGCACTGCCGCACCCAAAACAGGAGCGGCAGTGCCTTTGCTTCTTTTTTGTTTTATTTTGCTGCTTTCCGGTTCTGCTGCAGGCTATCCCACGAGGGCATTTCATTGCGCAGCTTTTCCCACATGGGCATTGCCGTGCCGGTCTGCCTGCGCAGAGCATCGAACGCTTCGTCCAGATACTTCATTTCGGACACTGCGTGCATGGCGTGATCCGAAACGCACAATCTGCCCAGCGGTGTTTTTGTCATGGTAAACACCATCGCTTCCATCTTACGGCGGGCCGATGTGCCGGGCTGGAAATTATCGGTGTTGTTGGCATCGTTCACCGGGATGCCCGCATCCTTGAGCATCAGGCAGGCTTCATAGGCGGCATCCAGAATGGCGCCGCGTTGCTGCTTGGTGGCCCGGTGCAGATCGCCGTTGCAGGCATAGCACACATAGCACGCCGGCAGAACGAATGCAATGTGGCACTTGAGCCATTCATCCATATCGCCATAGAAGGTCAGCTTGTATTTTGCACCGTCAAAGGCGGTCTTGAGCCGGGTTCGGAAGGTGCCAGAAAGCGGAGTTGTGGCACCGCCCACCGTCATGCCAGCACTGGCGTACACACTGACCACATGGTCGTGTTCACGGCGGCCTGCCGTGCCCTGAAAGCCGAATGCGATCTTATCCGCCGGGCGCTGCATGAATTCCAGCACCTGCTTTGCCTGCGGGTTGTTGCCCACAAACACAAAATACTGGCTCTTGTTGGCCTTGAGCACAGGAAGCACATCCGGCAGCTGGCCCGCCTGCACAACCACAAAGACGAGATCATAATAATCATCCGGGGCAAGAGTGTCCACGGTTTTGATCCGTTCCGTTGTGGTCTTGCGCTGCACCCAGTGGCGGATGACCAAACCCTTCTGGTCGATCATTTCCTTCCACTCTCCGCGTGCAAGCAGCGTGACAACGTTCTTTTTGTTCTGCATCAGCACATGGGCCAGCTCGCAGCCCAAAACGCCCGCACCGTAAACCAGAATCCTCATCCAGATACGCCTCCCTTATGTGTGTTAAGGTTTGCTTACTTTTTCAAAAACGAGAAAAAGCCTTTTTTCTCGTAAGGTGCACTGCTTACGCCCTTGACCTCATAGCCGGTTGCATTGATGGCATTCCGCAGCTTCTGCTCGTCCAGCGGCTGTTCCGAGTGGATCACCGTCTGGGCTTTTGCCTGCGAGGACGACACCCTTTTCACCTCCGGGAAGGCCTTGCGCACGGCTTCGTTGACATGGCTCTCGCACATGCCGCACATCATACCCTCTACTTTTACGATCGTTTCAATCATTTTATTCCCCTCCAGATCTTCTGCGCGCATCGGCCCGTTGACGCAGAATCTGTTAGGAAGCGCTAACCGCAGTTTCAAACAAAACGCCGTCGGGAACTGCCCGGCAGCGGTGCGGAGCGGTTCCCTGTTCTGTGGTGGGTCTGCTCAGAAAATGCACGCATGATTTCTTGTCTTCATCATATCACACCAGTGGGCTAAATGCAAGATGAAAAATACCCCATCCCGGTTTTGTGCTTTTCACTCATGCACCCGGCATCCTGCTGCCGTGGTCAGTATTCAATGCCCTTCCGGGCGGAAACTCCCCTCTGGTAAGGGTGGCGGTGGCACTTCATCTCCGTGGCATAGTCGGCGGCATCCAGCATCCACTGCGGCGCAGCATGGGCAGTAAGCACGCATTCCTGCTCTGCCGGGCGTTCCAGCACAGCCTTTTGCAACAGGGCTTTATCCACCATATCCAGTTCCCATGCGCTGCCTGCTTCGTCCAAAATCAGCAGGTCGGCAGGGTCGGCCATGGCAGCTGTGAGGTTCGCATTCTGCAGCTGGCGGGTGGCTTCCTTTTCCGCTTCGTTCATCTGGAACACGAATTTCTGCCCGGCCTTGCCCCGGTAGATCTTTGCGCCCAGCTGTTCCAGCAGCGGGATCTCGCCGCTCTGTCCTCCCTTGAGAAACTGCAGGATCACCACCCGCTTTCCGCTGCCCATGGCCCGCAAAGCAAGGCCCATGGCAGCGGTGGTCTTGCCCTTGCCATCACCGTAATATAGATGTAACAGCCCTGTACGCTTCATGGTCATTTCTCCTTTTGTCTTTGCGTTTATGGTAACACAAACCCAGCAAAAAAGGAAGAGGAAGCACCCGAAGGCGCTTCCTCTTTCAAACAATGCGATATTTACTGATACAGAGGGAAATCCCGGGTCAGCTTCAGCACACGGTCACTGATCTCGTCCTTCTTCTCGTCGTAGTGCCAGATGCAATCGGCGATGCAGTCGGCGATCACCTTCATCTCGGCCACGCCCATGCCGCGGGTGGTAACAGCCGGGGTGCCCAGACGCACGCCAGAAGTCACGAACGGGCTGCGAGTCTCGCCGGGGACAGTGTTCTTATTGGCGGTGATGTGCACGCTGTCCAGACGTGCTTCCAGCTCCTTGCCGGTGCACTCCTCGTCACGCAGGTCGATCAGCATGAGGTGGTTATCCGTACCGCCGGACACCAGCTTGACACCGCGTGCCTGCAGCTCTACTGCCAGAGCTTGTGCATTCTCCACGATCTTGCGGGCATATTCCTTGAACTCCGGCTTCAGTGCTTCACCAAAGCAGACAGCTTTTGCGGCGATCACATGCTCCAGCGGGCCGCCCTGGGTGCCGGGGAACACGGCAGAATTGATGCGCTTTGCAAGAATGGGATTGTTGGTCAGGATCAGACCGCCGCGGGGGCCGCGCAGGGTCTTGTGGGTGGTGGTGGTAACAACATCAGCATACGGCACAGGGCTCTGGTGATAGCCGCCTGCCACCAGACCGGCAATGTGGGCCATATCCACCATCAGATATGCACCATAGCCGTGGGCGATCTCAGCGATCTTCTCAAAATCGATGGCACGGGGATATGCAGACGCACCGGCCACGATCAGCTTGGGGCGCACCTTCTTAACCTGCTTTTCCAGCTCAGCATAGTCGATCACGCCGTCGGCATTGACACCGTAAGAGACAAAGTTATAGTTCTTGCCGGACATGTTTACCGGAGAACCGTGGGTCAGATGGCCGCCCTGAGACAGGTCCATGCCCATGACAGTATCGCCCAGATCCAGCAGAGCAAAATAAACTGCCAGATTGGCCTGTGCACCGGAGTGGGGCTGAACATTGGCATATTTTGCGCCGAACAGCTTGCAGGCACGCTCGATGGCAATGTTCTCCACCTCGTCCACATAGACACAGCCGCCATAGTAGCGCTTGCCGGGCAGGCCCTCGGCGTACTTGTTGGTCAGGATGCTGCCCATTGCGGCCATGACGGCGGGAGAGACGATGTTCTCACTGGCGATCAGTTCAATGTTCTGGCGCTGACGGTTCAGCTCGCGATCCATGGCTGCGGCCAACTCCGGATCAACGGTATTGACCAGACCGATGGTGTCCATCATTTCATTGTACATAATATTCTACCCCTCTCAATTTCCGGAGAAAGCCCCGGATCTCTGGATCTCTTCAAGCCACCCTGCTCCGCGCACGAACCGAATTGCTTTCTTTTATCATAGCAGAAAGCTGCAGAATCTTCAACTTCCATTTTGCCAAAAGGCTTGCTTTTTTCGTCTGAAGTGTTTATTATACTTGTATAAAAATGCAGTGTCGTTTTTGTATATTTTTCAAGTCAGTCAACCTTCAGATGAAGCGAGGTGTTCTCTGATGACGGTCAGTGAAGCAAAGCAGACCCAGCGCAAAGCGGGCCGTGCCGCACGCAAGGCTCTCGGCCCGGAAGAACGCAAGGCTGCAAATGCCGCTTTGTGCGCATTCCTCTGGCAGCTGGCTGCCGTGCAGAATGCGCAGACCATCCTGCTGTACGCAGCGTTTGGTTCCGAAGCCGACCTTTCTGCCCTTGTGGAAAAGGCGCAGGCGCAAGGCAAAACGCTGGCCTATCCGGTGTGCGGCGAGGCGTATTCCCTTACAGCCGCTGTGCCCGGCCCGGACGGCTGGGAGATGGGACAGTACGGCATCCGCACCCCCATCCTGAGACGGTCGGAGATTCTGCTGCCGGAAGCGCTGGATCTGGTCCTTGTACCCTGCACGGCTTTTGATGCAGACTGCTTCCGGGTCGGCATGGGCAAGGGCTATTACGACCGGTATCTTCCCCGCTGCAAAAACGCGGTGAAGATCGGCATTGCATTTGAGGCACAGCGGGTGGAACATGCTGCCGTAGACGAGCACGACCAGCGGCTGGATGCCTATGTAACAGAGAGGGGTATTTACAAATGGAAATGACTAAGCTGAGCTGCGAGAAATTTCTCGCAGAGCTGGCCAGCAAAGCCCCCACGCCGGGCGGCGGCGGAACGGCGGCGCTGGTGGGTGCTGCCGGTGTAGCGCTGGGCAATATGGTGGGCAACCTGACCACCGGCAAAAAGAAATATGCCGCCGTGGAAGCAGACATTCAGGCCCTGAACACAAAGGCCGATGCCCTGCGCAAAGAGCTGGAGGTGCTGGTGCAGGCCGATGCCGATGCCTTTGCGCCGCTGGCTGCGGCCTACGGCCTGCCCAAGGACACACCAGAGCAGGCTGCACACAAAGCCGCCGTGCTGGAAAAGGCGCTGGATGCCGCCTGTGCCGTGCCACTTGAGATTATGGAAAAGTGCGCCGAGGGCATTGCTCTGGTGGAAGAATACGCCGCCAAAGGCAGCGTGATGGCCGTCTCGGACGCAGGCTGTGCAGCCGCTCTGTGCAAGGCAGCCTTGCAGGCCGCAAGCCTGAATGTGTTCATCAACACAAAGCTGATGGCAGACCGTGAGCGCGCTGCTGCGTTGGACGCAAAAACAGACAAACTGCTGGATGAATTTGTGTCGCGGGCAGACGCTGTTTTTGCATCCGTGACGAACAAATTGCGGAATAAGTGAGGAAAAATATTATGGCAACGATTTTGAAGGGCGCACCCGTTGTAGCCGCTATGAACGAACGCAATGCGGCGCTGTGTGAGCAGCTCAAGGCAAAAGGCATCACTCCCACGCTGGCCGTGGTGCGTGTGGGTGAGCGGGAGGACGACCTCTCCTACGAGCGCGGCGTGATCGCCCGCTGCGGCAAGGTGGGTGTGGAGGTAAAGCAGTTTCTTCTGCCCGCCGATGCTTCGCAGGACGATCTGCTGAAGGTGATCGCCGAGGTGAACGCAGAGGATACCATCCACGGATGCCTGCTGTTCCGTCCGCTGCCCAAGCAGTTCAATGACCGCACTGTGCGTGCGGCGCTGGCTCCGGAAAAGGACATTGACGGCATCACGGACGATTCTCTGGCCGGTGTGTTCACTAATACCGATCTCGGCTATGCTCCCTGCACCGCGCAGGCCTGCCTTGAAATCCTGAAGTATTACAACATTCCGCTTTCCGGCAGGCGCGCTGTCGTAGTGGGCCGCAGCCTTGTGGTAGGCAAGCCCGCAGCCATGATGCTGGACCGCGAGAACGCCACCGTGACCATCTGCAATTCCCGCACGCAGAACCTGCCCGCCATCTGCAAGGAAGCAGATGTGGTAGTAGTGGCCATGGGCAAGATGGGTGCCGTGGGTGCCGACTGCCTGCGTGAGGGCCAGACCGTGGTAGACGTGGGCATCCATGTGAACGAAAAGGGCAAGCTGTGCGGTGACGTAAAGTTCAGCGAAGCAGAGCCGGTAGTGGATGCCATCACGCCGGTACCCGGCGGTGTGGGCACTGTGACCACCTCGGTGCTGGTGGGCCATGTCGTGCAGGCTGCAGCAAAAAAGGCCGGGCTGTAACGAATGATAGAACTATAAAATAAAAGACGCTTGATACACTGCTGTATGCTTCCCTGCCGGGAAAACATATTCAGACAAGACCAAGCGTCTTTTTTGATTGCTATATTTTAGCCGCGGACAATGAGCAGCAGCAAAGCCGAAGCCACACACTGCATGATCAGCCAGCGGGCCACCACCTGCTCGTCGCTCCAGCCCTTATTCTTGCGGGCGTGGTCGTGCAAAGGGGTGCGGGTGTTCTTGAGGATGGAAATGTGCAAAAAGCGCTTCAGGCTGATCTTCAGGATGCCCAGACTGCCATCCACGATGAACACGATGGCTGCCAGCAGGAAGGCAAACGGATGGCCGCATTTGAGGGACAGCATTGCGATAAAGAAGCCCATTGCGCGGCTGCCGGCATCGCCCATCAGCAGGCTGGACGGCTTTGCGTTGGACCACAGATAGGCCAGCAGCGCACCCATGAACACAACACCTGCGGTGCCATACTCGGCCAGCTCTGTTTTATAGGCCAGCAGGTAGGTTCCGATGGTCACCACTGCAACACTTGCCGAAAGGCCGTCCACGCCGTCGGTGCAGTTGACCACATTGATGCTGGTCCAGATCAGAATAACGATCAGCAGCAGGTACACAGCATACGGCAGAGTGAAACTCCACTGCAGGAAATTCACACCGCAGCCGTTGAAGTTGAGGTAGGTCACACCTGCAACAATGGCAATGGCAAAATCAATGATACCCTTTTTATACTCGTTCCATGCAGTTTCAGCAGCATCGTCAAAGTAGCCGGACAGCATGGATGCAATGAGCAGGATGGTGTAGATGACGTATTCCACCTTGAACGGCAGGAATGCCAGCGATACCAGTGCGATGCACAGCACGAAGATCAGGCCGGAACCACGGGCCTTACCCCTGGAAAGCGCACCGTTCACCGCAAACTCGCGGCCATGGTCGTGCGGAAGCTTATCGTGAAAAACGGAGTCCATCAAAGCCGTAAGGGCAAACGCCAGCAGGAATGCCAGAGCATCGACACCGCGCTGTCCTACGACCGAAAGCAGTGATTCGATCATATTCAAAGTTCCTCTTTCTTTTATGTTTGTGAGAGAAGTGTATCACGCTATCCATAAAAAATCAATCATTCCCGGAGAAAAATCCACGTTTGATTGACTTTCTGCAGCACCGCACTTATAATAGTATATCAGTCTGTCGAAAAAGTTTTTGTTTCTATAAAAGGAGAACTCATGTCCATCTCTCTTGAGCAGCTTTCGGCGCAGATGCGCCGGGGCGAACAGGTGCCGCTGCGGCACACCATGCAGGTGGTGCTCACACTGAGCATCCCATCCATCCTGCAGCAGATCGTGGTAACTGCGGTGGAGTACATCGACGCAGCCATGGTGGGGCATATCGGTGCATCTGCTACGGCATCCATTGGCATCGTCAGTTCCAGCACGTGGCTCATGCATGGAATGCTGGCCGGTCTATATATGTCCTTTGCCATTCAGGTGGCACAGTATCTGGGTGCAGACCGGCAGGACGATGCACGCGGTGTATTGCGCCAATCTATGATCTTCAACCTTGTGGTGGGCCTTGCAGCTGCGGCCTTCGGCATTGGCATCAGCCGCTTTCTGCCCGGATGGCTGGGTGCCGACCCTTCCCTGCAGGCGGATGCTTCGGCCTACTTTGCCATCTGGTCGGCTTCCCTGCCCTTTTTGATGATCATGGGAACCTACTCTTCCATGCTGCGTTCCTCCGGCGATGCCCTGACACCGGGCCTTATCAGCGTGCTGACCTGCGTGCTGGATGTGATCTTTAACTTCTGCCTTATCAATCCCACCCGTGAGATGGTGGTGTTTGGCCGCACAATGACCGTCTGGGGCCTTGGCTGGGGGGTACCGGGCGCAGCACTGGGCACCGCCCTTGCTACCGCTATCAGCGGTGTGCTGACCCTTGCCATCCTGCTGCTGCGGGACGGACCGCTGTGCATCCGCAAGCCCGGCTCCTGGCACATTACCAAAGCCTGCCTGCAGAACCTGTGGAAGGTAGGCGCACCGCTGGCCGCAGAGCGTGCAGTTCTTTCCTCGGCGCAGGTGCTGCTCATCCGCATCGTATCCGGCCTTGGCACCACCGCCATTGCTGCCAACAGTCTGGGTGTGAGCGCCGAAAGCCTGTGCTACATGGCAGGCTATGGCATTCAGGATGCATCCCTTGCACTGGTGGGGCAGGCCGTGGGCGCAAACCGTCGGGATATGGCAAAAAACTTTGCCTGGCTGTGCACCGGCATGGGCATAGGCATCATGGCGCTGACCGGTGTTGGCATGTACATTTTTGCACCAAACCTGATGGGTATTTTCACCGCAGATGCGGCAGTTATTGCGCTGGGCGCACAGGTGCTGCGCATTGAAGCACTGGCCGAACCGATGTTCGGTGCCAGTATCGTTGCCAGCGGTGCCATGCAGGGTGCCGGAGACAGCACGGGATGCTTTGTGCTGAACCTTGTCAGCATGTGGGGCATCCGGCTCACGCTGGCTTCCCTGCTGGCTCCGCATTTTGGGCTGGTGGGCGTATGGATGGCCATGAGCTTTGAGCTGACCATGCGCGGGGTGCTGTTCCTTGTGCGGCTGGTACGCGGCAGATGGCTGGACAAAGGGGCATTAGCCTGATCGACCGCTGGCGGATATATTTTCCTCTAAATAACAGCTCCCCGGCCGGGAACCGCACTGCGGGACCTGACCGGGGAGTTTTGCTGTGGTTATATGATTTGAGAAGAAGAAAAAATGGAGAACAAGTTACTTTCTGCCGTGCAGGATGGGAGACAGCGGCTTGTAGATCAGCATGCACAGCACTGCATCCAGCAGGCCTTTGACCAGCGTGAAGGGCATATTGAAGATGACAAGGCACTTGATGAGGCTGTCTGCAGAAGGCAGGATGGCCTGATACATGCCGAGGATGGCTTCCAGCGGCATGTGGTAGAACTGCACATAGGCCGGATAGGTGATGAAGTAGTTGGACGGTACGCTGAACACAGCCATGGCTGCAGCGCCTGCAATAGCACCAATGATGGCGGTCTTGCGGCTCTTGTGGTGCTTATAGATAACGCCTGCCACAGCGGAGAAAACCGCACCCAGCATGAAGTTGCACAGCTCGCCCACGCATGCAGTGGAAGTGCCCTTGATAACGATGTGCAGCAGGTTCTTCATAAAGCTGATGACCACACCGTACACCGGGCCGAGAGCAAAGGCACCCAGCAGAGCCGGCAGGTCAGAAAAGTCCATCTTGACGAAGGACGGGATGAGCATCGGAATGGGAAACTCAATGAACATCAGGATAAAGGCCACCGCGCTGAGCATGGCGGCAACAGTAAGATTGTGAGTCGTGCTTTTTTTCATGGTAATGATCCTTCCCGGGGTAAGATGCCCCTTACAAAAATTGTTCCGAAAGCTCTTTTCGTATCTTGTTTTTTGGAACGGGAAGGACAAATAGAAAAGCGCCCTGCTGCAACAAAAACACTGCAACAGGGCGCGTAGACAACGATTTGCCTGCCGTTTCTTGCATCCGGACTATACCGTTGGTCCCGGAGTTGCACCGGGTCAGCACCCTTGCGGGTGGTCGCGGACTTTACCGCCAGTGGGGAATCTCACCCCGCCCTGAAACGAACTTTCTGGCACAAAGTATAGCGTGGCAGGCCCAGCTTGTCAAGAGGGCATCTTAAAATTTGTGCAAAAAATGTCAAAGTAATTCTTTCAAGCTCCCTTCTCTGTAAGCTCTTGCCCGGGTGGGTGCGGTATGGTATCATAGATGGGTCGTATAAAATTCAGGAGGTTATCATGATCTTTTCTATTCGTGATCTTTCGTTTGAGTTTGGCTCTGTGCTGCTGGAGGGCTGGTTTGCACTGGCTGCGCGCGCAGGGTGCGCGCTGCTCATTCTGCTTGCCGCATGGCTGGTACGCCGCTGGCTGAGCAAAAAGGGCATTCCGGCACTGCTGGCCCGCAAGTGGCACTTTAACGGCACTCCCATCCTGCTGCGCAGCTTTGCGGTACCCATCCAGCGCATGTGCACTGCGGTTGGCGTATATCTGGCGGCAGCTTCCCTGCCCTGGGCCATTCCCGGCATTGCCAAGCTGCTGTTGGTCTGCTTCCGCCTTGTCATGACCCTGCTGGTCTGCGAGGGCCTGTATGCGGCATCGGATCTGGCCGACCTGCTGCTGGCTTCCTGCAGCCCGGAGATCCGCTCCAACAAAACACTCTGCTCTTTGCTGGACACCGCCTACAAGGTGCTGGTGATCGTGCTGTGCGTGGCAGCGTTGGCACAAGAAGTGGGCTTTCCCATCGGCAGCATTGTCGCCGGTGCCGGTCTGGTTGGTCTGACCATCTCGCTGGCCGCACAGGAAAGCGCCAGCAACCTGTTTTCCGGCATCGTGATTCTGCTGGACAAGCCCTTCTCGGTGGGCGACTGGATCACTGTGGGCGATGTGGAAGGCGAAGTGATCGACATCAACTTCCGTTCCACCCGCATCCGCTCGCTGGATAAAACCATCAATGTGGTGACGAACAGTAAGATCTGCTCTTCCACCGTGCAGAACGCCGCCCTGCGCACCATGCGGCCCTACAAGTTCAATCTGGGTGTCACCTATGGCACCACCCGCCCGAAGCTGGAACAGCTGATGAAAGACTTGCAGACCATGCTGGACGCAAGCCCTTACACCAACAAGGGTACCAACATCGTACAGCTTGCAAACTTTGGTGATTCCAGCATCAACATTCTGGTCTCCGCCTACCTGCTGACCAACGCCTACGCGGAATTTTTGCAGATGCAGAACGACCTGAACCTGAACATTATGGACATCATGCAGGCCGACGGTGTGGATTTTGCGTTCCCCTCCACCAGCGTGTATATCGAAAAGAACTGAGCAAACCTGTAATGGGGCTGTTGCAAAATAGCGCCAACGAAAAGCGGAAAGCAAAAATCTCATCTTTTTCCCTCAAAAAGAGTAGAATTTTTCGGAACTGAAAATGCAAAAAGCTGAGCACCTGCTTTTTCACAGATGCTCAGCTTTTCTATACTCATTTTTTGAAATCTGCCTTTGAGGCCTCAACATTCTGCCCGTTTTGTACGGTGAATGCGGCGGCTATTTTCAATCAGTCAGCTCAAGACTGGCAGGCAGTGATCAGGCTCATCTTGTAGACCTCGTCGGCGTTGCAGCCACGGGACAGGTCGTTGATGGGAGCGTTCAGACCCTGCAGGATGGGGCCGTAAGCTGCATAACCACCCAGACGCTGAGCAATCTTATAGCCGATGTTACCGGCCTCGATGCAGGGGAAGATGAAGGTGTTGGCCTGACCAGCCACCTTGCTGCCCTTGCACTTGACCTGTGCAACTTCGGGAGCAACGGCAGCGTCAAACTGCAGCTCACCGTCCACAGCCAACTCGGGATCCATTTCCTGAGCCTTGATCACAGCGTCATGGCTCAAAGCAACGGTGCCGCCCTTGCCGGAGCCCTTGGTGGAGAAGCTCAGCACAGCAACCTTCGGATCGATGCCGAACAACTTTGCGGTCTTAGCGGTCTCGATAGCAACCTCAGCAAGCTTTGCAGAAGCGGCGATCTTGACCTCGCCGGTAGCCTTATCAATGGTATCGGTATAGTCGATGTTAACAGCGCAGTCGCCCATGGCAATGCGCTTCAGGCCCTCTTCACCGCAGTCACGGTCCAGAATGAAGCAGGAGCTGACCAGATGTGCGCCCTTCTTGGTCTTGACCAGCTGCAGAGCGGGACGAATGGTGTCGGCAGTGGAGTAAGTAGCGCCGCCCAGCAGGCAATCAGCCTTGCCCATCTTCACCAGCATGGTGCCGAAGTAGTTGGACTTCTTCAGCAGAGCGGTGCACTCCTCAGCGGTCTGCTTGCCCTTGCGCAGCTCCACCATGGTATTGACCATCTCATCGAAACCGGCATAGTTCTCGGGGTCGATGATCTCGGCAGCGGAAATATCAAAGTTACCGGCGGCAGCAGCAGCCTTGCACTCAGCCTCGTTGCCCACCATGACGACCTTCAGCACGCCCTCGGCCAGCAGCTTTGCAGCGGCCTCCAGAATGCGGGGATCATTGCCCTCGGTGAAAACGATCGTCTTGGGATTTGCCTTCAGCTGTGCTACCAGCGGTGCAAACATATCAGCCATTGTGATTACCTCCGAATTTACTTTCCAATATTCACATCCAGATATCTGTTGGACACAAGGATGCCTTTCTCTTTTATTCTAGCACATACGGCAAAAAGTTCAAGACAAAATTGGCTTTTTGTGCTACAATTTTTGCCTCACGCATCATCGTTATTTTCCTGCCAAAGTAGTAAAACACGCCCTGCGTATTCCTCCACAATTTCCCGTAAACCACCTTCCACAAATTTCAATTTTAAGCTATGCACTTTTCATTCACGATTTTTCTTTTTTAAAAATGCAGAAAGCTCCAGTCAACTCATGTATTTTTTACGTTAAAACGCAAAAAAGAGCCGTTCTCCCGATTCTTCGAGAGAACAGCTCCATAGTATTGGCTTTATAAATATCAGATAGAAATGGTGTTACACACGTCGATCAGCACCGGGTCAAGCGTCTTGGTCATTTCAAGAGCTTCATCCACAGGATAATCCACCAGCTTTTCGCCCTTCATGCCGACGATGCGGTTATACTTGCCCTGCTCCAGCAGGCACACGGCATGGTAGCCCATTGCAGAAGCGTTCACACGGTCACGCAGAGTGGGAGAACCACCGCGCTGGACATGGCCCAGAATGGTGGCGCGGGAGTCGATGCCGGTGCGTGCCTGAATCTCGTTTGCGATCTCCTGTGCATGGCCGACACCCTCGGCAACGATAATAATGAAGTGACGCTTGCCGGTCTTCTGAGTCTCAGCGATCTTATCCAGAATATCACGCTGCATGTCAAATTCCTTCTCCGGCAGTAGAACAGCCATAGCGCCGGAAGCAATTGCAACATTCAGAGCAATATAACCGGCGTTGCGGCCCATGACCTCGACCACACTGCAGCGGTCGTGGCTCTGGG